>Ga0066376_10000459_pt1 | contig 37890 bp, 29 predicted proteins | sample Knorr_S15_td_Bot_FD_77009 | JGI IMG/M metagenome (GOLD analysis project Ga0066376, IMG submission 77009) | Marine microbial communities from Southern Atlantic Ocean transect - Knorr_S15_td_Bottom_ad_5009_LV_A | ecosystem: Environmental > Aquatic > Marine > Oceanic | place: Southern Atlantic... | reverse complement strand
CTCGCCTACTACGGGGTGAGCCTCGGAGGGGTCATGGGGCTCTTCTTCGCGGCCCTCACTCCCGATGTCGAGAAACTCGCGGTGGACGTGGGGGCCATCAATTTCGGGATGCTGCTCCAGCGCTCGACGCAATTCAGAGACTTCGAGAACCTCCTCACCGCGGTCGGCCTCACCGAGCCGATGGACGTCGCGATCGGCCAGGGCCTGCTCCATGAACAGTGGGTGGTGGCGGAACCCGCAGGCTACGCGCGGCACATCACCGGCTTGGTCGACGAGCCGCTCCCGGGAACACCGGCGAAGAAGATCCTGATGACCGTCGCCTGGCTCGACAAGCAGGTCTCGAACCAGGCCTCGGTAATCGCCGCGCGCACCCTCGGGATCCCCAACGTCGAGGGTTCGCTGCAACAGAGAATCCCGGGCCTCCCCGACGCCACCAGTCCGCAACCCTCGGGCTACGTGATGTGGAGCACCGGCGTCTTCGACGTCTTCAACCCCGCCTACGACGCGGTGATCCCGGCGCTGGCCAATGAGATTCCCAGCCCCGTCTGCGATCCCCACAACGATCGCCTCGCAATCCCGGCGGCCTTCGCGCAACTGGCGCTCTTCCACCTGCCCGGCGGCCAGGTCGAGAACACCTGCATCGGGCCCTGCGACGCCTCCGCGGACTGGGAGAAGCCGGGGGGTGGATCCGAGCCCCCCTGTGACCCGCTGAACTAGCGCGCCGCCGCCGAGAACGACAACAACGGGGACGCTCCCCGCCGTTCCGTTGCGTACCCGTTGCGTACGCTTTGGTACGCGCGCGGCTCCGATGGGACACTCGATGCCCGTCCCCCCGCCGCGTGACGGCTTCTCGACGCTCTGGAGCAACTGGCACCCTTCTTGCTCTAGAGGAGGCCATGGCTGTCAACACGCCGACACGTCTCGAGGGGCAAGCGAACCAGCTTGCTGTCGTCGGCGCACCGTTCACCAGCCGGAGGAAGTCCCCATGACCCAGCGCAATCCGAACACACAGCTGCCCTCGGTCCGCGTCCTGGTGGTAGACGACGACGACGCCTGCCGCCGGACCCTGTGCCGACTCCTCGAAGCCAGGGGCTACGAACCTGTCGAAGCCGAAAACGCCCTGGTGGCGCTGCGCCTCCTCGAGAAACGAAGCGCCGAGGTGCTGATCACCGACCTGTGCATGCCGGACATGAGTGGAATCGACCTGATCCGGCGGGTGAAAGCGCTCGATGCGTGCCTCCCGTGCATTCTGATCACCGGCCGTGGCAGCGCCGAAAGCGCAGTGGACGCGCTGCGTGCGGGCGCCTTCTGGTATCTCCCGAAGCCCTTCGTCGGCGGCATCGAAACCCTGGCGCGGCTGGTCGAGCGGGCCCTCGACTTCCGTCGCCTCGCAATCCGGCGCAGCCGTTCAGAACCGGCATCGACTCCGCGCGAGAAGCGGATCCGCGGCATCGGCCAGATGATCGGCCAAAGCCCCCAGCTCGGCGCCCTCAGAGAACGAATCGAACGCGTCGCCCCGCTTGACTCGACCGTCCTCATCCTCGGCGAAAGCGGCTGCGGCAAGGAACTCGTGGCGCGGGCGCTGCACGCGAAAAGCGCGCGCGCGGACGGCCCCTTCATCGCGGTGAACTGCGGCGCGATTCCAGAGGATCTCCTCGAGTCCGAACTCTTTGGCCATGTCCGCGGTGCCTTCACCCACGCGACCGAGAACCGCGAAGGTCGCTTCGCGGCGGCCGATGGCGGCACCCTCTTTCTCGATGAGATCGGGGACATGAGCCCACGCTTCCAGGTGAAGATGCTGCGGGTCCTGCAGTCCGGCGACTTCCAGGCCGTTGGTTCTTCGAAGACCCAATTTTCCGATGTTCGAATCGTCAGTGCGACACACCAGAACGTGAAGGCGGCAGTTGCGGAGGGTCGGCTGCGCGAGGACCTCTACTACCGGATCGCGGTGATCCCCCTCGAAGTACCGGCCCTACGCGAACGCAGTGGCGACATCCCGCTGCTCGTCGAACACTTCACCGAACGCTTCCGTCACTCGAGCGGCCGAGAGGTTGCGGGGCTTTCCCAAGACGCCCTCGCGGCCCTCGAAGGCTACGCCTGGCCTGGGAACATTCGCGAACTCGAGAATCTCGTCGAACGCCTGCTCGTCCTCTCGGACGGGCACGAGGTGGGCCCCGACGACCTGCCCCACGACCTCGATTCGGCTTCCGCCCCACGCACGGAAAATGCCGGGCTCGGTCGCTTCGATTTCCGCGAAGCCGTGGGGCGCTTCGAATCCGACCTGATCCTGCGCGCCCTTTCCGAGGCGAAGGGAAACAAGAGCGCGGCCGCTGCGTCCCTCGGGATCAAGCGCACCACGCTGCTCGACATGATCCGGCGCAAGCGACTCGACGCCGGGGGGGTGGGCGCGAGCCGTCCATCGATCGCTATATCGGCCTGAACGCAGACTCGCGGGCTCCGGCCGCGAGCTCGCGGATGTTCGCACGCCGACTTCTAGGGTAGCCTCGCGCGCCCGCCGTCCGCGCTGTTTCGCGGCTACGGGGACGGAGATCCGCGCCATGAAGCCTTTCCGCCTGGGACTCGGGGCCGTGCTCGTCCTCGGAATCGCTTTCGCCGTTTGGAGTGCGCGCGAAGCGCCCCGGACCCTCTACGTCGGCGGACCCGTGATCACGCTGAACGCGCAAAATGCCGTCGTCTCGGGTCTGGGCACCGACGGCAATCGCATCGCCATCGTCGGAGACGAAGAGAGCGTGCGCGCCTGGGGAGGCGAGGATGCACGGGTCGTCGAACTCGCTGGCCGAGCCCTGCTCCCGGGTTTCATCGACGCCCACGGACACTTTCCCGGCACCGGTATCTACGCGCTGGTCGTCGATCTCAACAGCCCGCCCATCGGGGACATCGAGACGATCGACGACCTCCTCGATCGGATGCGCACGCGGGCCGCAGAAACCGCCGGCGGAGAGTGGGTCGTCGGGTTCAGCTACGACGACACCCTGCTCGCCGAAAACCGCCACCCCACGCGTGACGATCTCGACAAGGTGTCGATGCAACATCCCGTCGCCGTCGTCCACGTCTCCGGGCACCTCGCCGTCGTAAATTCGAAGGCTCTCGACGCCCTGGGCCTCGACGGCGACACCCCCGACCCGGTGGGCGGACACCTCGGGCGCGACGCCACGACCGGCAGACTCACCGGTCTGCTTGAAGAGACCGCAATGCTAGAGGTGATGGCGGGGGCCCTCGCGCCCGGTCCGCTCGAGGCGTTGGCGGTGCTCCAGAAAGGCGCACGGGATTACGTCGAAGCCGGCGTGACGACGGCCCAGAGTGGAGCGACCACGGCGGCCATGATCGAGGGCTTCGACTGGGCTTCGCGCCTCGGCCTGCTTCCGCTCCGCATCGTCGTGTGGCCCCGAAAGGAGACCGCGGATCGTCTGCTCGACGGCGACTGGCACTTTGAAAGCCACGACGAGCAATGGGTGCGTCTCGGCGCGGTAAAAATGGTCGCCGACGGCTCGATCCAGGGCTTTACCGGTTACCTCCGCGAGCCCTACTACAAGCCTCCGCCGGGCAAGGACCCCGGCTACCGCGGCTACCCGCGGATCCTGCGGGACGAACTGATCGAACGCGCCGGGCGCTACCACGACGCGGGCCTTCAGATCGCGATCCACGGCAACGGCGACGCTTCGATCGATGACATCCTCGACGCCTTCGAGGCCGCCGGCGTCAAGGGAGAGGACGCACGCCCCATCGTGATCCACGCCCAGATGACCACCGAGGACCAACTCGATCGGATGCAGGAACTCGGGGTGATTCCGAGTTTCTTCGTGCTCCACACCTTCTACTGGGGCGACCGCCACCACGACATCTTCATGGGGCCCCAGCGAGCGGCGCGCATGAGCCCGACCCGGGGCGCCCTCGACCGCGGTCTGCATTTTACGATCCACGCCGACGCTCCGATCGTACCGATGGAGCCCCTGCGGCTCGTCTGGTCCGCGGTCAACCGGCGCACTCGCAGCGGCCGGGTGCTCGGCCCCGACCAAAGGATCGACGTGATGGATGCGCTGCGGGCCGTGACCCTCGACGCGGCCTATCAGCACTTCGAGGAGGGCCTGAAGGGCTCTCTCGAGGTCGGGAAGCTCGCCGACCTGGTGATCCTCTCGGAATCCCCGCTCGAGAACCCCGAAGCCATCGATCGCATCCGCGTCGACGAGACCGTCGTCGATGGCTGGTCGATCTACCACCGCGAAGGCTCCTAGCCCCGCGCTTCAGTCGAAGATCAACATCGCGTAGGCAAAGAAGAGCACGAGGTGAACGGCTCCCTGGAGCACGTTGGTGCGTCCGCTCCCGAAAGTCACGATGCTGACCGCCAGTGTCAGGAGCAGCAGCAGCGAATCGACCGGGCCGAGACCGAGTTCCACTGGCACCTGCATCCAGATCGAGATCGCGAGGACCGCTGGGACCGTGAGCGCGATGGTCGCCGCCACCGATCCCAGAAGGATGTTGATCGACCGCTGCAGGCGGTTTGCCAACGCCGCGCGCACGGCTCCCAACACCTCCGGAGACAGCACCAACACCGCAACCGCAAAACCGCCGAGCGCCGCGGGCGCCCCGGCCTTCGAAATGGCGTAGTCGATGGGGTACGCAATCTGTTCCGCGAGAAACACGATCGGGATCAGGTACGCCGCGAGCAGCAGCGCGTGCACACGGGGGGAACGGAGTTCGAGACCCGGGTGCTCGTCCTCCAGATCGGGCTCGGCCGGGTCGACAGAGGCTCCCGGCGCAACAAAGTAGGCGCGGTGACGAATCGTCTGGACCGCCAGAAAGACGGCGTAGAGCCCGAGGGAAGTCGCCGCCAGGAAGACCTCCTGGGGCACTGAGAATGTGGGGCCCTCGGTGGACTGCGTGTAATTCGGGAGAATCAGGGCGAGCACGGCCAGCGGCAGGATCAGCGCGAGGAACGAGTTCGCCCCCTGCAGGTTGTACTCCTGCTCATGGTGGCGCAGGCCCCCCAGCAGGAGCGTGAGCCCAACCACGCCGTTCAGCACGATCATCACCACGGCGTACATCGTCTCTCGCGCCAGCGTCGGGTTGTCCGAGCCGGTCAGCATCACCGCGGAGATCATCGCAACCTCGATGAAAATCACCGACAAGGTGAGAATCAGCGAGCCGTAGGGTTCGCCGAGTTGTACCGCGAGGGCGTCGGCGTGGCGCACGACGCCGAAGGCTGCCATGCCGATCGTGCCAAAGAGCAGCCCGCTCAGAAACAGCAGCGAGAGCCCCTCGGCCCCCGAGACGTCGCTCGACGCAAAGAACCCGGCAACCAGAAGCGCCAGCACCAGCGCGGCTTCAGACCGGAGATGCCGGGCGAGCCCGAGACGATCAGTCGAGTGGGCCATCCGTCCCCCGGAACCGGAAGTCGATGATGTTCGAGCGGACCAGCCCGGCGAGGGGTTCCTCTTCACGGGCGGCCGCTTGCGGGTCAAGAACGATCTCGAAGGCGAGCTTTGCACGTCCTGCTGCTGCGTAACAATCCGCCGGGTCGATGGCGCGCACGCGAGCACGCGGGTTCACCGCGCAAACCACCGCTTCGAGCGCTGCGGCCTCGCCGCCAAAGAGCGGCTCGAGGATGCCCCGCGGAAGAATGTCTTCGAGCGCCGCGCAAGCCTCGATCCAGAAGTGGCCCGTCCGGGCGTCGCGCCAGTGGCAGCCGCTGACGACGTATTCCGGCGGAAAGCAGGGATCGAGCTGGAGCATCTTGAGAATCGTCCCGAGGTCGTCGCCCTCGATACCCAGGGCCCGGCGGATGCGCGCGCTGTAGACCGGTGCCACCGCGGCCCAGTGGTGGCGAGCGATCTCGCTCATGGCCGCGTGCCCGTAGCGTTCTTCGATCGAGGTGTAGGCCGCTCGCACCAGCAGGTGCCAGTCGAGTGCGAACTCCTTCGCCTGCCGCGCCAGCACCGGCTGCGACAGATCCTCGAGGACGAAGTCCGGCCGAAAGGCGCCGCCATAATCGCTGAGCCCGTCGTGCGCCTCCGGAATCGGTCCAAATTCGAAACCCGCCGCCAAGGATTGGCGAATCGCCTGCAGGATCGGACGCTCGGTCAGCGGCGTGGGTTCCCCGCCGATCTCCACGCGCCAACGGCAGACGGGCCCCGCGTGTGGCGGGGCCTGCGGGGGGCGATGCTCGGGAATGCAGCGCGCCCGGGGATGCACCGCGGCCACCGTGGCATTGAAGGTGGTGTCCTCCATGTGGTGACAGAGTTGGAAGATGGGCTTCTCGTCGTCCCCCGCCATCTCCTTTACAAAGGAGAATGCCCCGCAAAACGGCAGCCAGAAGTAGCCCAGCGATTCATTTTTTAGCTCGAAGTGAAAATCAAGAAACTGGTGGGGCGCCCCGATGTCGAGCTGCAGCCCCTTGAAAATCGCTCCGACGTCGTGGCCGGAAATCTGCAGCAGCGCGCGATTCCGTTCGTTGTAGAGGGGACTCGAGCCCATCCACTCGTCGACCGCCACGTCGGTCATGGCCTCGCGTCCGTATCGGCGACCGACCTGGGGCAGCAGCCCACGGTCGTGCATCATCGCGCAGAGCATGATCTCGCGTCCGAAACGACCGAGGGCCTGGCGCGAGAGCTGCGTCCACTCGAAATCCGGGTCGAAGTCGCCCGCGTAGTCGTCGCGCATGAAGCGGATCCTCCCTGGTAGCCCACCGAAGCTAGCCGCAACCGGCCTCTTCTGCGGCGCTGGCCGCTTGACGGGGGTGCGCGATTCGATACTACTGCCCCCCGCACGCCATAAACCCCCGGAGGCCCGATGCACCTCGTCACCTTCACCTCGAATGGAATCACCCGGACCGGTCGCCTCGAGGGTGAAGAAGTCGTCGACCTGGCAGCTGGTGGCCTGCCCGCCGAGATGACGGCGCTCCTCGAAGCCGGCGTCGAGGCTGCGGCCCGCGCCGACGGCCCGCGTCTTGCGCTCGCGGAGGTGCGCCTCGAGTCGCCGGTCTTGCGTCCTCCGAAGATCCTGGCAGTCGGCCTCAACTACGCCGACCACGTCGCCGAAACCGGAATGGATCGGCCGAAGTTCCCGATGATCTTCAACAAGCAGTCGACCGCGGCGTCGGGGCCCTACGCCCCCTTTCACCGCCCGAAGGTTTCAAAAGCCCTCGACTACGAGGGGGAACTCGCGGTCGTTGTCGGGCGACGCTGCCGCCACGTACCGAGGGACCGCGCCCTCGACGTCGTCGCTGGCTATTGCATCGCCAACGACGTCAGCGTTCGCGATTGGCAACTCCGGGTTCCCACCATGACCATGGGCAAGAGTTTCGACACCCACTGCCCCCTCGGCCCTGCGATCGTCACCCCCGACGAACTCGGCGACGGGAGCGGCCTCGACCTGCGTACCTTCGTGAACGGAGAAATCCGCCAGCAGTCGAATACACGCGAGCTGATCTTCGACGTGGCAGCGCTGATCGAGCACCTGTCGACTGCCTTCACCCTCGAAGTCGGCGACGTAATCTCGACGGGGACACCGGGGGGGGTGGCCGTCGCCATGAAGCCTCCGCAGTGGCTGGTGCCCGGCGACGTCGTTCGCATTGAAATCGACGGCATCGGGCACATCGAGAACACCGTCATCGAAGAACCCGAGACCGCCACCGGCTTCTAGCTCTGCCAACCGGGGGGCGGGTCTGCTCCTCCCGCTCAGAAGCGGCGACGGTAGAGCGTCCAGCGATCAGAGGTCGCCACGCGAACGCCGTCGCGCGGCGCCGGGATGGCAATTTCGCTGGAGCCATCCACCGCCAGCAGGTAGTCCGCCTCTCCGATCCAGAGCGGCTGGTAGCCCCCCGCGCCGTCGGCAAGCAGGCGGTGGGACCCGGCCATCCCCCGCTTCGGGCGAATCGGCACGTGGGCATCGGGCCAGAGGCCTCCCACGAAGCCGCCACCGCGTGCCAGGAAGTACTCGTAGGCGTGGTCGAGCACCGGAACGTCGTACCCGGGGAGCCCGAAGTCGTAGGGAATCTTCGCCGCCACCAGCGTGCTCCCGGGCTCGGCATGCGCGAGCACGCCGTCGAGTTCGTGCATGGCTTCGTTGAAGCGCAGGCTGAAGATCGCGAACCCCACCACGAAGGTCGCCACCGCCGCCGCCTGGACGACCCCGATGACGCGTCCCAGGGAGACACCTCGCAGCAGCGGCCAGGCCGCCAGGTAGAGCGCGACCTCGACAAAGAGCAGGAAGCGCCAGTTGACGTTGACCGCGGTGGCGTTCCCCAGTCGCAGCACGGACGGCGCCACCACGAAGATCGCAAATTGGAGAACGACGGCGGCGATCCCCATGCGCGCGATCTTCTGCGAATTTCGGCCGTCGCCCGCCTCGCTGCGCCCGAGCGAACGCAGCGACCCGGCAACCACCCCCACCGCAATCGCGAGCACCCCCGCGTGCAGGAGCGCCTGCAGCGTCCCCCCGTAATCGACGACGTAGTCGACCACCTGGCCGAGTTCGCCGCCAAAGAGCGGGAGGACCGTTTCCCCCGTGACACCGCCGCCAGCGAGGGACCCGAGAATCGGGAGCCCGGAAAAGAGCGACACCGCGAGCGCCACGGGAATCGCGCGACGCCCGGCGCCAATGGCAAACGCCGCCACGAACCCCAGCCACACGGGCCAGAGAAAAACATGACTCAGGGTCACGAAAAGCCCACACATCCCCGCGGCGATGGCGTAGCGGCGCGAGCCCTGCGCGTCGAAACGCAGCAGGCAAAGCAGGCCGAAGAGGATCCACGGGAGTCCCACGAAGGTCGCGACGAAGCCAAAGACGAAGACCCGCGAATACACCACGAAGGGTGCACACAGCACGGCCCAGGCGGGTGCGCCGAGCTGCCGAAAGAGCAGCGCCAGCCCGAGGGTCGTGGCGACGGCATAGATCGCGACCAGCGCCCGCAAGCCCCATTCGAGCCCCAGGCTTTCGATCGCGACGGTCAGGTAGAAGTAGCCGAGGTAATACGGAATTTCGGGAAGCCTCAGCAGGTAGTGCTCGGTGGCAGGCCCTCCCGAGAAGGTGAGTTGGCCGAGCACGCTGGCGATGGCCGCATGCCCCGGCAGATCCACCGAGGGCAGATAGGGACCGAAGGCCAGCGGAAGCAGCACGGCGACGAGCGCCGTGGCCAACGCCAGCTGCGGGGAACGCCCGCTGCTCACCGGCCGCTGCCCGAGCCGCCTTCGGGCGCATCGGCGAAGGGGGAGGCCCGCAATGCGAGGGGACCGGAGGTGCCCTCGATCGCGCGATCGATCAGCGCAAGGGTGTCGTCGGCCACACGGTCCCAGTCAAAGCGCGCCGCCCAGCGAAGGCCTTCGGTCGAGAGCTTCTCGCGCAGGCCGGGCTCCTCCAGCACACGAATGATCGATCGCGCCAGTTCGCCCTGGTCACCACAGGCAAAGAGCAGGCCCGTCTCACCATCGCGAACCGCATCGCGAAGACCGTGGACGTTCGCCGAGACACTTGGCGCGCCACAGGCGTTCCCCTCGATCACCGTCATTCCCCACCCTTCTTTTTCCGAGGTGTTGACGGTGACGGCGGCGCGCCGCAGCCAATCGATCTTCTCTTCTTCGGAGACGAACCCGGTGAACTCGACCCGTGCCTCGAGCCCGAGTTCTCGGCTGCGCTTTTCCAGGTCGTCCCGGGCGCCGCCGGCTCCGATGATCGCCACGCGCACTTCGGGAACCGCTCGCACGATTTCCGGAAGCGCCTCGAGCAGGTCCGCTGCGCGCTTGTAGGGCTCGAGCCGACCGATCCAGACGATCAGCGGGGCCTCGGGAGCCCTTTCGGGCGCTGTGAAGACGCGGCCGTCGACACCCGGCGGCACCACCCAGATGCGGTCCCCCGAAAGCCCGCGCTCGATCAGGTCGTCGCGGGTGCTCGGTGAGATCGCGAGCAGCGGGACCTCGCGGTAGGCCGCTGGAATCCAGCGCTCCGAGAGCCAGGTCACCGCCGCCACCGGGGCGGCCACCTGGGCAAAGGCGGTATCGCCAAAGAGGTGGTGCACGATGGCAAAGCAGGGCCGGGGCACGAACCACGGGCTGAAGAAGGGCAGCTTGTTGAGGACGTCCACCACCACGTCCGCGTCGAATTCTCGAGCGAGCCGCCGGGCCGCCAGGGGCACGCGCCCGTAGAAGAGATAGCGATTCGTCAGGCGCCGGACGTCGATTCCGTCGACCTCTTCGCGGCGCGCCCCACCCCGGAAATGCGCCGCCAGCAGCGTGATCTCGTGGCCGCGGGCAGCCAGGCGCGAGAAGATCTCGAAGATGTGGATCTCGGCTCCGCCGGCCAACGGGTTGCGCGGGTCGCGCTCGTTGATCAGAAGGATCCGCCGCGGCATCACGGGCAGTGTATCTCGGGCGCGGCGCCTCGCCTCATCAGCGCCGCCGCGGGCCAACGGTGGCTTCGAGGGTCGGGACGAGCATCCGGGCGAACGTGCGATTCCCGAAGCGGCTCATGTGCGGGTCCGCCCCGAGGTAGAGCGCTTCGAGATCGCCGCGCTGCCGGCTGCGCTCGAGGAAGACCTGCATGCCGTCGATGACCTCCGCACCGCTCCGCTCGAGCATCGCCAGCAGTTCCGCCATGTGCTCGTTGCCGCGCGGGCCGAGAATCTGCACGGGCAACTCGAAATAGGTCGACCGCGTGTAGTCACCGCCGGCTCGGAGCGCCGGCCGATCCGGGTAGTTCACCACCAGCACGCGGAACCCCTCTTCCCGCCCCCTGGCCACCAGCCGATCGACGATGCGCTCGATTTTCGCGATCTGCCACTCGATCTGGGCATCGAGACCGCCCGGCGGCAGGGTTCGGAGGAGATCCGAGCCGGAGAGCTTGCCGAGCACGAAGCCGTAGAGTTTCGAAGCCTTCAGCCACGCAGGGGTGTGGCTGCGCAGGATCAACTGCCAGTAGATCCAGTTGCGATAGGCCCCGACGCGGACCAGTTCGTCGCCGTCGAGGTCGTAGAGGACGTTGGCCCCGGCGAGATCCTTCGGCTCGATCACCAGGATCACCCAATCGGGATCGAGCCCGCCCAGGCGTTCTTCGAAGAGCCGATAGGCCTGGTCGACGTTGTATCCCGGGATGCCGGCGTTCACGACGTCGACAGCGCCCCCGACTCGGCCCCCCTCGCGCAACTCGCGCTCGAGAAGCGCCGGGTAACTAGCGTCCGGCGGCACGTTGAAGCCGAAGGTGTACGAGTCGCCGAGGGCGATCACCCGAAAGGTCCCGGGCCGTGTATCGACTTCGAAATCGCGTAGGCCCAGGCTGTTGGTGTGCGGTGCGCCCGGGCGCCGCGAGTAGATCAGATCGGAGTCGGCGCGGTAGACCTCTGGCGTACCAAAGTGCAGCAGCGGCGCATCGCTACCGATCCAGCGCAGCCCGAGTTCGGTGCCGCCGAGCACGAGGGCGATCGAGCCGACGACCAGAAGACCCCGCCCCGCGAAACGCGGCCCCCTGCCCATCACAGCGTGCCTTCGGGCACTTCGAACTCGACTACGTCGCTCTCTGCGTAGCCGTAGCGAATCGCCTTCGTCTCGATGCGATCCCCCGGCAGCACTTCGAAGGGTTCCGTAAACAGGTCCCACTCGGACACGCTGCCGGCCCCGTTGCGCCGGTAACCGATCGAAGCCCCGTGGCTGGCCGATCGAAGGCGCAGGCGACGCGCCCCGGTTCCGCCCGCTTCGACTTCGAAGGTCGGAGCCGCTGTCACCGGCTGCACGCCGCCGGGCCAGAAGCGCTCGATCAACTCGGCCTCGGGCACTGCCCCGAGGTCGGGGTAGGCCAGCAGCCAGGCGTCGAGGTCCGCGCGAAGTCTCCCGAGGGTTGCGGCATGCGCCGGGTCGTCCGCGAGGTTCCGCACCTCGTCGGGATCGCTCCGCAGATCGTAGAGTTCCTCCTCCTGGCGCGGTGATTCGAACCACAGGGCCTGCGGCCCGGTGAGTTTTCCGGCCTCGCGGAGCGCCCAGAGTTCGGCCATCAGATCGAGACGATCGCGGAACGCGAGTCGTTGTGCGCCGGGATCTTCCGGCCGGAAGTTGCGGATGTACTTGAAGTGTTGGTCGCGCACCGCGCGGACCCGATCCCGGACCTCGTCCATGCGATCCTTCGCCGCAAAGACGCGCTCTCGCGGCGGACCGCTCTCCGGACCGACGAAGGGCCTCCCGTGCATCCAGGGGGGAGTCGCGAGCCCCGCAAAGGCCAGGATCTGCGGCGCGAGGTCGATGAAACTCACGAGCCGCGGGTCCACACTGCCGACTTCGAGCCCTTGCGGCAGCCAGCGGCGAGGCCAGCGAATCACCAGGGGCACCCGGATTCCCGAATCGTAGACTTCGCGCTTCGCGCGAGGCAGACCGTCCCCGTGATCCGTGGTGAAGACCACGATGGTCGATTCGGCAAGGCCCTTCGCTTCGAGTTCGGCGAGGATGCGCCCCACTTCTGCGTCGAGCACGGCGATGTTGTCGTACTGCCGCGCCAGCGCACGCCGCACTGTCGGCGTGTCTGGGTAGTACGCGGGTATCTCGACGGATTCGGGATCGACCCCGGCTTCGCGATCGAAGGCGTAGCCCAGGTGCAGCAAGCCCAGGGCCGCCTCGATGCCATCGCGCGGGAAGCGCTTCGGAAAGAGTCCACTCTCGTGCGTCACCATGAAGTTCTGCATCGCAAAGAAGGGACGGCCCTCGGGGTGGTCGCTCCACTCGACGAAGAACCCGTTCTCGTCCCAGACGCTGAACGGGTCGCCGAACTGGTAGTCGGTCTTGACTCCGTTCAGCGTCGCGTAACCCGCCGCGCGCAGCAGTTCGGGAAAGGCCTTCACCGCGGGGGGCGGGACGACTTCGTAGCCCTGTGGCAAGACGGCGGGTCGGCCCCTTGCGTAGCTGCTGGCGCGCATGGCGTGGGCCCCGATCGAGGTCTGGTAGCGGCCGGTGATCAGGGCGGCGCGACTCGGCGCACACACGCCCGCGGTGGTGAAGGTGTTCGGGAAGCGCACTCCCTGAGAGGCGAGCCGGTCGATGTTCGGAGTCACCGCCACCGGGTCGCCAAAGGCGCCGAGCCTCGGACTCATGTCCTCGGCCACCAGCAGCAAGATGTTGGGGCGCACCGGCAGTGCGCCTTCGTCGGCGAAGCCCAGGGCCGGGAGCAAGAGCAGCGCCAGCCCCGCAAAGGCGATTCGAATCGCGCGCGTCCCCAGCGGCGACGCGGGTCGGCTTTCGCGTGTGGGGAGACGCAGCGCCACGCGGGGTCCTCGGTTCCGGGGGGAGTCGCGCACGAGAGTATCACGCAGCCCTGGGGGTCGACTCGATGGCCTTGGCGGATGTAGTTAGGTGCCTTATAGTTAGCTAGTGAATCACACGCAGATCCCCTTCTCGCTGCGGGACATTCCCACCCTCGAAGAAATCGATCGCCAGGCCCATCGCCTCGGCGTCGACCTGCCTGCCATTCCCATCCGCGCCCTACTGCGGCTGCTACGGGTCGGCAACGACGTCGAAGCGAGCCTCGCCCGTCACCTGCACCGCGCGGGGCTCTCGATGGCGCGCTTCGAGATGCTCTCGCTGCTGATGCGCGCGGACCAGCACCGGCTCACCCCGTCCGACCTCGCGAAGCGCGGGGGCATTACCCGCGCCACCGTCACCGGGTTGGTCGACGGACTCGAAGCAAAGGGTTGGGTGCAGCGCAGCGCCCACCCCAGCGACCGCCGCAGCTTCATCGTCGAACTCACCGGCAAGGGAATCGACTTCGTGAGCGCTCTGCTACCCGGACACGTCCACCACATCCTCGCGCTGGTCGCGGGCGTAGCCGAAAGCGACCTGCTGCAACTGTTGCAGACCCTCGACCGCATCGAGGCGAACCTCGACGACTCCGCCAATGAATAGGCTCGCGATCCTTCTCGCGTTGCCGCTCGCCGCAGCGGTCGGCTGTGGTCGCGATGCGGAACGCACTGTCGAGACGCACGCTACTGCAGCATTTTCCATACCCGCCATCCGCGTTCGCGTTGCCGCGGTTACACTCGCGCAGATCGGCGGTGGGGAGTCTGTGGCCGCGGTGGTCGGCGCCTATCGCAGCGCGCTGCTGCGCGCCGAAGTCCCCGGGCAGGTGATCGAACGCGTGGTTTCGCGTGGCGCGCGAGTGGCCGCCGGCGACGCGATCCTGCGTCTTGACCCCGAGCGACTCGAACCCGCCTTGCGCCGCGCAACAGCCGACTCCGCGGTAGCCGCAGCGGAAGTCAAACAAGCGCGCCGAGCCCTCGCGCGCGGCCAGAAACTCAAGGCAGAGGACACGATCAGCGCTTCTCGCGAGGAAGATCTCGAAACAGCGCTCGAGCGCGCGGAGGCCCGGCTCGACCGCGCCACCGCTGCCCGTGACAGTGCCGCGACGGACCTCGAGGACGCCACCCTGCGTGCGGCCTTCGCCGGCGTCGTCGAAGACTTTCACGTCGAGGTCGGCGATTCGGTGCAGCGGGGCGCCGCACTCGTGCGCCTCGTCGACCTCAAGCGTGCCCGGCTGCGCGCCGGCGTCACTGCCAGCCAGGCATCGGCTCTTCTCCCCGGCTCCGAAACCGATGTGGACTTCGCCGAACTCGGAAAACGGGTCGCGAGGCTCGAGAGCGTCGGCGTCGTGGCCAGCGCCGCCGACGGCACCTACGCCGCCGAATTCCTGCTGGAAAATGCCGACCGACAGCTGCGCGAAGGCATGGTCGGGCGCGTGCGGCTTCCCGGGGATGCCTCCGCGCTGAAACTGTCGGTGCCCCGCGCGGCGTTGATCCGCACCGCGCTCGGTCCGGGTCTCTTCATCGTGGAGGCGGGCCCGCCTCTTCGCGCACGGCTCGCGCTTGTCACGCCCGGGCGCAGCGCGGGAGGACGCGTCGTCATCCGCGACGGCGCGAATGTCGGCGAGCGCGTGGTGATCGAGGGGCACTTCGCGCTCTCGGACGGCGATCCCATCGAACTCGACGAACTCCACAGCACCGCCGGAGACTAGACACCCCGTGGACCGCCTCGTCCGATTTTTCGTCGAACGCCACCTGCTCGTCACCGTAGTCACGCTGGCGATGGTGGCCATCGGAACCATGACCGCCCTTCGAATTCCGATGGAGGGCTTCCCGGTCTTCGACCTGCCGACCTTCTTCGTCCGCGCGCAGCTCCCCGGCGCTTCGGCCCGCGACGTCGAGACGAAGCTGACGATCCCGATCGAGAAGGCAGTCGCCGAACTCGACAATGTCCGCTCCTACCAGACCAACATCTCGGAGAACGTCTCGTTCACGGTGGTCGAGCTCTACTACGACCTCGACAGGGACGGCCTCGACCGGGCCGAGCGCGACCTCCGAACCCAACTCGATGCCATCACGGATTTTCCGGACGAGATGGTCGACGAACCCGTGATCGAACGGCTCAACCGCGGCCGTTTCCCGATTCTCCAGATCGCCCTGGCGGGCCCTTCCGAACTCCTGCCCGGGGTCACGCAGCGACTCAAATCGGCACTCGATCGACTCGATCGCGTGAGCGAAGTTACGGCGGTGGGGCTGCCCGATCCCGAGATCCGGATCCTGGTGGACCCGGATCGCGCGCGCGAGCACGGCGTGACCCTCTCGGAAGTCGCCGCGGCGATTGCCGCGCACAACGTTTCGAGTACCGGCGGCATCCTCGAGACGAATTCCGTACGCCGCCAGGTGGTGCTCTGGAATCGTCTCGAGAACCCCGAGGATGTCGCCGACGTGCTCCTGCGCTTCTCCAGAGAGGGCGGAGCGGTGCGCGTACGGGACGTCGCTCGAATCGAATCGGGGCGCGAAGATACCGGGTTGCGGGTGCACACCAACGGGAAGCCCGGCATCACCCTCGTGGTGCGAAAGCGCGACACCGCGGACGTCGTCAAGACCGAGCGCGACGTCCTCGAGACCCTTGCCGCGATGTCACTGCCACCGGGAGTGACCGCAACCGTCGTCAACGACGAGGCCTCCTTCGCGTCGAACCGGCTCAAGGTGCTCGCGACCAACGGCCTGATCGGCCTGATCCTGGTGGCCGGCACGGTCTTCCTCTTCCTGTCCCCGGCGGCCTCGCTCTGGATTTGCGTCGGCGTGCCGGTGGTGCTGCTCAGCGCCATCGCCGTGATGCCCACGATTGGAATCTCGCTGAACTTGATCTCGACGGCAGCCTTCGTGGTGGTTCTTGGGATGCTCGTCGACGACGCGGTGGTCGTCGCCGAGAAGATCCTCTTCTTCCGGCAACGCGGCGACTCCCCCGAGGCTGCCGCCATCGCCGGCACCACCGCCGTGGCCCGCCCGGTCATGGCTTCGGCGATCACCACCGCGCTGGCCTTCACCCCGATGTTCGCCCTCGGTGGCATGCCGGGAAAGATCACCTGGTACATCCCAGCGGTCGTGATCCTCGCGCTCGGGTTGTCTCTCCTCGAATCGTTCACGCTGCTCCCTGGCCACATGTCGATGCTCCGGGGCCGCCCCGGGACGAAGCGCGCCTTCGTCCTCCGGCTGGAGGCGCGCTACCGCAACCTGATCATTCGCTCCCTCGAAAGGCGCCGCGCGGTCATCCTGGGCTTCGGTCTGGTCTTCGTGGCACTGGTCGTCTTCGTCGTGCCACGCACCGGTTTCTCGCTCTTTCCCCAGGACGACTCCCAGAACATCTACTTGAAGTTGAGCCTGCCCCTGGGCACGCCCATCGAGCGGACCGAAGCGGCCGTCACCGCCATCGAAGCGCAGATCCCGGAAATTCTCGGCGAGGACATGCTGGCCACCACGGCACGCATCGGCCACATGGACCCGGAGGCCGTCGACCTCGAGTTCGGCACCGCCGAGAACGATGCGGTGATCGCGATTTCGCTCATCCCCTACGGCAGGCGGCACTCGCCCAAGGCCTGGGTTGAGTTCCTGAAGCAGAAGCTCGCCATCCCCTCGCAGGTTGCAATCGTCTACCAGATTCAAATCCTGGGCCCCCCGGTGGGTCGGGCGGTGACGCTGCACGTTTCCGGCGCCGAGGACCGCACGCGCCGGGCCACGGCGGCCGCCATCGCCCACTGGCTCGAGGGTCGCCCGGAAGTGGTCGACATCGAGATCGACGAACGGCCGGGCATCCGACAGGTCGACTTGCATCTCGACCCCGAGAAACTCGCGCTCCGAGGCCTAGACGCCCGCGGCGTCGGCCAGAGCCTGAAGGCCGCCTTTCACGGAATCGTGGCCTCGGATCACCGCGCCCTTTCCGAGACCACAGACTTTCGGGTGATGCTCGAACCCTCCTCGCGGCGCACGCTCGACGGACTCCTCGACATGCCGCTGCGAAACCGCGACGGTGCCCTGGTCTCGCTGCGCGACGTGGTGAGCCCGATCGAGACCGCTGCAGTCGCCAGAATCTTCCACCGCGACGGTCAGCGCACCGCCACCGTGACCGCCGAGATCGCGGCGGGCGCCAATGCCAACGCCGAGTCCATGGCGCAACTCCTCGAAGCCGAACTGCTGCCTCTCGTAGCGGGGCGCGAAGGCGTCGAAATCAGCCTCGGGGGCGAGGCCGTAAAGACCCGCGAGACCACTGGCGACCTCGGCGTCGTCGCCCTCATGGCCCTCGCTGGGATCGGCATCGTGATCGCGCTGATGCTCGGGTCCTTCATCGAGGCCGCCTTCGTGATGGCGGTCGTGCCCTATGCCCTGATCGGCGTCCTGCTCATCTTCTTCCTCCATGGAAAGGACCTGAGCCTCTTCGCAATGATCGGCACCATCGGCCTCTCGGGGGTGGTGGTGAACGCCTCGATCGTGATGGTCGATGCGATCCATCGCGAACTGTCCTCGATGGCGGACGCGAGCCTTGCGGCGCGCCGCCAGGCGCTGGTTGAAGCCATCGTTGGACGCCTGCGACCGATCATCGTCACCACCATTTCGACTCTCGGCGGCGTCCTGCCCCTGGCCTATGGCCTCGGGGGCTACGACGCGATCCTTTCGCCGATGTCGCTGGCTTTGGGATGGGGGATCCTGCTCTCGACGCCGGTCACCCTCTTCCTGGTTCCCTGCCTCTACACCCTGGCAAGCGACCTCGGAGGTCGCTCTGCCGCCTAGCAAGCACGCCTCCAACGGGGCCGCCGCGCAGCCGCGTCGCGGCCACCGTGCGGAAGCCTCTGCCAGGCGGCAAACTGAAACCCTCCGCCGCAACCAGGAGACCGCGCACGCAATGCTCCGCGAGTCCGAAAATCTCGACGATCCCGAACGCATCGAAGAACTTCGCGCGCGTATTCGATCGAAGATTCCGCTGCGACGCTGGTACGAGGAGTGCTACGACCGCTACCAGGCGTGCCTCGAACGCTGCCCGAGCGAAGGCATCGCCCTCGAGATCGGGGCCGGAGCCAGCTTTGCCCCCGAGCGTGTCCCCGGACTGGTGACCTCGGACCTCCTGCCCTACGACGGCGTCGACCAGGTCGCCGACGCCATGGCTCTCCCCTTCGAGGACGCAAGCCTGCGCGCGATCTTGATGCAGAATGTCTTTCACCACATCCCCGACGTCGGCGCCTTCCTCGCGGAGGCGCAGCGCACGCTGGTGCCCGGGGGCCGAGTGTTGATGATCGAACCGCATCCGGGGTGGCTCGCGACGCCATTCTGGACCCATCTCCACCACGAGACCTTCGACCCCCAAGCGACTTCGTGGCGCTTCGATTCGAGGGGACCTTTGAGCGATGCCAACGGCGCACTGCCGTGGATCGTCTTCCAACGCGACCGCGCGCGTTTCGAGGATGAATTTCCAGGGCTCGAAGTCGCCTCGTACCGCGTGCACACCGCGCTTCGTTACTTCCTGGTGGGCGGCCTCAAGACCTGGTCCTTGATCCCGAGTCGGGGCTTCGCCCTGGCGACCCGGGTGGATGCCTTCCTTTCGGCCCACTGCCCAAAGATGGGAAGCTTCGTCGACATCGAGCTGGTTCACCGGCCCACGCGGACCGGCTGAACGCCAAGCGCAAGGCACGCTGACAGCTTCGGCCTCAGTCGGTACCCTCTCGCTCGCGAGCGCGGGAAACCTTCGGGGCTCCGGCGGCCATCGCACCGGGGGGAAGCTTTCCGCGCGAGCAGACCGCGGAAGCACGAGTCATGGGCACAGTCGTCATCACAGGCTCCGCGGGGCTCATCGGGTCCGAGGCCGCGCGCTTCTTCCACGAGCGCGGCCTCGATGTTCTCGGCATCGACAACGATCTGCGAAGCAGCTTCTTCGGCAAGGCCGCCTCGACCCGCTGGAACCGCGAGCAACTCGAAGAGACGCTCCCCCGCTACCGCCACCTCGATCTCGACATCCGCGACGCCGACGGCATCGAACGCGCCTTCCGCGAGCGCGGCAGCGAGATCAAGGCGGTGATCCACACCGCAGCCCAGCCCTCCCACGACTGGGCCGCGCGCGAGCCCGCCACGGATTTCTCGGTGAACGCCACGGGCACCCTGAACCTCCTCGAGGCCACTCGGAACACCTGCCCGGAGGCTTGCTTCCTGTTCACCTCGACCAACAAGGTCTACGGCGACCGACCGAACGCGCTCCCGCTCATCGAACTCGAAACCCGCTACGAAATCGATCCTTCGCATCCCTATGCCGAGCACGGCATCGACGAGCAGATGTCGATCGACCACAGCACGCACTCGCTCTTCGGGGTTTCGAAGGCGGCGGCAGACCTGATGGTCCAGGAATACGGTCGCTACTTCGGGATCCCTACCGGGATCTTCCGGGGCGGCTGCCTCACCGGAGGCGGCCACGCGGGAGCGGAACTGCACGGCTTCCTCTCCTACCTGATGCGCTGCTGCCTCGAGGGTCAGCCCTACACGATCTTCGGATACAAGGGGAAGCAGGTACGCGACAACATCCACGCCTCCGACCTCGTGAACATGTTCTGGCACTTTTTTAAAGCGCCCGGCGTAGCCGAGGTCTACAACGCGGGCGGCGGACGCTTCAGCAACTGCTCGATGCTCGAGGCCATCGCGCTCTGCCAGGAAATCAGTGGGCGCGAACTCGATGTCACCTACAAGGACGAGAATCGCATCGGCGACCACATCTGGTACATCAGCGACGTGCGTCGCTTCGAGTCGCAGTACCCCGACTGGTCCTTCGAATACGATCTGCGACAGACCCTCGAAGCCATCTTCGAAGATTGGCGCGAGCGCCTCGGACCGGCGCGTTGAGCACAGCGCACGCTGCGGGGTGCGCGGGTTGAGCGACCGGGCGGCTGTGCGCGGCGGCTGGAGGTTCTGGGTCCTCCTCTCCACAGTCGTTCTTCTCTATTCGGCGATCTTCTCGACGGGGGCCCCGGGCGGACGCTGGGAGAACCGGACCTTCGGCTCGCCGCTGTGGAGCGAAGAAGACCCGGGCGGCTTCTACCTGCCAAGCGCCCACCAGATCTTCGACTTCGAGAATCGGCCGCTCTTTCCCGGCCACCCCGGAGCCTCGCTGCATCTCGTGCTCCACGGCGTTCAGAAGCTGCACTTCGCCCTGGCGAGCCCCGAAGGCCTGACCTTCACCGAGTTCACCGCGCGCTTCCTGCGCGATGCCTGGATCGCGGCGAAACTCGCGATGACGCTCCTCCACCTGCTCTCGTTCTTCCTGATCTACCGGCTGGCCCGGCGCCTCACCACCGAGCGCGCCGCGGTGATCGCAACCCTCGGCTACGCCTCCTCGTTGACCGTGCTGCACTTCATCTCGCGCATCTCGGTCGAACCGCTGATGGTGATCTTCTTCGTCGGGACCCTGCTCGCCCTGGCCGCTTCCCTCGACCGGCTCCAGCGCGCGTCGGCCGGCCCGGCGCTCGCCTTCGCGGGGCTGGCGGGCGCGCTGGCCATCTCCGGGACCGCCACGAAGATGAATTTCCTGGGGCCCCTTCCCTTCTTCGGAGTGCTCATCCTCTTGGTGGCAGCCGGCGCGCTGCGCGGGGGCGATTCGCGTTGGCGGCGGCGCGCTGGCCTGGCGGCCACATTCACCGCGGGCGCGAGCATCGGCGGGGTCGCCTGGCTAGAGGTGATCCACGTAGGCGACCTGCGCGAGCTTTGGACCTGGATCGCCACCGCTCAGACGGTCTCCCCGGTGTGGGACCTCGAACGCTTCCTACCGAGCCTCGACGTCTACGGAATCTTCCAGTTCTGCGAACTCCTCTTCATTGCAGCCGGCGTGGTGGGCTGGGTGCGATTCCTGCGACGGCCCTCGAGTGCGCGCGAAGAGGCCGGCTGGTGGACGCTCTACTTCGTCTTCGCCACCGGGCTCTGGGGGCTGCGCGTTGCCTGGCTCGATTTTCGCGTGTGGCAGTACTTCTTCATCACCAACATTGGCCTCGCGATTTTCTTTGGATTCCTCTGCGACGAGATCCTGGAGAAGCTCCGCACGCGCACCGCCGCGGCGAGTGGTTGGCTCGGCGCGCTGGCTCTAGTCGCCATCGTTCACGGGGCGGCGATCGTGGCGGCCGTGGAATCGCGGGTCGCCGACATCGGCTTCTACGAAGGCGCTCCCGTCTATGACCTTGCCGAAAGCCTCGGCCCCGGGGACGAAATCCAGATTCTGCGCTCCTCTGCGCCGCGCTGGTTTCGGACGGAGTGGAACGAGGGCTCGATGACCCTCTACTCGGGCCTCCGCTCGATCGACGACTGTCCGCCGGCCACGATGTGCATTCCACTCCGAGAGCAGAGCTGTCCCGTCGAGAAAAACCTCGACATCATCGTCTGCGCACTGGTCCAGCCGGTGCTCTTCACGGAATTCCAGTCGCTTTTCCGACTCGTCTCGAAGCCCCCTTCGAATGGCGAGACCGTCGTCCTGCCCGGACTCGGTCGCGCCTTTGTAGTGCGTGCGGCTTCCAAACTTTCGCAACCCAGCGCCAGCCACTAGCATCGGTCCCGAGAGGGCTCCACCCAACGTCATGACATCTCCGCGCGCCGACGCCCCGCCGCTGCCGCCGATCCTCGAGGAGGTGCAGCGCGGCATCCGGGACTATTACGACGAGCTCGGCGCCGACCGCGAGCGTTGGATCGCCCGCAGCCGCTACTACTACGATCGCGTCCACTCCCTGCTGCGGTCGATGATTCCGCCGGGGAAGACGGTGCTCGACATCGGTTGCGGCAGCGGGGACGCCCTTGCGGCCGTGGCACCGGCCACCGGCGTGGGCATCGATCTCAGCCAGTCGATGGTCGACCTCGCGCACTCGAAGTACCCCCAACTCCGCTTCGAGTGCCAGAGCGCCGAGGCGCTCTGCCTCGAGGATCTCGAGGTGCAGAACGGCGGCGGGGGCGTCGATTTCATCACCCTGGTGAACGCGGTCGGGGAGCTTTCCGACGTGCTCGGCGCCTTCAAGCGCCTACGCCCGCTGGCACGGCCGGATACGCGGATCGTCATCGTCTACTACAACCATTTCTACGAGCCCCTCGCCGGGCCCGCCGCGCGCCTCGGGCTCAAACTCGACAACCCGACCCAGAACTGGCTCTCCCTCGACGATCTTTCGGGCTTCCTCGAGATCGCGGGCTTCGAAGTGGTCACGACCGGCTCCGCGCTGCCCTTGCCGATGAATGTCCCGCTGCTGGCCCCGCTGGCGAATGACGTCGTAGGCAAGATCCCGATTCTCGATCGGCTCGGCTTCGTAAAAACCCTCGTTGCACGCCCGCTGGTCCCGCTGGCGCGACCGCCCGAGCGCCACTCGGTTTCGGTGGTGGTGCCGTGCCGGAACGAAGAAGACAACGTCGATGCGATTCCCAAGCGCGTTCCGAAGATGGGCGTCTTTACCGAGATCGTATTCGTCGACGACCAGAGCACCGACGCCACCGCAGCACGCGTCAAGGCGATGATGGCGGCGCAGCCCGACGCGCGGATCCAGTTGGCCACCGGACCAGGCGAGGGCAAGGGCGCCGCCGTACGAGCCGGTATGGAAGTTGCGACCGGCGACGTCCTGATGATCCTCGACGCAGACATGACGGTCCTTCCCGAAGACCTGTCGGCCTTCTTCGAAGCCATCACCGAGAACCGGGGCGAATTCATCAACGGGACCCGGATGGTCTACCCGCTCTTCGAGAACGCCATGCGACCGGCGAATATCATCGGAAACAAGCTCTTCGCAGTGCTCTTCAGCCTGCTCCTGGGCCAGCGCATCACCGACACCCTTTGCGGTACCAAGGTCGTGATGCGTCACGACTACGAGAAGATCGCCGCCAGCCGCCCGCTCTTTCGCGGTGTCGACCTCTGGGGCGATTACGACTGGATCTTCGGCGCCGCCAAGAACAATCTCCGCATCGTCGAATTGCCCGTCCATTACGTAGAGCGGGTGGCCGGCGAAACCAAGATGAACAGACGCCTTGGAAACGCCTGGGTCATGTTGAAGATGTGCTGGGTGGCGTTCCGCACCCTGCGCTGACGCGAGGGGGCGGCCGAGCGGAACTTTCGGCAGCGCCAGGGGTTCCGAGATTGCTTGATCAAACGTCAGGATTGCTGAGTGGGGAGTGGCCGATGCACAGGATGAGCAATCTTTCGATCGTGATCGCGGGCGGCCTGCTCAGCCTGCTGGCGATGGGCCCCGCCGTGGCCCTCGAACCCGAACTTTCGTCGTTCCTCCAAAACACCGACGGCGCCACGGGTTCGAGTTCGGACCCCGAACTCGACGCCCTCGCCAGCACGATCCTGGTCGACGTCCAGCAGGTCTCCTACACCGACAGCGACGTCTACATCGAAACCACCGGCGTGCCGCGCTACCCGACGGGCCCCTACCCCGACAACAACCCGAGCTACGCCTCGGACACGGGCGCGATCTACCAGCTGCCCCGGACGCCGAGTGCCAGTGCCGACCCGGAAGCCGTCGGCCTCGGTGCCATCGGCGTCTTCGTGAACGGGGTCGCGATCTTCAACGCCGAGGACGGCAACACCTGGAACGACCAGAACGTCTGGCACCGCAACGCGATCCTCGCCGAAGCCGACGGTTTCGACGACTGCAACGGACACCCCGCACCGATCATGGGCGGTGCCGATGGCTGCGAGGGCTTCGGCGAAACCTGGGGCCCGGGCATCGGCCCGCCCCCCGAGGGCTGCGAAGACGGGCCGGGTGGCGATGGCGGCACCGGCGACGACCCGGTGGCCGGGCGCTACCACCACCACTTCGACCCGGTCTGCCTGATCGAACAAGTCGGGGACGACGGCAGCTCTCATTCCACGCTTCTCGGTTTCGCCTGGGATGGCTTCCCGGTCTATGGCCCCTATGGCTACGACGACCCCTTGCACTCGGGCAGCGGTGTCGTGCGCATGGAGTCAGGCTACGCAGCCCGCGACATCGGTGTCCGCGAGACCCTCCCGGACGGCACCGCGCTAGCCGCGGCCTTTTATGGCCCCGACGTCAGCGAGAGCTACCCGATCGGCTGGTACATGGAGGACTTCGTCTACACCGACGGCTCGGGTCACCTCGATGCACACAACGGTCGCTTCGCGATCACGCCGGACTACCCGGGTGGCACCTACGCCTACCATGTCACCCTGGGCGCCGAAGGCGACGCGGCCTATCCCTACTCCGTCGGCGATACCTATTATGGCGACGTCACCGGCGGCGACGCCGCCTCGATCCCCGGCGACGCGGTGGTCTACGTTGCTGAACCCGAAGGTCTGCCGATGGCGCTGGTCGCACAACTTACCCTGGCCGCGCTGCTTGGACTCTTCGGTGCCGGGGCCCAGCGAATTCGCAACGAGTGACGATACGCCGGTTCCCCCTCGCGGCGATCATGGCAAGCGCTCCGCTGCTTGTCGCCGCGGTAGTGGGTGCCCACATTTTCAGCGCCTGGCTCCCGCTCGAGCCGGTGGGGTACCTCGACCCCTTCGGACACGAGCGCCTGGATCGCTACACCGGGGTCACCTCGGACGGTCGTCGCGCCTGGCTCGCGACCCGGGATCGCGGGGTCGCCACGCTCGAAGTCTCCGAGGCCGGCGCGCCGCGCCGCACCGGACGCTACGCCCCGTCGCCCCTGCCCGAGTTTCGAGCTGTCGTGCACGAAGGCAATACCGGCTTCTTCGCGACCGAGGCCTCGGGCATTCACGTCGTGGACCTGCACGGCGACGAACCGCGCCTCCTCTCCCGAATCGACTCGACAAATGCGGGCTTCGACCACGTCCACGATCTCGCCGTCCAGGACGGGCGACTTTTCGTAACCGGCGGTGGCTCGTCGCAGTTGCGTGTCTTCGACGTCCGCAGCCCCGCAGCGCCCCGTCTCGTTCGGCGCATCGAGACCGGCGAGCGCGGCGAATTGCGCGACATCGCACTGGCAGGCAAGCACGGCTACGTGGCCGGCACCCGCGGGCGCAGCGGTGGCGGCGCGGTCTACCTCGTTTCCCTCGCTGACCCCAAAGGGGTCGAGAAGGTGATTGAGACCGGCGCGGTGAGCGCGCACCTCGGGGTGACGCCCGACGAGCGCTTCCTGGTGGTGGGACACGCGCGCCGCGGCGGTGCGGTGTCCGTCCACGACCTCGCCTCGGAAGATCCGAGCCGCGCCCTCGCCCGGGTGAGCGCGTCAGACTACGAACTCAACGCCTACAGCCCGAGTCGAATCCGGGTACGAGACCAGGTGGCCTACGTCGCCTGGCACCAGGCGGGGGTCCAGGTAATCGACCTCGACACGCTCGACACCAGCGGAAAGCTGCAACGCCTGGGGATGTTCGGGACAGCCCGTGGGATGAGCCCCCTGGCAGGCGCCGTCGGCAACGTCGAGGCGAATCCCTCGGTGGCCCCTGATCGCATCTTGCTAGTGGACACGCGCTGGGGGCTCTTCGTCGTCGACGCCAGGCACGTGCTGCCGGACCCGAAGGCGGCTCCGACGCCCCCTTCGGCGGAAGCGGAAGCGGAAGCGGGAGCGGAAGCGGGAGCATTCCAGCGAGGCACGGCTCCGCCAGCGGTGACGCCCCGATGAGGGCGGCCCTGCTGCTCGCCCTCCTGTTCGGAGCGGCGTCGGTCGACGCCTCGGACCTGCTGGTCTGGGACTTCGCAATCGACGAATCCCAGGTAAGGAACGGCCCCGAGCTCGACGGATCGACAAATAGCCCGGGGCACGGCCATGGCCGCGTCGTCTTTGACCCGGACCGCCGCGAACTGCAGGTGCGAATCGAATTCGAGGCCCTGGTCGGTGAACTCACGAAGCTCCACGTTCACGGCCCTGCCCTGGCCGCGCGCAGCACACAGCGACACGTGATCGAATTCCTCGGGCCACCCCCGGTACCGCCGGGCCTTCGAGCAACCCGCGGCGTCTTCGAGGCCCGCATCCCCCTCGAAGCCACCCGACAAAAGGACTTCCCTGCACTTCCCCCCGAGCGCGTACTCGAACTGCTGACGAGCGGCCGCAGCTACCTCAACGTCCACACCGACGTTTTTGGCAAAGGCGAGATTCGCGGCAACCTCGGCACCCCGGAGATCCGCTCACGCAAGAACGAAGCCGCCGAAGAAACGCACGTTTCGCCGCCCGATTAGTCTGCCTCTTCGGCGCGCTCCCGCGACTCGCCCGCGGCGTAGCCGTAGATGCCCTTTGCCATCAGGCAGCGTTCGGCGTCGCGCCGAAGCTGGTAGATGTCGGCGCGACGCGCCTGAAGATCGCGGTCCGCGGGGGCGGCGGTGCAGGCGTACTCGATCAGGTGACTGGCCAGCCGCAGGTCCCCCGCTTCCGCAAGTGCAGTCGCGCGTTTCCCGAGGGTCTTCGCCCCGCCAGCGAGCGTCGCCAGTTCTTCCGCCAGCGCAGCGTCGCGGGCCGGCTGCAGATGCGACGGATTGCCGTCGTACCAGCCACCGTAGAGCCGCCACACGTTGCGCACGACAAATTCGGGGTCGTCGTAGAGCGGCACGAGGTAGGGCTTCGCGAGGACCTCTTCCGGCACCTTCACTTCGTGGAGGATGTCGTTGAGTTTCGCGCCCGCGTTCATTCGCAGGAGCACCTCTGAAACGAGATTCTCGAGGGCGCTCGCCACTTCGTCGAGCACCCTCGCGATGCGCTCGCGCCCGGCGATCGGAAGACCGTGGGCCGGCAGAAAGAGTTCCGCGCCCATCTTGGCCATCTCGCGCAGTGCGGCCGCCCACTCGCCGGGGTAGCGCTGCACCTTCTGTGGGTTTCCGGCATTCGGAAAATTCCAGATGAAGAAGTCACCGGCGCAAATCGCCTTCTTGGAAGGGATCCAGGCCCAGCTGTGGTCATCGGTCTCACCCCGGGCGTGACGCAGTTCGAAGGCGAGCCCACCCACCTCGAGCTGCAATCGATCGCGGTATGCGGTGTCCACCGGCAGGGCATCCGGGGGAAGGAAGTGGCGACCGCCTCCAATCGCGTAGCCTCGTTTTTGAAAACCGCGGAACTGGCGGTCGTTGATCAGGAGGTTGAAGCCATTGGTGAGGTCGTAACGCTCGAAGCGGCGCGCCACGTTCTCGTGCCCGGCCACGCGCGGACGCGCGTCCCCACGCGCCTCGGCATCCGCCAGGAAGTGCCCGCTGCCCCCCACGTGGTCCACGTGACCATGGGTGTAGACGAGGGTATGGAACGGCTTTCCCGACCAACCACGGATCGCCTTCACCACGCGGTCGCCTCCCATGCCACCGCTGGCATCGAAGGCCAGGAGCCCCTCATCGGTTTCGAAGAGGATGCTGTGCGAGAAGGCTTCGACCACCGCAAGGCCATCCCCGAGTTCCGAAAGTTCGTGGGTGATTCGATTCGCGGGTTGGTCAAGAACCCCGGAATCGATGAAGCGGGTCGAGAGTTCGATCAAATCGGCCATGGTTTTTCCTCCGCGAAGGGCCCATAGCGAAGCGCACCCCTGCCGATGCGTCGAGCCTCCCCGGCGCCGCGCCGGGGGGCCCCGAAGCTGTGGTACAACTACCCGCGTCGCGGCGTCCCCCCCGGAAAGAGCGATGTCAGAGGATCAAAGCGAAGCGCAGGGCGCGTCCGACCGTTCGCCCACCCGCCGCGAACTCAGCGCACATTCCCGCCGGTGGTTCGCGCTGGCGCTCTTGCTCTTTGCGCTGGCCTCGCTGTACCAGTTCCGTGGGATCTTCGAGGCGGGGTTCGGGCGGGTCGTGCCCGTCGACTGGATCTTCGTGAACGAGAAGAGCCCGTGGCGGGATTCGACGCGAGCGGACCTGGTCTTCCATACCTTCACGGTCTCGCGCGCCGCGCGCGCCCTGCTCGAGCATCCACTCGACTTCTTCGATGCCCCCCAGTGCTTCCCCTTCGATCGCTCGGCCACTCTCGGGATTCCGATGGGCGCAATGGGTGTGCTGGCGACCCCCTTCGTACTCGCCCAGGAAAACCCGGTCTTCACCTACAACGCGGTGATCCTGGTGACGCTCTTTCTCGCCGGCCTCGCCCTATTCCTGCTGGTGCGAGAGTGGACCGGGTCGCCACCCGCGGCGATCGTCGTGGGGCTTCTGTATTGCATCCACCCGTTCCGCCTGCGTGAGATCAACTTCACTTCGCAGCTCGATGACATCTGGACGGTCTTCGCCCTCTTCTTCGCCACGCGCTGGCTGACTCGCGGTGGTTGGCGTTACGCGCTCGGGGTGACGCTTGCCTTCTCGATGCAGGCCCTCGCGAGCGTCTACCCGCTGCTCGAGGCCACGGTGATGCTGCCACCGATCCTGCTGTGGATGTTCTGGCGCTACGGCGTCCAGAAGATCAGCGCGGCGCAGGTCGCTTTCGTCGCCCTCGTGGCTGCGGGAGTTCTCGCCTGGTTCTACCTTCCCTACCTCGAATCCCGCGAGTTCGGCCTGCTCACCGGGCGCGCGGGCGAGCAACTCTTCGCCGGCCCGCTCCGGCAGATCCCGGGCGCCTACTACTTCGTCGGTTGGCCGGCGATCGGCCTCGCCGCTCTCGGTGCGATCCTCGGGAGCAGGGGACGGGCGGCGTCGCTTCCCGGCGACCCCCGCTTCGCCATCGCCGTTGGCATGTTGCTCGTGGCCTGGGTCGCCGCGGGCCCCGAAGCCGCCTACGACACCGGTCTCCCGATTCCCGACGCTTACGCGGCGCTCTCTGCGATCGTCCCGGGCCTCGGAAACATTCGCGGCATCGGGCGCTTGATCATCGGCGTCTATCTCGGCGCCCTCCTGCTCGGGGGCTTCGGCATTGCCGGCCTGCTCCGACTCCTGGGTGCGCGCTCCTCGCGCCTCTCCGCGATGGTCGCCGCTCTGTGCATCGCCCTCGCAGGCGTTGCCGCGCTGAAGCCCCAGTGGGTGGGGCTCCCGATCAAGATCGTCTGGCAGTCGCACCGGGTCGAAGCGGCAGCCGATGCCATCGCCTTCTTCGACGCGCTGGCCGAGCGCGAAAACGCGGGGCCGCTGCTCGAGCTTCCCTTCGATACCGGGCTTGCGGTCCTTTACAGGACCCCTCAACGAGTCCTCCTGAGCCACTTCCACGGCCGGCGCACGTCGGCCTGCGCCGGTTCATTCTACCCGGCGGATCGCACGCGCATCGGCGAACTCGCACGCTCGCTCCCCGACCCGGAGGCGGTGGCGGAGTTGATGGGGATGGGCTTCACCACGGTCGTCCTGCACCACGGCCCCCACCCCCTCGCTGATCGGGATCGCATCCGCGCGAAATTCGCGCGCCAGCATTCCAGCGCCCGCTACCGCCTGCGACCCATCCTGCAGACGGATCGCCGCAGCGCCTGGGCCATCGAAGCGATGGACGAGAAGCCGCGCGGCTGACGACTAGAGAGCGCGCTGCGCGTCGCGGTCGAGGCGCCTCTTCAGCCAGAAAAATCCGACCGCCAGAAGCAGTGCACCGGCGAAGGTAAAGGCGACCGGCTGCAGGGCTGGAGGCCCGAGAGGGTTTTCGGTGTAGCCGGGAATCGAAATGCCGGCGGCGCCTGTCGCGAGAAACCAGCTCCAGCCGTTCCACAATGCGTGCAAGAGGATGCACAGCGGAAGCGAGCGCGTTCTCACGAAGAGCCATGCGAGGAGCAGCCCGACAAAGAAGGTCGGCACGGCCTGCCAGGGGTTCAGGTGCACCGCGGCAAAGAGCAGCGAAGAACCGAGGATCGCCTTTGACACCCCGTGGTTCGCGATCAGGCCGCGCAGGATCATCCCCCGAAATAGAAGCTCTTCGCCGACGGGAGCGACGACCAGCAGGACGACACCGGTCACCGGTCCCTCCCGAAGCAGGGACTGCAGGAACTCGGCGAGTTCACGGGGTACCGGCCACAGCCTCTGCACGGCATTGTCGAGATCCGAAAGCACGATCGACGCGCCGAGCACCAGCAGGAGAAGCGGAGCCAGCAGAGTCGGCGAAAAAAACTCGAAGCGAAACAGCGGAGTCACCAGCTCATCGCTCCGCCGCCAGCCGTATAACAGCACGAGAGCGACGGCCGTGGCGTTGATCGCCGCGATCCCGGCTGCCGAATCAGAAGGCGGCCCGGCGGCGCCAGCGACCGCATCCCAGCCGAGTGCCAGGGCGAACATCGCGAAGACGGTGGCGACGGTCAGGGCGAGGGCTTGCCAGGCGTTCGGAAAGTCGCGGCGCGTTCCCATCATCTGGCCGATTCTATACCCTGCTTTGTGCGTGCAGCCCCCCACCAGGCGTTTTTCGACCGGCGGACTGCCGCAAGCGGAGGGCGAAGGATGGCGGGCGGCGGCCCTCGAGGTCGATTCCTGATCGCCGGCACCGCGATTCTCTGGACGATCGCGATCCCGGCTTTCTACGCGAGCGCGAGCAGCACCGCGGATGCGCGGCATCTCGCCGGCCTCTGGACCGCCCGGGGCGGCATCGCGTTCTTTCTCGTCGTCTTCAGTGCACGTCCGCTGACGGAATTCTGGCCGGGGCATGCGACCCGCTGGCTGCGCCGCCACCGCCGCGATCTCGGGCTCTGCTTCGCACTCACGATGGCGGTCCACCTCGTCCTGGTGCTCGCGGTTCCGCTGATCTGGCCAGAGGGGAGCGCCGAAGCGCCGGATCGCGTCACGCTGGTCGGGGGCGGGTTCGCCTACGCGCTGATCGCCGCGATGGCGCTCACCTCCTTTGATCGCACGACCCGGGCCCTGGGGCCCCGGGCCTGGAACCGACTCCACCGTACCGGCGCCTGGACCGTCTGGTTCGTCTTCGTCCAGACGACTGCTGGGGGCCTGCCCGACCAACCGGGCGTCTCGATCCTCACGACGGGTCTGCTGCTGGGGGCGGCACTGCTCCGCCTCGCCTCGTTCCTACGCGCGCGACGAAGTCGCTAGGCTTCGACTCCCAGTAGGAGGACGGAACCATGCAGCGATCGAGCCTCGTCGGGGTGATCTTCTCGCTCGTGGCGATGCTGGCAACGGCGGTCCACGCCCAGGAAGGCGGCGGCTGCGTCTTTGACCGCACGCTCCATCCCGAGGGCTTTAGCGTCTGTCGCGGCGGCGAACTCCAGCGCTGCGAGGAGGGCAGCTGGGCCGACATCGGCCTCTGCGACGACGAATCGCCCGCTCCGCCGCCGCAAATCCGGGGCGGCGACGCGCCGAGCGGCGATGAACCTTCGCCCCAGGGCGAAGCGCGCTAAAACGAACGCCCGGCTAGGCGTCTTTCGCCAGCGCTTCTCGGATCGCGCCCACCAACGCCTCGGGCTTCTCCTTCGGCGCGAAGCGCTCGAGGACTTCCCCGTCGCGCCCCACCAGGAACTTCGTGAAGTTCCACTTCACGCTGCGACTCCCCAGGATCCCCGGTGCCGCTTCCTTCAGCAGCGCAAACAGGGGATGGGTCCCCGGCCCGTTCACCTCGATCTTTCGATGCATCGGAAAGCGAACGCCATACTCGAGGTCGCAGAACGCGCCGATGGCTTCTTCGTCTTCGGGCTCCTGTCCTGCGAACTGATTGCAGGGGAAGCCGAGAATCACCAAGCCCTCGCCTTCGAGGTCCTCGTGGAGGGTCTCGAGCCCTCGGTACTGGGGCGTCAACCCGCAGCGACTCGCGGTGTTCACCACCAGAAGCACCTTGCCGCGGTACTTCTCCAGTCGAACTCGCTCGCCATCAATCGCGTCGACTTCGATGTCAAAGAGCGCATCGCTCATTTTCGTCCCTCCTCGGTTTCCGGTTTCGCCGCCCAGAATACCGGAACCGAAGCAGGCGAGCCGGGCGACGTCAGCGCGCTCCCATCGAGTCGTCGGCTAAGAGCGTCTGCTAACCTGCTCTTCGCCGACTCGCTCGGTCGCGAGGAGATGCCCGGACATCCATGCTTCCCGCACGGTCTCTCGGCACGCTTCTCGTCGCCCTCTCCTTCGCCGGATGCGGCAGCCCCGAACTCGCCTTTCGGCAAGAGCGGATCGTGCTGGTGGTGATCGACACGCTGCGCGCGGACCACGTTTCCCCCCACGCACCCAGGCGTCGCACGCCCCACTTCGCGCGCCTCGCCGAAAAGGGCCAGGTCTTCGAACGCGCGTCGGGTTCCTACTACCAGACCACCATGTCGATGGCCTCGCTTTTTACCGGGCGCACGCCGAGCCTCGAAGGCACCTCGCGCACGGCACCCCTTGCTTGGACCGGGAAAAATTGGTGCGGCCTGCGGCGCTTTGCCCGGGAAGGCCTCGACGATTCCTGTATCCCCGAGAGTCTGCCCACGCTCGCAGGGCGCCTTCGCGAAGCGGGGTATTGGACGGTAGGCGTCGTTACCAACACCCTGCTCTTCCAACCCCGCGGCTTCGAACGCGGCTTCGACGAGTGGGTCGAAGTCGGGCGCCTGGCTCCTGCCGTAGCGGTCCCGGGCTATCAGGTCGGACTGGCCGAGGATCGCAGCGCCGAACGCGCGAACGAAAATGTGGCGTGGCTTCTGGACCAGCGTCCGACCGACCACTTCTTCCTTTACGTCCACTACATGGAGGCCCATGACTACCTCGCTCACGGGATCTCCTATGCGCATGGCGTTCACCGCGCGGATGCCGCGTTGGGCGAGCTGCTCGGTCTTCTCGAAGCGCGCTCGCTACTCGAGGGCACGACCCTGTTCGTCGTCTCGGACCATGGAGAGCGACTCGAAGAAGAACACTTCACGAAGGGCGGCCCCCTCCACTACGGGAACCCCGCCTTCGAGGAAGTCCTCCACGTTCCCTTCTTCGTTTCTCCGCCCATCGCGGGCGTCGACGCCCAGGCTGCACTTCGCGGCGATGACGTGCACCGGTTGGTCCTAATGACCGGCGGCGTCACGCACCCCGGGCCGAAAGACCTCGAGGACGGCGAGCTTTTCACCTCCGAGCGCTACTACCAGACCTACCGCAAGGGCCGCTTCAAGAGCTACTGGCGACGACGCGACGGCCGGCACTTTCTCGTCGACCTCGAAGCCGACCCCGGCGAAACAAACGACGCCGCTACCAGGCACCCCGAGGTCCTGGCCCGCCACGCGGAGCGCATGGCCGATCTCTCCCGCGATCTCGCGCTGCGGACGGCCGATGCCTCAGAGTTGAGCGACGACGACGCGAAAAGACTCGAAGCGCTCGGCTACGTCCTTCCAGACGCGCACGCACCCGAGTGATTCGCAGCGCGCCTCGGCCCTAGGAGTAGCCGCAGGCCTGGGAGAGCGGCCGCGTCGCCGCCAATACCTGGCGCTGCTCTTCGGCGGTGGTCGCCTCGATCCAGCCCAGGCTCGGCCGGATCTGCCCGTCGAAATCGAACCGTGTCACGTTGCCGAGCACGTGGTTCTTTTCGGGATAGACCACGGGAAGGCACATCGGCTGCGGCTCGACCTCGAGAAATCGGCACAACTGCGCCAGCGCCGCTTCCCCGTCGTCACAGAGATCCTCGTAACGCAGACGGAAATAGCCTTCGGGTCCGGTGTAGTGCTTGAGCCACTCGACGCGGCGGTGATAAGCGAGCCAGCGTCTGCCCGACGCGCGCGGGGTCACCGCCGGGTTCTGTTTCCGCTCAGAAAGGAAGTAGCCGCGCGGGTCGCGGATGAGGTGGATCACCCGGATCCGCGCTCGTTTGCCGAGCAGGCTCCGGAGCGCGAGCAGCGAGGTGAAGCTCTTTACGTTGTTCACGAAGATCCTGCTCTGCTGGAGTTCGCAAATCACCTCTCCAAAACGCAGGAAGGTCTCGAGGAACTCCGAACTCGCCCGCGGTGCCAGCTTCCAAACGCCGGGTCCGAGCGACAGCGAGAGTGCCGTGAGACTCCGCGCGACGACGCTATTGATGCGGTAGTCCTTCGAAACCTCGGGGTACGCCGGGATCATGAAGTCGCTGTGCGCAAAGCGGTCGGCGTCGAGTCGCCGGTGCACTTCTTGCCAGAACGAACAGTCTCGCACCCGGGCTTCGCAGCCGCAGCGCTGATTCGGGTAGAGCCTGCGGTGGGGAAGCGTATCCCCCAGGCTCGAGAGGTCGGGATGGTTATTGAGCAGCAGCGCCAGCAGCGTCGAGGAGTGATAGCTCGGCGCCATCACGAAATAGAGCGGAACTTCGCCCCCGACCAGATTCCCTCGAAGCGTCACGCGGCCTCCGTGCTCCCGGCGCCGGCGAGACCCGGGCGGAGTGGGAACGTATGAGCGCGTCTTGCCGAAGTCAAACCCATCGATGGCAGTCCGACGATTAGCCGTCTTCTGGTGACTTCTGCGTCCTGTAGTCGCCAAAAGGAGAATCCCGCTCGTCCAGGGCTTCTTTGAGTCCGTGCTCGGCGATCTGCTTCAAGAAGTCGGCGAGGGCCTGCTGGTGGGTCCCGAGCGCACAGAGTTCCGAACCGGCGCGGATGCCCGTGCGCAAGCCCATGATCTCCATCTGCCGGTGGACCACGCGCTTGTTCAACTGCACCAGGTCGGGCGGTACCCCAGCGATTCGCTCGGCGACGGCGACAACGCGGGCGTCGAGCTCGTCGGCGGGCCAGGCCTCGTTCGCCCAGCCCTTTTGGACCGCCTCGATCCCGTTGATCGAATCTCCCGTCAGCATCATTTGCATGGCTTGACGCATCCCCATGAACCAGGTGTGAAAGTGGTTGTCACCGACTCCGAAGCGCACCGCCGGGTATCCCATCTGCGCGTCCTGGGCCATGTAGATGAGGTCGCAACAGGTTGCGAGTTCGCTGCCGCCGGCGAGGCAGAAGCCGTGCACCTGGGCGATCACCGGCTTCGCCAGGTCCCAGATCGAAAGCCACCCCTCTGTAACGTGGCGCGGCCAATGCCCGTCGCCGTGGGCCGTGAACCAGGGCTCGTCCTGTCCGGCGTTCCCACCCCCGAGGTCATATCCGGCAGAGAAGCCCTTTCCGGCGCCGCGCACGATGGAAACCCTCACGTCGGGGTCGGCATCCGCTTCACGCAGCGCCTCGAGCAAGCCGCCGCGAAGCGCATGGTTGAGCGCGTTGCGCTTCTCGGGCCGATTCATCGTCAGCCGTCGGACGTAGGGTGCGGGGTCGTCCACGAGGACGATGGGTTCTGCCATTTCGATCTCTCCTCAGCTCCGGCTGCGCGGGAGCCCCAACGATTCCTGGGCAATGATGCTCTTCATGATCTCGCTCGTGCCACCGTAAATACTCGTCGCGGTGGAGAGGCGATAAGCGAATTCGACCGCCGCGGCGCCCGCATCGCCGCCCCCATGACGCCCGCGCAGGAGCGAATCGGGCGCACACAGATCCATGAGATCGGCCGCGTCGAGGATAAACCGATCCGACGAGAAGAGCTTCGCCATCGGGCCCATGGCAGAAGCCCGTTCCCCTTCCGCCGCCGCGAAGAGCGCCGCCCGGTGGAGGGCATCGGCGACTTCGGTGTGGATCGCCGCTCGGGCGAGGCGACGGCGCACGCCCTGATCGGCGGTCGGCCGTGTGCCGTCTCGGCGCAAGGTCCGCGCCCAGTCGAGCGCCCCCTCCAAGAGCGCCCGCTGCTCGAGGACGACGCCCTTTCCGTGCTCGAGTTCGAGAGCGAGGTTCAAGACCTGCCAGCCGCCGTCGACTTCGCCCACCCGGTAGCGGTCCTCGACCTGCACGTTCTCGTAGTAGGTCGCGTTGGTACACTCGTCCGAGAGCGTCTCGAAGGGCCGCACCTCGATCCCCTCGCGATCAAGGGGCACGAGAAAGAGGGTGAGCCCGCGGTGCTTCGGCACTTCGGAGTCGGTGCGTGCAAGCAGGAAAACGTAGTCGCCGAGGTTCGCACCACTCGTGAACATTTTCTGCCCGTCGATTCGCCAGGCTTCTCCCGTGAAGACGGCGCGTGTCTGGGCCGCGGCGATGTCCGAGCCCGAACCCGGCTCGCTGTAGCCGAGACTCGAGATCGCCTCGCCGCGCGCGAAGCGCGGCAGCACCTCGGCCTTGAGTTCCTCGCTCCCAAACTGCATGACGGCAGCGGCCACCATGCCGGTGGTATCGATCGGATGCCGCGTGCAGCCAAAATCGAAGAAAACCGCCGCCAGCGCCTCCATCTCGTAACGACTGCGCGCCTCACCACCAAAAACTTTCGGCCAGGCCGGGTACAGAAAACCCGCGGCCCCCAGAGCCTTCCAGAATTCGGGGTCGTAACCCTCCCAGGCATAGTGCCGCCGCGCATTGCGCAGGGGACTCCACTGCTTTTCGAAGAACGCGCGCGCGGCGGCCGCGTAGCGCTCTGCGGCCTCGCCGTAGCCAAAGTCGATCCCCACCTCGCCTTCGCGGTCGACATCGAACGCCGGCGTGTCGCCCCAGAGCGCTTCCGCCACCCGGTCGAGTTCGTCTTCCGGGTCTCCGGGCCACAGCGCCCAGGCTTTCGCCCGGCGGTGATAGAGCTGAATGTCTCCCTCGAGAGAGAGGCCCGATCCCCCGAAACTGTGAAGGGCGCGGGCAACCGCACGCGTTGCACTCGCGCTCGCCCAATGGAAGGCCATCGAAGCCAACGCCGCCGCCGAGGCGTCGCCCCCCGCGAGCGAGGCGGCCGCCTTCCACGAAAGCAGCCGCGCCCCCGCCACTTCGGTCGCAGAATCGGCCAGCGGATGCGCCACCCCCTGAAAGGATCCGATCGGTCGCCCGAACTGTACGCGCTCCGAGGCGTAGCTTGCGGCCTGCTCGAGCGCCGCCCGAGCAAGCCCGGCGAGCGCCGCAGCGGTGGCGATCTTCCACTCGAGGCGCATGCCCTCGAAGGTCGCGACCGCGTCGGCGCCCCGGGCGAGAACCTCTGGGGCCGCATCGAAGCCGGAGCGCGGAGCGAGCGCCCCGCTTCCCAGGTTTGCCAGCGGTACAGGCTTCGCATTCGGGTCGCTGCGTTGCCGCAGCACCACGGCTTCGTCGTCCAGGCCTAGGACGGCATCGGCCACGGCGCCGCCCGACACCAGGGGATCGAGCGCCGCTCCGGCAGCTGCGAGATCGAGAACGATGAGCCGCTTCCCGGCGAGACCGCATTGGAGCCACTCGCGTGCATCCTCTCCGGGCAGACGCGCCAGCAGCGCCAACGCCAGCACTTCTTCCAGCAGCGGGACCGATGCCAGGCAGCGACCCGCCTGCTCGGCCACCAGCAACAGGTCCAGGAGCGTGCCGCCGCCCCCGCCCAACGCTTCCGGCACGCGCAGCCCGGGAACCCCGGCCCCCAGAAGCTTGTCGTGAAGCTTCGAGTCGAAACCCAGTGGCTCGGCTCCGCGGACACGCTCCGGCGTTGACTCTTCGGCGAAGAGTCGCGCGAAGGTCGAGCGGACGATTTCTTGTTCTTCCGTAAGCCGAAGCTGCATCGATTTGACCGGTGCATAGAGCATACCGCTCTGCCGAGGGGCGATCGCGGGGAAGTCCGACCCGTACCCTCGGCATCACGCTCCTTGGACCGGACGAACCCCGTGGACAACGTCGGGCGACGAGAGCAGACTGGCGGCGCGGGGCCGACCCGTCGTCCACTCGCGCAAGCACGCTGTTCCAACAGGGGGATCGATTCGATGCTGCCGTCTTCTGCTGCTAGACCGCGATCGCTGCGAATGCGTTCGCTCACCCTGCTCGCCTGCGCCTTCGGCCTGGCGATCTTCCACACCTCGGTGGCCGCGCGGAAGCCGGCGGCGCGGCG
>Ga0066376_10000457_pt1 | contig 37975 bp, 39 predicted proteins | sample Knorr_S15_td_Bot_FD_77009 | JGI IMG/M metagenome (GOLD analysis project Ga0066376, IMG submission 77009) | Marine microbial communities from Southern Atlantic Ocean transect - Knorr_S15_td_Bottom_ad_5009_LV_A | ecosystem: Environmental > Aquatic > Marine > Oceanic | place: Southern Atlantic... | reverse complement strand
CTGGAAAGATCCAAGAGTATCGAAACAACCGGCGAGGAGGAGATTAGAGCAAAGGCCACGGGCACTATGAGGGTGCATAATTCGTATAGTTCCTCTCCCCAAACCCTTGTAAAAACAACCCGGTTTGTCTCTGAGGGAGGGAAGCTGTTTAGGACTATCAAGACCATTGTTGTTCCGGGAGCGGAAGTCAGTAACGGGAAAATTGTGCCGAGTTCCACCACTGTAGAAGTAATAGCATCGGAGCCGGGCGGGGAATATAATATTAGCCCTTCAACTTTTTCTATCCCCGGATTCAAGGGAACCCCCAAATACCTTGCCTTCTATGGTGAGTCGGATAGTCGCATGTCGGGAGGAGAAATCGGAAAAGTTAAAGTGATTACGGAGGATGATTATAGGGGCCTGGAAAAAGAAGTGAAAAATGAGCTTGAAACGGAAATTGATCACTCGCTTGATATTTTGCTGCCGGAGGGGTTTTTTATACCTACGGGCGCAAAACATACTGATGTTATTGAAATTGATTCATCCGGCAATATTGGAGACAGAGCAGACGAGCTTACAATTACCGGATCCATTTTGACCAAGACGTTTGCCGTACGGGAGAAAGACGCGGAGGCATTGCTTGCAAACGATTTTGAAATACGTTTTTCCGGAAAACGTGGCCTCCAAGAGGGCAAAGAGATTGTTTATCAGGTCTCGGATAAACGTTTTAATGAGGGAACTTTTAATATGAAAATTTCACTATCACAAAATGCCGCAATTCGCATAGATACGCAGGAGATTATCGCGGGAATAAGCGGCAAGAGTGAAGATGAGGTGAGCTCATTTCTTTCCTCATACCCAGGCATAAAGGAAGCGAGTGTCACTTTTTGGCCTTTTTGGGTGGACAAAATACCGGAAGATATAAGCAAAATAGAGATAATAATTGAGTAGGTGCGGCTTTTGTCCAAATTTTAATTTGGTCATAAAAGCCGCATCCCGAGGCTTTGGCCGAGGGACAACCTTTCCAGTAGGGTTGACCTCGTACGAAGTCCGAAATGCTATTTCGGCAGAAGCCGTAGGTTTCTTACTTCGTGCGGGGTTGACTTTTTAAGTGCCCCGATATAATATATTCATTATACGTTATATGGCGCAAGAGAAGGACAATCAAAATCAGAAAGAGGGCATTGTTACCGAGGCCTTGCCAAATACAACTTTTCGTGTACAATTAAACGGCGGCGAAGAAATTTTGACACATCTTGCGGGGCGTATGAGGGTGAATTTCATACGAATATTAACCGGAGATAGGGTGCTTGTTGAGGTTAGTCCCGATGGCTCGCGAGGCAGAATAATATATAGATATAAATGAAAGTTAGATCTTCCGTAAAAAAGATTTGTAATAATTGCAAAATAGTTCGACGCCACAGTCGGGTTTTTGTTATATGCACAAGCAACCCGAAACATAAGCAGAGACAAGGATAATAATGCCAAGAATTGCGGGGGTAAATATACCCGAAGATAAAAGAATAGAGATATCTCTTACATATGTATATGGCATAGGGCTTTCTTCCAGTAAGAAGATTTTATCCGAAGCGAAAATCGACTCAAATATACGTGCGAATAAATTAAGCGCGGCAGAGTTAAATACGCTGAGAGGTCTTATAGAAGGAGGATATAAGGTAGAAGGAGAATTGCGAAGAGATGTACAGCTTAGTATAAAGCGGCTAAAGGATATCAATTGTTACCGGGGCATTAGGCATATGAGGGGCCTGCCGGTGCGCGGCCAGCAAACCCGGACAAACGGAAGGACTATTCGCGGTAATGTTCGCCGCACAATGGGATCGGGCAAAAAACCGGCTGCAAGCCCGACTTAGTATTTAATCATGGGTAAAAAACGTATAACAAAGCAAACAGAGGGAGAGGTCATGGGAGATTTGGAAGTGACAGATGCGGTAGACAAAAAGAAACAGGGCGGCAAGAAGAAGGTAACCAGCCTGTCATCCTCGCGTATTTATATTTCCGCAAGTTATAATAATACATTAATTTCCGTAACCGATGCGGCCGGGAATATGCTTGTATGGTCTAGTGCGGGAGCGATGGGCTTTAAGGGTCCCAAAAAAGCCACGCCTTTTGCGGCGTCAAGAGTTGTGGAAAATATATTTGAAAAACTCGGTAATATTGATATCGGAAAAGTTTCTATATATGTACAAGGCGTGGGGTCCGGGAGAGACGCGGCCATTCGGGCTCTTGTCGGACGTGGCACGAATGTTTCCTCCCTAGAGGATAAAACCCCCATTCCGCATAACGGTTGTAGGCCTAAGAAGGCAAGGCGAGTATAATTATGCCAAAGCGATTTCAAAGAACAAAATCTGAATATGGGCAGCAATTCGAAGAGAAACAAGGGCTTAAAGCGATTTATGGATTGCGCGAAAGACAATTTCGTAGTTATTTTGGGCATGGGAAGGGTCCGGATTTGATAATACAGGGCCTTGAGCGCAGGCTGGATAGTACAGTATATAGATGCGGTTTTGCATCTACGCGAAAATTTGCAAGACAGCTAGTGAGTCATGGGCATATACAGGTCAATGGGCGTAATGTAAACTCACCGTCTTTCGGGGTTAAAGTTAGTGATACCATCAGTATCCACCCCTTAAGTATCGGTATTGTGCCATTTAAAGAGCTTACAGTGACGCTCGCTAAGTATGAAGTCCCATCCTGGATTAATCTTGATAAGAAAAACTTAACGGCTGTAATTTCTGCCGAGCCCACAGTAGAGGATCCCATGATAATGGCAAGTGTAAAACCAATAATTGAGTTTTATTCACGATAATTAATTAAAAATATGCAAATCACTTTACCAACTCCTCCAAAAATTAAAGAGCAAAGTGAAAACAGGGCTGTTTTTGAAATAGAGGGGCTTTATCCCGGATATGGCGTGACAGTCGGCAATGCTTTAAGGCGGGCGCTTTATTCTTCTCTTCCGGGTGCCGCAATTACCAAGGTTAAAATAAAAGGGGCGCCCCATGAATTTTCTACCTTGTCCGGTGTAGCGGAAGATGTCTTGGAAATTACGCTAAACCTAAAGCAAATTTCCATAAAGCTTCACGGTGATGAGCCGCAGTCAGCGACGATAAAAGTAAAAGGTGCGCGCGAGGTTACGGCTGCCGATATAGAGGCTCCAAGTCAGGTTGAAGTTGCAAGCAAGGATGCCCACATCGCAACCCTCACAAGCAAGGATGTGAAGTTTGAACTTGAGCTTACTATTGAGCCTGGTCTTGGATATGTGCCTGTTGAGCAGCAGTTAAAGGGAGGGGCTGAGATAGGAGCGATTCCTCTTGATGCAATTTTTACACCGATGCGAAAAGTAAATTTTGAAATAGAAAATATGCGAGTCGGAGATCGTACGGATTTTAACCGGCTTCGTCTGGAAATTGTAACAAACGGCACTATCTCCCCCCAGGAGGCGCTTGAGTATGCTACTAATCTTCTCGTTGAGCATTTTAAAATTTCAGGACAATTCGATAAGAGTGTAGAAAAGTCAGCAGTTAAAAAAGCAAAACCCTCTGCTAAGAAAGCTGTTAAAAAAACTACTAAAATAAAGCCAACGGCTAAGGCCAAAAAAGCGAAAAAGAAATGAACAAAGCAAAGCGCGGAAAAAAATTCGGAAGAAAGCGGGATGAGCGAACGGCACTTATGAGGGGCCTTGCACAGGCGTTGGTTTTGCATGAAAAAATTACAACAAGCGAGGCAAAGGCGAAGGAGCTGCGGGGATATATAGAAAAAATTGTGACGAAATCAAAGAAGGACACGGTAAATACCAGGCGCATGATTGCGCGGGATTTCCGGGATGCTAAGGCCGCGAAGAAACTTGTTTCCGATATCGGACCGCGCTATAAGGCGCGTAACGGCGGATATACAAGGATCATAAAGCGCGTTCCGCGCAGGACCGATTCCGCAAAAATGGCAGTAATAGAATTTGTATGAAGCACACTATCGATGCCACTGATAAAATATTAGGACGTATTGCAACAGAGATCGCGGTGATTTTGCGCGGTAAAAATTCCGCGAAATTTTTACCGTATGTTGATTCCGGAAATTCTGTGGATGTCGTAAATATCGATAAGGTAAAAATTAGCGGTAATAAGGCAAGCACAAAACCATATTGGAGGTATACTGGATACCCCGGGGGTATACGAAAAATAATCTATGAGGATCTTGAAAAAAAGAAACCGGGCGAGACATTGCGACGGGCGGTTTATGGCATGCTTCCCGTAAATAAGACGCGCATAAAATTGATGAAGCGGCTTGTAGTCAAATAATATAACATGGCAGATAAAGAAATTACAAAAAAAGAACCAATAAAGAAATCTATAGACAAAGCTGCACCTAAAAAGGCGGCGGTCAGCAAAGTGGCGATAAAGAAATCTATAGACAAAGCTGCACCTAAAAAGGCGGCGGTCAGCAAAGTGGCGAAAAAGAAATCTTCCAAAGCTGTCGTAGGCACCAAGGAAGCGGATAAGCAGCTTCCTGTAAGGTATTACGAGGCCGTCGGAAGAAGGAAGCGGGCGACTGCGCGCGTGCGGCTTTTTACAAGAGGTGAGAAAGGTTTCGTGGTAAATACAAAGCCATATACTAAATATTTTCCCACCGCAGAGCTTCAGCACATTGCGGACGAGGCGTTAAAGAAGATGAAAGTGGTGGATAAGTTTAGTGTTTCGGTTTTAGTGCGCGGCGGAGGTATCGCTGGGCAGGCAGTGGCGGTTCGCCATGGTACAGCGAGGGCCCTTGTGAAGTTTAATCTCGATTTTCGTAAACGCCTTAAGCGCGCAGGATTCCTCAGGCGCGATCCGCGCAAGAAAGAGCGTAAAAAATTCGGCCTAAAAAAAGCCCGCAAAGCCCCTCAGTGGTCAAAGCGATAGGAGAAATATAGCTATAAATAAAATCCCCGCCTCTGCGGGGATTTTATTTTTTTGCGGGATTTATTTGAGCGACAGAGAGTATAGGGTTTCGTCTGACAGAAAATAGAGTATCTCCTTATCCTTTTCGTAAAACAATTTACTTGCCGGTTTCTCGGTGAGCATATGTATATTTCGCTTATCTCGGCCGTCAAGCTCTACTACTTTTATAGTATCTTGATCGGCGAACAATACATACGCGTTATTTTTGCTAAACCATACTGCGTCGTTGATCGCGCCGGCAGAGGTGTATATAATTTCCAAATCCCCGGCATCGCGAAACGGCTGTATCTGTGTGTCCTCCAGCCAATAAACTGACAGAGTCTTTTCTCCTGTCAGCAGAATCTTTTTGCCGTCTGCCGCTACTACGGCGCTCTCCACGCCATCCGAAATTTTTTGCATTAAGCCGGCTTTTTTATCAAGGCGATATAAGGCGTCAGCAATTTTTAGTATCAGATATTGTTCTTGGGCATGAGAAACAAAGGTGGTTGGAGCGCTCTTTTCCTTGCCAAAAATATTGGAGAATGAAACCTGGTATATTTTTTTTGTGTTTGGGTCTAGCCGGTTGATATTTTCAAGCATCGAGGAGACATAAAACACCGCATTTTTCTCGGGTGAATATTCCAGAACATCATACGCAAGCGGAGGCGAGATTTTTTTGGACGCGATATTGTATGAGAAAAGTAAATATTTTTTGTCCCTATCGTGGGCGACAAAAAAGAGTTTATCGGAGTCAACGAGGCTCCATTTTACTTTGCTTATCACCGGTTTGTACAGTTCTTTTGTATATTTCCTAAAATCCGCGGATGATGATATGTCGCTCGAGATATCAATACTCGAGAGAGCGCCGGCTTTAGGGTCTACCGATACCCACTTCCGGGAGGCGTCACTTTTAAGCAAAAACATAAAGCGGGTTGAGTCCTTGTTCCATTGTATATTTTCTATTTTGTAATCAGAGAAAGTAGCCGGGGCATCGAAAGTAAGCGTCACTTTTTGCGCGCTTATTGAGTATAGGGTTATTCTAGGCGTGGAATCGTTGTTTATAAATGCAAAGTATTTTCCGGAGGGCGAAGCGGAAAAATCCCTAAGCTTGGATCCAATTACATTTTCGGCTTCTCGGCCGAGTTCCGGGAAGAGCGTAATATTTTTTGCTTCAGTAACTAATTTCGGGAATATATCGAGATTCTTTTCCCATGCGGAATAATTCTCTTTTTCTATTCTAAGCCGGTAATTTTTTGGTATAAGGTTTCCCAAAAAAACATTTTGAAACACAAAACTACTCTTTTTTACAAGTTTTTCATTGAGATATACTTCAACAGGCGCAGGTCTCGGCTCCAGAAACAGTCCCCCGGTTTGTACTATTGTTTTATCCTGCCAGTCAAGGCGATACCCCTGCGAATAGCCGATAACCAGCGGAGTAATTAGCAGAAATAACGTAACAAACAAGGCAAATAAGAGCGTTCGGACGGATTTTGTCATGCGTCTATAATATACCAAAATCTCGAATATTGCCAGACCTTATTTTTTATAGTATTGTAAGTGGATATTATGTCTAAGAAATTTTTAATCAGGGGGGGCAATTTGCTTTCGGGCACGATAGATGTGCGTGGCTCAAAGAACGCCGCCTTGCCAATCCTTGCCGCTACTATTTTGACTAGTGAGAGATGCAGAATAGGCAATCTCCCTCTTGTCCTTGATGTTTATCAGTTTATAAATATACTTGAGAAGATGGGTTCAAGCGTGCAGTGGACGGGGAAGAGGTCAGTTGATATTGTAAATAGGGATATAGATCCGGATAGATTGGACAGCGAGTCAGTGAAAAAAATGCGCGCATCTATATTGCTTTTGGGCCCATTGCTTGCCCGGTTCGGGAGAGTAAATAAGATGCACTATCCGGGAGGATGCAGTATAGGATCGCGTCCTATTGACACACACCTTGAGGCATTTAAGGATTTGGGCGCGCGCGTGATCACCGGGAAAGAATCCTTCTCCGTAGAAATTCCCCGTTCAATAAAGTCCCCTTCGGTCGTTACTCTAAACGAATTCAGCGTTACGGCAACCGAAAACATGCTTATGTTTTTGAGTTGTTTTCCGGTTGATTCTTCAATAAAAATTGCGGCTTGCGAGCCGCATGTGGAAGATCTCGCAAAATTTCTTTCAAAGATGGGTGCGAGGATCCGGGGCGCGGGCACTAATACGGTTAAGGTTCGGGGCACGGCTGCGCTCGCAGGCGCATCTTGTAATATTGTGTCTGACTATATAGAAGCCGGTACCTTTATCATTGCGGCTCTTTCGGCGGGGGGGGATGTGAGGATTAGAAATGTTCCGGTTTCGCATCTTGAGTTCGTGATTAAAAAGCTTATCTCTGCGGGAGCGGATATCAAAATATCCAATAAGCGCGATGTTGTTGAGGTTTCTTCCGGGTTTCCGGGCGCCGGGGCGGAGGGAAAAAGAATGAGTATCGCGAGTGTGCAGTGTTTGCCGCACCCGGGCATTCCCACAGACCTTCAGTCGGCATTTGCAGTGCTTGCTACCCAAACAAAGGGCGCTACGCTTATTCACGAGCCGCTATATGAAAAGCGTTTTAATTGTCTTAGTGAGCTCAGTAAGATGGGCGCAAAGACAAAAATATACGACCCTCATCGCGCGGTTGTTTGGGGGCCAAGCACACTTCGCGGCGCCAATGTAAAGAGTCGTGATTTGAGAGGAGGTGCAGCTCTTGTCATAGCCGGTCTTGCCGCCCGTGGCACGACTACTGTTTCCGATATTGAGCACGTAGAAAGAGGGTACGAGGATCTTGAGGGACGCCTGAGAGCGTTAGGGGCAGATATAGAAAAAATATAATTATGTTTTCACTTGGTAAAATTGGCATAGATTTAGGAACGGCAAATTCGCTTGTATATGTTCCAAAGCGGGGCATTGTCCTGAACGAGCCGTCGGTTGTCGCAATATCGGTAAGCGATAATGCTATTCTTGCTGTCGGCAACGAAGCAAAGGAAATGATTGGGCGTACCCCGGATACCATAGTGGCTCATCGGCCGCTCAAAGACGGGGTAATCGCGGATTATCGCGTAACAGAGGCGATGATACGTTATTTCATCAATAAAGTCAGTGGCAGGATTCGTTTATTCAAACCGGAAATCATGGTATCCGTACCTGCGGGCATCACCTCGACAGAGCGACGGGCCGTGGTAGAAGCTACTGTCAAAGCGGGGGCAAAGGCCGCCTATGTGGTGAAAGAGCCGATACTTGCCGCGATAGGCGCCGGCATTCCTATAAACTCTGCCTCCGGCCATATGATAGTGGACATTGGCGGGGGGACAACCGAGGTCGCTGTGATTTCATTAGGAGGGATTGTATGCGTAAGTTCCGTACGCGTAGGCGGCGACAAAATAGACGCGTCAATTACGGCCTATATCAAGGAAAAGCACGATCTTGCGGTGGGGGAGCAGACGGCGGAGGAAATTAAAAAAACTATCGGCTCTGCCCTGCCCGTCCAGGACGAAGAAGAGTATTCCATAAAGGGAAGGGATTTGCTGACAGGCCTTCCTCGAAATCTAACGTTAAAGACAAATGAAGTCACTGAGGCAATGGCAGACAACTTGCGAAGCATTGTGCAGACCGTAAAAACCGTGCTTCGCGAAACACCCCCGGAACTGTCTGCGGATGTTATGGACAAGGGGATGATCCTCTCGGGCGGCGGAGCTCTGCTTTCCAATATCGACACTTTGCTTACGGAAGCAACCGGCGTGCCTGCCTATATCGCGGATGACTGCTTGCTATGCGTCGCCAAAGGCACAGGCGTTGCGTTAGAGAATCTTGAAGTGTATAAGAGGAGTATAATGTCTAAAAAATGAATAGAATTGCCCTTGTACACGATTATCTTCTGGGTATTGGGGGGGCGGAGAGGGTGCTGAAGGCGCTCCACGAGATGTTTCCGGAGGCGCCGATATATTCGGTTGTATATGATAAAAAATTTGTGGGGGAGTTTTTGGGCAATGCAATAGTAAGGGGCAGTTTTTTGCAAAAACTGCCATTATTTTTTCGGAGGCGCTATAAATATTTTTCATTTTTAATTCCCTCGGCAGTGGAGCGGTTGGATTTATCGGAGTTTGATATCGTGATATCTTCTTGTTCTGCATTTTGTAAAGGTATAATCACTCGGCCGGATACTGTGCATATTTGCTACTGCCATACGCCCACTCGCTATTTGTGGGATTGGACTCATTCGTATTCAAGTATGCTGGGAGAGCGGGGGATAAGGGGGATTTTTGTAAAGATATCGATTCATCTTTTACGCATGTGGGATCAGCAAGCCGCGCGGCGCGTAGATTATTTTATAGCAAACTCAAAGCATGTTGCCGCGCGCATCCGTAAATACTACGGAAAAGAGGCGAAAGTGATTTATCCGCCAGTTAGAGGCTGGGAGAGCGCAGAAAGTAATATCGAGATCTCCGGCAATTCGCATTATTACCTCATCGTTTCGCAACTTCGCCCCTACAAGCAAATTGATATTGCCATAGAGGCGTTTAAAAAACTGGGTTTTCCTCTTGTGATAATAGGCGAAGGCAGTGATAGGAAGCGTCTTAGGGAGCTTGCGGGCGACGCAAAGAATATTAAATTTTTGGGGCGTCTGGACGATGACACTCTTGCTGAATACTACAAAAATTGTAAGGCGTTTATATATCCGGGAGAAGAGGATTTTGGGATAGCTATGGCCGAGGCAATGCTATTCGGGAAGCCCGTGCTTGCATTTGGCAATGGCGGCGCGAAGGAGATAGTAATAGAGGGAGCAACCGGAGAGTTTTTTGATGATGCGCATCCCGTAGTGCTTGCGGACGGCCTTCGCCGGCTTAACGAAAATTATGAAAACTATAGCCCCCTCCTTATCAGGAAGCGGGCTGAAAAATTTTCGCATGAACGGTTTGAGAAAGACATATTGGAGTTTGTGGGAGAATGTTGTAAGATAAGAGCATGACTAATGCGGACAGCATAGACCTGCTTTCACGATTAGCCTATAATGGAAATCTTCCCCACGCACTTCTTTTTGCGGGTTTGGACGCGGAAAATAAGCAAGATATAGCCCTTAAATTTTCAAAGTGGCTGCTTCATCCCAAGCAAGGCAATGAGGGGCCGGGGGATAGTAAATTCTCTGAATTTTATAGCAAAGAATGTGCATGCGATTCATGTTTTCAAGTATCTTACGGCACGCACCCCGACTTTTTGCTTTTGGACAATTTTTCTGTACAAATAGATGAAATTCGTTCGCTTAAAAGTAAATTTTCTACATCTGCGCTTCTGTCAGACAGAAAGATAGCAATTGTTAATAGCGCCGAGGCTATGACAAATCAGGCGGCAAATTCTTTTCTCAAGCTCCTTGAGGAGCCAAGGGGCAATGTCCTGTTGATACTTATCGCGCCTTTTCGTTCTAGGGTCTTGCCGACGATTGCTTCGCGGACATTAGAAATCCGTTTTTCAAGTAATAGCCCAAGTGCTTCCGGGGGCGGGAAGGAAAATATTCCAGTAAAGCACATTGAAGCAGTTCGTGTGCTTCAAGCGGGTATGCTGTGCGATAAATTTGCTCTTGTAAAAAAATATAATTTAGAAAATAAACCCGCGCTTATTGAGGTTATTGATATTTGGCTGATAAAATTGCGCGATAAATTTATCAAAGATCAGAACAAGAATAATATTAATTTTATAAAAAAAATCCTTGCGGTTAAAAAAAGCATTGCAACAACAAACGCAAATCCTCAACTTTTGCTTGAAGGTGCATTTTTAGAGCAAGGGAGTCAGGCCCGCTAAACACATGCGCGACGCACTTATAATAACAATTTCTCTTATAGGTCTGTTTTTGCTGATTGGGTATGTCTATAATGCCATGTCCCCCTATTTCGTGAAATTGGGGGTTTTGGAAAGTGAATATGCTGCGACGTCAAGCGATGGTGGGATTTTTAGATCGGATGACTTTGGCCGGTCTTGGAGCCAGTTAAGTGGAGATCTTACAAGAAGTAAAATATTTAGCATGGAATTTCAAGATGCCTACGCAAATACTTTGACAGTTGCCGCATCCAGCGGGCTTCACAAAAGCGAGGACAGGGGAGACACATGGCGTCTTGTTGCAAGCGGGGTTCTCTCGGGCGGGGAGGCGGTAAGTTCATTTGCGATTGATCCGCAAAATTCCCAGCGCATTTATATCGCTTCGTATTCGCAAGACAAGCGAGGCCGTATATTGAAGTCAAAAGAAGAAGGCTTTTATGAAGTGTATTCCGCTATATCTGACGACGACAAGGTGCTTGGCGTATGGATCGACTCTTACGACACAAGTATTATTTATGCCGGGACGCAGAGGGGACTCTTTCTTGAAAGCAATGATTTTGGCGAGTCGTGGAAAGTGAAAAGGGAGTTCGACGAGCCGCTGTTCGCTTTACACATGACTCCAAGCGATACCCGCGTTATGTATGCGCGGATTGCCGGGAAAATATTTAAAACGTCAAACCGCGGTCAGTCATGGCAGGATATAACATCGTCATTACGATCTATATACGGAAGAGATTTTCAGGTTGAGCAAATTGCCGTTGATCCGCACAACGAGCGTAGTATATATATAGCAACCTCACACGGCCTCTTGAGATCAGGTAATGGCGGGGCGTCTTTTGCGCTCATTGAGCTTCTCGTAGCGGGGGAGGAGCCGGCAGTATCTGCCGTCGGGCTTGATAAGCAGATTCGAGATGTGATATATATAGGCGTTGATTCGCAGATACACAAGAGTGAGGATGGCGGCAAAAGCTGGCAGATTAAGAAGCTTGATACCGCAAGAAAAATTAGTGTCATCCGGGTTGCGCCCGATGATTCAAGTATTGTATTTGCAGGCGTAAAATAAATGCCAAAAGAAGAACTGGAAAAAATAATAGAGCACTTAAGGAATGAGCTTGCCAAGCTTCGGGCGGGGCGTGCTTCTATTGATATGGTAGAAAATATAGAGGTTGAAGTATATGATTCAAAAATGCCCCTCAATCAGCTTGCAACACTCTCAAGCCCCGAACCCCGTCTTATTTTAATCGATCCTTGGGACAAAAATATTATAAAAAATATTGAAAGCGCCTTAAGGAGCGCGATGAATGATGTGAGTCCGGTAGTTGATAGCGAATCTATACGGCTTTCTTTTCCCGCCCCGACGGAAGATAAGAGGAAGGAACTTGTGAAGGAAGTTGGAAAGACCGTCGAGGAAGCAAAGATAAAAATGAGGCGGGTGCGGGAAGATGCGCTTCAGGATTTAAAGTCACAAGAAGACAGAGGAGAAATTTCTGAAGATGAGCTTTTTCGAAAGAGGGATGAGGTGCAGGGGACTATAGATGAATATAGTGGAAAGATAGAGGAAATTGGGCAGAAGAAGGAGACAGAAGTAATGTCCATATAGGTTATGTTTTTTACAGTTTTACTTTTTATAGCCATACTTGCGATATTGATTTTAGTCCATGAGTTCGGACATTTTTTTGCTGCGAAAAAATCCGGAGTTAAAGTGGAGGAGTTCGGACTCGGATTCCCCCCCAGAGTATTTGGCGTAAAGCGCGGTGAGACAATATATTCAATAAATCTTCTGCCAATAGGGGGATTCGTAAAAATTTACGGAGAGGACGGCGAGAAAAAGGATGATCCGAGGAGTTTTTCGTCAAAAAGCATTAGGTTAAGATCGCTAATCGTCGGGGCGGGGGTTTTGATGAATATGCTCCTTGCCATTGTTATTTTTTCTATTGGCCATGGAGTCGGCTTGCCGCAAGTAATCAACGGACAGGAAAATATTGCAAATATAAAAAATGTACAAGTACGGATAACTGATGTATCCGCGAATTCTCCAGCCGAAAGCGCCGGTTTTCAACTGGGCGATTCTATAATAGGAATGGAGCTTGGCGTAGATATGCTTACGGATGTCAAAAATATAGAAGATGTCCAAGGATTTACATCCAGGCACTTGGGCGAGGAAATTACGATTTCTATCGCGCGCGGAAATGAGATATTGAAAAGGAACCTTGTTCCCCGCAGCGACCCTCCCCAAGGCGAAGGCGCTATAGGCATTGCAATGCTCAAGACCGGAGAGGTTTCTTATCCCTTTTATATAGCGCCGTTAAAGGGCGTGGAAAGCACGTTTTTTGTGACGGTTGCTACGCTCAAAGCATTCGGCGGTATAATTTCGGATTTCGCGACTTCCGGGACTTTAAGGGGCGACCTTTCGGGGCCGGTGGGTATTGCGGTCATGACAGGCCAAGTTCAGAAGATGGGCTTTATATTTCTTCTTCAATTTATGGCTTTAATTTCTATAAACTTGGCAATTATAAATACTTTGCCTTTTCCGGCGCTGGACGGCGGACGCTTGCTGTTTTTTGCTATAGAAAAAGTAAAGGGTTCGCCGGTGAACCAAAAATATGAAAAAATAGCGCATACGGTGGGCTTTGCCCTGCTCATACTTCTAATGATTGCGATTACGTTTCGCGATGTCGGGAAGTTTTTATAGATATTCAGGGCTAAATAAAAAACCCCAATTAGGGGTTTTTATATTTTGTTTCTCAATGTTCATGTAGGCCCTCTTCAGGCGAGTCATCATTTTCGCGTAGCTCATTGCGGGCATCAACTACGGTTGCGATTCCAAAAACCAGCGCAATGCAGGCAATCGTAATCGCGGCGAGGCCGTCTGCACGGTAATATTGGACGGTCAGCACGAGTATACCCGCTATAAGCACGCCAAACGAGCCAAGCCCGTCAACTATCACATCGCGGAGTATTCTGCGAATTAAGAATATATTGCGGATTCGAATTTCATTGTGTTTCACGCTGAGCATTAGCCCGGCTATCAACAGTTCGCTTGCGAGATTAATGGAGGCGATGATTAGCATATAGGTGCTGATTGCTTCATCGGGGTGGATGCTTTTGACTATTCCGAGGGTGCCAATAAACAGCGCGGTGGAGATTATAATAATTCCAATCCATAAACTTGCATAAGCTTGACGGCGTTGGTTGTATGCAGCATTGCCCCAAATGGCAACGGCATAAATTATGCAGTGAAGGAAGTCGTGAAGCGAATCCGCAAGTATGGCAACGCTCGAGGACTTCTGCCACATATACATTCCGGCAACGAAAATTGAAAAATTAAACACCAATCCCAACATGAGCAACCAGAATGGCGCGTCGGCATGGGAATGTGAGTGATGGCTGTGCTTTTCAATTTTAGGGCCATGGTCATGCGCATGACCATGGCTGTCGTGTCTGGCGCCGTGGTCACTCATGACTCACCCTCCTCTATTCTGTTGTCAAATGTGCTTCGGGTAAGCGTAGCACAGAAGATCTGCAGAGTCAAGCATCCGAACGGTAAAGGTTGCTTGCAGTGAGCTTGTCGAACCTGCTATAATAATGGCAGGTTTTTATTTACCATGAGACAATCTCAACTTTTTACCAAGACGTTAAAGGAGGCGCCGGCGGACGAGACGGCAGTGAATGCGAAGCTTCTTGCAAGGGGCGGTTTTGTCTACAAAAACTCTGCCGGCGTATATTCATATCTGCCGCTGGGATGGCGGGTGATTGAGAAGATAAACAAGATTATTCGCGAAGAAATGAATGCCATCGGCGGAGTAGAGATGCTTATGCCTGCCCTTGTGGATAGAAAATATCTTGAGCAAACTGATAGATTCAAGCTTGATGTGGGCTTTGATGTGCTAGGTAAAAAAGACAAAAAGGCGCCCTATGCCCTTGGCTGGACGCATGAAGAAGTTTTAACAGCTATCGCTTCAAAGTATATAAGCTCATATAAAGATCTCCCTAAGGCAATTTATCAGATACAGACCAAATTCAGAAACGAGGCAAGAGCAAAAAGCGGCATTTTGCGCGGGCGGGAATTTTTAATGAAGGATCTGTACAGTTTTCATGTATCCGAAGAGGATTTGTTTGCGTATTATGAAAAAGTAAAGGAGGCCTACTTTAATGTATTTAAACGATGCGGGCTCGATACTTATTATGCGCTCGCGAGCGGCGGGGAATTTACCATTTCAAATACCCATGAATTTCAGGCGTTTGCTGATGTGGGCGAGGATACTATATTATACTGCTCTCAGTGTAGATACGCGGAAAACAGTGAAATTTCCAAATTAAAGGAAGGCGGTAAGTGCCCAAATTGCGAAGGCAATATTTCAAAAAGTAATGCTATAGAGGTTGGGAATATTTTTCCGTTAGGGACGAAATATTCAGAGGCATTCGGCCTGGAGTTTCAGGACGAGGAGGGCAAGAAAAAGCCGGTAGTCATGGGTTCCTACGGCATAGGAGTAAGCCGGTTAATGGGAACGGTTGTTGAGATATACCATGATAAAAATGGCATTCTCTGGCCAAAGGAGGTAGCGCCATTTGATGCTCATCTTATTTACATACCAAGTAGAGATAGTAATGTAAAAAAAGCGGCCGATAAGCTGTATGACCTTTTATCCCCCTACGGGGGATCTCTCGTAGGGAGACAAAAAGAAGGCGTTGAAGTATTATACGATGATCGTGCGGATAGCACCGCGGGAGAAAAATTTGCTGACGCGGACGTGATTGGTTTGCCGATGCGAGTTGTTATGAGCGAACGCACCCTTGAGGAAGATAGTGTCGAGGTGAAGGAGCGTGATAGCGACTCGGGAAAAATTATTAAACTAGAAGACGTACCAAAATGTTTTCAAAACTCTTCGGCTATTTTTCAAAAGACATAGGAATCGATCTTGGCACCGCAAATACTCTCGTGTATGTGCGGGGGCGGGGTGTTGTGATTAACGAACCATCTGTTGTCGCGATAAATCAAAAAACGGGCCAGGTACTTGAAATAGGGGAGGAGGCAAGAAAGATGGTGGGACGTACGCCTGCGCACATAGTCGCAACGCGGCCGCTTCAGGATGGTGTTATCTCTGACTTTGAGGTAACCGAGCAGATGCTCAAATATTTTATTCATAAAGTCCACAAGGGATCTATTTTTTTATTTCCCCGGCCCAGGGTAGTGATCGGCATTCCATCGGGAGTAACGGAGGTTGAGAAAAAAGCAGTGGAGGATGCGGCGCGAAATGCCGGGGCAAGAGAAGTCTACCTGATAGAGGAGCCGATAGCAGCCGCTATTGGAGCCCGGCTTCCCGTACAGGACGCTGTCGGGAGTATGATAGTGGATATCGGAGGGGGGACAACAGAGATTGCGGTTATTTCTCTCGGAGGGATGGTTACATCACGGAGCATTAGAGTTGCGGGAGATAAAATGAACGAAGATATCATCAATTTTGCAAGAGAGGAGCGCAACCTGCTCCTGGGCGAACGTACCGCAGAGGAGATAAAGATAGAGATAGGATCATGCATGGAGCTTGAGGAGGCGATGGAATCCGTAATGCGCGGACGGGATCTTATCACCGGCCTTCCAAAGGAAATAATAATCTATGATAAAGAAGTACGGGATGCGCTTGCCGGATCAGTCCGCTTCCTCGTCTCTGCTGTAAAGGAAACCATAGAAGAAACCCCTCCTGAGCTTTTGGCCGATATTATGCGAAACGGCATAGTGCTGGCAGGCGGCGGCGGCTTGCTTAGGGGGTTTGACGAGCTTCTTGCTCAAGAAACAAAAGTACCGGTGAAGCTTGCAGAAGATCCCCTGACCGCTGTTGTAAGAGGCACGGGCGTTATATTGGAAAATATAGACAAACTTAGGGATACTCTTATCCTAAACGAGTAAAACAACAGTGAAAGATCCCTTTAAAAAGTTCCGGATAAATATTTCTTCGCGAGAACACATAGAACCCGAGGAGATTTTTTTTGATTCGGCAAAATTACGGCAGTTTGATGAGGAGGCAATGGAGGGAGAAAAAATAGAAAAACCAATTTCACCGTTGGTTTTTTTACTGTTTGAAATTTTGCAGATTGCAGTGATTGTATTTGTCGGCTCATATTCCGCGTATATTGTAATTGCAAAGGGCGGCGGATATACGGCTGAAGCTCAGGATAATTCTTCCCGGGCCTCCCTTGTTTTCGCGGAGAGAGGGCTGATCTATTCCTCGGACGGAATCGTGCTGGCCCGCAATGAAACCTATTTTGATCTTTTTATAAAATCCGCGAAATTGGAAAAATATATTATAGACGATAAAGATTTTTTTGAATTATCCAATTCCCTCGCCATCGCCCTGAATGAGGATGCGGAAGACATGCGTAAAAAATTTTTAAACGCGAAGTCAAAAAGTTTTTCCGAGTATGCGATAGTAAAGGGGGCTTCAAAAGAAGAAATTAAAAAGATCGAAAGCATCATTATAGAATATCCGTTTTTTGAGATAAGCGAGGCGTTGCGCAGAGGATATCACCCGGATATTTCCTTTTCGTATATTCTCGGCTATACGGGAGAGGTAACCGCGTCCGATTTACTTTTTAAGGAGTATTCGCGGGGTGAGCGTGTAGGCAAGGCAGGCGTAGAGGCGTTTTATGACGATGCCTTGCGCGGGGAGCCGGGAATTCTCATAAAGGAGATCGACTCCACCGGAAATGTTTTGGGCCAGGAATTGAGCAAAGAGCCGCGTCGCGGAGTGGATATTACCCTTCATGTAAATGAAGAGCTTCAAAGCAGAGTCCATGAAATTTTAAAAAAGCACGCGAGAGTTCTTGACGTTGATCACGCCGTAGCTGTGCTTATGGATCCGCGGGATGGGAGAGTAGTAAGTATCATAAGCATGCCGGGGTTCGATTCGAATCTATTTGAGCGGGGTATAACTCAAGGCGAGTTTGAGGAACTGGTCAACGATCCCAAAAGGCCTCTGTTCAATAGGGCCATAGGGGGCGAATATCCCAGCGGTTCCACAATAAAGCCAATTATCGCGGTAGCGGCTTTGGAGGAAGAGCTTGTGACCCCCGAATTCCTTGTCTATAGCGCCGGGGCGATAGAGGTGCGAAGCGTGTACAATGCTGATGTTGTATACGAGTTTAAGGATTGGAAGGCGCATGGCTGGACTGATATGCGCAAAGCCATTGCCGACTCTGTGAATGTATATTTTTATACGATTGGCGGGGGGTATAAAGGTCAAGAGGGGCTGGGCATACGCAATATAGAGAAATATCTAAAAAAGTTTAACTGGGGAGAGAAGACCGGTATTGATTTGCCCGGCGAGCAAAGTGGGCTTATTCCTACGCCAAAATGGAAAAAGGAGACAAAAGGGGAAAACTGGTATATCGGAGACACGTACCTGGCGTCTATCGGGCAAGGCGATATTCTTGCAACACCTCTCCAGATCGCCGTATCTACGGTAGTATTTGCGAATAAAGGAACTATTTTTTCGCCAAGAGTTGCTTCAATGATCGGAGAAGAGCGGATTGTGCCAAAGATTATAAATAAAGATTTTAGCGATCAAAAAAATATTGAAGTCGTGCGGGAGGGGATGCGGAGAATGGTGGAGTCGGGATCGGGTGTGTTTCTTGCGGATTTTCCATATGAGATTGCCGGAAAAACGGGTACCGCCCAGACCGGGCGCGCGCGGAATCACGCCTGGTTTACCGGTTTTGCGCCGTATGATGACGCGGAAATTGTTGTGACCGTCCTTTTTGAAGAGGGCGAAAAGAGCGATTATGCTGTGCGCGCCGCAAAGGAAATATTCGAGGCTTACTTTGATATTTATCCCCAAGGATAGCATATTGACACATGTCTCTTTATAAATAATAATTGATGCGTACTATTAATTCTTGGCGATGGAGAGAGAGTTTATAACCAAAAGGGGCCTTAATAAGCTGAATAAGGAACTTGAAGTTCTGGTAAAGATAAAAAGGCCGCAAATTGCAGAGAAAATAAGGGAGGCTGTGTCTTTCGGCGATATCACCGAAAACGCGGAATATGCCGAGGCGAAAGACGAACAGGCATTTATAGAGGGCAGAATTATGGAAATAGAAGAAACACTGCGCACGGTCATGGTCGTAGAGCCGGTAGTCGGCAGGACCGTTTCAACCGCTCAGATTGGCTGCGCAGTTGGGCTATCCGCGGGCGCGCAGCGTAAAAACTTTATTATAGTCGGCAAAGGAGAGAGCAATCCTTCAAAGAATGAGGTTTCTTCGGACTCTCCCGTGGGCCAGGCAATGCTTGGAAAAAAAATAGGCGACCGTATAATGGTATCCACACCAGGCGGAAACAAGCAATATAAGATTGTAAAAATCGCGTAATGGCACTAAAAGATATAAGAAAAAATAGGATAAAGAAGAGGTCTAATCTCAAAACCCAAAAGAAAGACCCCTATCCCATATACCTCAAGCGTACGTGCAGTGCGGCGGATACTCATAAAAATTTTGAAAAATTCGCAAGCGCGGAGAAAACGATTGTATTAGTCGGCAGGATGATGACTCTTCGCGAGCACGGCGGCTCTGCATTTTTTGATCTTCGTGACGGAGGCGGTGATTTTCAAATATATGCGAAGAAAGATACGCTCGGCGACAAGGCGTACAATGAGTTTCTGGAATATTTTGATATAGGCGACTTTGTTGAGGCGACAGGTGTTTTATTCAAAACAAAAAAAGGAGAGGAGACGCTTGAACTGCAAAGCTTTAAGATGCTCACAAAATCTCTTCTGCCTCTTCCCGAAAAGTGGCACGGCTTAACTGATGTGGAGGAAAGGTACCGAAAGCGGTACCTCGACCTTTTGATGAACGATGAGGTGAGTAAAATTTTCAGGACGCGCAGTCGCATAATTGCCTCAACGCGCGAATTTTTGCATAAAGAGGGCTTCATGGAGGTGGAAACATCCATGCTTCAGCCAATCCCAGGAGGCGCGTCCGCCCGCCCTTTCAAAACGCATCTTAAGGCCCTTGATATGGATTTATACCTTCGTGTCGCTCCGGAGCTCGATCTTAAAAAGCTTCTTGTAGGAGGCTTTGAGAAGGTGTTTGAAATAGGCCGGTCGTTTCGCAACGAGGGCATGGACCACATGCACAATCCGGAATTTACCTCGCTTGAGTTTTACTGGGCGTATTCTGACTATAAAGAAGTCATGAAGTTTTCCGAAAAGCTGTTTGTCCATATATTTAAGGCAATAGGCGTATATCCGAAACTAGAGAACGAGGGTAAATCCATAAATTTGAAACCGCCATGGCCCCGGGTGGAGTTTACCGTGCTTTTTCAAAAGTATTTGGATATCGATTATGAATCATTAGATAGAGATGCACTTGTGGATAGGGCGATGAAGCTTGGCATAAATATTGAAAAGCATTTAAACAAAGGGCAAGTCGCAGATCTTATTTACAAAAAAGCAATTCGTCCAAAGATTCTTGAGCCGACTTTTGTGATTCACCACCCGACTGAGCTTGCGCCTCTTGCAAAGCCGCTTCCCGACAATCCAAAATACGATGCCCGTTTTCAGCTTATAATTAACGGCTGGGAAGTGGTAAACGCTTTTTCCGAGCTTAACGACCCCGTACTTCAGAGAGAGTTTTTTGAGGAGCAGGAGAAGCAACGGGTAGACGGCGACGAAGAGGCCCAGCGGCTGGACGAGACGTTTCTGGAGGCGCTTGAATACGGCATGCCTCCCGCGGCCGGTTTCGCGTTCGGCGTGGATCGCTTGACGGCATTGCTTACAAATTCTCATTCTCTCCGGGAAGTCATTCTATTCCCGACAATGCGTCAAAAATGAGAGCTCGCGAATATAAAATTGTTGTCGTAAGCGGAGGGCTGGATCCACTGCACGTTGGGCATGTGCGGCTTTTTGAAAGCGCAAAGAAACTTGGCGATGAGCTTGTGGTAATTCTGAACAACGACAACTGGCTGCGTAAGAAAAAGGAATATGTTTTTATGCCCCAGCGTGAGCGCAAGGAAATAATAGAGGCGCTTGCGTGCGTGGACAGGGTGGTGTTGAGCAGTCATAAACGCAATGCGCAAGATATGAGCGTATGCGCCGAGCTTGAAAAAATAAAACCGGATATTTTTGCAAACGGCGGAGACAGGACAAGTAAAAATATTCCGGAAATTGCGGTGTGCAAAAAAATCGGTTGTAAAATGGTCTTTGGAGTAGGCAGTGGCGGCAAAGTCCAGTCCAGCTCCTGGCTGCTGGATAAGTATATAAAGCGCTATGCAAAAAAGTAAAAAACTTTATTTCATAACCAGCAATAAGACCAAGTTTGAGGAAGCGCAGGAAATTTTGGGCGATATTGAGCTTGAGCAGTTTGATATTGACTTGCCCGAGATACAGGAAATTGACGCTCGCAAAGTTGTGCGGGCGAAGCTTGAGGCGGCCCTTGCGCACCACGAAGGCCCATTTATTGTGGACGATGTTTCGGTGCGATGGGAGGCGCTAAACGGACTACCCGGACCTTTTATAAAATGGTTTTTGAAATCGTTTTCATTGGAAGAGATACACGCTATGCTTGAAAAGCTCGGCAATACCGCGACAGAAGTATCATTGCTCATAGGGTATGCCAAAAACAAAGATGACATTCATTTTTTTGAGGGGCAGGTTACGGGGGAGATTGTAGCTCCGAGAGGCGAATATTTTGGATGGGATCCGATTTTTCAGCCGGAAGGGCATGATAAGACATATGCAGAAATGTCTAGAGAAGAGAAAAACAAGATAAGCCACAGGCGCCTCGCCCTCGATAAACTTAAAGAATTTTTGGGATTGTTGTGAGTTTTGGATTATCACTCTTGACAATAGATTGATAATTTTTTAGTATAGATACAGTGCTTACAGAAAGGCAATCTCAAATTTTAAACGCGATTGTAGATGAATACATACATACGGCACTGCCCGTCAGCTCCGGCATGGTTTTTGACAAGGGGATTTTTGATGTAAGCTGTCCGACCATACGAAACGAAATGGCAGACCTTACTGGCATGGGATATCTTGCCCAGCCCCACACCTCTGCCGGTCGCGTGCCCACAGAGAAGGGGTACCGTCTTTTTGTGGACATACTTATTAGCGAAGGAAGTGCTGCAGGCAGTGTAAAGCGCGACAGCACGAATAAGAAATCTTCCATATCCGGGGAAAAAATTATGGATAAGGCGCGCAGGGTTTCGCGGGATACAAACGATCTTGTAATTTTTGTAGATGAAGAGGATGGCGAGGTAAAATATTTTGGACTTAGAAAAGTTTTTGAAAACCCCGAATTTAAAACACACGCGGCAGTTGTGTCCATGCTCGGGGAGCTGGAGCGATTTGAGGATTATGTCGAGGCTGTCGAAAAGTATTTGGCTCGGGACCTTGAAATTTTTATTGGCAGCGAGAATCCATTTTTTGAAAACACTGAGTATAGTATGATTTCCGCACGAATTAACAATAACATTATCGCTGTTCTTGGCCCGATGAGGATGGATTATAAAATAAACCTTTCGCTGCTTGAGCGAATTTAGAGTTATGGCAAAACTACGAAAAGAAAAATTGGAGTATGTTGAGGAGGGGGGCGATGATGCCCCGCACCATGCGGGGCAGGGCGAGGCCGCCAAAAGGGTTGAAAAATTGCGAAAAATTTTGAAGAAATGTAAAAATGAGCGGCAGGAATATCTTGAAGGATGGCAAAGGGCGCAGGCGGATCAGCAGAACTACATAAAACAAAAAAATATTGAAATGGAGGCCTTCAGAAAATTTGCCTCGGAAACCGCGATGCTGCAGATTATTCCAATACTGGACAACCTAATCCTCGCTTGTGAATCAGTTCCGGAAAATATAGCGGCAGACAATTGGATAAAGGGCATTATGCAAATCCGTAAACATTTTGAGAATGTTTTAAAAGAAAATGGCGTAGAGCCGATAGATGCCAAGCCAGGCGATAAGTTTGATCCCGCGTATCATGAGGCTGCCGATGAGACGGATGGAAGCGGAGAAAGCGGGACGATAGCGGAGGTGATACAGAGGGGGTATATCCTAAATGAGAAAGTGATTAGGGCGGTACGAGTTAAAGTAGTTAAATAATTAAATTTTTATTAAATACCATGTCAAAAATATTAGGAATTGACTTAGGAACAACTAATTCGGCAATGGCGGTCATTGAGGCCGGCCAGCCAAAAATAATTGAGAATAAAGAGGGCAACAGGACAACCCCCTCTGTTGTCGCGCTGTCAAAAAATGGCGAGCGCCTCGCGGGCCTGCTGGCAAAGCGCCAAGCCGTAACAAATCCCAAAGACACTATTTATTCGGCAAAGCGCCTAATTGGGCGGAAATTTTCGGATGTAGAAGTCGAGCGCGATAAAAAGCTTCTTCCCTACGAGCTTCAAGAGTCGAAAGAGGGTGGGGTGGAGATAAAAATGGGCGATAAGCATTACCGGCCGGCTGAAATTTCAGCAATGGTTTTGCAGAAGCTAAAGCAGGATGCTGAAGAAAAATTGGGCGAGAAAATAGAAGAAGCGGTCATTACGGTTCCCGCGTATTTTGACGACTCCCAAAGAAAGGCGACACAAGACGCTGGTGTCATAGCCGGGTTTAATGTCCGCAGAATCATAAATGAGCCGACAGCGGCGGCTCTTGCGTATGGATTGGAAAAAAAGAAAAATGAGCAGATCGTTGTGTACGATTTCGGCGGCGGGACATTTGACGTATCCGTGCTTGAGGTAGCGGAAGACACCGTTGAGGTAAAAGCAACCGGTGGCGATACGCATCTTGGCGGTGATGACTTTGACCAAAAAATTACCGACTGGATAATTGATGAATTTAAAAAACAGGAGGCAATAGATTTGTCCAAAGACACTCTCGCGCTTCAACGGCTTAAGGATGCCGCGGAAAAAGCAAAACATGAGCTCTCAAGCACGCCGGAGGCCGATATCAACATTCCGTTTATAACTTCTGACGCCTCGGGGCCGAAGCACTTGGACCTTAAATTTTCCCGGGCGAAGTTTGAAGAGCTTGTCTCTGAATTTATTGAGCGTGCGGAGGAGAAAACAAAGGAGGTAGTCGCGGATGCCGGTTTTAAGATGGAAGATATTGATGAGATTGTGCTGGTGGGCGGGCAGACTAGGATGCCTGCTATACAAGAGTCGGTGAAGAAACTTTTTGGAAAAGATCCGCATAGAGGTATCAACCCGGACGAAGTTGTCGCAATGGGTGCCGCTATTCAGGCGGGAATATTCCAGGGCGATGTTAAAGATGTTTTGCTCTTGGATGTTATTCCGCTTTCTTTGGGAATTGAAACGCTCGGCGGAGTGACAACAAAGCTTATAGAAAAAAACACTACAATTCCGGCTTCAAAGTCGCAGACCTTTTCGACCGCAGCGGATAATCAGCCGTCTGTTGAGATACATGTGCTCCAGGGTGAGCGTGAAATGTCAGCGGACAATAAGACGCTCGGCCGTTTCATTTTAGACGGTATTCCTCCCGCGCCCCGCGGCATGCCGCAAGTGGAAGTCAGCTTTGATATAGATGCAAACGGCATTTTGAGCGTAAAGGCGATGGATAAGGCAGCTAATAAAGAGCAATCCATACGCATAGAGGCCTCTTCGGGCCTCTCAAAAGAAGATATCGAGAAAATGACGCAGGAAGCTGAACAGCATGCCGATGAAGACAAAGCGAAGCGCGAGAAGATAGAAGTCAAGAATAGCGCGGATCAGGTAGTGTATCTTGCGGAAAAATCTCTCAAGGATGCGGGCGACAAGGTTAGCGAGGACGTAAAAAAAGAAGTGCAGGAAAAAGTTGACGCACTAAAGGCCGTAAAAGATGGCGATGACATTGAAGCAATAAAATCTGCAATGGCGGATCTCAGCACAACTCTCCAAAAAATCGGAGAGGAGATGTATAAGCAGAATCAGGAATCCCCGAAGCAGGACGAGTCCGCTGCGGGCCAGGCAGGAAGCACGGATCCCGCCGAGGGCGAGGCTCGCGAGGAGCGGCAAGAATCAACTTTCGAAAATGCTGAAAAGCAACCAGAGAATGAAAGCACTGAAAAAGATTCCGGGGAGGAGAAGGAAGAGGAAGAAAAGAAAGAGTAGATATGCTATAATAGCAAGTAATGACAGAGGGCATTAGAGGAAAAATTGACTCTATAAACATAAAGAGTGTTAAGGAGATTTCGAGAGATCAGCTGATTTTCGCCGGCATTATTGTTGTACTCGCATTTTTTGCCTGGTTCGCGTTTTATCTGATAGTGTACCAAGTTGCGAGCGGGGTTGGGATATGGGCCATTTCGGCCCTGCTGTTTCTTGCGTTTGCGATATCAGTGGGATTGAGTTTTTTTCTGCTTAAGCCCCGGTTTCTTGCGATCGCGACGTATCTTGCGATATCGCTTTTTGCTTTCGTGTTTTTTGGCTGGCGGGGGATCGAGATTTCTGCGGTTCTTGCTTTTTTTACAGCGATGATTTTGGGCTATAAGTGGGTTAGACTGGAGCAGGAGCGTCTTATTCCATTTTGGTATACGCGGCTTATACGAAAAGGCATGCCTATATTTTTCACTGGCCTTGCGTTTGCGCTTGCCCTTTTCTACAGCGCTTCGCCGGCCGGCCGTGTATCAGCGGCACCGCAGATTCCCCAATCAATTGTAAGCGCCATGCTTATACCCGCAGAGTACGCACTTCGCGCATATATACCTGATTTCAAAAAAGATATGAAAGTATCGGAAATTGAAGAGTTGCGAGGTGCTGCATTTAAAAATTATTTTGCGCAATTTTCGCCGGAGGAGAGAGGAAAGACCATAATTGAGTTTCTGGCCGACCTAATAAATACGCAATTGGAGGCCTCAATCCTCTCCTATAAGCAGTTTCTCCCTGTAATCTATCTGTTCGGTTTATTCCTAGCATTCAAGGCAATTTCCGCACCGTTCATGTGGATAGCAATGGGAATGGGGTGGATTGTCATGAAAACACTCTTACGTCTTAAGCTACTTAAATTGCATAAAGTGGGGGTGGAGAAGGAGGAGCTTACCCTATAATTATGGATTATTATCAAACTCTCGGCGTTCCTAAAAATGCGTCAAAGGATGAAGTAAAGCGAGCTTACAGAAAGCTTGCTCATAAATATCACCCCGACAAACAAGGGGGCGACGAGAAAAAATTCAAAGAAATAAATGAGGCATACCAAGTGCTAGGCGATGAAGAGAAAAAGGCCCAATATGATCAATTTGGGTCGAATTTTGGTTCCGGGGGAGGTAGCGGATCTCATGGATTTTCCGCCAAAGGCGGACCAGCCGGGGGCTGGAATTTTGGGTCTCGGGCAGGTGGTTTCGAAGGGGTTGACTTTGGAGATATATTTTCCGAATTTTTTGGAGCCGGAGCTCGTACCGGAACGCGTACCAAGCAGAAGGGGCGTGATATAAAAGCTGATATGATGATTTCTCTTGAGGAAGCGTATCGCGGCGTGGAGCGCGAAATTTCTTTGAAAAAGAACGCAATGTGTTCAAAGTGCAACGGGAGCAAAAATGAACCCGGAACTTCTCTAAAGGGCTGTAAGGCATGCGGCGGTTCGGGAGAAATACGGCAAACTCACCGGACAGTCCTTGGTTCTATCACGCAGGTTCATGAATGCGCTGAATGCAAAGGAGAGGGAAAAATACCCGAAAAGAAATGCTCCAAATGCCGCGGCGCGGGAATTGTGCAAGAAGCAGAGCGTATAAATATCAAGATTCCCGCAGGCATACATTCGGGGGAGCACATAGCGTTTCAGGGGAAAGGCGAGGCGGCTGCCGGGGGATATGGTAATTTATATGTAGAGGTGCACATCAAGGAGAATCCGCAATTTGAGCGCGAAGGAGATGATATATATACGAATATAGAAATTTCAATGCCGCAGGCGGCATTGGGCGAGACAATGACGATAAAAACTCTTTCCGGGGAGCAGGATATACAAATCCCCAGTGGCACGGAATCTGGAGCAATGATAAAATTACAGGGTAAGGGCATGCCCCGGCTTCACAGGCCCGGACATGGCGATCACTGCGTGAGGATAGCGATAAGGACTCCAAAAAATTTATCAAAGCATGCTAAAGAATTACTTAGTGAATTAAGAAAAGAAGGTATTTAATGACGCAACTTGCCGCCTTGTTTAATAATTTCACCCTATCTTGGGACTTGGGCGTAATAATCTTCCTGTTTATTGCCGTTTTTATGTATGGCTTTAGCGTGGGGCAAAGAAAGATTGGGTTGCTTCTCCTGAGTATATATTTTGCTTATGTCATAACGGATATTTTGCCCAATTCAAGCAGGATAACCGATCTCATGCCCGCTTCTTTCCTGTCCTTTTTTGATGTCGGTGTTTTTGTTGCGCTTGTATTTGTACTTTTTTTTGTTCTTGCCGGTTCTGTTCTGCGCTCTACTCTCGGGTTGCCCCGAAAAGAGGAGGGGCAGTGGTGGCACCTTTGCATTCTAAGTTTCGTTATCGCAGGATTTTTCAGCTCCTCCATACTTGCCTTAGCGCCGGATTTGTATTATGATCAACTCTCAACAATTACATCAGAATTTTTTCTGGAAAATTTTGCTCAATTTGGGTGGGCAATCGCGGGAATATTAACACTCGTATTTCTAAAAAGGACGAAGAAGAAAGCATAGCATGCGCCCATAATACGCGCCCATAGCTCAGCTGGTAGAGCAGCTCCCTTTTAAGGAGACGGTCGCAGGTTCGATCCCTGCTGGGCGCACTTGTATAGCACATTAAATTTTTAAGGAGGCTGAAAGGTGGACAGAAAAAACCAGAAGACTATCTGGACAGACTTGTACTTTCGACAATACGGTTGTCTTTCTGCGGGGCATTTGCTGGTGTAGCTATGCTTCTTTCAGGTGCTTTTGTGTCTATGTGTGCGTGCGTACATCCCGGTTCCCTTGAAGCAATCCTTGCTAATATCATAATGTGGACAGGCGGTCTATTGGCCATTGGAGAGTCCATTTTTATTGTTCTGTATCTCTGCCTTTTTTGGCCGATGGCCAAAGGCGCAATATTAGGCGACGGCCATCGATATAATAGATAACTTTGATATAGGGCCGAACACTCGGCCTTTTTAAAATTTCAACGGCTCAATACTTTTAAAGTATTGAGCCGTTGAAATTTTGTCCGAAAATGACATACTGTGGAATAGGAGGGGAAAATATGAAAACAGCGCTTTTGTCCGTTTATAATAAAGAAGGCATTGCAGATTTTGCTAAAGAATTAGTTGGAATGGGCTGGAAGATTTTGGCGTCCGGCGGGACTGCGAAGGTCTTGGCTGATGCGGATGTCCCCGTACGGGATGTTGCGGAAATTGTCGGCGGCGGCGCGATTTTGGGGCATAGGGTTGTAACGCTCTCAAGAGAGGTGCATGCCGGCTTACTTGCGACCGGTTCAAAATCCGATAAGCAGGAGTTGAAGCGCCTCGGCATCCCAAGGATAGATCTTGCGTGTGTGGATCTTTACCCCCTACAAGATGAGATAAACAGTCCGGACAGTACCCCTGAATCGGTCATTCAAAAAATAGACATCGGCGGACCTGCGCTGTTGCGATCTGCCGCCAAGGGTAGACGCATCGTGATATGCGACCCTCGCGACAGATGTGCAGTGCTTGACTGGCTTAAAATTGGCCGGCCAGACGAAAAAGAGTTCCTTAACAAACTTGCCGCAAAAGCGGAAGCAGTTGTGGCTAAATATTGCTTGATTTCTGCCAGGCATAATAGCAGGGGCTTTTACGACGGAGCCGTTGGCGCGGAAGCCATGTCATGTAAATACGGCGAAAATGCGTGGCAGACGCCCGCGTCGCTTGTGAGTGTCGGGTCAGAGGATCCGCTTGCAATTGATAAATTTATATCCGTTGCGGGCAGCGAGCCAAGTTACAATAATCTTGCGGACTTGGACCGCATGCTCCAGACACTTACTCATATCGCGGCTGTTTTCGAGCTCAACAGGTCCTATGTACCGTTTATCGCCGTTGCGGTAAAGCACGGCAACGCTTGCGGAGCCGCAGTGGCAAGCAGTCCTATAGAGGCCATAAAAAAAATGATAACGGGGGATACGCGGGCTATCTTCGGAGGAGCCGTTATTGTAAATTTTGAAATAGGGGATGCCCTTGCCGGGCTTATTTCAAAATACAATATGCAAAATGGCGAGCGTCGCCTACTCGATATCGTGGCGGCCCAATCCTTCAGTCCAGGGGCGCTGGAGGTGCTGGGCAGAAAGGGCGGGAAATGCCGGCTTATTGAAAATCCTTCACTTAATCTTGTGGATTGCAAAAAACTTGACCTGCAAACACGGTTTCGCCTTGTGCGGGGAGGATTGCTAAAGCAGCCAAATTATACATTTGTTTTAAATTTGAACGATCCTCAAGTAGAAGAAATCGGCAGAATGGCGGGGGCAGGGGAGAAAGAAGACGCGCTCCTTGCTTGGGCAATAGGGTCCACGAGCAACAGCAATACGGTAACACTGGTAAAAAACAGAATGCTTATCGGCAACGGCGTTGGCCAACAGGACAGAGTCGGGGCCTGCGAGCTTGCCATAAAGCGCGCGCAAGACGCGAGCCACGACACGGACGGCGCGGTTGCTTATAGCGACAGCTTTTTTCCCTTTATCGATGGGCCGGAAACTCTCGCTAGGGCAGGCATCAGGACGATACTTGCCTCCAGCGGCTCTGTGCGCGACAAAGAAGTCAAGGAATTTTGTGAAGCTAATGATATAGCCCTGTTTCTTGTTCCGGATGCGATCGCACGCGGTTTTTTTGGCCATTAAATAATAATAGACGGGCGCATAATTGTGCCCGCTTTTTGTTGTGGCGGAATATAATGTGATATATAATAAATAATTATGGCAATAGTTTGGATAATAGTTTTTATAATTTCATTAGCGGTGCTTGTAAAAAGCGCGGGTTGGCTGCTTTCGGGTGCCGAGCGGATAGGTCTTGCCATTGGCCTCTCGCCTTTTATAGTGGGGGTTACAATAGTTGGCCTAGGAACATCTCTTCCCGAGCTAATCTCATCTTTTATTGCGGTATTTGAAGGTGTTCCCGAAATTGTTGTGGCAAATGCCGTGGGGTCAAATATTGCAAATATTCTTTTGGTCGTGGGCCTTTCAACGGTAATAGGCAGACGGCTTGTCGTTACTAAAAATTTAATCGATCTAGACCTGCCATTGCTTGCGATAGGAACAACTTTAATGATTGGCGTGGCTTGGGATAGGGAGGTAACCTTTTTTGAATCGGTAATACTGCTTATTACCTATGGTGTTTATTTCGCATATACCATACTGCACAGAGACGATGTAAAAACCGAGGAAGATACGGAACTGGCGGTTTTTATCAAAAAAAACAGTGCATATATATCAAAAGTTTCAAAAAAGATAGCGGAAATACCGAGGATCGCGCTGCGGGATTTTGGCCTTCTTGCCGCAGGGGCTATTGGCTTGTTTTTAGGAGCAAAGTACCTTGTAGAGTCGGTAATAAACTTATCTGACATGCTGAATATAGGCGCGGGCGTTATTGCTATTACTGCTATAGCTATTGGAACTTCGCTCCCCGAGCTTATTGTTTCCGTAAGGGCTGCCGTGCAGAGAAAGTCTGAGATAGCTTTGGGTAATATTTTTGGATCAAATTTATTCAATATGCTCGTGGTTATTGGCTTGCCTGGTCTTTTTACAACCCTACCTCTGGATGAGAAGACTTTTTCTATTGGCTTGCCGGTGATGGCAGCTGCTACGCTTTTGTTTGTCGTGTCGGGGATATCCCGCAGGATACATATGTGGGAGGGGGCCTTTTATCTCATACTCTATGTATTTTTTATAGGGAAACTTTTCAATCTACTTTAATCCGGGATACATCATCCATATTTTTTTTCGCCAATACTAATTGTCCACTTGACACAAACCGTGGCATAGCTACACTGGAGTCGTAGTATGAAATGTGGTATAAAAAAACGTTCTTTGAAATCTAAATATACGGAGTGTACTCACATGGCAAATTTACGAATTGCGCTTTGCCAGATGAATCCGGTTGTCGGCGATCTTGCCTGCAATATTTCGAAAATGAAAGAATGGGTCGTTGAGGCAGAAAACAACGGGGCTAATCTTGTGGTATTCCCGGAGCTTGTTATTTCCGGATACCCGCCGCAGGATAATCTGCTCTATGATGGCATAAACCGGGATCTTGAAAAAGCGGACAAGGATTTTTTTGGATTTTTGCAGAGGCGCAATGAGGATAGGCATGGCGGAAGTGTCATTGTGGTTTGGGGAAACGTGCGTCGTGGGAAAGGCCTTCGAAATTCTGCAAAGATTTTCCTTCCGGCCGATTCGACGAATGGTTTTCCCCTAACGCATGCGAGGCATCAAGATAAACGCAGGCTTCCAAACTATGGCGTGTTCGACGAATTGCGCTATTTTCGGCCCGGGGATGATGAGCCGAGTAAGGTATTTGTTTCGGAAAATCTTATCTTCGGAGTTACTGTATGCGAAGATATTTGGTACCAGCAAAACTATTTGCCGGACTTTGCCTTAAATGGCGCGCAAGTTGTTGTGAACATCAACGCCTCGCCTTTCCATGTAGGCAAACCAAAATACAGAGAGGACATGATACGTGCCCGGGCCGGAGACAATCAAGTCTTTGTACTCTATTGCAATATGGTTGGCGGACAGGACGGCATAGTTTTTGACGGGGACTCCATGGTTATGGGCCCAAGCGGAAACCTTATTGCAAGAGCTCCTTTATTCCGGGAAAAAATACTTTACGCGGATTTGGATCTCGCTGATGTGGCAAGGTCGAGGCTCAAAGATATCCGGCTGAATGATCTTGAAATACCAAGGGCCGAAATTATCCCCTTCGATTTTTATGGCATTGATAAGCAAAGCGGTTTCTCTCGTGGAAAAATCAGCAAAGTGAGCAGCAGTATTGCTCAGATCCATGACGCATTGGTTCTCATGATACAGGACTATGTGCGCAAACAGGGGATGCGGGGTGTTGTAATCGGATTATCCGGCGGGATTGACTCGGGAGTTGTCGCCGCATTTGCATGCGAGGCCCTTGGCAAAGAAAATGTGACATTAGTGTCCATGCCGAGCAAATATTCATCGCAGGGAAGCATCGATGACGCAAGGCGTCTTGCTTATAACTTGGGAATTTACGAAGGATTCGTAATCGTAAACATCCAGCGGGAAGTGGATGAGTTTATAAACTCGCACGAGAGGGCTTTCGGCCCGATGCAAAATCCGGTAAGCATTGAAAATATTCAGGCGAGGGTTCGCGGCAATAAATTGATGATGTATTCAAACGACAATCCCGGCGTAATAGTGCTATCCACAGGCAATAAGTCGGAGGTGGCAGTAGGATATTGTACTCTGTACGGCGATATGGTCGGCGGATTTAATCCGCTTTTGGATGTTTATAAGACCGACGTCTACCGGCTTGCCGAATACATGAACAAGCGCGCGGGACAGGAGATTATTCCGCGGGCAATTATAGAAAAGGCGCCGTCCGCCGAGCTTCGTGAAGATCAAAAAGACACGGATTCGCTGCTTCCCTATTCCAAACTCGATCCTCTGCTCCGCCTTCATATAGAAGAATACATGACAAGCGATGAGATCATCTTAAGCGGTTTTTGCAAGGAACAGGGAATTAGTGAAGAAGAAGTTTTACGGGTAGCACAAGCACTTATTAGAGGAAGCGAATTCAAGCGTCAGCAGGGAGTGATAGGCAGTCGCATAAGCCCTGTGGCGTTTGGTATAGGCCGCAGAATGCCGATAATAAATAAGTTCAATTTGTGAGGTGATAATCATGAGAATAGGATGTCTGGGGCTAAGCGCCAATCCGCCGCACCTGGGCCACCGTGCCGCGGCAGAAGCATTTCAACGGTCTGGCTTTGTGGATCGGGTCTTGTTTATTCCTACATACAATCATCCATTTGGCAAAGCAGATGTTGCTCCGTGGGAGCATAGAGTAAATATGTGCCGGCTCCTCGAAGATCCCGCCGTATCAATATACGCATCCCCAGTTGAAGCGGAGATGAGCGAGGATGATAAATATAAATTTCGAAAAAGTTATACTGTCGATGTCCTGCACTATCTTCGAAAGACCCGCCCGGCGCATCAATTTTACTGGTGTGTGGGCTCGGATATTGTTACTAGCGGCTCACACAAACAGTGGTATCGTTGGGAAGATTTAGAACAGGAAGAGAAAATACTGGTAGCGGAGCGGTCGGGGTATCCTTTGCCCATGGGGACGCTCCCCAAGCCCTTTGTGCGAGTGAGGAGTACGTATGAGGATATCTCAAGCACTCGAATACGGGTTTTGAATCGTGAAGGGATGGATACCGAGAAATACACGGGAGAAAAAATCGCCGAATATATCAGAAAGCATAAACTTTATCAAAATAGGAGGTAACGTTATGGAGCTTAGTAGCACAGGGTTTAGAAGACAGATGCGTATGCAGGGCGAAGTTATCCATAAATGGTTTGAAAATCTTTCATCGGAAAATTTAACTGAAATAATACCCGACATCGAGGCGGCAAAATACACCTATGTTTTTTCTGCCGACATGATCAAGGGTTTTTGCAAAAAAGGTAATCTTGCAAGCCCGCGCGTGGATGCTATTTCAAAACCGGTCGCTGAATTATTAGCGAAGATGCACGGGGCGGGTGTTGAGAATTTCGTACTTGTGCAGGAATGGCACGACCCTGCCGCAAAGGAATTTGAAGCATTTTCGGAGCATGGTATTGCCGGTACCGAAGAAGCTCAGACAATTCCCGAGCTTACAGAACTTCCATTTTTCGACAAGTTTATAATCTTTCCGAAGAATGCGCTGACCCCCGCATGGTCATGTAGAGACAAGCGGTACGAACCGTCGCCCTATACACATCCGATTTATCCAGGGGGCATGGAGCCTGTGTTCGGAGAAAGTTTTGATGAATACTTGGCGGCACAGGATATGCGCATTGCTGTGATTGTTGGAAACTGCACTGACCTTTGCGTGCGTGAGCTTGCGATGCACCTTCGGATGTGGGCAAATCAGCATCAAAAAGATATGCGTGTGATAATTCCGGAAAATTGCGTACAAACGTTTGACCTGCCGATTGATGTCGCTGAAGAAATCGGCGCAATGCCGCACCTAGGCGATGTACATCATGTGTGGGCGCTTTACGAGATGGCGCGTAATAAGATTGAGGTGGTCAAGGAGATAGTCTAAATGCCGATTATCACCTCACTTCTTGACATAGATTTCTACAAGTTCACCATGGGGCAGCTGGTCTTTCATAGGTCTCCTGAGGTGCCAGTAAAATACGCCTTTAAGAACAGGACATCCGGCGTACGTCTTACGGACTTTATTGACGAGGCGGAATTGCGCGATGAGCTTGATCATGTTCGAACGCTCCGGTTCACCAATAGTGATTTGCATTACCTACTAGGGACTGATGAATATGGCGCACGGATGTTTAGCGCGGATTATCTTGCGTTCTTGCGAGAGTTGCGGCTGCCCGATTATTATCTCGAAAAAAATGGCGACGGATACGTCACGGAGTTTTTTGGAAATTGGGCAGAAGCTATTTACTGGGAGACCATAGCGCTTGCGATAATCAATGAGCTATATTACAGAGCTAAAATGGCTCAATTGAGTCGTTTCGGGCGCGACAACGTGCTCGCAGTGGGCAAATGCCGGCTTGGCGAAAAGATTAAAGCTCTTCACCGAAATCCTGATATAAGATTTTCTGATTTCGGCACACGGCGAAGATTTTCGCGGGAATGGCAAGATTATGTAGTAAATGCTCTGAGGGAAGAAGTCCCCGAACAATTTCTCGGCACATCAAACGTGGCGCTGGCTAATAAGTATAGCCTTGTTCCAATGGGTACTTCGGCTCATGAAAGGGATATGGCGACAGCATCAATATTGCAATCAATAGGCGAGGACATACGAAAAGCACAAAATATAGTTCTTGAGGATTGGTGGGCTGAATATGGCTGGGGATTATCCATCGCCCTTACCGACACTTGGGGTACGGATTTTTTCTTTAGCCAAATGACTCGTGAGCAGGCCCATTCGTGGAAGGGTTTGCGGCAGGATTCGGGGGATCCGTTTGCTTTTGCCGAGAAGGCAATTAGATTTTATAGAGATAAAGATATTAATCCCAAGGAAAAATTGCTGATTTTTAGCGACGGGCTCGACGTTGATACAATCGTAAAACTCCAAAGCCGTTTCTCCCGAAGAATTAATTTGGGATTTGGGTGGGGAACCAATCTTACAAACGATCTTTGTTTTAAGCCTTTGTCGTTGGTGGTTAAGCTTGTTGAGGCAAATGGCCAGGGCACTGTGAAGTTAAGCGACAACCTTGCCAAGGCAACCGGCAGACCGGCCGACATCAGATACTATAAGAGAAAATTGGGCTATACAGGCAATACATTCCAAGAATGTAGATACTAAGCCGTCCAATTTGGACGGCGCGCCCCGAGTCTTATGTGGTTCGGGGTTTTTTCTTCCCAAAAATTTGTTTTCTTGCTATAACAAATATCGGAGTTCTTTAGATAAAAATTGACCGGAGGCATTATGGAGAATCCGCAAAGCTGGCATGGAGAGGGCGCAAATCAGCCATGGCTTGAAACAGTTGATCATATTACCTACGTTGTCAGGCCGGACACTATAAAAAAGTGGGGCTGGTGGTATATCGATGCACTGGGCGGGAAGCTAACTCTTCGCAGTGACGATGTTGATCCGAAAGGCAAGAGTAGTATGATGCTCTGGACCATTGACTTTGGAAAGTTTTCTATCGCGCTTGTCGCAGGGATAGATAGAGAAGAAAAATCCCACGTGACCGTTTTTGAAGAAACGCACGGAGATCGCACCGTGCAGCATGTCGCGTATCGTCCACGGGAAGAGAGGTTTGAGGAGTTTTTGGAGCATACCAAAAAGCACGGCATGAAGCTGCAGAGCGCTCCCTTTAGCCGGGAAGAAGGGGATTATAGTGTAAGGCAGGTATTTGCGAATCCCTCGCACGTGGAATCAAATCCCGGTAAGGTTGGATTTGACGAATTTGAAGCACGGGCCGGCGAGCATTCACGGACTACCTTCAGCCACAAAACAGGCACTGATCTTTATAGGATGGCGCAGGCGCTTATGAATAAGGACAAGCGCAGGCCTATGCTTGACTGGTCTTTTATGCCGGAGGGCTGGGAGCCGCCGGAAGTCAAAAGCTAGGGAAATCCCCTGGCTTTTTATTAAAGTTATATTATAATGTCTAAATGACACAAATAGCTCAAAGCATCAGGGTAGCCGTGGATATAGTGATTTTCACAGTGCAGGATAATGCTCTGAAAGTTATTTTAATCCGGATGAAGAAAAAGCCATTTACCGGCATATGGGCATTTCCGGGCGGGCTTATCGATTCCGAGGAATCTCTTGACGCCGCTAGCAAACGCGAGTTGCGGGAAAAGACCGGAGTGCGAAGTCCGTATCTTGAGCAGCTGTATGCATTTTCCGATCCTAAACGTGATCCGAATGGCCGGGTGATTTCTATCGCGTATTTCGCTCTTATAAATAGTGGCCCGATTTCGTCAAAGGGGACGGATGGCGGAATAAAACTTATCACTACCACAAAATATTCCGACATCGGATGGTTTGATGTTCTCAAATTGCCAAAATTAGCGTATGACCATAAGAATATAGCGAAATATGCTCTTCAGCGTTTGCGGTGGAAGCTTGAATATACGAATATAGCGTATAGCTTGCTTCCGTCGCGCTTTACCCTTTCGGAATTAAGGAGAGTTTACGAGATAATACTGGATAGGCCCCTGGATCGACGTAATTTTCAGCGCAAGATTCTATCGCTGAAAATGCTCCGCAGGACACCGAAAAAGCAGGTGGGCAGGCATCGCCCAGCACGACTTTATGAATTCAAGGTAAGAAAACCCGTGATAATAGAGGGAGTTTCGTGACAAAATTTAAGTTTTGAGATTGTCTCTGTAGAGTCAAAATAAACGACTAAGACTATGTTTATCCGTTTATTTTGCCAAGAACGCTTGACAAAATTTTCGCATTCGGGCATTACAATAGTAATAACAATGCCTTCGAAAAAAGAATGGCGCAGGCGCAGGGCTTGGGAATGGGTATTCCGCTCACACATATATTTGGTTAAGTTATTTGAGCGGGGAACCCAAGTGCTCTTGGGGGGTACCGAGCGCACCTGGGTTCTTTTATAAAACCGGAAATAAAAAGAAGGAAGGCAAAAAATGGCCGATCATCAAATTTTTGCTCCCACTGGTTTCTCCATAGGTGACGCTGCCGCTGCTAAGGTCGTGCCCAATGCGAAGTATGTCGACGGGAGGTACTGCGAGCTACATTTCCAACGAGGCAAGCAGGTGCGGCTTAGCATCTATAATTCTCATACTGTCTGCAACAGCTGTCTGGAGTTCCTGACAGAGGAAGCGGAGAGGAAGAGCAATGAATCTGCGGGACGTGATATGGGCCCTGCGGCCACCTTCACTGAACTCGCGTTAAAGGAATTGCTCGAGGAGCCGCCTGGCGGAGGAGCTGCCTAGTTCCGGGACTAGGTTATCAACGCCCGGAGGCCGTACATCCGGCCTGGTAAGGAGTGGCTTCGCCGCCTTACCGAAGCGAACTAGGGAAAATATAAATAATCCCCAACGCGCAGATTGGCAGACAAATGTCTGCCTTCTTCGGCAAGTCAATTGTAATTTTGAATAGCCAGTTCTATCACAAACTATGAATACATCCTGGAGGTGCAAGTTATGCAAGGGAAGCGAAGCGGCGAAGATATTTATGGGATTTCCGATTTAGTTGGCACTGAGTATACCGATAAAAAAATAGACGAGATCGCGCACGATGATTTTGTTGGCTTTGCCGAGGTACCGGACGAAGAAGAACCAGTCGAAGAAGAATTGCGCCAAATCGCGGAATACGAAGGAAAAGCAGACAAAACCGACGAAATTGACATTGATCTTATTGCGAATCCGGTCAGTGCTTATCTTGTCGAGATTAGCCGGTATCCCCTGATGACACGCAAGGACGAAAGATCGTTGGGAAAACGAAGGGAGCTCGCTGAGACCATAACGCACCTATTTGACAAGTGGCAGGGGGAAGGTTTTGAGGCCTCGCCCGCGCTCATTGCCCGCTGGACCATGTTAAGGAAAGAAGCAAAAGCACACGAGGTACGTCCACTAATGATAGAGCACAATCTGCG
>Ga0066376_10000456_pt1 | contig 38002 bp, 34 predicted proteins | sample Knorr_S15_td_Bot_FD_77009 | JGI IMG/M metagenome (GOLD analysis project Ga0066376, IMG submission 77009) | Marine microbial communities from Southern Atlantic Ocean transect - Knorr_S15_td_Bottom_ad_5009_LV_A | ecosystem: Environmental > Aquatic > Marine > Oceanic | place: Southern Atlantic... | reverse complement strand
GCCAATAGAAAGAGGGCGGGGATCTTCTCCCCGCCCTCTCTTTTTTTTCCTCCCTGTCACCTAACTGGCCGGAGACGCACAAGACCGCGGCCCTGACTCAGTTAGTGCAGAAGGAGCCTAGTGCGGGTGCGAGTGACCGCCCGCGGGAGCCTCGTCTTCCTCCTCCTCCTCCGTCACCATCGCTTCGGTGGTGAGCAGCAGGGCGGCGATGGAGGCGGCGTTGGTGAGAGCGGTGTGCACGACCTTGGTGGGATCGATAACACCCATCTGGATCAGGTCGCCATACTCCTCCGTAGCAGCGTTGTAACCGTAGCTGCCCTTCTTGGAGTTCACCTCCTCGACGATCACGGCCCCTTCCTTGCCGGCGTTATCGACGATCTGGCGCAGGGGCTCTTCGAGCGCGCGGCGGACGATCTTGATGCCCGCGTCCTCGCCCTCATTCGCGCCTTTGAGGCCATCCAGTTTGACCTGTGCCCTGATCAGGGCGACGCCGCCGCCCGGGACGATGCCCTCTTCCACGGCGGCCCTGGTGGCGTGCAGGGCATCCTCGACTCTGGCCTTCTTCTCCTTCATCTCCGTCTCGGTCGCAGCGCCCACTCGAAGCACGGCCACGCCGCCAGCCAGCTTGGCCAGCCGCTCCTGCAGCTTCTCGCCGTCGTAATCGGAGGTAGTCTCTTCAATCTGCCGACGGATCTGCTCGACCCGCCCCTTGATGTCGGCGGGCTTGCCGGCACCCTCGATGACGGTCGTGTTCTCCTTCTCGATCACCATTCTCTTGGTCTGACCCAGGTCGGAAAGCTGGACGCTGTCCAGGCTGATTCCCAGATCTTCGGTGATGACCGTGCCGCCGGTCAGGACAGCGATATCCTCCAGCATCGCCTTGCGGCGATCTCCGTAACCAGGCGCCTTGACGGCGGCCACCTGGAGGGTGCCGCGGATCTTGTTGACCACGAGAGTGGCCAGGGCCTCGCCCTCGACGTCTTCGGCGATAATGAGCAAGGGCTTGCCGGCCTTCGAGACCTTCTCCAGCAAGGGCAGCAGGTCCTTCAGGTTGGAGAGCTTCTTCTCGTGGATGAGGATGTAAGCGTCCTCGAGAACGGCCTCCATGGCCTCCTGGTCGGTGACGAAATAAGGGGATAGATAGCCGCGATCGAACTGCATCCCCTCCACTACGTCCATGGTCGTATCAATGCTCTTGGCTTCCTCTACGGTGATTGTGCCGTCCTTGCCCACTCTGTCCATCGCCTCTGCAATGAGCTCACCGATGCCGCTGTCGCCGTTGGCGGAGATGGTTCCGACCTGCGATACCTCGCCGTGTTCCTTGACCTTTTTGCTCATGGAGTGCAGGCCGGCGACCACCGTGGTGACGGCCGTCTCGATGCCGCGCTTGATCTCCATGGGATTGAACCCGGAGGTCACCGCTTTCAGGCCGTGGAGGAAAATCGCTTCCGCCAGTATCGTAGCCGTCGTCGTGCCATCTCCGGCCACGTCGCTGGTCTTAGAGGCGACTTCCTTGACCATCTGCGCGCCCATGTTCTCGTATTTGTCGGGCAGCTCAATCTCTTTGGCGACCGTAACGCCGTCCTTGGTAACCGTGGGAGAGCCCCAACTCTTGGCCAGCACCACGTTGCGCCCGCGTGGCCCGAGGGTGACCTTGACCGCCTTGCTGAGCTGTTGTATCCCCGAAAGGATCTTGTCGCGCGCCTCTTCTCTGAAGACAATCTGTTTCGCAGCCATTGATGTTTTGTCCTCTCTTACCTTACGACAAGATCGCGAGGATGTCTTCTTCGCGAAGGATCAGGTGCTCTTCTCCGTCGAGCTTAACTTCGGTGCCCGAATACTTGCCAATCAGCACTTTGTCGCCCTTCTTTACCTCAGACGCGACGCGCTTGCCGTCCTCGAGACGACCGGGGCCGACAGCCACCACCTCGGCCTCCTGGGGCTTTTCCTTGGCGGTGTCGGGGATGATGATTCCGCCTACTTTCTGCTCCTCGTCGTCGTCGAGCCTCTTCACCAGGATGCGGTCGGCGAGAGGTTGGATCTTGGATTTAGCCATGAATCTACTCCTTGGTTGAGTGAGTGTGTGTGTGCTATGTTGATGTTGACTCGGGCTGTATCGCTCTGGGACGGCATGTGAAATCAGTTATCCGCTTAGCCACTCGCCCGAGTGGAGCCATCGGCCATATCTCTGCAAGTCCCGTGCCAGATGTGTCAGTCTGTCCGTAATGAAATAATAACAATGAGTTACGAGCGTTCTTGCAGCATCTCAACAGAAGGCTTATTCTCAAAATGAGACAGAATGAGACAAAATGGTATGTCCGATTGGCTTCTAAGTTAAGTCGACGTATGCACAAACGCAAGATTTTGTCATAATGGGAACTTGTCCACAGGTTATTCCTAATATGAGAATTCGGTTGATGACTGGCGAACGGAGCTCGGGGGTGGGCAACTCACCGGTAAGCGACGGCCAGTCCCGGGTGGCCGCTGATGGTTCGATTTCGATCGAGGTGCGGGAGCAGTTGCTCGCCATGGTCGTAGACCGCCTCCAGGCGGGTCACATCCTGGTGAGTCCGACGCACTTTAAACAGGCGATGGAGGAAGGCTACGCCAGTCTGACCGGGTCCAGTCCCGGTGACAGCGCCAAGCGAGAGCTGGAGGAGATCGTGCGGCAAACCAATACGTCCGATCCGGAAGTGCTGCAGGTCCCCGGCATTGAGAACTGGGTCACCCGATCCGTGCTCGCCAGCGCTCGCAAACTGGGTTGGGGAAGCGTCGAGGTCCAGGAGGACGGCCACCAGGCGGTGCGTGATTTCGTACGCAGCAAGAAGGTTCAGGCCGTTCTCCAACAGCTGGATATCAAGCCCAGCAGGCTCAATCTGAGTCGCTGCCTGCGATCGATCGCCTATGCCGTTTACGTGGAGCGGGCGAAGGACGGTACCTGGAAGGCCGTGTAAGGGGCGAGGATGGCTCTCGACCTCGAAGGTAGGAATGTCGTCATCACCGGTGCCAGCAGTGGCATCGGCTGGCACCTGGCTCGTATTCTGGCACGCAAGGGGGCTAACCTGGCCATTTCCGCCCGACGGGTCGGACGGCTGGAGGATCTTCGGGCAGCAGTCGTGGAAAGCGGCGGGCGCCCGCCGCTGGTGGTGCCGTGCGACGTGAGTCGCTCAGACCAGGTGGAGGAGCTGCATCGCAAAGTCGCGGCGGAGTGGGATCGCGGCGCCGACGTTCTCGTCATCAACGCCGGCCGGGGAGCCTATGGTTCATTCGAACATGTGCCCACGGCCGATCTCGAAGCGGTCGTGGCTACGAATCTGCTGGGGGCCATTTTCTGTGCGAAAGCCTTCCTCCCGGACATGGTCGGATGCGGGGGAGGCAGCATCGTTTTCGTTTCGAGTGTCCTTGGGGAGCTACCGGCGCCCGACCACGCCGTATACGGTGCGACCAAGTTCGCTCTGACCGGCCTGGCCGAGAGTCTGCGCTACGAGCTTGCCGGTAGTGGTGTTGGCGTGACCCTGGTGGAGCCGGGACTGGTTCTTTCCGAATTCGCCGAGGTGAGTGGGACGCCCCTCCAGCGGTTCGCGCGGCTGCCCGCCAAGTCGCCTGAGGAGACAGCCGAACTCATCGTCCATGCCATGGAGCGCGAGCAGAGCTATGTTGTGACTGACCGCCTCGCCAAGCTGGGAATAGACCTGCGGCGGCATTTCCCCCGCGCGACCAGGTTTCTGTTCGGACGGGCGTGGAGTCGCCTGCGCGGCAAGGGAGAGGGCCCCGGCCAGCCATAAGGTCGGCGCGTTGGCGGTCAGATCGAGCGTGGGCCCGCGAACGGTCTCTGGCCGGGTTGGTCAAGCTGCAGTCGGTAGATGCTTCCACCGCTCTCTTCGGCGACGAAGAGCTCGTCGTAGTTCAGGCCACCGAAGGCCATACCTCGGGGCTGGCCACCGGGGAGCTCCATATCGGCCACCCTTTCGCCATCGGGATCGACGAGGGTGATTCCGACTCCGCTCCGCGAAATGTAGAGTTGTCCCAGCGAATCGAAGAGCAGGGGACCGGTAGCGTCACCGTCGCCCAGTTCGACGAAGACCCGCTGGTCGACGATGAGCCCCTCGTCGTCGAGGTCGAAGGCGACGATCCTGTTCTTACCTGATTCGGAAACGTAGAGGGTCAGCGCATCCATTGAGAGGATGAGTCCGGACGGATCGGCCAACGCCTTACCTAGTTCGGTTACCTCGCCGTCGAGGTCTGCGCTGTACACGGCGCCTCCCTCGGGCCCGGTGCCGGAATCGCAGAACAGCAGGCTGCCGTCGGGCGCGAAGCAGAGGTCTCGCGGGGCGATGAGACGCCGTCCGTGGCACTGACTGGCGAACACCTCGAAAGAGGTCCCCAAGGCCGACTCCTCCTCCGAGACGTGGAGCACCTGATGCCGCCCACTTTCCGCCACGAAGAGATCTTCGGAGTCGTCGAAGGCGATGCCCATGGGCCGCCCACCGGTACTGGCAAAGGGGTGGGGCCTGCCATCATCCCCTATCCTCTTGATCGCGCCGGCCTTAGGCTCGGACACGAAGAGTCGATCGTCGGTATCGAAGGCCACGCCATAGGGCGTCTGGAGGTCGGTGGCGATGAGTTCCGGAGGTACCACGATTATCTAGCTCCCAAGTATCGGTTGGCAAAGTCGTGCGGTTGATTGAGGATCGAGTGGCCTGGCGAAAATATGTCCAATGGCAATAGCAATGTAAAGCCCTACCTGACAGCACTAAAGCGAAGTGTATCCCCCGTCCACGTAGAGCGTAGATCCAGTAGTGAAGCTTGAGGACGCCGAGGCGAAGTAGAGGACGGCGGTCGCGAGCTCGCCCGGGTCACCCCAGCGGGCCATGGGAACTTTGCTCAGCATGGCGCGTTCGGCTTCGGCGTCGTCGAGAAGGACCTGATTGATGGGGGTGGCGAATGGACCCGGACAGATGGCGTTGACGGTGACGCCGCAACTCGCCCACTCGATAGCGAGAGTGCGGGTGAGCTGTACGACCCCCCCCTTGCTGGAGGCGTAGGGCGCCCGGTGGGGGATAGATATACTGGACAGGGTGGAGCCTATGTTGATGATGCGGCCATATCCCCGAGTTACCATACCGGGCCCCAGAGAGCGGCAATACAGGAAAGGGCCGGTAAGGTTGGTAGCCAGGATCTGCTGCCACTCGTCATCGGTGATCTCGGCAAAAGGGCGACGGATGTTGATGCCGGCGTTATTGACCAGGATGTCGATGGGTCCCAGTTCGGTCTGGGCGGATTCGACCGAAGACTCGACCTCGGCACGATCAGCCGCGTCTGCCTGCACCGCGAAGACGCGGCTGCCGGTCCCCTCCTGGATACGTGCGGCCACCTGTTGGCACTCGTCCAGGTGCCGGCTGGTAATGGCCACCGCGGCGCCCGCTCCCGCCAGGGCCTGTGCCATGGCTTCGCCAAGGCCCTTGCTGCCCCCCGTTACCAGGGCGACACGACCCTCAAGGCTGAACAGTTCTTGAATTGACATTCGAAAAGTATCCGTGATTGATAGGCGGTTGGAGTAGGCGAGGGATTCCTGGGATCGATCGTGTCAGCGGGACCAGTTTTCGGCTTCCACCATCTCGCGCGCCAGGACACCCAGCTCTTCAACCAGCTCGGTCTTTTCCTCGGCGCGCGCCCTGGTGGTGATCTGCATCGTCAGAGCGATGAGGCCCAAGCCGAAAATCCGCTGCAGGCTTTCGGGCGTGCTGCCGTCGAGATCGGGTATGAGCTCGCTGAGCCTGTCGAGAAGATGTCTGTGCTTCTCTGATATATCTATGACTTCGAGGGACATTCTATTCTGCTGCGGTCCGTGTTGGAGGTCTAACAGTCCGTTGATAAAGACCATTCACGCTGCGATGCGTGGCAAAGCGACTTTATCAACGGACTGCTAAGGGATAAGGTAGGTTCGGACACCGGGTGCTGCAATCGTCTTGATGCGAGGCAATCTATTTCTCTTCACGTCAGCTCGCCACGCTCGGTGGCCTCATCCCATGCACTCTTGAACTCAGCTATGGTCTCCACCGTGCGTGGATGATGAGCCATCTGGGCCAGGAGCTCAAACGAAGTGGTGACGATGTGAGCACCGGCCAGGAACGATCGCCGGATATCGGCTGTCTGTCGCATGCTTCCGGCGATGATGCGGCACTGGAATTCTCCGCGCTCGATGAATGCCGCGGTCTCGCCGATCACGACGTCGGGGTCGTAGCCCATGTCGGCGATGCGGCCGACAAAGAGACTGGCGTAGGAGGCGCCCGCCATCATCGCCAGAGCGGCCTGGTCCGAGGCCATCATGCAGGTGACGTTGACGCGGATATCCCGTTCGCGCTCCAGTTTATGGATGACTTCGAGACTCTCCAGCGCCATCGGCACTTTGACCACTACGCGAGGGTCCCAGGAGGCGTACTCGGCGGCTTCGGCCAACATCTCGTCGACGCTTTCGCTTAATACCTCCACGCTGACGGGGCCGTGGCAGCACGCCAGGATATCGCCGACGCGGGCTCTGAAGCTTCCCGGTTCCGCGGCTGCGGCGAGCTTGGGATTGGTGGTCACTCCCGAGACGACACCGAGCGCCGCGGCACGGCGCACTTCGTCGACATCGGCACTATCGATGAACAGTTCCACGGTTCACTCTCCTTCCTGGGAGATTCGCTGACGGAGACGGTCGCAGATAAGGTGCTCGATGGCGACGTGGCAGGACTCTACGTGTGGGGTGGAGTCGATCGGCACAACGATGCAGATATCGGCCATCTGCTTCAGGGCGCCGCCGTCGAAGCCGCTCAGGCCGATAGTCTGGACGCCTCGACTGGCAGCCAGTTGCAGGGCCCTGAGCAGGTTCTGAGACCAGGCGCCGGCGTTGCCCTCGCCGGCTCCTCCGTGGACGCTGATGAGGATGAGGACATCCCCCGAGGCGGCGAAGGGCTCGAGCTGCTCGGCGTACACCGACGCCGGTCCTTCGTCGTTCACCAGTGCGCTGTACAGGGGCATGTTGTCGGTGAGGGCGATTACCTTGAAGCGCTTCTTTCCCGGGGACGCCGTCCACTTGGTCAGATCGCAGGCAAAATGGCTGGCTGTCGATGCTGAGCCGCCATTGCCGGCGATGAACACCGTGCGGGAATTTCGCCAGGCCTGGAAGAGGGCGTCGATGGCGCGCGACAGAGGCTCGCGTGGCAGTCTTCGCAGGACATTTTCCATGTCGCTGAGGAATTCGCTGATGTAAGTGTCGTCGTTCACCCTTGCCGGTCTCTCCTTGGCAGTGCCTTGCTCAGGCATTCATGAGGAGCTTGACGCCTGCCATGTCGAACTGAAAGTTCATCTCCCGCAGCCCCTCGGCAGCCATGCGCCGCCGCAACTGACCCCGGTGCTGGGCCGGACAGAAGAACATGAGAAAACCGCCGCCCCCAGCACCCATGAGCTTGCCGCCGAGGGCGCCGGACTGCAGTCCGGCTTCGTACCAGGCATCTATCTCAGGCCTGGTCATGCTGTCGGAACGTCGCTTTTTCGCGGTCCAGTGCTCGTGCAACAGGTGGCCAAAGCGGTCGAGTTCGCCCCCCTCCAGGGCGGACTTGATCTCGTAGCCGAGGCGCTTCACTTCGTGCAGACTTTCCACTACCTCCGCTTTTCCTCCCCTGGTGTCCCTCTCCTGCTGAGAGAGTATGTCAAAACTCTCTCGCTCGATACCGGTAAAAAACAGGAGGATACTGTTCCTGAGCTCCTCTAACACATGCACCGAGACTTCCAGAGGGGATACCACGACCGTGCCATCGCGGTCTATGTCGAGACAGGTGAGGCCGCCAAACGCAGCCAGATAGTGATCGTGTTTGCCGACCGGCTGGCTGGCGCGCACACCCTCTATGTAGTTGGCCTGCTCGGCCAATTCGTGCCGGGACAGCTGCTCTCGCTTGTGCTCCTGGAGCGCGGCCAGGAGCGCCACCGTAAAGGATCCCGATGATCCCATGCCGGTGCGGCCGGGGACATCGGACATGGCGCCTATCTCAATGCCGCCGGTGATGCCGGCGTGGATCAGCGACTCGCGCAGCAGGGGATGTTGGATGGCCCCGGGGGAATCCACGCGTTCGGTGCGGGCGTATTTGACGCGGATGAAGTTCTCCACCTTCAAGGTGTTGAGCTGAATGTAGACGTACTTGTCGATCCCGGCGCTGAGGATGAAGCCGCCGTAGTTCTCGTAGTAGGATGGCAGGTCGGTGCCGCCGCCGCCGAGGGGAATGCGCAGAGGCGCTCGCGTCGTGATCATGATTGTCCGAACGGGCCCTGGTGCCCATTGCTGGCGAGATGGTCAACCACGGCGCGAGGGGGGGGAGAGTGGGAGAGAACGGCGATAGTCATTCAATCTTTAAGGCAAGTTGAAAGTGCCGGACGCTACTTGCCTGCAGGTGTCCTCGTAGCGCGCCGGCGTGTCGGTAGAAAGTAACTGCCCCTTCAACCGGTGTCCATGCAGTTTGCCTCCGCCCGCCATGAGCGCCGGGAACAGGTGGTGACTGAAATCATACGAACGCGACGGCGGGATCAGCTCGAGGACGGACGGGTCGACAGCGTAAATGCCAGCGTTGACGAGGTAATCGTCGAATACCTGCTCGGGCCTGGGCTTCTCGACGATCCGGGTGATGCGGGAATTCTCGTCCAGGCGAACGATGCCGCGGTCGGTGGGTTCGTCCATCCACAGAAGTCCCATGGTGACATCCGCTGGGCGGGTGGAGTGGTCTCGCCACAGTTCACCGAGGTCGGCGTTGCAGAGATTGTCGCCGTAGTAGACGAGGAAGGGCTCGTCGAAGAAGGAACTCATCCGGCGCACCGCACCGGCGGTGCCCAACAGCTCCTCCTCGCGGGAGTAACGGATGTCGACACCCCAGCTTGTGCCGTTGCCAAAGTGGTCGCTGATTACATCGGGAAGGTGGTGGAGATTTATGACCAGTTCCTGGAATCCGTGGTCGGCCAGAAGGCGCACAACGTGCTCGAGAAGCGGCTTGTCGCCGATGGGCACCATGGCCTTGGGCACCGAATCGGTGAGTGGCCGGAGTCGCTCCCCGCGTCCAGCCGCCAGGATCATCGCCTTCACTTAGTGCTGTCCCGAGGAGCCTTGCGGTGCAGCGGACGTCGTGCGGACGATGCCCATGGATTTCATCTTGCGCTCGCTGTCGGCATAGAAGTCCCGGATCCCGGCCGGTCCCTGGGCCCGCACCCAGGCCACATAGTCGGTCAGAATCGTCTCCAGCCCGTATTCGGGCCGCCAGCCCAGCTCCGCCAGGGAGTCCCAGGAAGAGTAGGTGTGCCGGGTGTCACCGAATCGGTACTCGCCCGATAGGCGCGGCTCGATATCGACATCGCAGATGCGGCACAGGAGTCGGGCGAATTCCAACACGCGAGTCGATGTCGGCCCGCCTACGTTGAAGGAGCGATAATCGGCACGGTCGTCTTCGAGGACCAGGAGGTTGGCGCGGGCCACATCGCTAACGTGGACGTAGTCCCGTATCTGCCGGCCGTCCTCGTAGCAGACCGGAGGATCACCGGCGAGCAGCCGCAGGGTGAAACGGCGGGCAATTCCTGAGTAGGCGTTGAAGAAGGAGTTCCTCGGCCCCTGGACGATGGAGTAGCGCATATTGACGGCGGCGATGCCGTATTTTCTGCCCAGATTGGTGGCGGTGAGTTCCAGGGCGTATTTGGATATGCCGTATGCCGTGTGCGGGTTGACCGTGGACTCGTCGATGGCCTGGGGCTCAACCGCGCCCGAGCAGCGGGGACAGCGCACCTCCCACTCGCCGCCGGACAGCTGTTCTTCGGACCGGAACGGCGGGTACACCAGTCCGCATGGGGGACACAGGTACTTGCCTTCGCCATAGACCGCTTGAGAGGAGGCGGAGACGACCTTCTCGATCGGCAAGTGGCCTTCGACGATGAGCTCGAAAAGCAGAGCGGTGCTTACGGTGTTGACGCGGTAAAATGTGCTGAAGTCGGGCATGTAGTCCTGATACGCGGCCAGGTGAATGACGCCGCTGACACCCTCCAGGGCGCTGGCCAGCGTGTCCCGGTCGCAGACATCACCTCTGACGCGCTCGACCGCATCGGGCAGATAGGAGGGCCAACCTCTGGGGTGAACGCGCTCCTGCAGACTGTCGAGGATACGCACCTGGTAGCCCTTCTCAACCAACAGATCGACGGTGTGAGAGCCGATGAATCCGGCGCCGCCAGTGACCAGTATTTTATCCATGCAAGTCGCTGAATTAGCCCGCTTGGCAGAGGATCGAATGGATCAGGGCTTTATTGGGCCCTGTACCACAGCGCCTTTGAGTGCCTCGGCGAGAGGCGGTTGGGCGCGGTTGGCCTCGAGTGGACGAGAAGCCAGCCGCGAGGTTTTTGGGCCTTGCGGTAACATCAGTGCAAATATAGACATACGTCATGCCGGCGGCAAAGAGACCGGCGTTGACAACGACTCAGCGGCGCGCTAGTTTGAGCGCTGTTATGACTTCCCAAAGCGGAGAGTCCCAGCAGGTGAAGGAAGATCGGCCCAGGACGCGATGGGCAATCAGGTGCGCCCGAGTCCGGCAAGTCACACCTCTGATCCTGGCGGGCCTGCTGGTGGGGCTGATGTTGAGCGAGGCTCTCGTGGGTTGGCTTCACCCGCAGCTCTATCAGCGTCCCGACGTCTGGCAGTTCGATCCTCAGCTCGGGTGGAGTCACATTCCCGGGTCCTCAGGCCGCCTTGTCACGCCTGAGTTCGATGTCGAAATCAGCATAAATCGCGACGGACTGCGGGATGCCGATTACCCGCGAGATAAGCCGGCCCACGCTCATCGGATCTTGCTGTTCGGGGATTCGTTTGTGGAGGGGTGGGGGATCCGCCAGGAGGACACAGTGGCCAAGGTGCTGGAGCGGCGGTTGCGGGCGGATTCACTCGCCGCAGCCTACGGCAGGACGGAGGTCATCAATTTCGGCGTTGCCGGTTACGGTACGGATCAGGCCCTCCTGCTGTTCGGCAAGCAGGGGAGGCACTACCAACCCGATCGCGTTATCGCCTTCTTCTACGGCAACGATCTGTGGAACAACGCCCTTTCGAGAGGGATCGGGTCTGAGCGCGGCCTGAAGCCGAGGTTCAGGATCGGGAAGGGTGGAGGTCTCGAGCTGAGCGGCGTACCGGTCAAACGAGCGCAGTTCTGGGACAGGACGAAGTCCGATCCGGGGGGGAGCTGGTCGAGGGTGGAGTCCTATCTTACTGAAAACTGGCATTTTTACGTTCTCCTTCGCAAGGCGCTGGCGCCGGCAAGCGTGCCCAGGGGCCGGCAGGGCGACTTCTACGGTGCTCTGTACGGAGCCGACCCCGGAGGGCGCTACCGGGAGCTTTGGGCGCTCACGGGGCGCGTGATCGGCGCTCTTGGGGATTCGGTGCGGGATGCAGGTGCGCAGCTGTTGCTGGTGTACGTGCCCGCGATCGTTCAAATCGAGGAGGAGAACTGGCGGATGAAGCGGGATCTCCACGAGCTGACCGGCGATTTCGACCTTACCAAGCCAAATCGCTACCTGCTCGAGATCGCGTCTCGGGAGAAGATCCCTTTGTTGGATCTGTACAAGCCCTTCAGAAAGGAGGCGCTCAAGGGGCGGACGCTCTATTACCGGGACAGCCACTGGAATGTCGCCGGACACGCCCTGGCGGCTGATGAGATCAGCGAATTCGTCATAGCGCACTTGCTCACAGCGCCCGGGAGCGAAAACACGGGTGGCGCTGGAGGCGGGCAGAGGTGACTCGAAAGGGACTGGCCGCCGAGCTGGCCGTCCTCCTGGTCTTGGCCGTGGCGGTTGGCGCCATGTTCTGGGAGGCGTTGTTGTTGCGCGGGGCGTTCTTCGTGCAGGACGTTATGGTCCAGAACTACCCCTTCCGCCATTTCTTCTCCACCGCCTTGAAGGACTGGTCGCTGCCGCTCTGGCATCCAGGAATTAACTGCGGTTTCCCCCTGTTTGCCGAAGGCCAGTCGGGCGTGTTGTACCCGTTCAACCTCATCACCTCTTTGTTGTTGCCCACCTACGTGGCGTTGAGCTACAACATCGCCTTTCACCTCTGGTTTGGCGCGGTCGGGATGTACGCCTTCCTGCGCCAGCTGGGCTGCGCTCGAAGCCCAGCCCTTGCCGGCGGCTTGACCTATGGCTTGAGCGGCTACCTGGTGGTCCGCGCCATGTCCCCGAACTATATCGATGTGTGCGCCTGGATGCCGTTCCTCTTTCTTCTTCTGGAGCTGGCCTGCAAACGCAATCGCTGGCGATACGTCTGGCTCGCCGCCGGCGTTGTCGGTCTGCAGTTTCTCGCCGGGCACCCACAGGCAGCGGCGTACGCGGTGGGAGCGGCGATGCTGTACGGGCTGCATCGAAGCCTGACCAGACCCGGAGGCCGGGTCTTTACGGCCGCGATTCTTTTGGCCCTGCCCGTTCTGGGCGCAGGAGTCGCGGCTGTGCAGCTACTGCCTACGGCCGAGCTGGTGCAGCTGTCGGGCAGGAGTGAGGGCGTCAGCCTCGAACAGTTCCTCAACATGTCGCTGCCGCCTGAGCGTCTGATCACCTTGCTGCTGCCCTCCTTCTTCGGCAATTCGGCGACCGGGTCATATTGGGGCGGGGAGGCCGGATTCTTCATCCAGCTGTGCCCGTACCTGGGCGTCCTGTCTCTGGCCCTGGGCCTGATCGCGGCGATGGAGCGCCGCGACGGCCCCACGACTTTCTTCACCGTTCTTGTCGGCCTCTCCTTTGTCCTCGCTCTCGGACGGCACACCGTTCTCTTCGAATCGCTCTACGGGATTCCGGGTCTGAGTTTCTTCCGTATTCCGACCCGGTTCCTCCTGTGGTGGGCTTTTGGGGGCGCGGTCCTGGCAGGACTGGGGCTGGATTTCCTCTTGAAGCGAGGCGATGCCGGACCTCGCAAGACCTATGCCCTGCTGTGGGTGCTGCTGGCTGCGGTAGCGGCTGGGGCCATCTGGTTGAACGCCGATGTTCTGGCTTCTGGCGGAGCCACCGGGGCGGCTGGAGCCGCGCAGGGGTGGCGAATCGGTCAATACCGCGCCGATCTGATCTGGGACGGGCTCCGCTGTGCACTGATGCTGGGCATCGGCATCGTCGTGGTCGTGGGCCGGCAGTGGAGTCGACGCAAGTGGTGGCGATTGGTCGTGACCTGGCTCGCGCCCGTGGCGATCGCCGTGGACCTGGGAAGTTTTGGCCGGAATTTCAACAGCGTCATCGATCCGGAAGTGTACTTGCGAACACCGGACTCAGCCGCCTTCATCAAGGGGGATGCCACCACCTGGGCGGCCTCGGGCTCCGAATTTGATTTCGATGGCCTTGATCCGGCTAGCGCGTCGGTGCCGGACCTGCCTGCCTGGGGCAGGTTTCGCTGCGTCAGTCTGATTTCAGAAAGGAACGCGCCGTACGACTGGCACAGTGGCTGGAGCCGAGACCCCACGTCCTACCGCCTGTACCCGGAGACGCTGAGGATGTATTCGGCGTCCGCCTATGGCTTGGCCAACACGCTGCCGGGATGGAGCCCGCTTCACCTGCGCCGCCATTGGGAGTTCATGGGTGGGTATCCTCGCTTGCTCTCTTTGGCCAATGTCTCTTACGTGATCAGCCATCGACCCCTGCATGTTCCCGATCTGGAGGAGGTCTATTCAGCGAAGGTCCGCGTCTATCGCAACAACAGCGCGTTGCCGCGTTGCTATGTGGTGGGGGAGGAATTCACGGTAATCGAGGGTGCCCAGGACCGGATCAGGTATCTGCAGGGAGATCGCTTCAGGCCCCGCGGCGAGGTCGTGCTCTCGGAACCGCCGCCGCCACAGGTAGGATCTCTCCCCGCCCTGGTGGGCGACCCCACTGGAGGAACGGCCAGCGTCAGAGCCACCCCCACAGCACGCATTTCTTCATACGAGCCCGAGCGTGTCGAGATCGAGCTGCACAATGTGACAGAGGATGGATTCCTCGTGCTGAGCGACAGCCACTATCCCGGGTGGCGGGCGGACGTGGACGGCGTGGCCACGCCGGTTCTGCTCGCCAATCACGTTTTCAGGACCATCCGCGTTCCGGCCGGAGCGCGCCAGGCGCTGTTTGAGTACAAGCCACTGAGTTTCCGCCTGGGGGGGTGGATCAGCCTGGCCTCCTGGGTCGCGGTGGCCGTTCTGGTGTGGGTGGGTGGCAAGCGGCGGATCTGGCCGGGGGTTCAGCAACCCGAGCGCGTCAACGAGACTGGTCAGATTTCGCCAAAGGGGTGGACGATCCAGATAATCCTCATTCTCCTGCTCCACTCCATGGTGCGAAACTGGCCCTACTGGTCGGAGGCGCTGGAGCGCTGTCGCCTGCCGTCCTCCTGGGGGCTGGGATGATGAATACGCACCTGAAGCGCTACTGGCCAGCTCCGGCAGCGGCGGCTCTCAGCCTGGTCGTCTACCTTCTGACGCTCTGCCCCACGGTATACGTGGAGGGTTCGGGAGAGCTCATTGGGGCGACCTACCTGCTGGGGACCCCCCACCCTACGGGATATCCGCTGTTCTGCCTGTTGGGGCGGCTGATCGCCGCCATACTCCCTCTCGCCAGTCCAGCCCTCGAGATCAATGCCGCCTCGGCCTTCACCGGCGCCCTCGCGGTTGGTGCTCTGGCGGCGCTGCTGGTCCAGCGGGGCTGCCTCGCCTGGATCTCGCTGGGAGCGTCGCTGGCTTTTGCCTTCTCCAGCACGTTCTGGAGCCAGGTCGTCATCGCCGAAGTGTACGGTCTGAGCACGTTGGCGGCGGTGGGGGTGATGGGCCTGGGTCTGGGAGCGGCGCAGAGGGTGGGGGACCAGCGGTGGTTGGTGCTGACCGCCTATGCCGCGGGTCTGGGAGTGACGACCCACCTCAACCACCTGCTGATCTTACCCGGGCTCGTCGCCGTCCTGGCCTGGCAGTGGTACTCGCTCAAAGGGCGGGACGCCGGCGGAGGGCCTGTGGTATGGCTGGTGTCGAAGCTGGTGATCGCCGCGGCTTTCGGATACAGTCTGATTCTTTACCTGCCGGTCCGCAACGGGCGGGGACCAGGTTTTCACTGGGGTGACCTGGACTCTCCCCGCCTGGTGTGGGAGCACATCAACGGCGCTCTTTATCGCAGTTCCTTCTTCTCTCTCCCGTTGGAAGGCATCCTTCTCAACGCCCAGCGATTATGGCAGCAGTCTACCACCGAGTTCAGCCCGCTCCTGCTGCCGGTCGTGGCCTGGGGAATCTGGGTTGGCGCCCGCACCGACCGATCCGCCACCATCGTCATCGGCTCGGGGGTGGCGCTCAATCTCCTGCTCGCGACGAATTACCACCGGGATCCCAACGGTCTCGCCGTGTTCTTCCTGCCCGCGTTTCTGGGGGCGGCGGTTTTTCTCGGATTCGGGTTGGACTCCCTGGCGCGCAGACTCACTGCCGCGGTGGCCAGTAAGAACGCGCCGAGGCTGGTGGGGCTTCTCGTTGGCCTGGTGGTATTGGCGGGAAACGCAGGGGCCGCCGACCGCAGCGGAAATCGAATCGCCCACATCTATGGTAGCGACATCCTGACTGGGCTTCCCCCACGGGCCATTCTGATCACCGAAGGGGACGCTGTCAGCTACGTACTGGATTATCTGTGGAGAGTGGAGGGAATACGACCGGATGTCCTGCTTTACAACCGCCTAGGGCGGGGGACCGACCTCCTGAGCAAGGATGAGCGCTCGAGGCCGCCGGCGAGACGGGCGCGGTTGCGCTGGCAAAGGGAGCGCGAGCTGATAGAATCGACACACAAGGGTGTCGGCACGGAGTCAACCGGGGGCGCCAGACCGGTCTACTACGTCATCGCGCGGGAGATGCCGGCACCTGGATTCCGCTTCGTACCCGCGGGTCTGTGCTATCGGGTCGAGCCCGATGCGGTACGGGAATCACCGCCTGTCACCCCACGGCCCTCAATCGACCTGAGCGTGGCCCGGGAGCACGAACTATTCAGGGATCCATGGGTGCGCAAGATTCAGGCCAATTACTGGTTCATGCTGGGTGAGCAGCTGAACTTTCAAGGGGACACCGAGGCCGCCGAAGCGGCCTTCGACAGCGCGGCCACGGTTGCCTTCGACTCCAGGAGCACGCGCTTTAACGTAGCCATCAAGTTTTATGTCAACAATAAATTGGCCAAGGCCAGACAGCATTTGAGGGCCGCTGTCGAACTCGATCCCACGATGCCGGGGACAGAGCGGCTGGCGGCGGCAATCGAGCGGCGGCAGCGGAGAGTTCAGGCCGAATGACCTGAACAAACAAGCAGTATATTGTACTTGACTTTCGTTATCTGAATCTGTATTTTGCGCACGTTCTGATTTCACCTGTCGCTGGCAAAGGGCGCCATCTTGCTCGCAAAAGCGCGCCATCGGTGAAGTCCTAAAGGCGAGGCGATTTGTCCTGCACGAGAGCGATATCGCGCCCACTGCTTAAGAGATAGTTCCTCAAGAGATACTCCCTTAAGAGATACACATGGACAAGTGGGACCGCATTCTGAGTGAGGAGAACGTCATCGTTCGTCTCAAGGCGACGAGGAGGTTCGATGCTATACGGGAACTGAGCGCGGTTCTGGAAGACGACGACGCCATCGGCAATCACAAGCAGTTCCTTGCCGACCTGATCCGCCGCGAGAAGGAGAGCTCGACCGGAATAGGCAAAGGAATCGCGTTGCCCCACGCTCACGTGGATTCGATTCGCCGGCAGATTCTGGCCGTAGGCATCTCCGGAGATGGTATCGACTTCAGTTCGGTAGATGGCGAGCCGGTACGCATCGTCGCCCTGCTGGCCACTCCCACCCGACACCAGAAGCAGCACATGGAACTGCTGGCGGCCCTCTCGAGATTGCTGCAGGATGGAGACGTAAGGGAGAGTCTGTTCGAGGCAGCTGACGCCGCCCACGTCGTGGGGGTCTTCAAGTCGGGTGTGCGCTGACTGGGGTCTTCCCGTCCCTGCCGCTGCCATCGAGCTCTCCCCTCGCCACGAACGATCCCTCCAACTTCGCAATATACCTAGCGCTAGGTGCGCGCGCACGCGTGCTCTCGTCTGGCCTGTTTCTAGCTGGCCTGTCTCTATCTGGCCTACCTCAGTCTGGGTTATTTCCGTCTGGCTTATCACTGTCTGCGGCTGTTCCGAGCTAAAGGAGGGGGCGTCGCCGTCGACTCCGGAGTTCACCGATGTAGCGCGGATGGCGGGGATGACCGCAAGGCTGGTGGTGGGGGGTGAGCAGAAGAATCACATCCTGGAAGCCAACACTGGGGGGTGCTGCCTCTTCGACTACGACGGGGACGGCGACCTGGATGTCTTCCTGACCAATGGCTCGCGACGCGGTGGGTTTGCGCCCGGTATGGAGCCACGCGCCGTGCTCTACCGCAACGACGGAGTCAGCAACGACGGCAGCTGGCGGTTCGCGGACCGTTCGGCGGCATCGGGGGCGAATGTCCACGGCTGGGGCATGGGCTGCGCGGCCGTCGACTACGACGGCGATGGCTGGCTGGATCTGTACCTGACCAACTACGGCGCTAACACGCTACTGCACAACCATGGCGACGGTACCTTCTCCGACGTCGCGGGAGACTTGGGGGTCAGCGGCCATGCATGGAGCAGTGGAGCGGCGTTCGGGGATTACGACGGTGATGGCGATCTGGATCTATATGTGGCGTCCTATGTCGATCTGGCGGCCGGCGAAGGGGTACAGGAAGTGGGACCCGGGCCCTGCACCTGGCGGGGGTTGGAAGTATTCTGCGGTCCGGCCGGGCTGACGCCGGCCGCTGATTACCTCTTCCTCAATGGCGGGCCAGCTAAGGGGTTCTCCTTCTCAGAGGTAGGAGAGGCGTGGGGAATAAGGGAGACTGGACCGTACTTCGGACTCGGAGTCCTTGCCTTTGACTTCGACGATGACGGAGATCTTGATATATATGTGGCCAACGACTCGCAACCGAACTTGCTCCTGCGCAATGACCGTCAGGTACTTGATCAGGGCCATGGGCAGCGGCTGGTCGATGTGGCGTTGGCAGCGGGGGTAGCGCACAGTGCCGACGGACGCAACCAGGCGGGAATGGGGGTGGCCAGCAGTGACTGCGATGGCGATGGCGATCTCGATCTGCTGGTCACCAATTTCTCCCACGACTACAACGCCTTGTACCGGAATCGAAGTGACGGTACCTTCTCCGAAACGAGCTTTGGCTCGGGCATCGGCGCAGCCAGCATGGGGGTCCTCGGCTGGAGCGCGGGGTTTCTCGACTACGACAACGACGGCGATGACGATCTCTTCGTCGCCAACGGGCATGTGTACCCCCAGCTGGGGACGGGCCAGGGACTGGGTACGCGTTACGCTCAGCGAAATCAGCTCTTCGAGAATCTGGGAGCGGGCCGGTTTGTAGATCTGTCCCAGCGCTCGGGCACGGGGATGATGGTGCAAAAATCGAGCCGGGGTGCGGCCTTCGGCGACCTCGACAACGACGGCGATATCGACATCCTGGTGGCCAATATCGACGATACCCCGACCCTGTTGCGCAATGACGGCGGCAATCGAGGTCGCCATCTGATCGTGCAGCTGCTGGACCCCGTGGGGGCGAATCGCTTTGCGGTGGGCGCGCGCGTCAGCGTCCGGATGGGAAGTCACTTCCAGGTGCGGGAGGTCCGCTCCGGTACGGGATACCTGTCACAGGACGATCTGCGCCTCCACTTCGGACTCGGAGACGCCATCGCGGCTCAGGAGCTGACGGTGCGCTGGCCCAACGGCGACGAGGAGACGTTTCACAACGTGGCTGGCGGCAGGCAGGTGTCGATAACGAGAGGCAGGGGCATCGCGCCGAGGTGACACCTCAAGTAGCAGGGGCGGACGGCTACCTACATCGGCGGGTCCCACCGCGAGTCTGGTGGGTCGGCGTCTGGCGGGTCGGCGACTCTTCAGTCTTGGGCAGATCCGTACAGCGTATGTGACGTCGCCCTGTCCACCAGCACGGAGCGCAAGCTGTTGGCTTCGGCTTCCTCGGGGAAAACGACGACCTTGCCGTGCGCTGAGCGCCCGAAACGATTGCGGACGCCTTCCGCCGTCTTGCGCTTCGAGTTGCCCTGCACCAGGACCCGGACAGATTTTCCCACCCACCTCTGGTTGACTTCGAAAGATATTTGCTCCTGCAGCGCGATGATCTCCTGAAGTCTTTTCAACTTCAGCTCTTCCGGTACGTCGTCGGGCAGCTTTCGGTGAGCGGCGGTGCCGGAGCGCTCCGAATACTTGAACATGAAGGCGGAGTCGAAACGCATCTCCTCCATCAACCTGACCGTCTGCCGGAAGTCCTCTTCCGACTCGCCGCAGAATCCGACGATGATATCACTGCTCAGAGAGAGATCGGGAATGGCGGCCCGGAGTCGAGCGACGAGGTCCCGATATTCGGAGATTGAGTAGCCGCGCCGCATGCTTTCCAACTGAGAGTCGGATCCGCTCTGTACCGGCAGGTGCAGCGCCGGACAGACCTCCGGAAGTTCCGCCATGGCAGCGATGGCGCGTTCGGTGAAATCCTTCGGGAACGGCGAGGTGAAACGCACGCGCTCGATTCCGTCAACGGCAGCCACGGCCCGCAGCAGGTCGGCGAAGTCCGTCTGCTCGAAGTGATAGGAATTGACTGTCTGACCCAGCAGCGTGACCTCCCTGAAACCCTCCGAGGCGAGCTGCGTCACTTGACGCAGGACTTCATCAGGGTCGAGGCTGCGCTCGCGGCCGCGCACGTAGGGGACGATACAGAAAGTGCAGAACTTGTCGCAGCCGCGAATAATCGTCACCCAGGCATTGGTGCCGGACTTTCGCGCGGCGTCGATGCCGACATAGTTCTCGACGCGGCTCAAGCGCACGTCGAGGAGGGCTTCGCTCGAGGTCTGGGCGAGGATGTCGGGGAGTCGCTGATAGGAGTCGGGACCCATTACCAGATCGACGAAGGGCGCCCGCTTCGGCAGAGAGGCCGCGAGGTGCTGCGCCATGCATCCGAGGATGCCGATAGTGAGATTCGGGTTGTGGGCGCGCAGCCCGCTCAGCTGGGAGGCGCGGCCGATAACCCGCTCCTCCGCATTCTCCCGCACCGCGCAGGTGTTGATGAGGATGACGTCCGCTTCCTCCGGGCTCTCGACACAGCGGTACCCGGCCCGCTTCAGAATCGCCGCCACGACCTCGGTGTCGGCGATGTTCATCTGGCAGCCGTAGGTCTCCACGTAGACCTTGCGCCCGCTGGCGGCAGCCGCCGACCCGTCGGCTGGAGCAGGGCCCGGGTCAGCCAGCGAAGAGGGTGAGATCTGGAGGGGGGGCTCCATGTGGGCCGGATGGCGGGCGGTCAAGACGGCACCCACTCTCCGAAGACCGCGTCCTGGCGAGCACTGTCAACGCGCACCTCGACGAACTCGTTCACGGCGATGTCCTGTTTGGCTGCATTAAAGAGAACCTTCACGTAGTTGTCGCTTCTACCGACGGCAAGTCCAGAGGCGTCGGCCCCGGAGGAGCGGCACTCCTCTATCAGGATGCGAAGCCGAGTTCCCAGAAACCGCTGGTTGAAGGCGAGACGCTTGTCCTCCCCCAGACGGATCAGCTGCCGGGCGCGGGGCCGTTGGGTGGCGCGCGTCTGACGATCGCCGAGGCGCAGGGCGGCGGTGCCGTCCCGCATCGAATAGGAGAACACGTGCAGATAGGTCAGGGGGAGTCGGCGAATCAGCTCGAAGGTGTTGTCGAAGTGCTCGCGAGACTCACCAGGAAAGCCGACCATTACGTCGGCGCCTATGGCGCAGTCCGGAACGAGATCGGCGATGCTCTCCACGACGCGAGCGTACTGGCGGGCCGTGTACCGCCGTCCCATACGGCGCAGGATCTGATCGTCGCCGCTCTGCAAAGGGATGTGGAAATGACGGCACAGCTTGCTGGAATCGGCCAGGTGGCGGATGAGGGCGTCGGTGACAAAGCCGGGTTCAACTGAGTTGAGTCGGATGCGGGCGAGGCCATCGATTTCCTCCAGGGCCCGCAGCAGCGACAGCAGGCTCTCATCCTCGCCGAAGTCGACACCGTAGCTTCCGGTATGCACGCCGGTGAGGACGACTTCCCGGTAACCGGCTGTCACCATGCGCCGCGCCTGCTCGAGACATTCATCGAGGGGGCGACTGACGCTAACCCCTCTCACTGACGGGATGACGCAGTAGGTGCAGTGCTCGTCGCAACCGTCCTGGATTTTCAACGTGCCCCGAGTACGTCCCAGACTCGGGGCGCCATGGATCTCGAGGAAACGCGCCGCCTTCGGCCGCGTCGATGGGTCAAAGGTTGCGACTGGCGTCGAGTCCGCCAGATGGTGGTTGACGGTCAGATGGCGGTGGACGGTATCGACCAGATTCGCCTTGTCGTCATTTCCGACCACAAGTTCGGCACCGGCCTCTCTAAGAGCGTCGGGACGCCTCTGGGCGTAACAGCCCGTCGCCACCACCGTGGCATCGGGGTTGAAGCGCACGGCCCGACGCACGGCGCGACGGGAATCGGCGTCTCCCGAACCCGTGACGGTGCAGGTGTTGACCACGTACACGTCGGCGCCGGCTCCGAACGGCACCAGCTCGTAGCCGCGGCGCTGGAATCCGTCCTGCAGTGCCTCCACTTCGCACTGGTTGAGCTTGCACCCCACATTCTGAAAGGCGACGCGGGTGGGCTTAGTGGAAGAATCAGGGGGGGGGGCAGTGCCGGGCGCAGGATCGAGTGCGCCACCAGCTGCATCAACGCCTGGAAGAGGGCCCTTTGACATGTCCGAATGCTGGCTAAGAGAATAAGCGAGAGATGGTTAGAGATTACTAAAGGTAGGGCGCACTTCCCTCTACGGCAACCGAATGGGTCGCCCGATCGGAAGCCGAAGAGCTGCTGGGCCATCGGTAGAGTGACCGCGCCTGTGGAAACAGGTTGCCCATTCGCGCTACGACGGCGTTAATTGGTGGTGTGGCGGGCGGATATGGGGAAGGGAGATTGAGTCGAAGATTCAAGCAGAACCGCACCTTTCACATACTCCAGGGGAGAACTACCGCATGTCAACCGGACCCGGCCCGCGAGGAAACCGACGACTGCTGGCAGGAATGGCCATCGTTGTCGTGTCAGTGTTGTTGCTGTGGGATTTACACGCGCATCAGGTGACCACCCTTTTCGCCGGGCCCGCGCGCACGCGTCAGGCGGGAGAGCCCTTGCAGCTCGAGGGCATGCCCATACTGCGGCCGGGCACCCTGACTCTGGGGGAGGGAAATCCCACCGTGGCGGTCGCCGCCTCCATCGACGGGGAGCTGGCACAGACGGCCCCCATCGACGCGGATCTCAGCTTTGCTCAGGTCGACGCGATCGTGCGCCGGGCGCTGGATCTGGATCAGTCGGGGAGGTCGATCCGCGACGTCATCGATCCCGGTGACTGGGTCCTGATAAAAGTCAACAGCGTCACCAACAGAGGCCGCACCGACCAGAAGGGCACCAACAGGGGATTCTTCTTCGGCGGCTTCGAGCACCCAGGTCAGATCACCGACCTGAGGGTGGTGAAGAGTGTCATCGCTTACCTGATCGAGCACGTCGGACCCCGGAAGATCACCATCGCCGAGGGAGGAGCAGAGTCGCCCAGACGGGGTGAGCCGGGTTTCCCTTCCGGGGTGACGGAAGACGCCTGGTCGGTGACCTATCCGCAGTTCGACGACCTCTCCTACCTGAGCATCATTGAGGAGTTTCGCCAGTCGGGCACCTCGACCGAAGTCGATACCACCGACCTGAATTACGCCCCGTGGAGACGCGAGCCGATTCCGGGAGGTGGGCTGCAGCGGCTGTCGGTGACGCGACTGACCTACACCGGCGCTCAGTTCGGCTTCCACGTGGAGGGCACCGGCAGCTTCCGCACTGAAGGGTTCTTCATGCCCGAGCCCATTCTCGACGCCGACAAAGTGATCTCCATCCCCGCCATGAAGACGACGATCTACGGGACCACTCTCGGCATCAAGAACTACGTCGGCACCCTGGCTTCGGGGGCCTATGGCGACGGGACCTCGAAGTCGCAGCACTACCAGAACAACCCCGAGCACGGGTATCTGGACCTGTTCGCCTACAATCCGGCGGCCTACGTCGTCATCGAGGGGTTTTACGGCACCGAGGGCGACGGCCCGCAGTGGGGTCTCAATGTGCAGCACAACGTCGTCGTAGCCGGCAGCGACCCGGTGGCTACCGAGGCGGTTGCCAACGTGACTATGGGATTCAATCCGCTCGACCTGGAGGCGTTGTATCTGGCCGCGGCCAAGGGCTACGGAACGCTCGACCTTCGCCGGATCAGGGTGACTGGGCGCGACCCCGAATCCGTGCGGCGGGACTTCATCAAATCCCGCGGGAGCGGCGGCAACGGCTTTTTCTACGGAAGAGGCATACGCCGCTGGCTGGTGGCCGGACCATTCGACGGCGACGACAGCGCTGCCGAGCAGCTTCCGGACGAGGCTCAACTGTCGCCTCTTGAAGGAGGGGCAGCCGGCGAAGGGGCGTGGGTGAAGGTCGAGCATCTGGGGTATTCAGCGGAGATCCTCGAACTCGGACAACTCAACGGCACCGCCCAGGACAAGACCAACTACGCCTTCGCGCTGGTGGAATCGAATCGCGCGCAGGACGGTTTCCTCTGGTTCGGATACGACGACGCGGCGAAGATATGGCTGAACGGCCAAGTCGTCTTCGATGGTCCGCCGGGACGGCGATTAGCGCTGGCCGACCAGAAAATACCCATCCACCTGACGTCCGGCAGCAACCGGCTGCTGTTCAAGATCGGCAACTTTGCGGGCAATACCATGATGGTCGCCCACGTCGTGGACGAAGATGGCGACAGGCTGCCCGGCATCGAATTCCTCCTGCCTGGGGAGCACACTGGCACGGCAGTGGAGGAGGTGGTCGGCGGGGATGCCCTGCCGGACGCCGCCGAGCTGCTGGGCAACTTCCCCAACCCCTTCAATCCCGCTACTCACATCCGCTTCAACCTGGCCGACTCCGGCCTGGCGCGCGTAGCGGTCTACGATGTCGCCGGCCAGCGGGTGCGAGAGCTGGTCGCGGGTCACCTGACGCCGGGGTACCACCAAGTAACGTGGGACGGTAGAGACGCCGCCGGCTACAGCGCCGCCAGTGGAATCTACTACGCCGTTCTCGACGCGGGGGGCTCGCGCCAGGCCAAGCCGATGGTGCTGGTCCGCTGAAGCGCGACGCCCTCACCCGACGCGGGAGGGGGGGAGGTTGTGGTTAAGACCAGACGGCTCAGGCCGGTTCCAGGCGGGCGTACGCGACCAGGACCTTCTTCGTGCGTCCGCCGCCGAAGCGAATGGAGAGCTTCAGGTCGTCGCGTGATCCCTCTCGGTCGACGATCTGACCCCTGCCCCAGCTGGGATGCAATACCCAGCTTCCCACCGCCATCAGGTCGCTGCCGTCGTCGGATGACGACTGGGCGGCGGCTTCGGATTCATCCCACTCGTAATGGACCCCTTTGGGAGCGGCGGGCTTGGGGACCACTTTCACCGGGGCCGGGGCCGAGAACTGGTAGCCGCGGCGGGAGGAGACGGATGCGCGTCTGGCTGAGGCGCGCATGCCCATGTCCCGCGCCTCGGCGATCTCCTTCTCCTCCACCAGCTCCCTGGGAACCTCCTCCAGAAAACGGGATGCCTTCGTTTCCTTCAGGGCGCCAAAGATGTAGCGCCACCGCGACCAGGCCAGCACCAGGTGCCGTCGCGCCCTGGTGATGCCCACGTAGAATAGCCGGCGTTCCTCCTCCATGCTAGCGGGTGACGATCTGCTCTCCTCGATGGCCCGCGAGGTGGGGAACAGGTGCTCTTCGAGTCCGGTGATGAAGACGAGAGGGAATTCCAGTCCCTTGGCCATATGCAGGGTCATGAGGGTGAGATACTCCGCGCTTTCCGCTCCCTGCTCGTCAGCCGAGGTCATGAGCGCTACCTCCTCGAGAAAGCCCGACAGCGTCGGTTCTTCTTTCGACTCGGCGAACTCCGCCATGCGGCCCACAAGCTGACCCACGTTTTCCCTGCGCGTCATGTCCTGGGTCGAATCGGGCGTATCCGCGAGAGCATCGAGGTACCCGGTGCGTTCCAGGACCTGCTCCGCCAGCTCGGCCAGGTCGAGCTCGGGTTGGTGGGCGAGGGCGGTCAGAGTGGACAGCAAATCGGCAAATTCCTGCAGCTTACCGCGGGCGCGGGCGGCCAGACCCGGAATTTCGGCGACGCGTGTCAGCGCCTCGGTGAGTCCCGAGGAGGTGTCCCGCGCGAAGGTGCTCAAGCGTTCCACGGTGGTGCCGCCGATACCGCGCTTGGGCACATTGATGACGCGCATCAGGCTGACGTCATCGGCGGGATTGACGAGCACGCGAAGGTAGGCGATCAGGTCTTTGACCTCCCGCCGCTCGTAGAAGCGGATGCCGCCGATGATGGTGTAGGGGATGGAGCCTTTCTGCAGCTCTTCCTCCAGGGATCGCGACTGGGCGTTGGTCCGGTACAGGACCGCGGCATCGCCAAGCGTCAGACCCTCCTCGCGGCAGAGCCTGGTCACGGTGGCGACAACGTGCCGCGCCTCGGCGCGATCGTCCGCGCACTCGGCCAGCTCGATGAGAGCTCCGTCGCCGGCATCGGTCCAGAGCTTCTTGCCTTTCCTTCCCCGGTTGTGGGAGATGACGGCGTTGGCGACGGCGAGGATGTGACCGGTGGAGCGATAGTTCTGCTCCAGGCGGATGACCTGAGCCTCCGGGTAGTCCTTCTCGAAATCGAGGATGTTGCGTATGTCGGCGCCGCGGAAACCGTAGATGGACTGGTCGTCATCACCGACGCAGCAGATGTTGTGGTGCTCCTCAGCCAGGAGTCGGGTCAACAAGTACTGGGGTCGGTTGGTGTCCTGGTATTCGTCGACGAGGATGTAGCGGAAACGCTGGCGGTACTTGTCCAGGACCTCCGGGCAGCGCCGAAACTGACGCACGGGCTCGACGATGAGATCGTCGAAATCCAAGGCGTGATTGCCGCGTAGCGCGGTTTCGTAGGCTTTGTATACCCGGCCGACCAGCTGGTCATAGGGGTTGTCGCCGGCCTGCTCGGCAAACTGCGCGCAGCCGATCATCGCGTTCTTGGCGCGACTGATGCTGGCCAGAGCGCGTCTGGCGTCGAGATCTTCCTCGGAGATTCGCAGCTCGGCCAATACCCGGCGTATCGCCGAGCGTCGGTCGTCTTCGTCGTAGATGGTGAAGTTCGAATCCAACCCGAAGGCCTTCGCCTCGTAGCGGAGTATGCGGGCGCAAACCGAGTGGAAGGTGCCGATCCAGGCCTCCCCGCTGGCGGTGCCGACCAGCTGGGCCATGCGCTCCCGCATCTCTCCAGCTGCCTTGTTGGTGAAGGTCACGGCCAGAATGTGCCAGGGGTAGACGTCGTGGTGGCGAATGAGGTGCGCGATTCGGTGGGTGAGAACTCGAGTCTTTCCCGAGCCCGCCCCGGCGATGACGAGCACCGGTCCCTCCGTGCGCTCGACGGCCAGCCGCTGGGCGGGGTTGAGGTCGTCTAGCATGTCCAGGTTCGGGGCTGGCCGCGAATCGGCACCGTCCCCGGGTCCACTGCTCGAGTCGTTCAATTCGTCTGAGTCTTTCTGCGTCGCTCTTCCCGTTTTACCGCTCTCTTGGCTGCCAGGTGCTCTCTGTTGGTACGGCTGAATGAATGGGTGCCGTCTCCCCGGGCTACGAAGTAGAGGTACTCGGTTTCAGCAGGATAGAGGGTGGCGACAATGGAGGCCTTCCCAGGGTTGCCGATGGGGCCGGGCGGGAGGCCTCGGTGAGCGTAGGTGTTGTAGGGAGAAACGACCTTGAGGTCGGCGTTGGTCAGCCGTTTCCGGTGGAAGCCAAGGGCGAATTCGACCGTCGCACATGATTCCAGACGACGGTTGAACTGCAGGCGGCGGTGGAAGACGGATGAGATCACGGGGCGCTCCCGGGCCACCACGGCCTCGCGTTCGATGATGGAGGCCAGCGTTACCGCCTGATGAAGACTGAGACCGACACTGTCGAGCCGGGCGTACAGGGAATCGGTGAATACCGCGAAGAACTCGGCTACCATGCGCCGGATGATCTCCTCCTCGGTGTCGTGGAGATCGAGAAAATAGGTCTCGGGATAGAGGTATCCCTCCAGGTTCGGGGCCCCTATCCCGAGTTGTCTCAACAAGATCTCGTCCTCGGTAAGGGCCATGAAGCGAGATGAGTCAGCCAGCTCTTCGCGCTGAAGCAGCCGAGCGGTCTCCTGACGGGTCAGCCCCTCAGGCAGGGTGACGCGCACCATTTCCAGGGGGGCCCGACGCAGCTGTTCGAGAATGGCGGCCGTGGTCTTTCCTTCTCCGAGCTCGTAGGTACCCGCCTCGAGCTCCTGGGCGTGCCCTCGAATCCGAGCCGTCCATTCGAACAGGAGAGCGGACCGGATGAGACCGTGGCGCTCCAGCTTCTCGCCGATATGCCGGGCGCTCATTCCAGCATGTATGAGGATTCTCTGGGACTCGTGGCCGCCCATCGGGCTGTTCAAGTGGGAGATTCCGGCAGCCCCGGCGAGACCGACGGCCGCGGCGACGGCCATTCCCAAAGCGAGGATTCGCCCCACTCGATGCTGGGGCCGTGACCAGCTGCGCGAGTCATTCATGAGCGTGATGGACGGATATGGATATGCAACTGACGGGAGAGAGAGTATGTGTGGAGAAAGACGAACGCGACCCGCAAACCGTGCGGCGCACTTCAAAGACCCGGATGCCCGACTCTCGGATTTGGGACTCTGGGGATTGGGACTCTGGGGGTTGGGACGCGATCCCGGGGAGGAGCCCGTTCAGGCGCAAGCGGCCCCGACGCCCAGATGTGAGTTTAACGGCGTCGCTGTAGTGTGTCAAGGAAGTCGGTCTCGTGAACGGGACGGCGGCATCCGGGGAGATTGAGCGCAGCTTTCGCTGGATGCCAATCCAGGTGGAGTGAACACGCTGTAGCAGCGCCGCGGGAGGCTATTTGTGGAAGAGACGGAGGAAGAACTCGTGGATTGAAGGGCTCAAGGGCATGGGAACAGGGCCGAGCTCAGCGTTGCCGGGCTTGGCGGCGCCCGGTGGCTTTGAGGAGGGCGAACTGCCCCGCTGCGGTTCGGGCTTAAGCCGCTCCTTGAACGCCCGATAGGGTTTGCTGCGGCGTCCGTAGTCCCGCGACAGCTGAGCCAGGAAGGGAGCGTTGTCCTCCTCCCACGCTTCCCGCTTGCGGGAGAACTCGCTCACCTGGTCGTCGAAGGCCCGGCCGAATCCCCAGCAACGCTTGTGCGCCGACAGGTGTACTAGCCGACCGCCCGACATCAAAGCGCAGCCGGAGATCCCTTTGTCGGAGAAGGCTAGGGACCGACCGCTGTCGCTCAGGCTACGGCTGTGGAGCACCTTGCACGAACGGCTCGCGGCGGCGAGCTCGTCCAGCAGCTCATCGACCTGGTCGCGCGGTATAACCTCTCGAGTCGGGTGGGCGACCGCTTCTACCAGGGCGCTGCGCAGGGTTTCGTCATAGCGGTCTTCGAGCAGCTCCGGATCGGCAAAAAGCTCGATGAAAAGCTCCTGGCCGACAGCGCACACCGTGCCAACCTGCCCTCGCTCTAGCGGAAAGAGACTGCTCAGGCTTTCCACGTCCGCACCATACTCGCGGAACACGGCACTGACGTCGTCGGTGCTGGAGGTGGTCTTGGCGCCGCGCAGGTAGTCGCGGATGTGCTCCCAGATTCGGTGCTGATGGGAATCTCCGTGGCGCGCCAGTTGTTCCATCTTGTAGGATCGCAGGTGCCATGGACAGGCTTCGGTGCCGGTGAATTCAGCCTGATAGACGGTGGGCTGACCTGCCTCCACGCAGTTGACGGGCAGGGAGGCGCGCCGGCCGGGCGGTACCAGGCAGCTGAACTGAACCGATCTCAGCTGAGTGGCGCCGACGAGGATGTCCGACTCTCCCACCAGAATACTGGTGGGCAGGGGGTTGTCGATGTGGACCTGGCTGACCACCCCGGTGTCGTTGAGGCGGACACCGCGGCGCATCCCCTGGGACAGGGTGATTACATCGGGTGGGTCCGGGCCCAAGGTTTCGGGAAAAACCGGATAAACGACCATATTCGGCAGGTTTCCCGTGGGGTCGAACAAGGGGGGCCCCGTGACCATCTCCTTCAAATGGCCTTCGAGAGTTCGCGCCAGAGACCCCGCCATGAGTCGCTAAGAGGAGAAAGCGAGGAGGAAGTGGTAGGTGCCCAGACCGAATCCCAGGCTGCAGAACCCCGCCAGAGCGGCAAGACCCGCAATGATGGGGAAGAGGACCACCATGCCGACGTCCAGCAGATGGCCCGGAGCGCTGCGCAGCCCGAGGACGGCCAGGGTGGCGTCGTGGCCGAGAATGGTGCCGACCGTGGCGGTGAGAGCGCTGAGTACCAACTGCTCCCGGGGCCAGGAAATGAAGTGATCCATGATGAATACAGTCGACAGAGCCAGCACCAGACACACAGGCAGGCGCAGGTTCCCATGCCAGAAGGTTTGCAGCCTGGTGCCGTACAGCGCAGCCGCGGCGTACGGGCCCAGGACGAGCATGCCCGTGCTGATGCTCAGTGCCACTGACAGGATCAGCTTTGGACGGGGATCCCAGACAGCGATGGCCAACCCGACGCAGAACAACAGCGCGAGGTAGGGAAAGGTAGTGCCGATCCGGTGAGAGAAGTCCATACCATATATCTATCGGCAGGTTGGACAGAGGCTGGAAGGTTGATGGTTTCGCTACACAGAGGTAGCGTCTGATCCTCTAGCGAAACCGGTCTTCGTCATCGCCGTGTATCCCTTCCACGATCTGCACCGCCCGCCTGTTGCCCTGGAGTCCGGGTCGGGCCAGATACTTCGGCCTTTCGCCGATAAAAACCACAGCTGGATCACCCTTTTCGGTGTCGAGCTTGACCACATCGCCGATCTTGAGTTCAGCCAGATCACTCAGCGGGAGAGAGCCAACCGCGACCTGGACCTGGACTTTGGTCTTGCTCAGAAGCTGACGCTGCTTCTCCCCGGTTGTGTCTCCTCCTCTGTCTCTGGGCCTCCTGCCGCTCGAGGTGGGATAGACCTTGCCCAGGAGGGGGTCGAGCGTCGTCAGGGGATAGCACAGATGCACCATCCCCGAACTCGCCTTCGAATTGGCTTCAAAGGCGACGACCAGCACCCCGTCCCCCGGCGCGGCGATCTGAATGAACTCCGGGTTTACCTCGAGGGTGGCCTCCGCAATCTGGACCGAGGCGACAGACTCCCAGGTGGTCTCCAGGTCGGCCAGCATACGCGATACGACCTTGCTCACAACATTCATCTCGATCTGCGTCAGGGCGCGCGCGTCAGCTCCCTCCATGGCGCGTCCCTGGCCGCCGAATGAGCGCTCTACAACGGCCATGAGGAGCTCGGGAGAAATGCTCATAAGGCCTTGTCCTCCATAGGGCTCAAGGACAAACCTGTAGGTAGTGCATGGGCTCGGCAGGGAGAGGATGAACTCGTTGTAGAGGAGCTGGTCGGAGTACGCGAGATCGACGTCGATCACCATCCGCATCGAGCTCGACAGGGTCGCCGAGACCAGACATCTACCGGCGTTTGATCAGGGGGAATGTGCACATGGATCGCGCCGCTATCGCCGAGGCCAGGGAGCTGATGAAGAAGCTCAACAGCGCCTGGCAATCGATAATCCTGGGCAGGGACAGCGGCGCGGTGCCCGACGTGCAGATGGCGACCGTGTCATTCGGCACACAGTCACTCGGCGCACAGGTACTCGGCGCAGAGGTGGATTGGCGAATGCGCGCCTGAGGTAAGATGGCAGCGGCGACCCTCGCCGCTGGCTCGGAAGTCATACTCGCGGGAGTGCGGCCCATTCGGTTCGGGATGGGTCGCGCTCCTTTTTTTATCCGCGTAAACGGTGCCGCGGCGCCGATCCGGTCCTTGACGCCTTTAAGTGAACACCTATCTTCGGCCACTTGCAGAACGATCTCGCCTGATGGTGTTCTAGACCTCCCCAGATCTTGTGCCCAAGTTGAGCTTGCGTCCCTCTTGGCGGGATCGCCAACAATCTCCGAGGTGAAGTGGCAGCGCTGGCCATCGAAATATCCAACCTCTCTCACACCTATCCCGGTAGCCGGCGCAGCGACGCCAGGCAGGCGCTGAAGGAGATCAGTCTCCAGATTCGACCGGGCGAACGTCTCGTGTTCCTGGGGCCCAACGGCAGCGGCAAGACGACGTTGATGCGGATTCTGATGACCTCGCTGCCGCCGCAAAGCGGCACGGTCCGCGTGGGCGATCTGGACCTGGTGAGGGACGTATCGCGTATTCGGCGGCAACTTGGAGTTGTGTTCCAGCGCCCGGCTCTGGATGGGTCGATGACGGTCGTCGAGAATCTGCGCGCCGCGGCCAGGCTCTACGGGATCACAGATATAAAGAATCGCATCGACAGTTATCTGGGTCGGTCCGGTCTCGAGGGGCGTCGCCGGGACTTGGTCAAGAACCTGTCGGGCGGACTTGCGCGCCGGGTGGAGCTGGTCAAAGCACTGTTGCCAAAACCGCGGATACTGATTCTCGATGAGCCCACCTCCGGACTCGACCCGGTGGCGCGTCGCGGATTCTGGGAGCAGATCGAAGCGGAGAGGGAAGAGCGCGAACTGATCGTTCTGGTCACCACCCATCTGATGGACGAGGCCGAGCAGTGCGACCGGGTTGCGATCCTGCACCGGGGGGAGCTGATGACCTGCGGGGAGCCTGGCCAGCTGCGGGCGGAGATGGGAGCGGAAGTCCTGGTGCTGGAGGGAGAGGACCTGAAAGGGCTGGCACAGGAGATGAAGGAGAAGTTTCAGGTGGACTGCAGCCTCGTGGACGGGGCGCTCCGGATGACCCTGAGCCAGGAGATCAGCCTCGACCAGCTGCGTCGCCAGTTGGGAAGTCGCATGCGCTCGCTGACGCTGTCCCATCCATCCCTCGACGATGTATTCGTCGAGCTCACGGGGCAGCATCTGGGCTCTCAAGGCAGTCTGTCTCAAGATGGTCTGGTGGGGAGCGGCGATTGAGGGCGATAAGTGTACTGGCACGGCGAGAGGTGGTGCGCTACTTCAGGCAACCGAGTCGCCTCGTGGGCAGCCTCGCTCAACCGCTGCTGTTCTGGCTGTTCCTGGGCGCCGGGTTCTCGGGCAGCTTCCGAAGCGCAGACGGTGGACCGGGATACACCGAGTTTCTGTATCCGGGAATCCTGCTGATGATGCTGCTCTTCGCCGCGGTCTATTCCACCATCACGCTCATCGAAGACCGCACCGCCGGATTTCTGCAGGGAGTGCTGGTCGCACCCGTGTCGCGTCTGGGTGTGGTGTTGGGCAAGCTGATCGGTGGGACCGCGATCGCGACCTTCCAGGCAACCGTCTTCCTTCTGGTTGCTCCCGCGGCGGGGATAGCGCTGACGGGGCAACTCGCAGCGACTCTCATTCCGCTGTTCCTGCTTGTGGGGATGGGATTCACCGCGTTTGGTTTTGTCATCGCCTGGTCCTCGGAGTCGGTATCGGGATACCACGCCGTCATGAGTGTGGTCATGATACCCATGTGGATGTTGTCAGGAGCGCTCTTCCCGATGGAGAGCTCCTCACCCTGGCTGGCGGCCGTGACGGCATTGAACCCGGTGCGATACGCCATGGTGGTGGTCAGGAAGGCCTGCTACGAATCGGTGCCCGACTTGATGCGGGACCCGGACTTCGTTCTGTCGCTGGCCGTGACCGCGGCGTGGTTGATACTGACCACGGCGGCGGCGGTCTACGTCGCTTCGAGGCGGCCAAAGGCATAGCACCTTGATAAAGTCCATTCGCCGCTGCGATGCGACTTTATCAACGGACTGATAGGGGCGCGGCGTAGGTGTGATCGGGAGGGTTCAGAGGCGGTACAGCATCCAATAGATGGCCACACCCGAGACGGAGACGAACATCCACACCGGCAGGAGTCGGCGCGCCAATCTTGCATGGGCGACGAAGTCTCCTCGCCAGGCGCGACGAACCGCGATCACAACAAAGGGACCCATCAGCGCGGCGAGCACGACATGCGGAATGAGGATGGCAAAGTAGAGAGGGCGGGTCCAGTCGTGGTGGGGGTAGGCTACCGAGCCCACCAGGTAGTGATAGGTGAGGTAAGAACACAAGAATAGGGTTGAGGAAAGCAGCGCCGCCAGCATAAAGCGGCGGTGACGGGCGATTCGACCCCGCCTGATGTTGACGTACCCCAGTGCCAGGAGGACGGCGCTGACGGTGTTGAGGCAGGCATTGAGGGTCGGCAGGTCAGCCGCGGTCATGGTCTCGGGACTGCGAAGAGGAGGTCAGACGAAGTGGAAATCATCGATGCACACCACCATCTGTGGGATCGGGGAAGATTTGGATACAGCTGGTTGCCTGAGGTACCCGCGATAGATCGGGATTTCCTGCTCAGCGACTACGAAGCCGCTATCGCCGGCACGGGCGTAACCAGCTCCATCCACGTTCAGGCCGACGTCGATGAGGCCTTCAGCATCCAGGAGACCAGGTGGATCCTGTCTCTGGCGGATACCAAAGGAGCAGTAGTGTCCGGAGTGGTAGCGTGGGCACCGGTCGAGCGACCCGACCTGGACGAATACCTCGACAAGCTGGGCTCGCACCCAAAGCTGAAAGGCATTCGTCGGCTGATTCAGGGGGAAGGCGACCCGGACTTCTGTGCGCGACCCGAGTTCGTCGAAGGCGTCCGGAAGCTGGGGAAGCGAGGCCTTTCTTTCGACATCTGCGTCTATCACCACCAGTTACCGGCCGTGCTCAAGCTGGTCAAATCCGCTCCGGAGACAGCGTTCGTCCTCGACCACATCGGCAAGCCCGCCATAGCAGATGGACTGAGAGAGCCGTGGAAGACCCACATGCAGGATCTGGCGTCCTTCGACAACGTCTCCTGCAAGCTGTCGGGTCTGGTGACGGAGGCCGACTGGGAATCGTGGACAGCGGCGGACCTGCAGCCCTATTGCGACCACGTCATTAACGTATTTGGCTTTGACCGGCTCATGTTCGGCAGCGACTGGCCGGTGGCAACGCTGGCTGCGGTGTACCAGCGCTGGCTTGAAGTCGTCGAGGAAGCCGTCAAGCACGCATCGCCCGGTGAACGGCGGGCCCTCTTTCACGACACGGCAAAGCGGTTCTATCGACTCTGACTCCGCCCAGGTCCAGTCTATGAGTGCCACTCAGTTTTCTCCTCTTGATGCGCCTGGCGGTTTCCGCCGCCTCCTCCTCTGCCTCTTTGGTGGCCGAGCGCTCGTACTCCAACTCCAGGTCTCGAAGCTGATCGCAGTACTTCCTCAGCCTGACCTCCAATTCGCCCAGGGGTATGACCTCAATCGCAAGGCTTTCCACACTCTCCTTCCAATCTCCCATCCCGCTGCGCAACCTGGTGACCTCGCCCTCGATATCCATAAGCAGGGGGCTGATTTCGGCATGTTGTCGGCTGAAGATCAGCAGTGATCGCACGACGAGCGCCAGGCTGCCGACGATGATTACTGCGCACATGCCCTCCGCGGACAGAATGTCGAGGTAGTTCACGGTGCCCTCGTTAGGCGGCAAGAGAAGGGGGACAGCGGTGGGACTACGATAGACAAAATTCCGCTCTGCGGCAATCGAAGGAGTCACGCCAAAGTAGCGAGTGGGACGATGCAGAGGACATTTCTGGACCTCTACCCTTGAATTCGCAGCTGGACCGTCGCCTTTTACCGCTAGAGGCCTCGTCATCCAGGGGGCCACCTGCGATCCGGCGCCCTGAAAACCGATCGGGTCAGAGTCACGGGGGGCGCCGGTCGGTCATCGGAGCTTCATCCTCTTCAGCAGCCTGGAGAGAAAGGTGCGCTGTAACCCGAGAAGCTCGGCCGCTCTCGACTGATTGCCCTCGGTGTGCTCCAGAGCGCTCTCGATGATTCGACGCTTGAAGGCATCCACAGCCGCGTGGAAGCCAACCTTGTGGTACTCCATGAAAAGCTCCAGACATGGGCCCTGGATTACGCTGATTTTCCTTGACTTTCGGGCCATAAATGCGTATTATTAGATATGTCACTTCAACGATCACTCTCGGTTCTTCCTCCTGGCACTCGCATCGTCAGTTCCCGCCTTGCCATCCTCGTCGACGACGAGCATGTAGTCGCGTTCAGTGGTGCCGATCCCATCTACACCTGCCGGCTCGACGATCACCAGGGCATGCGCCTGGCCGCGGGTATGCTCTCCCGCCTCAAGTTGGCTCCAGATACCGCCCTGGCCGAGGCGCTGGGCGTGAGTCGGGAGACCGTGCGTCGCAACCGCACGCAGTTTGACGAGGGTGGGGTGGAAGGCGTGCGCGCCCTGCCGCGCGGGCCCAAAGGGCCGCACAAACTGACCGAGACGGTGCGGCTTCGTGCCCAGCGCTGTCTGGATCAGGGTTGGTCGGTGCGTCGCAGCGCCAGGGAGGTCGACCTGACCGAGGGGGCCTTGCGCCGTGCTATCGGTCAGGGGCGGCTGCGCCGCGTGGTCGAGGCGCGCGTGGGGCGCCCTCCCCGGGAACGCGCCGCGCGGCCCGAAGAGGCGTCCTCCTTGCCGTCCGAGCGGGCTCGGGAAGACCAGGCCTGCGAGCAGGGGGTAGCCGTCAAGCGCACGGTAGAGCGCGGGTTGGCCTGCACGGGGAAACTGCCCGAAGCCGCGCCCGAGTTTCAGGCCACCGAAGCGGTGGCGGGTGCTGGCGTGTTGCTGGCCCTGCCCGCCCTTCTCGGGCAGGGGCTGGTCGAGGTCGCCGAGGAGGTCTTTGGCCCTCTGCGCAATGGTTTCTTCGGACTCCGGTCGGTGCTGTTGACCCTGGCCTTCATGGCCTTGCTGCGCATTAAGACGCCGGAGCAGCTGACCGGGGAAGCGCCGGGTGAATTGGGCCTGTTGCTGGGCCTGGACCGCGTCCCCACAGACCCCCGAGGCGCCCTGCATACTCACGGGGCTCCACGAGCTGCGCCGGGAGCGTCATGTGTGGTACGATGGGATTAGGCCTGCTGGCCTAATCCCACTCCTCTCAGCCAGGAGCGGAAACAATTTGTCGACGCCTCCGGCGGCGGCGGTGCTGGCAAGAAGGGTCATCCCCAACGATCCGGTCCTCATCGGCAAGCACGCGGAGGATATCGTCAAGGGCGACGTCCTTGTGGAGGGGTTCGAGGAAGAGTAGGATTTTTTCTGGTTTGGGTGACCCAATATGTGGGGGAGGGCAAATCCCCCGGTGACGGTCGTCGGCGATAACGGGATACAACCTATAAGTCCGTTTCTAGGGAGTATGCCAGCGTTGCAGGAAGTCCGAAGTTTTTCTCGAACTATCCGGGATTTTCAGGGTCAAAACGCCCGGAACAACTCAGAATCGTCCCGGTTCACCGGAGCAGCAGGAGCTTCCGGGTCTCCACTCGCTCCCCAGCCTCCAACCGATACAGATACACGCCGGATGCCAGTTCCCTCCCGTCGTCGTCCCGTCCATCCCAGCGGAGGGTATACGCCCCAGCCTCCCGCAGTCCATGGACGAGGGTGGCAACCTTCTGACCGGTCAAGTTGTAGACCGCCAGGCCTATCTCCTCGGACCGGGGCAGGTCGAAGCGGATGGTAGTCGCCGGGTTGAAGGGGTTGGGGTAGTTCTGTGCCAGGCTGAACTCACGGGGCAATGGGTTGACCAGGCGCCGCAGTGTCAGGCTAACGGGGCTGTCGTGGGTACCCAAGTCGACAGCACCGTTACCGATCAGGGGCACACTGTCGTCGCCCAACACGAGCGCCCAGGTGTCCCTCTCCACCTCGGGCACGTTCCAGCCCAGCGTCACATCGAATCCCTGCACCATCAGAGTGTATTCGGTTGATGTGTCGGACCGGGGAACCTGCGATGAGCCGATGTCGCCGATCTGCACGCGTATGTCCAAGACCGCGACCGGGGACAACGGAGGCAATGCCGTCACCAGATCAGCCTCGACGTCCAGCCGGATCTCCTGCCGCTTCTCACCCGACTCGGCCCACAGAACGGGGCCAGTGAATACCTCAGACGCCACCGGCACCACACGCCCAGCGACACCGGGGTCGCTATTCAGAATGACCAGGCCGTCATCCGCCATAAAAAACCAGAAGCCCTGCCCCTCAACCAGCAAATCCTGACCCGTCTTCTGATCGTACCCACCCGCGAAGCCGAACACGGAGACTAGGTTGTCAGCTGGATTCTGAACGATGTCGTCCACCTTGGTACCGCTCAGTGGAACGCCCACCATACTCCAGGACGAGGGCAGCGTCATCTCGCATGGATTGATTTGGGTTCCGGTGAGCGTGTAGTCGCCGCCAGTCGTCAGATTTAGCCAGTAGCCGACGCAGGGATCGAGTGTCGTGACCGGCTGGTACCCGTCGGCGTACTCTAGCGCCGAGGTCGCATCGGGAAATATCACGTCGAAGGTGGGGTCAGGCGGAATGACCGGTAGGGAGATCATGTTCCATCCAGGGCCGTATGTGACCCCAACGACAGATGCCTCACCATTGGAGACACTCACAGCCACTGCCGTGTAAGCATTGGAACTGACACGGATCTCCTCACCGGCAAAATACTCCCACATCAAAAAGTTATTGCCGATGGTCGTGGCGCCGCGCGACCCAAAAAACATATCAGCGGATGACCCCTCCCAGTCACCGAACATTCTGAATGACAAAACAGTCGGGTGCGAGATGCGGATGTCCGTGTCTGTCCACAACGCTTTGGTCAATCCATCTACTCCCTCCAGTCCAGTCAATATATCAGCAGTCGTCCAAGAGGCGGAGCCAAAGGTGTGGGTTCCGACCAGAGTAACGTCGGAGTAGCCATACCAATCGTGGGTGATGCCGTTGTAACCGGCGGCAAATGAAACCGCACTGTC
>Ga0066376_10000455_pt1 | contig 38025 bp, 38 predicted proteins | sample Knorr_S15_td_Bot_FD_77009 | JGI IMG/M metagenome (GOLD analysis project Ga0066376, IMG submission 77009) | Marine microbial communities from Southern Atlantic Ocean transect - Knorr_S15_td_Bottom_ad_5009_LV_A | ecosystem: Environmental > Aquatic > Marine > Oceanic | place: Southern Atlantic... | reverse complement strand
CGGCCTGGGTGTCGGCCTGCGAGCCGCCGCTGGCCGCTGATGCCGGGGTTGCGGTGGGAACGGGGGCAGGTTCCGGGTCGTCCTCGGCGCATGCGGGGAATACGAGCGATGTGATAGAGAGCAGCACAAACAGGGCAAACAGCCGTTTCATTTTTATCTCCACTGTTTTCCTACGCAGGCAGACGCGCCAGAAAGTCACAAAAATTAGCGATGTGGCCTCTTTTAATTTCGAGAGGGTATTCACCGACCGAAAAGTATATCCAACAACCCCGTTCAACCGGTTTTTTTTGGCTTCAATCGACGATTGGCGCAACTATAATGACCGACCATGTCTGCCACCGCGAATAAATCGAGCAAACTCGGGACGACCTCGCCGCCGCTATCAGGTGAACGCCTGGTCGAGCTGTACCGCACCATGGTCCTCAGCCGTTATCTCGACGAGCGTGTGTGGCTGTTGAACCGACAGGGAAAAGCTGCGATCGCAGCATCGGCGCAGGGGCACGAAGCCGCCCAGGTAGCCTGTATCGAAGCGACCGACCCGTCCAAAGACCACTACTTGACCTACTACCGGCAGTTCACCGCGATGATGGCGCTCGGCACGGAGCCCGAAGAGATGCTCCGCGGATTTTTGGCAAAAGACGGCGACCCGATGAGTGCGGCCCGCCAGTTCCCGCTTCACGGGGCGCACCCGCGGGTCGACCTGTTTAATTTCTCTAATGTTATAGCCACGCAATTGCCGCAGGCCGCGGGCGTGGCGCTGGCCGACCAATTACGCGGTGACGACGCTGTCACAATCGTCTTTTTCGGCGATGGCGCGGCCTCGCAGGGTGATACCCATGAGGCGATGAACTTTGCCGGCATCCGCAAGCTTCCAATCGTGTTTTTCTGCGAAAACAACCGGTACGCAATTTCCGTTCCGCTCAACAAGCAGATGGCAGTCGACACCGTTGCGAGCCGTGCCGCGGGATACGGGTTTCCGGGCGTGCAGGTCGACGGTACAGATGTTGTTGCCGTATACGAGGCCACGCAGGCCGCGGTGAACAGGGCAAGGGCAGGGGACGGCCCGACCCTGATCGAGGCGTCGGTCGAACGGCTGCAGCCGCACACGACGGACGACGATCACACCCGGTACCGCTCGCCCGAGGACATCGCACAGATGGCCAATAAAGATCCCGTCAAAATCACTTCTGAAACGCTGCGGCGCAGGGACCTTCTGACCGAAGCGGAAGACGAGGCGATCCATGCCGAAGCGAAGCGTCGCGTGAATGTTGCCACCGATACCGTCGATGCCGAGCCGTACCCGGATACCGAGACGATGTTCGATCATGTGACGAGCAACCGCGACGAGGGCGGTTCCTGATGCCCGAACAGACGGTTATCGAGGCGGTCAGGGACACCATGCGGGCCGAGATGCGCCGCGATGAAAGCGTGATCCTGCTCGGTGAAGACGTCGGGCTTAGGGGCGGGGTTTTCCTTGCGACCGACGGCTTTATAGAGGAGTTCGGCGAGGATCGTGTGATCGACACACCGCTGGCCGAATCGCTCATATGTGGACTTGCGCTGGGAGCCGCCGTGAACGGCATGCGGCCGCTTGCTGAAATCCAGTTTGCCGATTTCGTTTGGCCGGCAATAAACCAGCTCGTCGGCGAGGCGGCGCGGGTCCGCTACGGCACCAACGGCGTGAAGACGGCACCGATGACCATTCGTGTGCCCTACGGCGGCGGCGTGAGGGGGGGGCTGTATCACTCCCAGAGCATCGAGGTGCTGTTTGCACACACGCCCGGCCTTACCGTCGTCGCCCCTGCCACTCCCTACGACGCGAAGGGCCTGCTCGCCTCCGCAATCCGCTCGGACGACCCGGTTATCGTCCTCGAGCACAAGCGGACCTACCGCCTCGTAAAGGGCGAAGTGCCCATCGAGGACTACACAATTCCGATCGGCAGGGCCGAGATCAAGCGACCGGGAAGCGAGATGACTATCGTTACTTACGGCCTGATGCTGCACTACGCGCTGCAGGCGGCGGAGACGGTTTCAGAGCAGGGATTGGACGTTGAGGTGCTCGACCTGCGTACGTTGCGTCCCCTGGACGCCGATGCGATCGCAGAGTCGGTGTCACGCACCGGGAAGGTGCTGATCGTCCAGGAAGACACCCCGGCAGTGAGCATTTCGTCCGAGGTCGCGGCAATCGTCGGTGAACGCTGCTTCTTCGACCTTGACGGCCCAATCACCCGTCTTACCGCACCCGAACTGCCGCCGATGCCGTTTTCACCACTTCAGGAGGCCGCGTTCATGCCATCGCCCGAGAAGATAGTTGCGGCGATTGCGAAGCTGGCGGAGTTGTAATGGTGGCCTTCAAGATAGAACTTCCACACGTCGGCGAATCGGTAACCGAGGCGATTATCGGCAAGTGGCTGAAATCACCCGGTGAGCACATCGAAAAATACGATCCGCTCGTCGAGGTAATAACCGACAAGGTGAATATGGACGTACCGGCACCTGCGTCCGGGACGCTCACGAAACTGCTTGCGGCCGAGGGCGACACGGTGCCTATGGGGTCGGTCATCGCAGAGATGGAGACCGACGAGGCGAATGTCCGGGGCGATTCCGAATCGTCCCCAACGCCCGCTGGGGCCAAATCGCCAGGCTCTCCGTTAGCTGGCCGCATCGGGACGTTGGTCCAGGGCGCAAATGTGGGTCCAACCGGTGGCGAATTCCTCGATACCAGCCTGTCCTCGCCCGAACCCGGCACCCGGCCAGCGACCGCGGCCTCATCGGGACCAGACAACGGGAAGCAGCACTTCTCACCCGTTGTTACAAGGTTGGCCGCCCAGCACGGTGTCGATCTGGGCACTCTCGTGGGAACGGGGCTTGGTGGGCGGGTTACGAAAAAGGACGTTCTGGCTGCCGCCGCAAGTGCACCGCCTTCGACGGCATTAGCGGATTCTATTTCGGCTGAGGACCAGGTGATCGAACCAACACCGATCCGACGGATGATCGCCGCCCACATGGTCAGGTCTACCAGCGAGATTCCACATGCCTGGTCGGCTGTTGAAGTCGATGTGACCGGGATGGTCGCCTGGCGGGCCGCGAACCGACAGCGTTTCCAGCAAACCCATGACGTACGGCTGACCTATTTGCCATTCACTCTCCTGTGCGTTGCCGCTGCATTGAAGGTAAGCCCGAGAATTAACTCGAGCTGGCTTGATGGCAAGGTCGTTCTCAAAGGGGCGATAAATGTCGGTGTCGCGGTCGCCGCGCCGGAGGGTCTCGTGGTTCCCGTTGTGCAGAGTGCGGCCGGTTCAACGCTTCTCGAACTGGCGCAACAACTTGATGGCGTCGTGAAGCGTGCTCGCAGCGGCACGATGACGCTCAACGATGTGCAGGGCGGGACATTTACGCTCAACAACACAGGTGCGCTGGGCTCGGTGTGGGGTGGGGCGATTATCAATCATCCGCAGGCTGCCATCCTGACTACCGAGGCAATCGTGAAGCGCCCCGTTGTGATTACTGAAAAAGACTCTGATTCCGTGGTAGTGCGTTCGATGATGAACATCTGCCTGTCGTTCGATCACCGGATTATCGATGGTGCAGAGGCTTCGATTTTCCTGCAGGCGGTCAGGACCGGGCTTGAAGCAATCGTTGTAGATACGGAATTCTGATCATGGACTCGCCCAGCGTGCGTCCCGACGAGATGGCCCCGAGTGACCGGGTCACTGAGGACCTCGGCGCGCCGCAGGCCGGGATGCGGGTGACATGGCTCGGTTCTGTCGACTATGGCACGGCTTTCGATCTGCAGCGTTCGGTACACGAAGCGCGCGAGGCGAACTCAATCCCCGATACCCTCCTGTTTCTTGAGCATCCACATGTAATCACGCTGGGCCGGCGGGCCGGCGAGTGTCACGTCCTGAGTGCGTTCGATGCACTGAGAGCCAGCGGCGTCGAGGTCCACGAGACCGACCGCGGCGGTGAAGCGACCTATCACGGTCCGGGACAGCTGGTTGGCTACCCGATCGTTGATTTGAGGGCAGTTGGACTGGGCCCCGTCACATACGTGCGCATGCTGGAGCGGTCGATTATCGAAGCGCTGGCCGAAATTGGCGTCCCGGCACACCTGGTCGATGGCGAGACCGGTGTTTGGGTCGGTGGAATACCGAACGAGAAGCGGCGGCCCGGAGTGAACCCAGCTGGAAAGAAGATAGCGGCGATAGGAGTGCGGATCACCGGTGGTGTGTCGATGCACGGCTTCGCCCTGAACGTATCGACCGACACGAGTTACTTTCGCCACATCATTCCGTGCGGAATGCCCGACCTGGAGATTTCTACCGTGGCAGTGGAGACAGGTCAGTCGACTTCCGTCGTCGATTGCGCCCGTGTTGTCGCTGACCGACTTGCTGTGAACATGGATCGGGCGCTCATGTGGACCGATCGGGTCGAACTCCCGATCCGCAGTACGAGCTGAACTCAAAACAGTGCCATATTAAACCGGCAATTTCAGAGCCAATCCACACTACGGCTGGGTGTTGCCCCCAACGCTATCTGACCGCTCCGTGAAAAAGCATTTCAACGCGACCTCGCCACTCTCGGCGGTCAGCGTTTCGTACCCGGCCATCTCGAGGCGGGTCTGGGCAAGCTCGAGGATATCTGGTTCGTCGTCCGCGACAAGAATCGTAGGTGACATAAAAAGTAGATTCAACCTCGCTTGTAGCACGGTATTCCGAGGCTGCGTGAAACCCCCGTTTGAGATCAGATTAGTTTTGAGTAGGGTTTTGATCGTTCGTGTGAACCCTACGTTTGTGTGAGTGTTCGCATATGACCCGGCGTTCGTCGAACAACACTGCCGGGGCGGCTGGGAAATAAATATGGGCAAACCCGATTCGAAGTCATGTCGTATCGTATTTCGATATCTGTAACAACTCGGGATCCACCGCAGCCCAATACAATTCCACCCCGACCCGCACCTGAACCTGCTGCTTGCATAACAAACTAAAAATTAACCGGAGATCCTCCTGAACGGCATCGTACAAGCAATAATTCCCGCGTCCCCCACCGGTATTCCAATCGAGAACCGGCCACATCGCTGGCACAGGTACCGGGCAGTCGTTTTAATCGGAATCGCCCTACTGGCGCTGGCCGGTTGCGCGGCTCCACCGCCACCGGTAGCCGAATTCAGCACAACGAACGATTCTGGCAATGCGCCGCTCGACGTTTCATTCGTTCTCGGGGAGACGGCCGACGGCGAGAGTTTTAGCTGGGATTTTGGCGACGGGAGTGGCAGTAGCGAAGCCGAACCGAAGCACATTTTTCAGGATGCGGGAACATTTATCGTCCGATTGACGGTAATCAAAGACGAACTTTCCGCTACCGCCGAGACGTCCATTTTTGTCGAACCGGGCGAGGCGGGATGGGTTGTGATTGCCGGCGGCACAGAGTCGCTATCCTCGCTCGACACGACGCAGTTCACGGCGAGCGCATTCGACGCGCTCGGGAACCCCATCGAAAATCCGGATTTGAACTGGCAAACAGATCTTAGCGCTGGCGACATCGACGCTGAAGGTCTGTTCACTGCAGGCGTCGAACTAGGGATTTTCGACGCTGCTGTAACAGTTGAATTTGAGCGGCTCGGCACTACGGTCAGCCAGAAGGTTGGAATCACTGTCGTCGAAGGCCCGATGCACGCAATCACGATCGAGCCGAGTGAACTGGAGGTCGATGTGGGCCGGGTCCAGCCGATTACGGTACAGGCAGTGGACGAGGCGGGACACGAACTGGATTCAGCTTTCGTTTTGTTCACCGCATTGCGTGTGGTCGATTCGGTAGATTCAGCGGGCGTTTTTACTGCTGGCAACGTGGTTTCTGACGAGGGTTCGGAGCTGGTCACAGTCGAGGTGGAACTGGACGATCAGATAATCGAAGCGACGATCACCGGAGTCGTGCGTCCCGGAATACTCGACCAGGTGCACGTGTTTTCGTTGCCAACGAGCATGGAAGTTGGCGAGTCGGTACAGGTGGTGGCTTTCGCAACAGACCGGTTCGGAAATGAACTCGAAGTGGACGAGTTTCGCTGGTCGGTGACCAGCCCTGATATCGGGTCGGTAACCGATTCCGGAATGTTCACTGCGGGCCCGGTGGCCGGAACTTATGAAGAAGAAGGGCTGACCGTTCGGGGAGTGCTTGGCCAGATCGAGGCCGTAACGACGGCGCCGGTAACGATTAACGCCGGGTCGGCCGCTTTGATCAGGATTGTCCCGGATGGCGATTCCGTCCCAATCGGGGCAGGGTCGCCTTTCGATGTCGTGGCATATGACGAGCACGGCAACGACCTCGACGTCGCCCAGTCAGAATTCGAATACGAATACTCGAATGCAGGGCGTGGGACCGAAATCGCGGTGTTTATCGCGGGCTACGAGCTGGGCGATTTTGAGAATGCGATCACCGTCAGGCTACCGGCCGGTGTTGCTGGGAACCCGGAGGAGTTGGTCGCCAGCTCAGACATCACCGTCAGACAGCGCTCGTCGAACATGGTCGCGATCGAGATCGTCGATCAGGACGGTGGCAGCATCATGCTGATCGACCTGGAGATCGCGCAGTTCAGGCCCGCCGATATTGATTTCGCCGGCAACGGGGCGGTTGAGTTGTCGCCGTCGTGGTGGCCTGATGGGTCTCGCCTTGTTTATGTATCCAGCATTTCCGGCTTTCTACAGGTGTACACCCTGGACATTGCGACCCGGGAGATCGTCCAGCTAACGGATGTCGAGAGCGGTGTGTCGATGGCGGAGATATCGCCTGACGGCAAATCGATCACTTTCGTGCATCTGGGAAGCGATGCCTGGCAACTGTATGTTGCACCGATTCCCGAGGACGTGGCGACAAATCCGATTACGCTGGTCGACGCGACCCGTGTCAGCGTGGACGATTTATCGCAGCACATTCTCCCTTACTGGTCGCCCGACGGTTCGCAATTACTTGTCTCGATAAACACTCCGGACGATCGCGTGCAGATGGCGCTGTTCGAACCGGTACTGGGCGGTGAAACGGCCATTGTTCCGGTGACGATCGACTTGTTCGGCACCGTCGGATTTGGCTGGACGGCCGATGGCAGCGGTGTTCACTTTGGCGTATCGACGCCGACCGGCGCTCTGGAACTTGGGACTCTCGACCTTGCAACCGGCGTGCCGAGTTTTATCCATTCCACACTCGATTTCCTGGTGGCGACGTGGGCACCCGACGATTCCGAACTGATGGCGATCGATTCGCTTATTGGCGCAGCCTGGTTCCTAGATTCGGACAATTCCGGGTTGCGCAGTGCTGTCGATTCCGAGCAGTTGCCGACCCGCATGGCATGGCGTCCACAGGCGTACGGAGAACCGGTGGCTTTGGCGGAAGATACTGGTTCTGAGGGCCCGTTGGTGATGCTCCAGCCGGGAGACAAGCCCGCGGCGCCGGTTGGTGCCCTGGATACGGAGTCGAGCTATTCGGCGGTGATTTCAACCGGAGAGGGCGATATCAGCATCGAACTGTTCGATGACCTGGCGCCACTTGCAGTGGAAAACTTCATAAACCTGGCGCGGACCGGTTTCTACGACGGTTTGGAGTTCCACCGTGTGGCCCCCGGTTTCATTTCTCAGGCCGGGAAGCCCGGCGACGGCAACGATGGATCCGGCTATGTGTTTAACGACGAATTCAGTCGGGAGTTGTCGCACGGAGCAGCCGGGGTGGTATCGATGGCGAACGCAGGTGCGAACACAAACGGCAGCCAGTTCTTCATAACCCACGATGCGACGATGGAGCTCGATGCGTATGCCGACGGCGTCAAGAAAAACTGTGCCGACGAGGCGGTGTCCTGCCATACGATTTTCGGGGTTGTTTCGGATGGGTTGGAGATTGTCACGGGGATGGCCGAGCGGGATCCGGCGACCGCGACGACTCCGGGCCTGGTGATACTGTCTATAGCGATCGTAGAGCGTTAGGCCGCGACCGGTTTCTACGACCCGGCTGATCCCGCTATCGATGTACGACCATTAGTAACTTGCGCACGGAGTTTTGCTTGCCAGAACGAACGCAGTTTCGCAGCCGGTTGTCGCACCTTGAGTGTGCATTGACCGGAGAACGGTTTGAACACGATCATCCGCACCGGCTGAACCCGGCAAACGGCAAGCCGTTGCTGGCCCGCTACGATCTTGCGAAAGCGGCGGAAACGCTCACGAAATCGGCCATGTCGGGCCGTGAGCCGAGCATGTGGCGCTATCGCGAGGTTATGCCGGTGATCGACCCGGCGAATATTGTGACGCTGGGGGAGGGCTTCACGCCGCTGCTGCCCGCCGTGCGACTTGGCAAGCACCTGGGCATGGGTTCTCTGCTGATCAAGGACGAGGGGGTGAACCCTACCGGTTCATTCAAGGCCCGTGGGCTATCGGCCGCGGTCTCGAAGGCCCTGGAACTCGGTAAGATGAAGCTGACGATGCCTTCTGCCGGCAATGCTGCGGGCGCGATGTCGGCCTACGCCGCGGTGGCCGGGATGGAAGCGCATGTTTTCATGCCGCGTGATGCACCGCAGGCGAACCAGATCGAGTGTGTCGCCTATGGCGCTGAACTCAACCTTGTCGATGGATTTATCACTGACGCCGGTCGCATTTCAGCCGAAGCAGCCGAGAAACACGGCCTGTTCGATGTATCGACACTCAAGGAGCCTTATCGGGTCGAAGGCAAGAAGACGATGGGTTACGAGATCGTGGAGCAGCTGGGCTTCGAGGTCCCGGATGTCGTGATCTACCCGACGGGCGGCGGGACGGGAATAATCGGAATATGGAAGGCGTTCGCCGAGATGCAACAACTCGACTGGATCGGGCCGGAACGCCCGCGGATGATCTGCGTCCAGGCAGAAGGCTGTGCGCCACTGGTTAACGCCTATAAAAACGGCGAGGAGTTTGCCGAGCCGGTCGCCAACCCCACCACGCTGGCAGCAGGAATGCGGGTTCCGGCCGCGGTGGGCGACTTCCTGGTTGTCCGTGCGGTGCGAGAAAGCGGTGGGACTGCACTGACGGTGACCGACGACCAAATGGTCGAGTCGGTCCGGGACATGGCAAGATTTGAGGGCATCTTCCCCGCTCCGGAGGGCGGCGCGACCCTGGCCGCGCTGGAAAAACTGCTCGATTCGGGCGAAGTAAACCCCGACGACCGTGTTGTGCTGTTGAACACCGGATCGGCCCTGAAGTACCTTGATGTGCTGGGTCCGGCGCTGGGTTTGTAGCCGGGGCGGGGCTGCCGGTCTAAACCTTTGGCGAGTCCCAGGTGGTGACGTGGCTGAGGGTGCCGTCGGGGAAGGCCGCAGTGTACTCGTCAGCGAGCATGCCCAGGATCACCGAGTTGTGACGCGCACCGTCGTGCGGTCGGCTCTGTCGCAACGTACCTTCATGCTGGAACCCGATGTGTTCGAACATTGCGCGTGCGGCCGTGTTGTATTCCGGTACGTCGACCCATGCACGGTACAGCCCCAGGTGTTCAAAAATGTGTTCGATCATAGCGATAACCGACGAAGTGCCGTACCCGTGGTGCCACAGCGATGTCTGGCCGATCAGCACTGATATCTGGGCATCGCCGAGGGCTTCGTCGATCGAGAGTTGACCCTCACCGATATGCTCTCCCGAGAGCGTGTATATAGAGAAGATGTCGCGGTGGGGTTCGTGGTGAGGGTCGTGGAAAACCTCGTCCCAGGCTTCCTGGTCGGCGTCGATCATTTCCCTGGGTTCGTAGCCGAGGTGTGCGGCGTCGCCATAGGTATACCGCCCGAACCATGCATCAGCGACTTCGGGGTCGTCCAGCCAGTCGGCAAGGCGTTTTACGTCATCACGGTTAACCGGGCGTAACTCAACTAATGAGGGCATTTCTTGTCCTCCTCAATATCGACTTGATCACCGATATTCACGATTTAGGGGGCCACGCGATGGTCACTGAGCACTCACCGGTTCAGGCGCTAGCGCAAGTCATGCATCGGCAAAACGACCAGGGCCGGGTGCCGGAGTATACCGGACGGCGGTTACGGGAATTCGAGCAGCGCATGGCAAATGGCTGACACATGCCAGTTTTGCGGCATGATTTGCATCGCATGATACGATTTGGCCTCCTGGGTGGGAGCCGCCGCCGTCACACGTGCAACTCGCCCCGCCGCCCGGCATAACAAGCAGATTTGAGGTAGATAGATGTCCGATCACTGGAAGATGGAAGCTGAGATCGAGTACTGCGTCCCCTGTGGCTACGCGAACCTTGCCGCGAGCATGGTAAGCGAGCTTTTTCAGGCAGCTGGTCCGGCCCTGGCGATTTCGTTGAAGCCCGGCCACAGCGGAGCATTTAAGGTAACCGTCGATGGTCGTGTGCTGTGGGACAAGAAGGCCGAAGGTCGATCCCCTCACATTATGGAAATCAAAGCGATTAAGGCAACGGTTGCCAACATGATCGAGTCTGGCGCTGTAATCCAGACCAACTAAACGGTTCGCTTTGAACACCCGGCCACGGCAAGCCTGGCCCGGTTGGTGTCAGGTGGGTAGGGCGTTCAATTCTTATTAAATATGGAGGTTGCTATGGCTGATGTGCCCGCGAAAGTACATGCGGAGATCGAATACTGCGTGCCGTGAGGCTACCACTCTATGGCTTTCTGGATGGGAAGCGAACTTTATGTGGCCGGCGGATCGCAGGTGGCGGTGACGTTGACACCCGGCACGGGCGGGGTGTTTAGAGTCACCCTGAACGGCGAAGTTGTGTGGGACAGGGATGTGCTGGGTCGGTACCCGTCTCTTCCCGATTCCAAGGAACTGAAAGCGAAGGTCGCCAACATGGTCGAGGCAGCGACGGCGGCTGTTTAAGACCGCCGATTGGCCCGTCAGTGTGATAGTTGATAAGACACCCGGACTTCTACAGTCCGGGTGTCTTTTTGTTTTTTACTAATCACGCTAGCGGCTTTACGAAGCCGTTTGTTTCGGTTCAGAATATGTGTGAAAGTTCGATATTTATCCGCCTGAAATCACCGGGAGCACCAGCTTGAAAGCAGCCGTCCTTTTCGAATCGAACAAGCCCATGCCGATCGTGGAGCTCGACCAGTCGGAGCCAAAGTCCGGCGAAGTGCGGGTCAGAATGTCGGCCGCGGGTGTATGCGCCTCGGACTATCACGTAATGACAGGGCACAACCCGACCCCGATGCCAATAGTCCTGGGCCATGAGGGTGCAGGCGTTGTCGAGGCTGTAGGGCCGGACGTGACGAGCGTGAAAATAGGCGATCGCTGTGTATTGTCGTTCGTTGCGAACTGCGGCCACTGCAGGTCGTGCCGAACGGGACTTTCAAACCTCTGTGACACCAACCGTGAAACTGGAACCCGCCAGTATGACGGCACTTTTCGCCTTCACACCGACGATGGAACTGAGGTTCACCAGTTCGCCAAACTGGGAGTGTTCGCCGAATCGATAATCGTTCCCCACCAGGCCTGTTACCCGATTCCCGACGACGTACCGATGGAGGTTGCAGCTCTCATCGGCTGCTCGGTCACAACCGGCATTGGCGGGGTGATCAACCAGCCGGGCATGCGTGCCGGAATGACCGTTGCTGTAATAGGCGCCGGAGGCGTGGGGCTGAACGCTCTTCAGGGTGCAAGGCTGATGAACGCGTCGAAGGTGATTGCAGTCGATATCTTCGATCACAAGCTTGAATTTGCCTACAAGTTCGGGGCGACCGATGTTATTAATTCAAAGGAGCAGGATCCGGTTGCGGCGATCCAGGAGATGACCGACGGCGGCGTTGATTTTGCATTCGACACATTCGGTCACAAGATCACGACCGAGCAGGCGTGGGGTGCCACCCGCAAGGGCGGCACGACTGTCGTGGTGGGTCTTGCTCCCGACGGCATGACTGCCGAAATCCCGATGATCGATCTGGTCCGCAACCAGAAAACCCTTGTCGGCAGCTATTACGGCTCGGCCAGTCCGCACGAGACGTTCGGCAAGTTGCTCGACTTCTACCTGCAGGGCCGGATTGAAGTTGACGGGATGGTGACCCGCCGCCACAAGCTTGAGGACATTAACGAGGCATACGAACTGCTGGCGAAGGGCGAAGACGGCAGGGGAGTGATTATTTTTTAAGGCTTGGCAAGGTTAGGGCTTCGGGCATGGCGTTATGCTCCGGGCGTCGTCGGACGACTTGGTCGCGCATCGCAATCTACCCTCCCCTAACCCCTCACTAAGGAGGGGGACTGCGCAAAGTGCTCCGGGCATGGGCGTTAGCGCCGGCCGTGCGAGGCGCACTTGCCAGATGACTGGCGTGAGCAAGTCGAGCGCCGCATTCTACCCCAGCACGCCCAGAGGGCACCCGCCTCCCGTAAGGAGGTGGACAGCGCGCGCAAGGTGTGTGGTAGAGGAGACCTGATCGAGGTTGCGAGACAATCAAATGCACGGGTAGTTGCGAAGTGTAGAGGCTCTGGTGTGCCCCGCGGAGCTCGTGCCTTGTCGCCTAAGTCGGCTTCCGACGCCGGGCGACTAACGCCATTTGTTCATTTTTTCACTTGCTGGTAAATCGGGTGACTGCTATCCTCCAAATCGGTCTTTTTTCGTACTCTAATTCAGTGTCTGGCAGTTGATGTTCGAGGATTATTTCAGGCAGTACGCGCTGCTCATCATTTTCGCCGCCGCTGCGGTATCTGTTCCCGTTGGGATGATGATGATGAGTTTCATGGCCCAGTCCATCGGGGTCAGGCCGTCCCGACCTTCCGCGGTCAAAGAGAGTGCATACGAAGGGGGAATGCCCCCGTTCGGTGGGCGGCCGGCGCGATTTAACTTCCGCTACTACTACTACGCCCTGCTGTTCGTGATTTTCGACGTCGAAACCATTTTCCTGTTTCCGTGGGCCGTCAAATACGGTGTGCTGTCTCGCCAGTTCGGGTTCGCCGCACTCGGCGCGGTGCTGGTGTTTCTGGTAGTTGTGACCATCGCGTACGCCTACGCATGGCGAAAACATGCACTGGATTGGGTTTACAACGAATGACCGGTCCAATATTGCCAAGATTAGTTGATCCGTACGGCGCTCCTCCCGGTGCCGACCCCAGAGGCGCGCTCCAGTCGATTACGCTCGATCTGGACCGAACTGAGGGGGACGCGGTCAACCGGATGAAAGCGACTCACCTCGAGCCGTTCCCCGATCCCGTACTTGAAGTCCCCGATGAGCTGCAGCGAAGCGTGATCGTCAGCTCTATCGATTACCTGTTGAACTGGGCACGTAAATCTTCTGTGTTCCCGTTGCAATCTGGCCTTGCCTGCTGTTCGTTCGAGATGATCAGTTCCGCCATGGCCAGGTTCGACCTCGCCCGTTTCGGCATGGAGGCGTTCCGTGCCTCGCCCCGGCAGGCCGACCTCCTGATCGTTGCCGGTACGGTCACGTGGAAAATGGCGGTTCCGCTGCGTCGGTTATACGACCAGATGGCCGAGCCCCGGTGGGTCATTTCGATGGGCGTGTGCGCCACCTCAGGCGGCCCGTACTACCAGAGTTACTCGGTAGTTCCCGGTGTGAACCACATCATGCCGGTCGATGTGTATGTGCCGGGGTGTCCGCCACGACCTGACGCCCTGCTGTACGGAATAATGCAGCTCCACGACAAGATTCGCCGATACAGCCTTAAAGGGCAGGTGGCGGGGCAAGCATGACCACGCCGTGGAGCGGGGCCGCTCTCGCCGAGGCCATTGAGGCATTTGCACCAGGCTCGACCGATAAGAGCCACGGTGGCGATGTCTGGTTGAAGCCGGAGGCGGCGTTCATGGTTTGCGAAGGTCTCAAGAGTCGCCCCGAGTTCAAGTTCGATCTCCTGAGCAGCGTCACCGCGGTCGACTACATCGATCATTTTGAGGTCGTATATCACCTCACATCGCTACCGAAAAACGCTTCGGCAGTGTTGAAAATTCGCGTTGGACTGGGCAGGACCGATGCAGTTGTCCCGAGTGTGGTGCCCATATGGCGGGGTGCCGATTACCAGGAGCGTGAAGTTTGGGACCTGATGGGCGTTCGCTTTAAGGGTCACCCGAACCACAAGCGGATCATGTTGTGGGAAGGTTTTCCGGGACATCCCCTGCGCAAGGACTACGTTACTTACGACCAGTCGATCGTCGCGTCGCTGGCTCCCGATGACGGTGCGTATGCGGCAGGATCTGAAACCGCCGTTGAACTTGGAACTGCCGGGTCTCAGCCGGCCCCCGGAGCCGGAGCCGAAGCCTAGTGGCGATCAAAACACAGCCGGTCACGGTCAACCTCGGGCCGCAGCACCCGTCGACACACGGCGTGTTTCGATTACGGGTGATGTTCGACGGCGAAGAGATCGTCGATGTTGAGCCGGTGTTTGGATACCTGCACCGCGGGTCGGAAAAGCTCGCCGAAGAGCGCACGTACACCCAGATCGTCACGCTGACCGACCGCATGGACTATGTATCGCCCATGCTTAACAACCAGGCCTACATGCTGGCGGTCGAAAAACTGGCTGGAATAGAGCCGACGCAGCGCGGGGTCTGGCTACGGATGATCGCGGCAGAGTTGCAGCGGATTGCCAGCCACCTCGTTGCCACCGGGTTCCTATTGCAGGACCTCGGTGCACTCGGCACCCCCCTTATTTATGCAATGCGCGAGCGCGAGAACATTCTCGACCTGTTCGAGATGCTCTGCGGCGCGCGGATCACGAACTCGTACCTGAGGCCGGGCGGCGTCTTCATGGACGCCCCTACCGGATTCTGGCTGGCTCTCGATCGTGAACTCGTCGATATCGTGAACACGCTGGACGAGCTCGAGGAGTATTTGAGCGGGAACGAGATCGTATTCTCCCGAACCAAGGGGACTGCTGTCCTCGCACCCGAACTGTTGATCAACGCATCGATAACCGGTCCGATGCTGCGTGCGAGCGGGGTCGACTGGGACCTGCGGCACCGCAACCCGTACGACTACTACGACAGGATCGAGTTCAAGCGGATTTTGCACACCGCGTCGGACAACTATGCACGGTACTGGGTGAGGGTGCAGGAAGCCCGCGAGAGCGTGAATATTATTCGGCAGTGCGTCGCTCAGATCGAGCCGGGGCCGGTCCGGCCCTCGTTCGATGACGTGCCACGCCTGATCCGGCCCCCAAAAGGTGATGCTTACGTCGCGATAGAAGGCTCCAAGGGCGAACTCGGCTTCTACCTCGTGAGCGATGGCGGTATTGCTCCATACCGAATGCATGTGCGTGCGCCCTCGCTCATTAACCTCACGCTGCTGCGCGACATGCTGATCGGCGGCCTGTTCGGCGACCTTTTCGTCAGCTTCGGCAGCGTCGATTTGAATATGGGGGAGGTTGACCGCTAGTGGACCCGGTCTTCCTCGACAATTCGCTCTGGCGCAACATCTACTGCAACCTTGCTGGCGACAGTGCCGGTTGCGCGGCGCGTGAGTATTCGGCCGGCATGTTGCCTACTGGAATGGAATGGCTGGCGTTTGCGCTGGCCGCTGCCGCGATTATCGGTCTTTTTGTAAACGGTGTCCTCGGCGGGGTGATAGTTCTGATATGGGGCGAGCGTCGGCTGTTCGGCCGGTTCCAGACTCGTACCGGCCCGAACCGGTGGGGTCCGTTCGGGTTGCTCACTCCGGTCGCCGACGCGATCAAGACGATGTTCAAAGAAGATGTTGTCCCGAAAGATGCCGACAGAATTCTTTTCAACCTCGCGCCGGTCATGATTGCCGCCCCGGCGCTGCTGGTTTTTTCGGTGATTCCGTTCGGCGTCGGGACCTACGTCGCCGATCTGAATGTTGGCGTGTTGTTCATCATGGCCATCACGTCGCTCACCACACTGGCAGTGCTAACGGCCGCATGGTCGTCGGGGAACCGCATTGCGATTCTCTCGGCGTTCCGTTCGGTGGCCCTGCTCATCAGCTATGAAATACCGATGGCGCTCGCACTGGTCGGCGTCATCATGCTGGCCGGCTCGATGTCGCTCGGGCAGATCATCGGAGCTCAGTCAATCCCGTTCATCCTGGTGCAGCCGCTCGCGGTGTTCGTCTTCTTTATCGCCGCGATGGCGGAAATGGCGAGGGCGCCGTTCGACCTGACCGAAGCCGAATCGGAACTGGCGGCCGGGTATTTGAACGACTATGCGAGCATGAAGTTCGGAATTTTCTTTCTTGCCGAGTTCATGGCCGAGATCAGCACATCGGCGATTATCACAGTGCTGTTCCTGAGTGGTTGGAGGGGCTGGGAGCCCGTTCCATCGCACCTGTGGTTCGGTGCGAAGTTGATACTGGTCCTGTTCGTAATCATCTGGTTCCGCATGACGCTGCCACGGCTGCGTATCGACCAGGTGCTGAAACTCGCCTGGAAGGGCCTGTTTGAACTCACATTGATCAATATCATCGTTACTGCGGTGTTGATAGCTATATGGCCGGAGCCGACGACAACGCGTCTGTGGATCATGGCGGCCGTGAACTGGCCGGTCGCAATAATCTCGATCTGGGCCGTGAGCAAGTTGCTCGGGACATCGGGCTACGACGACACAGAGCCCGATTCGGACGCGCCGGTGTATCCAGTTGCGACCGAGCAGATACCGGGTTCGGCGGTTCACATTTCAGGCGTTACTGGCCCCGATACGCAAGCTCGTATGAGCAGTCCTGCGAACTCGCATATTGAACAGGGGGGCAACTGATGATCGGACTTGGTCTGCCTCGCGGGTTCCTGGTTACGCTGAAAAATTTCGTCAGGGCACCTGTAACCGTGCAGTACCCCGACCGTCACGTCGGCCTGTTCGGCGCGGCCAAAGAGGCGGGGATGAACCCGTTCAGGTTCGTGGTCAAAAGGCCGGTCGACTCGATCAAGGCGATCGCGGGCCTTGCAACCGTGCCGGTGGCACTCGAGCAATCGCCCCGGTTCCGGGGGAACGAATTCACGTTCTATGAAGACCGCTGTACGGCCTGTGCCAGCTGTGCCAAGTACTGCCCGCTCGGGATTATCGAGATAGTAAGTGTCCCGGGAAAGATCGACGCGCAAGAAGGCGAGAGCTACAAGCTAGAGGTTTTCGACATCGATATCGGGCGGTGCATGTTCTGCGGCCTCTGCGTCGAGGCATGCCCGTACGACGCCCTCCACATGGGCACGAAGTTCGAGCGATCGACCTATGTTCGGGACGAGCTGATTGTGACCCTGGATGAGCTGAACGCGGCCGAGAAAAAGCCAAGTTCGTTCTACCGCCCACAATTTGAGGAAAACGCGTTCGACCCCTATACCGAAACGGTCGACGACCACTACGACGCGGGCCGTCACGAGCGCCCATCGGACGAAGACCTGAAGAAGAAATGGGTCGACGAACGATGATGGAAGTTTCGACACTGACTAATGTCGCATTCTGGGGCGCTTCAACGATGACGCTGGGGTTCGCCCTGATCGTTGTCACCCAGCGCGACGTTTTCAGGGCGGCGATTGCGCTCGCGGGTTCGTTTCTGGGCGTTGGAATCCTGTATTTCGTGCTCAGCGCGGAGTTCGTCGGGGTCGTTCAGATCCTCGTCTACGTCGGCGCAATTTCGGTATTGATGGCGTTTGCTGTGATGTTCATCCAGGACGTTACCGCGGGCAGTCGACCGGTGCAGGGTCGGCTGGTCGGCGCAACCATGGGGGCGCTCATTCTCGCCGCGGTGGCGTTTACGGCAGTGAACACCGAATGGTCGACAATGGACGACATTACCGACCCTATCGCCGTTGCCGCGCTCACCGAGGGATATGTCGAGATCGGCACCGGTGACGATACGACGGTCGCTATCACCGCACCGGCGGAAACGACCGAACTGGTGATTGAAAACGGCGGGGTGCTGGTCGACAGCACGGGTGCCGTGGGCGTTCTGCTCGTTCGCGAATACGTGCTCGCCTTCGAGATCATCGGTTTGCTGCTGGTGGCCGCGCTGATCGGCGGGTTGCTGTTGATGCGCAACCCCGGGCCCGGCTCAGAGGCCGCGGCAGAGGCAAAGGAAGACGCGGACGCCGAGACAGTGGGATCGGAGGCATCGGTATGACTGTCGAAAACGTCCTACTCGTCTCAGCCGCGCTATTTGCACTCGGTGCCTACGGTGCCGTATCGCGGAGCAGCCTGATTACGGTAATCATGTCGCTCGAACTGATGTTTAACGCAGTTGTCCTTGCCGCAGTCGCGTTCAGCCGCTTCACCCCTTCGGCCGCCTTGCTCAGCGGTGATCCCGTCACTGCCGAGGCCATTCGTTCAGCGCTCACCGGACATGCGTTTGCAATTTTCGTTATCGCGGTCGCCGCCGGTGAAGCCGCGCTGGCATTCGCGCTTGTTTTTGCCATGTTCAGGGCACGTGAATCGATAGAAATTACCGATGCGTCTGTGATGAAAAATTAATCGTGGTTTTCATGAATATGAATTAGAAAACTGGAATTCGAATTTAGATAACCATGTGGGTCGACTACAAGAAAACACCGAACCTGATCTCCGCACAGATGTGGAAGGACCTCCTCGAGGGAGAAGGGCTGCCGACGATGATCCTCCCCGAGGGCGACATCCTCGATTGGGCGGAGGACGCCGCCTTCCGGGTGATGGTGCCGAAGGGTCGGGAACACGTTGCCGACGAAATTTTGAGAAAGCTTTAGCAGGGACACTGTGCTTACCGAAGGCCTGGCCTGGCTCATAATCGCGCTGCCCGTCATCAGCCTGTTGGTGAACGGTGTGTTCGTTCGCGCCTTCGTTGGCTCCGAATCGAAGTACGCCGGTTACATCACCGTGGCCGCAATCGGTGGTTCGTTTGTGCTGTCGATCTGGGCTCTCCTGACGGTGATGTCCGACGGCCCAGTGTTGTTCGACAAGCGCGACTGGATTGCGATTGGCGGCCTGAACCTGACATTCGGCCTGATCCTCGACCAGCTCACGGTAATCATGCTTGTCGTCGTCAGTGGGGTGAGCCTGCTTGTCCAGATCTACGGACAGGCCTACATGCACGGCGATAAGAGCTACACCCGCTACTTCGCATACATGTCGCTGTTTACCGCGTCGATGCTCGGCTTGGTGTTATCGCGAAACATGGTCCAGATGTTTGTCTTCTGGGAGTTGGTCGGTATTTCGTCGTACCTGTTGATCGGCTTCTGGATGGACCGACCGTCGGCAGCGGCGGCGGCCAAAAAGGCGTTTTTGATGACCCGGTTCGGGGATTTCGGGTTCCTGCTCGGAATCCTGTATCTCTACTCGATCAACCCGGCTTACATGGACATCGAGACACTTTACGGCGCGATCGAGGCCGAAGAGATCGCGGTGACGGTCGCGACGTGGGTGGCGCTGGGCCTGTTCGCCGGTGCCGTGGGCAAGTCGGCGCAGTTCCCGCTGCATTCGTGGCTCCCCGATGCCATGGAGGGTCCGACTTCCGTATCGGCGCTGATCCACTCGGCGACGATGGTCACGGCCGGCGTCTTCCTGGTCGCACGTTTCTTCCCGCTCTTCGAATACTCCGATGTGATGACGCTGGTCGCCCTCGTCGGCGGTTTTACTGCCGTCTTCGCGGCGACGATGGGCCTTGTTGCCAACGACATCAAGCGGGTGCTGGCCTATTCGACTATCAGCCAGCTGGGCTACATGATGCTGGCACTCGGGATCGGCGCCTACGCCCCGGCGATATTTCACCTGTTCACACACGCCTTCTTCAAGGCGGCACTTTTTCTTGGCGCAGGCTCGGTCCATCACGCAGCCGGCACTTTCAACATGAAATACATGGGTGGCCTGAGACGGCACATGCCCTGGACCTACTGGAGCATGATCATTGCCAGCGTGAGCCTTGCCGGCCTGTTCCCGTTCTCGGGGTTCTGGTCGAAAGACGAAATCCTCGGGCACGCTGCCGAAGTGGGCACCACCACTGCCACAATCGTGCTCGCACTGGGGCTGATTGCTGCGCTGATGACCGCGTTCTACATGTTCCGGGCGATATTCCTCACGTTCCACGGCGAGTGGCGCGGCGGGGGAGAGAGGGAAGAGGAGGAAGCGAAAGCGGCAGGCGAGCCCGCGCCGGTCGGCAACACCCACTCCCATCTCGCCGAGTCGCCCTGGCTGATGATCGGACCGGTCGCACTGCTTGCTGCGCTGGCAATAGTTATCGGCTTCTTCTCGAACCCGACCGTAGACGTCGGCCCGATCGATAAACATTCGTTCGCACATTTCGTGACAGTTGAAAACGATGCCGTATTCCCGACCGAGCATGCCGCGGTCGAGGCTGGCTCTGAACCCGAGTTCAATTTCGTGATCGCCGGCGCATCGACGGTACTCGCGCTGGCCGGTGTTGGACTGGCCTACCTGATGTACCTCAGGGGATCGATTTCTCCGGCGTCCGTGGGCGCGAGGTTGCAGCCGATCTACAGGCTGATTTTACGCAAGTACTACGTTGATGAACTGTACGAAGACCAGTTGGTACGCAGGGGTTTCTACACGTATCTCGCAGATGGAGTGCGCTGGTTCGACGAGCACTGGATCGACAACGCCAATGTCCACCTTTACACCTGGGTTAGCCGAATTGGCAAAAGCGGCGCACTGGTCCAGAACGGCCAGACGCAGACATATGCCGTTGGCATGGTGATCGGTGTGATCGTGATCGTCGCAGGATTCCTGCTCTGGGGCTGAAAAAGCACGTGAAAATTAGCTCAAGAACAACAACTGAATACGAAACACGGCGTGAAGCGCCGGTAACCCATGTTTGACGGGTTGCTATCGATAACGGTGTTCATGCCTGCCGCGGTAGCGGTACTGGTCGCGCTGTTTGCGCGCGGCGAAAAGGCCGATCTGCAGATCCGCTGGATCGCGATCGGCGCGACCGTGATCACGTTTGTGCTGACAGTGCTGATATTCGTCGGTTACGACCGCGCCGAAGGCGGCGTGCAGATGGTCGACTACTTCGAGCGCTGGATACCGGTCGACGCCCTCAGGTCGTCCTACATCATGGGAGTCGATGGCCTCAGCGCCCCGCTGGTGTTGCTGACCGGGATACTCGGCATGGCGGCGTCGTTCGCATCGTGGCGAATCAAGACCCGGGTCCGCGAGTATTTTTTGTGGCTTTTGCTGCTGGAAACTGCGGTACTCGGGGTGTTCTTGTCGCTCGACCTGCTCCTGTTCTTCATTTTCTTCGAGTTTGAGTTGATCCCGATGTACATGCTGATTGCGATCTGGGGCAGCGGTCGGCCTCGATACTCGGCAATGAAGTTTGTGCTGTTCACCCTGGCTGGCGGTGCGCTAATGCTGGTAGGCATCCTTGCCCTTTACGTGACACCCGGTGTGAACACACTCGCGATGGTTACGATTCCGGAACTAGGGATTACGGGGATCCCGGAACTTATCGCCGCGGCCGACCTGGTAATTCCTGCGGCACTGATATTCGGCTTCTTCTTTGTGGCCTTTGCGATCAAGCTGCCGCTCTGGCCGGTGCACAGCTGGCTCCCAGACGCCCACACCGACGCCCCGACGGCCGTTTCGGTGATGCTGGCCGGTGTACTGCTGAAGATGGCCGGATACGGCCTGCTCAGGATAAACCTGGGCTTCTTCCAGGAAACGAAGGGATTTACGATTCACGATGTGGCCGGGCCAATGGCGATACTGGCGGCAGTATCGGTGATTTACGGCGGGATAATTACGGTCCGGCAGACCGATATGAAGCGTCTGATCGCCTACAGCTCGGTGAGCCATATGGGCTTTGTGCTGCTCGGAATCGCTGCAATAGGCGCCTCGAAAGCCGACACCTCGGCAGGCGGGCTCAACGGCGCAGCGCTCCAGATGTTCACCCACGGTACGATCACGGGACTGGCTTTCCTCATGGTCGGCCTCTCCTACGATCGCACGCACACCCGTCACATCCCGCATCTTGGCGGCCTGTGGAAAAAAATGCCGCTCATCGCAATATTCTTCCTGATAGCAGGTTTCGGATCGCTTGGGCTACCTGCGCTGTCCGGGTTCGTCGCAGAGATCATGGTGTTCCTGGGTACGTTCTCGATCTGGCCGTGGGCAACCGGGGTGGCCGCGTTCGGCGTGGTCCTCGCGGCCGGGTACACGCTCTGGATGGTGCAGCGGGTGTTTTTCGGCGCCCGCCCTGCGAACCCCGGCTTATCTGACGAGATTTACGATGGGCTAGAAGATGCGAGCTGGGTCGATATGGTCCCGGTCATCGCCCTGGCGGCCCCGATCTTCATCATCGGCGTCTGGCCTTCAGTGATTACAGAGGTGTTCGATATCGGAATCCAGGCGGTGCTCAGATGATGACCGTTCAGGACTTCTGGTCACTCTCGCCCGAGATATCGATGGCCCTGCTTGCGCTGGTTGTGGTAGCGGTCGACCTCGTAACGCGCAGCATGGCGAAAGTCTCGGCTGTCGCCCTGGTTGGACTTATCGCGCCGCTTGTACTGACGCTGAACCTCTGGTTCGGATGGTTCGGCGATCCTGCTGCTGGCCCGGCGTTGTTCGGGACGGTCGAAGCAGACCGGTTCTCGCTATTTTTCAACTTTCTGCTGATAACAGTCACGGCGGGCACGGTCCTCGCATCGACAAGATACATCGCGTCGGACCGCATGAAGGACTACGGCGGCGAGTTTGTTGCGCTGGTGCTGTTCTCGGTTACCGGGATGATGCTGCTCGTATCCGCAACGGAGTTGATCACGATCTATGTAGCGCTCGAACTCACCGCGCTGCCGGTGGTTGCGCTCGCAGCGATACACCGCACCAGACAGGCTGTGGAATCGGGCACCAAGTTCTTCGTGCTTTCCGCGATTTCCAGCGCCATCCTCCTCTACGGCTTCGCTTACATCTACGGCTTCACCGGGAGCACGAACCTCGAAGTGATAATGGAACGCCTTTCGGTCTTGCCGACACAGGCCGGCGTCCCGTTCGGCTCGTATGCCGTGCTCCTGGCAGTGATCATGATTGTCGCCGGGTTCGGCTTCAAGATGGCTGTCGTACCGTTCCAGATGTGGGTGCCCGACGTATACGAGGGCGCACCGACCCCGGTCGCCGCGTTCCTGTCGGTCGCATCCAAATCGGCGGCCTTCGCGGTCGTCATGCGAATTATGTACACGGCATTCGGTGAGCCCGGGCTGATGCAGGACTGGTCCGGTCTTTTCGCAGTTCTTGCCGCGGTATCGATGACGGTCGGTAACCTGCTGGCGATCTCGCAATCAAATATTAAACGTCTGCTCGGTTATTCGACTATTGCGCAGGCCGGGTACATCCTGGTCGGACTGGCATCGGTGCCTGCGAACCAGGTAGGGGCAACCTTCGCGGGGGCCGGGGCGCAGGGCGCCCTGTACTACCTTGCCGGCTATGCGTTCACGAACCTTGCAGTCTTCTTTGCCGTGATCGCGATAACCTCGCGCACCGGAGACGATTCGATCGAGGGTATGAACGGGCTGATCAAGCGTTCGCCGTTGCTCGCGTCGCTGCTGGTGTTCGGCCTGCTTTCACTGCTGGGAATGCCGCCGACAGTCGGATTTATGGCCAAGGTCGTGGTGTTTGGTTCGGCACTGAACGCGAATCTTGCTTGGCTTGCGGTGATAGGCGTTGTAAACACGGTTATCGCCGCCTACTACTATCTGCGGGTCATCCGCGCAATCGTGTTTGAGGACCCTGCCGATACCTCGCCTATCAAGGGCGATGTACCCGTTCTGGTGGCCACCTGTGTTGCTGCCGTTGGAGCCGGGGTGCTCGGATTTGCCCCGTTCCTGGTTCTCGAATTCGCCGAGAGTGCGCTTTCGATTCTTCCCGGTTAGATAATTGAATACTGTGGTGACTCCCTCCCCCCGAACAAAAGGGACCGGTCACACCTGCCAGCGGAATTTGAGATAGGTTTTTAACTGTCCAACATGCCACGCTACGAGAAAATAGGAATCGTCCACCACGGATTGCTTGCCGATGCAGGCGAACTGGCGAACGACCTGACCCTCAAATATGCCGATGGGCACAGCTGGTGGCTCGCCACTCAGGACACCCTCGATGAGTGCGAGGACGACCTCAAGACCACCGATCTGATAATCACGATTGGCGGCGACGGCACGATCCTCAGAGGTGTGCACGCGGCCGCGGCCCTCGACATCCCGGTGCTGGGCGTAAACATGGGCCGGGTCGGCTTCATGAGCGATGTCGAGGCAAAAGACGCGCTCGACGAAGTTTCCTGGTATCTCGATGGCAACGCCAGGGTGGAGCGGCGCTACATGCTGAGTGCGACGATCGGGGCCGGGGCGGGTTCCGATTCGGAGCCGGTGCTTGCGCTAAACGACATTACGGTCGCACGCGGTGCAGTGTTGCGGGTGATCGAGGTGAGTACGGTTATCGATGGCGTGCACCTGGCGACGTACAGGGGTGATGGTGTGGTCGTTTCGACTGCGACCGGTTCGACCGGTTACAACCTCGCACTTGGTGGCCCGGTCATGGACCCACAGTCACGAGACTTTCTGGTGAAGCCGATCGCAACCCACATGAGCCAGTTTGGCGGCGTAATACTGCAGGAATCGTCGAAGATCGAACTTACCGTCCTGACCGAGCATGAAGCGACCCTGAGCGTCGACGGCTTTGTCGACGAGCCGCTGGCTGTCGGCGAGACCGTGACCGTCACGCAGGCGGGCAATTTCGCCTCGTTTCTGCGGCGCAAGCCCCCCGCCGATTTCTGGGGTGACCTTTCGAGGCGCCTGGGACTTCGAAAAGGTTCCCTCAAAACATCACGCAGCCGACATCGCTAGCAACCGGTATATTCGGTAAAATCAGAACGAATTGGAACCTAAACGCCCAACCACTCTGTCGATCAGCCGTAAGTACGAGGGAGATCGAGTTTCCCTGCGTGTCGTCACCGCCCGGTTTGGTGATGGTCCCGAGTTTGACCGTGAGATCGTTGAGCACCCCGGATCTGTGGTGCTGATACCCATCACTGCAGAAGGCAGAGTGATTCTGATACGGCAATTTCGACAGTCGGCAGAAACGGTCCTGTTGGAAGCGCCTGCCGGAACGATGGAGCGGGGTGAAAACCCGGAATCGACTGCGCGACGGGAACTGCGCGAAGAGATTGGATACAGCGCCGGAAAACTAATCCCCATCGGCGGCTCATGGGTCGCGCCGGGATATTCAACTGAGTATTCGCACACTTATATAGCGACGGAACTGGAGCTTGACCCCCTGCCCGCGGACGACGGCGAGGACATCGTCATCACCGAGATCGACCTCGGCGATGTCCACCGGTTGATTATCGAAGGCGAACTGGAAGACCAGATGACGATAGCCGCTCTGCTCACCGCGCAGCATGTGTATACGGATTACATCACGACGAGAACGAATCAAGATAAATGAGCAAACGTAAAAATCACCGCAGTACGAAGGCAAGCCATGTACGAGCATGATGTACTGATTATCGGTGGCGGGCTCGCCGGGCTGAGGGCGGCCGTCGAAGTGACGCGGGCGGGCGTCGATGTCGCGGTTATCTCGAAAGTGCATCCCGTCCGCAGCCACTCGAACGCCGCGCAGGGCGGCATTAACGCCCCGCTGACCGATCGCGGGGATGACTGGCAAGGCCACGCCTACGACACGATCAAAGGAAGCGATTTTCTTGCCGATCAGGACGCGGTCGAGATCATGTCGCAAGAGGCCGGCGAGGCTGTTCTTGAACTTGAACGGATGGGTGTCATCTTCAGCCGTGGCGAAGATGGCAAGCTCGGCACCCGCGCGTTCGGCGGCCAGAAAGTGGCGCGCACGTTCTTCGTCGGCGCGATCACCGGCTCTGCGATTTTGCATGTCCTGTTCGAGCAGTCGCTAAAGCTGGGACTGAACGTTTACGAGGAGTGGTTCGTCACGAAGTTGATCATGGAGGACGGAGTCTGCAGGGGCGTGGTGGCGCTCGATATCAAGACCGGCGAAATGCACACGATCAAGGCCAAGGCGGTCATCATGGCGGCCGGTGGAGCGGGCCGTGTTTTCGAGCCTTCGACAAACGCTTTGATCTGTACCGGTGACGGTCTGGCGCTGGCATACCGGGTCGGTGTCCCGATGATGGACATGGAGATGATCCAGTACCATCCGACGACCCTCGCCCGCACGGGGATTCTCATGTCAGAGGCTGCCCGCGGTGAAGGAGCACATCTTCTCAATGCCGAGGGCGAGCGTTTCATGCAGAAGTACGCTCCTGACTACATGGAACTCGCCTCCCGGGACGTCGTTTCACGCGCTGAGCAGACTGAAATCGACGAGGGCAGGGGATTTGATGGCAACGTGCTGCTCGACCTGACGCATCTGGGCCGTGAGTTTATCGAGCATCGACTTGGTTACCTGCAAGAGGTGTCGGTCGAATTTCTTGGCATCGACATGGCGGAGAAGCCCGTGCCGGTCCAGCCCGGCATGCACTACATCATGGGCGGCATCAAGACGACCGTCGACGGCGCAACCAACGTCCCCGGTCTGTACGCTGCCGGGGAGTGCGCAAACGTCAGCGTCCACGGTGCCAACCGGCTTGGCGCCAACTCACTCCTTGACACCGTCGTCTTTGGCAGGCGATCGGCCGTTCATGCCCTCGACTACATCAAGGGGGTCGGTCCCGCATCGCGGGCGGAAGAGGACCTGGCATCGGAGAAAGCCCGGTTACAGGTGCTCCTCGACCGACCGCCGGGCGAACGCATCGCGACGGTCCGGGACGATATGGCCCGCGGGATTACGAAGGGAATCGGCGTTAATCGCGACCAGGCGTCGATGGAAGGCGCACTCGAAAACCTGGTCAATATCAAGTCCCGCCTTCCAGGTGTTTCGGTCGAAAACAAGGGGAAGGTGTTCAATACCGACCTCATGTTCGCTCTCGAACTCGAATTCATGGTCGATTGCGCCGACACCATCGTGGCTGGTGCACTTGCGCGAAAGGAAAGCCGCGGAGCGCACTATCGCACCGATATGACCGAGCGCGACGATGAAAACTGGTTGAAGCACACGCTTGTCTACAAAGACGATGCGCAGGAGCACGGTACACGTGTCGAAACGTCGCCCGTGACGATCACCCAGTGGGAACCAGTGAAGAGGGTCTATTAGATGCAGGTCAATCTGAAAATAAAGAGATTTGATCCTACCGATTCGGGGGGCAAGACCTGGTGGCAGGAATACGAGGTCGATGTACACACGGACTCGACGGTGCTGGATGCGCTGATCGAGGTGCGTGAGCAGGAAGACGGCACCCTTGCGATGCGCTGCGCCTGTCGTGCCTCGATTTGCGGATCGTGCGGAATGCGGGTCAACGGCAACGCCAAGCTGGTCTGCAAGACACGGGTCGAGTCGCTCTCGCCCAACGGCGAGCAGCTGACTATCGAGCCCATGGGCAACCAGCACGTGGTTCGCGACCTCGTCGTGTCGCTCGACACGTTCTTCGACCAGATCAACCGGGTCGAGCCGTACCTGCAGCCGAGTTTCGTGCCCGAGCAGGGCGAGTACACAGCCTCGAACGAGTCGATGGAAAACCTTGTCACGTCGATGAACTGCATCATGTGCGGCATTTGTGTTTCCGATTGCACGGTCCTCGAAGTCGATTCCAACTTCATCGGTCCGGCCGCGCTGGCCAAGGCCTGGCGGTTTACTGAAGACCCCCGCGATGGGAAGCGTGACGAGCGGCTAAAGGCCCTGAACGACGAAGACGGCGGCATCTGGGACTGCACACGCTGCTTGAAGTGCGTTGAGGTCTGCCCGAAGGGCGTTGCGCCGATGGACCGGATCATGGAACTGCGCGAAGCGGCCATTGAAGCCGGGAACACGAACACTCACGGCTACCACCACTCAGAATCTTTCTACAACTCGGTCAAGAAGAACGGACGGCTCGACGAGACCCGATTGGCTATCGATTCGGCAGGCATGTTCAACATCCCACGAATGCTCGATCTGGTGCCTATCGGTCTCGCCGCAATGCGGAAAGGCAAGTTGCCATCACCGATGCCCCACAAATCTGAAGATCACAAAAAAGTTAGAGAACTGTACGACAGCGTGGAAGGTGAATCGAAATGAAGTACGCCTTTTACCCCGGATGCGTGGCGCGCGGGGGTGCGCCCGAGCTCTACGACTCGGCGCTGGCGGTGATGGAGCGCCTCGGCATCGAGCATGTCGAGTTGACGAAGGCCGCCTGCACCGGTGCCGGTGTGCTGCAGGAAAAGAACCTGAAGATGGGCGACGTGCTGAACGTGCGGACGTTCGCAATGGCCGAAGAGATGGGCCTGCCGATCATGGTGTTGTGCTCGACCTGCCAGGGTGTGATGAGCCAGGCGAACCACCGCGTGCAGCGCGATCCCGAGTATCTTGCGGAGATCAACACCCACCTGGCAGCCGAAGGTCTTGAGTACAAGGGCACGACCACTGTCAAGCACATGCTGTGGGCGCTGATCGAGGATATCGGGCTCGACACGCTGAAGGAGACATTTACCAGGGAACTCACCGGGATGAACATGGCACCGTTTTACGGCTGCTACATCGTGAGGCCGTCCGAGGCGCTCGGCTTCCTCGACAACCCGGAGCGCGAGACTTCCCTCGAAACGCTTATCGAACTGGTCGGCGGTAACATAACCGATTTCCCCGGTAAGACGGCATGCTGCGGATTCCCGATTCTTTTCATCAACCAGGCCAACTCGATGAAGATGGTCGCAAACCACACGGGCACTGCGAAGGACTTGGGTGCCGATGCGATGGTCACGCCGTGCCCGCTATGCCACTTGAACCTGGACGGTTACCAGCCGAAGGCGCGAAGGCAGGTCCGGGGCGACAAGGCTGACCTGCCGGTGATTCACGTGCCGCAGTTGATCGGGCTGGCGATGGGCATGAGTGAAAAAGAGCTCGGGCTGCAAAAACACATAGTTTCGACGAAAAAGCTGGTGAAACAGGCCGAGGCGCTGCCCGCGAAGGCGTAGTTGCCCGAGTCCCGTCTCCTTCGCAAGGGGGTAGTTCAAAATTGCGGCAAAGAAAAAATTGGCTACCATTCCCACTCTGCCACTGACGGGTGAAAATCGACCTGATGATCCGGAATTCCAAGAGATAGACTAGGGTGTTTTGCATCGTCGTACTGTTCAGCATTACGTCGATCGACCAAAAATATCTTGTCGGGGAAAATAATGTAGTGGTGCGATTCATTCTTGAAATCGGCGTACCACGAACCCTTGTGCTCACGGTCAGCGATTCTTGTATCTCGTCCGCCATTTTGTCCGCTTCGCCTGCCTCCACTTCCACGGAGTGCAAAGTCCACCGGGAGAGCCAGGGGGGTGTGCTTCTCTGTGACCGGTTCGACTCTCGTCGAGATAATTGCCACGTTCTCGAGCACGCCGATATTTTCCAGCGACTCTTCGATTATCACTCCGTTGAAGTTCCCGAGAGATTCCATATTTTCGACCCTGATGCTATGGCCAGTCATAAAGGCTATTCGGAGTTCAGATGTTTACAGTATGAATACAAAATGGCTGTGCCGTGAGCAGATATCGTGAGCACGAGCCCGTCGCCAGAGCCAAGTGACGATGCAGGATGTCACCCATCCTCTAAGTCCGTCTCTAAATAATGGAGGAAGAATCGGGCTGTTGGTCCCGAGACCTAGGATCGGTGACACTATGCGCCGCAATCGCGAGACATCTAGTCGTAGTTAACGAAGTGCGCGCCTTTGAACCAGTCGTTCAGCATGATACTGTGCGCCTCGACTATCCCGCGGATTCGGTCGTCGTTCCAGCCGCGGGCGCCCATCCAGCGCAGCAGGATCCGCAGGTCCGGCGCTTTCGGATCGTCGGGGAAGTTGAGTAGCTCGGTCTTCAGATCGGGCGCGTTCGCAATGTAGTCGGGCACCGGGCAGCGCTCTTCGATCAGCTCCCGTGCCGCAACGACGTCGCCGCCGTTGATGCGCAGCATCCGCTCAAGCCACGTGTCGAACTCCCACGCTACGGCCATCGACCACAATTCATCGGTCTCCCTGCCTCGTTTCATGCCGGGGAACACACCGATCACGATGGACAGTATTCCGGGGCCTTCGCCAAACCCTTCGGGAAAGCTGAGATCGCCAATCGAATCGAGCGTGGCCGCGTAGGCCGCGGAGACGAAATCGACATACATCGGCCTGAATTCTGCTTCGGGTAGCTCGATCTCGTACTGGTAGTCCGGAGTTGCCTTTTCGAAATCCCACGCCAGGAACGCGAACTCAAGCGACGACGGGACCGGGGGCTTTGGCCGCCAGTTCAGTGCATCCAGCATTTCAGCTTCAGGTGCCATTCGTCGTTCTCCAGAGATTTGGTCGTGCACAGAGAGTAACGCATTGAGGTGCGCTGGCGGGGGTTAATTCGTACCCTCTCCCTTTTAGGGAGAGGGGGTTGGCAAGCGCTTATGCCTTTGCCATTATGTCGACCAGTTCCTGCACTGAGTCGGCCGATGCTTTGAGGGCTGCGGCTTCGGCGTCGGTCAGCTCAACTTCGAGTATCTCCTCAATGCCGCCGGCACCAAGTTTCACCGGCACGCCAGCGTACAAACCGTCGATTCCATACTCACCTTCGAGGTAGGCGGCACACGGGAGTATCTCCTTGCGGTCGAGCAGGATCGCTTCGACCATCTGCGCCACCGCCGCCGACGGTGCGTAGTAGGCTGAGCCGGTCTTCAACAGGCCAACGATTTCGGCACCGCCGTCGCGCGTCCGCTGCACAATCTCTTCAAGGCGACTTGCCTCGATCAGCTGTGCGACCGGCACGCCACCGATAGTAGTCGAACCGATCAGCGGGACCATCGTATCGCCGTGGCCACCAAGTACGTAGGCCGAAACGTTCGTGACGGAAACCTTGAGTTCCTGCGAAAGGAAAGTGCGGAACCGGGCGGTGTCGAGAATTCCTGCCATGCCGACCACGCGTTCTTTCGGGAAGCCGCTGACCCTGTAGGCGTGCTGGACCATCGCATCGAGGGGGTTCGAGACGATGATCAGGACTGCGTCGGGAGAGCGTTTGGCGACTTCTGCGGTGACGGAGCCGACGATGTTCATGTTGGTCATCAGCAGGTCGTCGCGGCTCATCCCGGGTTTGCGGGGGATGCCTGCGGTTATCACCACAACGTCGGAGTTCACCGATTCATCGTAGGTGTTCGAGCCGATGATCTGGGCGTCGGTTCCGATTACAGGTCCCGACGAGAGCATGTCGAGCGCCACGCCCTGCGGCTTGCCTTCAACAATGTCGATCAACACCACGTCGGCATAGCCACTCTCGAAAATACGCTGCGCGGTAGTTGCGCCAACAAATCCAGCGCCAACAATCGTCACTTTGAATCTCATTTTTAGTTCCTTCTCAACCCGTGCTGTTTTTCGTCCAATTTTCGTACTGCGACCTCACAGGATGAAATAACTCGAAAACAACGAGTCACTCCCATTTGTGAGGTTTGCCTTTTCTGGGTAATACTTTGCCCGTATCGGGCCTGATCGCATGGGTCTCGTTGGTTTTTGCGGCCGACTTTCCGGTCACGCGGTCGAGACCTTCAATGCCGTAACTCCCCATCGCTTCAGCATGCCCCATCGCCACGAATAAAACATCGGCGTTTTCGTCGGCCACAGCTTCGTCGCCCTCATTTTCCGCAATAGCCTGGGCGAGCTCGGCGATCTCCTCATCGAGAATGCTGGTCCTGTTGGCTACTATCTCGGTTGCACCCTGATCTTGGAACTGGCCTGAGCCGATCTTAAATCGATTGTGAAAGTCCCAAACCTCACCGGCCATGCGGCTTACCGAATCGACAAACTCGGCCCGGCCGATCGTGTTGGGCGCGTAGGTTCGCTGGTGGTCGTCAGAGTTGTTCAGAGACTCGTTCATTTGGAGATCGCTAGAGCGGAATGTTCCCGTGCTTTTTCGGTGGCAGGGAGTCGACCTTGTTTTCGAGCATGCGCAGGGCCTTCACCAGCTCGGGACGTGTTTGAGCGGGGTCGATCACGTCGTCGATGTAGCCGCGGTTGGCCGCGACATAGGGATTTGCGAACCGCTCCCGGTAGTCATCGACCATCTCGGCCCGTTTTGCATCGGAATCTTCGGCATCGGCAATCGCCCGCCTGCCGATCACGTTCACCGCGCCCTCCGGTCCCATGACTGCGATTTCCGAACCGGGCCACGCGAGGTTCACATCGGAGCGGAGCTCTTTGGAACTCATCACGATATATGCGCCGCCATACGCCTTGCGCAGGATGACGGCCATTTTCGGTACGGATGCCTCGACATAGGCATAGAGCAGCTTGGCACCGTGCCGGATGATGCCGCCGTACTCCTGCTGGGTTCCGGGCATGAACCCCGGCACATCGACAAAAGTCACGAGGGGGATGTTGAAGGCGTCGCAGAAACGCACGAATCGGGCGCCCTTGTCGGAAGCGTCAATATCGAGCATCCCGGCCATCTGGTTCGCCTGGTTGGCGACAATCCCGATCACCCGGCCATCGAGTCGGGCCAGCCCCACAACGATGTTCGGTGCGAAGTTGTGGTGGACTGGCAGGAAATCGGCGTTATCGACGATTTTTGTGATCACGTCCATCACGTCGTACGGCTGGCTGGCAGCATCGGGAACTACATCGCGCAAAGCGGGGTCGGCGCGGTCGGGGGTGTCGGTCGGGTCGACTACCGGGGGGGATTCAGCATTGTTTGAGGGCAGGAATGAAAGCAGCCTGCGCACGTCGGCGAAACAGGCGTCTTCCGACTCGGCCGTAAAGTGTGCAACGCCACTTTGCGAGGCATGGACCGCCGCACCGCCGAGTTCCTCGTGCGAAACGTCTTCGCCGGTTACTGACTTCACTACGTCGGGGCCGGTGATGTACATCTGGCCGATTCCTTCGACCATGTAGATGAAATCGGTGAGGGCGGGGGAGTAGACCGCACCTCCGGCGGCAGGGCCGGCGATGATCGTGATTTGCGGGATCACCCCGGATGCCAGCGTGTTTCGCTTGAAGATCTCGCCGTAACCGGCCAGCGAGTCGATGCCTTCCTGGATGCGGGCGCCGCCGGAGTCGTTGATTCCGATGATCGGTGCGCCAGTGCGCATGGCGTGGTCCATCACCTTGGTAATTTTTCCGGCTGCGACCTGCGAGAGGGAACCGCCCAGTACGGTGAAGTCCTGGGCGTATGCAAAGACGCTTCGGCCATCGATAGTCCCGTAGCCGATTACGACTGAATCACCCTCGAACCGCTGCTTGTCGAGTCCGAGGTCGGTCGAACGGTGGGTGACGAACGTGTCGGTCTCGGTAAAGCTGCCTTCGTCGAACAGCCTCGCAAGTCGTTCCCTAGCGGTCAGTTTGCCGCGCTTGTGCTGGGCTTCGACCCTGGCTTCACCGCCACCGAGTTGCGCCGCGGTCCGGCGGGCTTCAAGGGCGTCCAACTTAGAGAGGTGTCCCGACTCGTCTGACGCATCGGACTTGGATTCGGTGGCTATGGGGTGCCTCACAGGCTCGGGTGGGAGTCGACTTTTGGTTGGGCCGGGGCCGGAGGGTCGACCGGAATTAGCGCAAGAAACAAACAGTGCTCACAGCGCCCGTAAATATTAACTTACGTGAAGATGCGCAGCAACTGTGCCTTGAAGGTCATTTTAGGCCGTCTCAGGTGTTAAAATCGTCACTGGTGTGAGGCAGTCGTTTCTTTTTGGTTTTCAGACTCACGGCAGAGCAAAAGCTTCGTAAAAGTGTCTTTTATTCAACAGGTATCCCTCTCAGCGCTCCGCATCGGAAACCATGAGTTTGTGTGGGGAAGTCGTACCTACATCATGGGTGTAGTGAACGTGACCCCCGATTCATTTTCTGGCGATGGTGTTCTTTCCGCTGCCCGGGGGGCGGGCGGAGTCGGTGAAGCGGTGGAACAGGCCCTGCGTGTGGAAGACGAGGGTGCCGACATCATTGACGTGGGCGGCGAATCGTCGAGACCCCCCGGCGTGTATCAGGGAGCAATATCCATCTCCACCGATGAGGAAATCGACCGGGTCGTACCGGTTATCGAGGCACTTTCGGGCCGAGTGAGCACTCCCATCTCCATCGACACCCGTAAAGCGGCGGTTGCAGCCGCTGCGATCGAGGTGGGGGCCGTACTTGCTAACGATGTGTCGATGCTGGGCGATCCCGAAATGGCGAGCGTGATCTCTGGTGCCGGTGTCGGGGTGGTCGTGAGTCACATCAGGCCCGGCGGGCACCGGGGCGATGTGGTCGCCGATGTTCTTGACGATCTCGGGTCGGCTGTCGAACTGCTTACTGGCGCTGGTGTCGACCGTACCAGCATCGTTGCAGATCCCGGAATCGGGTTTGCCAAGACGGCTGCTCAGTCGGTCGAGCTGATGCGTAATATCTCCCGTCTCCGAACTGACCTTGCCCTGCCGCTACTCGTTGGTTCGTCTCGCAAGTCGTTCATCGGGTCGGTGACCGGCGAACCGCTCGAAAGTCGTGAGTTCGGTACCGCTGCTACCGTTGCGCTGGCGATTCAGCGTGGGGTCGATATCGTTCGAGTCCACGATGTGAAAAACATGGCGAGCGTGGTTAGGATGAGCGATGCCATCGTGAGGGGGCGGGATGACTGATTCGCCGAAATTGCCAGGCGGGTTCGTAACCGCGTACATTGGTCTCGGAAGCAACCTCGGCGACAGGTCGAAAAACCTGTCGGGGGCCGTCGAACGGCTCTCACGTATCGGCACTGCCGGCGCGATCAGCGTGATCTACGAAACGAAACCGTGGGGAGTCGATGGCTATCAGCCCAGATACCTCAATCAGGTAGTGGCTGTAAGCACGACGCTCGACCCGCTCGAAGTCGTGACCGAGCTACTGAGCATCGAGCATTCGCTCGGTCGCAGCCGCCAGGAGAAGAACGCATCCCGCACGCTGGACCTGGACCTGCTGCTGCATGGCACCTCCATCGTCGACGCCAGTGGCGTTTCGGTCCCGCACCCGCGGCTCCACGAGAGGGCGTTTGTGCTAGTTCCGCTGGCCGAGATAGCCCCGGAGGTCGTTCACCCGGTGCTGAACCGTACGATGTTCGAACTCGCGGAAGATGCCGACCGGTCTGGCGTTTCGCTGATGCGGTAAGGGCGTGAATGTAGCAGCAGTGGCTTTCCCCTCACCCCAGCCCTCTCCGGGGAGAGGGGGCAGTTGGCCCACTAACTGCTGCTGGTCGTTTCGTACAGGACCCGCATCAGTGACGCCAGCAGGAATACGACAACGCCCAAGAACACCATGGCGTTGTAGCCGACGAGCCACGAGAGCCTTGCGGCAAGCCCGGTCGGATTGTCGGACGGCCTGAAATCCGTCTGCCTGAAGTCCCACACGAGATAGAACATCCAGAGGGCCAGGGCCAGCTTAACGCCAAGCACGATGAACCAGCCCGGCGAAGCGTCGTCGCCAGTGAGCCGGTCGAACATCAGTACGAGCCCCGACACGATGATGGCAATGACGGAAATATCGACCAGTTCGCGATATACCTGGCCGATGGACCGCAAAACAGGTTGGACAAGATCGGGGTTTGCCTTCTCGACAGGACGCAGCACGAACGCGAAAAATGCGCTCCCACCTATCCATGTGACAGCACCGATCGCGTGGACCCAGCGCACGATCAGCATGAACCAGTCGCCTGCGGCTATTTCTCCAAACATGGGGCGATTATGTCATTAGCCCCGAGCGACTGAATGGCATCCGGAGCGGGGTGCTGACGAGTTATCCGGCGACCAGAATCTCGAGCTGCTCTGCCAGGTCCTCGGCGCTGATGCCACCGGTCCAGCGGCGGGAGATGTCGTGTTTCTTGTCGAGGAACATCGTGGTTGGGAACTGGAAAACTTCGTATGCGAACTGGATCGTCGAGCCCGTGTCGGGCAGTGTGGGGTAGGTAATTCCGAGATCTTCGAGGAACTCTGCGCCACTTGCGGGCGAGTCGACACCAAGCTGCTGAATGCCGATGAAAGCTACCCGATCGGCGTACTCCTCATACGCGGCCTGGAGATCGGGCAGTTCGGCTTTGCACGGCGGGCACGATGGGAACCAGAAGTTCACCAGCACCGGTTTGCCTTCGTTCAGTTCGAGACTGAACTCCCCGTGGGCAAACGTTTCGCCCGTTACTGGAGGTGCGTTTCCTACGGTTTCGGTCGAACCACCCGCTCCGACCTGGGCTACCGATCCTGAAGAGTTATCGGTTCCGCAGGCGATGGCTGCTATTGCGACCAGCCCGATCAGGGCCAGCAGCCAGAGTCGCTTTATGGTTCGGGCTTGTGGGTTGCGTTTCATCGGTCGGGCGACTCCGGTTGGCATGCGTCGTGCAGTCAGTGTTCTTGGGCGGTATTAATATGATGTATCTCGTTGCTGCATCGGCGCGGCATTGTGAGATTCGTTAAGTTTTACGCTCGTTATCGGCCAACGGTTCCCAGCAAACGGGGCCTCGGCCTCAGCCTTGCGAATCATTTCGCATCAGGTCCAGTTGATCCCGGATCGCCGTTTCGAGATTGTCGACCGGCACCCGCACCTGTTCCATCGTGTCCCGATTGCGGATGGTCACGGCGTCGTCATCTTCGACCGTTTCGAAGTCGACAGTCACACACAAAGGTGTGCCGATTTCGTCCTGTCGACGATATCGGCGGCCGATGCTCTGTGAATCGTCGTACTGGGTGTTGAAATGCGGACGTAGAACGTCATAAACGCGTCGCGCCGTCGGTACGAGCCGGTCATTCCGCGATAGCGGGAGCACGGCGACCTGGTACGGCGCGATATCGGGGTGGAACCGCAGAACAACGCGTTTATCCTTGCCTTCGCCCTCTTCGTCGTAAGCGTCGGCCAGGAACGCCAGCGCTGCTCGATCTGCGCCCATCGCGGGCTCAACTACAAATGGGACGAATCGCTTCTTCTGCTGGTCGTCGAAGTAGGAAAGATCCTTCCCGCTCTTTTCAGCATGGGCCTTCAGATCGAAATCTGTTCGATTTGAAATAGTTTCAAGCTCATCCCAGCCCCACGGAAACACGTACTCAACGTCCGCCGAGGCCTTTGAGTAGTGAGGCAACTCGTCTGGTTCGTGATTGCGGAGCCTGAGTTTTTCGCTCCGGATGCCATGGGAGGTGAAAAAAACCATCGACCAGTTCATCCAGTATTCGTGCCACTCGTCATCGGTACCCGGCTCGCAAAAGTACTCCATCTCCATCTGCTCGAACTCACGGGTTCGGAATGTGAAGTTTCCGGGAGTAATTTCGTTGCGAAATGACTTGCCGATCTGCGCTATGCCAAATGGGATTTTCTTTCGAGATGTCGTCTGGACGTTCTCAAAATTCACGAAAATGGCCTGGGCAGTTTCAGGACGGAGATAGACGACTGCAGCGCTGTCCTCGACGGGGCCGAGAAACGTCTTGAACATCAGATTGAACTGGCGTGGTTCGCCGAATGCACCGCCGCAGTTGGGGCATGTATCACCTTCGAGTTTGTCCTCTCGGAATCTGCGATGGCAGCCCTGGCACTCAACAAGCGGGTCGGTGAAGCTGTCGACGTGACCTGATGCCACCCAGATGTCGGGGTGCATCAGGATTGATGCGTCCATGCCGACAACGTCGTCGCGCTCGCGCACCATCGACTTCCACCAGGCGTCTTTTACGTTGCGTTTCAGTTCGACGCCGACCGGGCCGTAGTCCCAGACGCTGGAGAGTCCGCCGTAAATTTCGGAACTCTGGAATACGAAACCGCGTCGCTTTGAAAGTGAAACGAGGGTCTCGAGGGTCGTGCCGGTCAGTGTGCGCTGGGTCAAATGAGTTGCTCCTGCAGTCCACACCGGGCGGACGCGTCTACACAAAAAAACACGCCCACAGGCTGCGGACGCACTGGTTCAAGTTTACAGTTCGGCCCGCCGATTGCCACGACGAAAGACCGCGAGGTCTATTATTTGCCGACCACGATCAAAAACACAGGAAAGAGACACTCGGGGAGTACCGAAAATATGGCAAGCACGATGGCGGGGCAGCTTGAAAACAGAGTTGCGATGATTACCGGCGCGGGCCGCGGTATCGGGGTTGGTATTGCGGGCGTGCTGGTGAGCCGGGGGGCTG
>Ga0066376_10000453_pt1 | contig 38075 bp, 27 predicted proteins | sample Knorr_S15_td_Bot_FD_77009 | JGI IMG/M metagenome (GOLD analysis project Ga0066376, IMG submission 77009) | Marine microbial communities from Southern Atlantic Ocean transect - Knorr_S15_td_Bottom_ad_5009_LV_A | ecosystem: Environmental > Aquatic > Marine > Oceanic | place: Southern Atlantic... | reverse complement strand
CAGACACCGACAGCACCTGCCAGAGGACAAAGCCACTGAACCAGCAGGCAAGCGTGAGGCTTTGGCTGATCAGCCACGCCCGCACGCCGCTGTGGCCTCCGGCGTGAGCGGTAAAGGCCACGAGAATCGGCAACGCCAGGCCATAGACGGCCAAGGCTCCAGCCAGCGTCAGCAAGATCTGAAACGTCTCCCAGAAGCCGGGTACGATTCCGGTGATCATCGCGAAAACCAGCAGGTGATACACGAGAAACGGGAGCGTCAAGGCGGCCAGTTGCCTGGGTGCGAAACCGAAGATCCTCATCGGTTGCTCCTGCGGATTGCCAAGCAGTTCCAGAGCTCCGCGTGCAGATCGCATGTGCTCCGATGCCCGGGACGTGGGCCTGGGCGCAGCGGATCACTGTGTTGTACCGGCCCGGCGAAGGCGGGTGTGGGCCAGTTCGCCGGTTTCGGGGTCGACCAGCGAGTAGTGTGTTCCGACGGTGGGTCGTGCTGCGGCAAAGGGCTGTTTGCTCTGGGCTTCGTCGAAGGCATCGACGTCGGCCTCGATGACCTCGTGAGAGCTCAGGCGGCCGGTGACTTCTACGGACTTTTCGGCAAGGCCGTAGTCTCCGTCGACCTCGACGTCGAGCACGTACGGGATCTTGGATCGGGATTGGACTCCGCGAAGTGTTACGACGCGTCCGACGTGACGGGACAGGTGGGCCGCATCGGTGATCACGGTCTGTGGGGGCGGATCGGGCTGGTCCTCGGAGGAGGATCTCGCAGCGGGTTTGGCTATCGGGGTGGGGCCATTGGGAGTGTCGACGCAACCGGGGAGCAGCATCGAGATGAGGAGCAGGAATGAGGCCCCCGCCACGGGATGGGGGAGTCGCGGTTGAGATTTCATCGTGAGGACGTCCATCGATTGGTCCTGAACCTGGTCCGTATCAGTCAAAACAGGGGGAGCCCGGAGTCGGGGGGCCGTGGTGCCAGTCTGGTCCGCCGAAGGCGGGCTAGGCAAGGATGGGCGTGATCACGTGGCCGTCGCCTTCGGGGCCGATCAGTCGCTGATTGAGACCCTGGTAGCGGTACGAGAGCCGGTGGGGGTCGAAGCCCAAGAGGTGCAGCACCGTGGCCTGCAGGTCGTGGACTCCGACCTTGTCGCGGGCCACGAAGTAGCCCAGCTCGTCGGTTTCGCCATGAGTCACCCCGCCCTTGATTCCGCCACCGGCCATCCACATCGAGAAGCAGTGGGGGTGGTGGTCTCGGCCAAGGAACTTCGATCCGTTGCGTTCTTCGTTCAGTGACGTGCGGCCGAACTCACCACTCCAGATCACCAGCGTCTCATCGAGCAGCCCTCGCTGCTTCAGATCACTCAGCAGCGCGGCAATCGGCCGGTCGACCTCCTTGCACTTCTTCGGCATCGCCGTGATCAGGTCGTTGCTCTTGGCCGTGCCATGCATGTCCCAGCCCCAGTCGAACAGCTGGACGTAGCGGACCCCCTGCTCGACCAGCCGCCGGGCCAGCAGGCAGTTGTTGGCAAACGAGGCCTTGCCCGGGGTGGTGCCGTAGGATTCCTGGACGTGCTTGGGTTCCCGGGTGACGTCCATCACCTGAGGCACCGACATCTGCATTCGGAAGGCGAGTTCGTACTGGCTGATGCGGGTCCGCGTTTCCGGGTCGCCGATCCGTTCGAGTTCCAGCTCGTTGAGTTTTCTGAGCGCGTCGAGGCTGCGGCGTCGGACGTTGCGATCGAGTCCCTTGGGGTTTGAGACGAACAGGATCGGGTCTCCGGCACTTCGGCACTGCACGCCCTGGAAGACCGACGGCAGAAACCCGCTGCCCCACAGGCTCTTGCCACCGCTGGGATCGGTGCCTCCGGAGATCAGCACGACGAAACCCGGCAGGTTGGCATTTTCGGATCCCAGTCCCCAGGTGGCCCACGAACCCAACGAGGCGCCTCCGAAACGAGCGGCTCCGGTGTAAAGCAGCAGCTGGGCCGGGGCGTGGTTGAACTGGTCGGTGTGCATCGAGCGGATGATTGCCATCTCGTCGGCGTGGAGCGAGAGCTGAGGCAGCAGTTCGCTGATCATCTGGCCGCTGTCGCCTCGAGGCTGAAAGCGGTAGGGAGTTCCCAACAGCTTGGGCCGCCGGGCCTTGAGATCGATGAACGGCAGCCGTTCCTTCTGCAGCACCGCCAACAGGTCATCAGGGCACGGCTGCATGTTGTGTTTGAGCAACGCCGGCTTGAAATCGAACAGTTCGTGCTGCGGCGGCGAACCGGCCATGTGCAGGTAGATCACGTGCTTGGCCTTGCCCGGCAGCGGCGAACTGTGCGGTTGGCGGGGGTCGGCGGTGGCTGCGGCGTTGGCACCGGTGCTGAGGCCGCCGAGGGCCAGGGCTCCGAGTCCGACCTGTGAGTCGCGGAGGAAGTGGCGGCGGGTGATCGTCTGCAGGTAGTGCTGGCGTGGGTCCATGGGAATGTCGCTTGGTGAGTGGCGGAGGTGTGGCAGAGATGTAGGGGAGGGGATCGGCAGATGGTCGCGGGGGACTAGGGTCTCGTGAGTGTCTGGTCGAGGTTGAGCAATACGTTGGCGACGACGGTCCACGCGGCCATGGTCGCGGTATCGCCATCCGACGAAGGGACTCCGGCGGGCATGGTTGCGAGTTGTTTGGCCGCCTCGGTGTTGTTTCGGTAGTGAGCCAGTTCGGATTCAAACAATCCGACCAGCACCTGCAGTTGGGCGGGGCTGGGCTGTTGTCCGGTGGCCAGTCGCAGTCCGAAGGAGACTCGCGAGGCGGGCGTTGTGCCCCCTTCGGCGACGAGCCGTCGGCCGAGTGCCTGTGAGATTTCGACGTAGACCGGGTCGTTGAGCGTCACGAGGGCCTGCAGCGGCGTGTTGGTGCGGATCCGACGCGGCATGCAGATTTCCCGACTGGGCGCGTCGAAGGTGGCCATCGACGGATACGGCACGGTGCGGCGCCAGAAGGTGTAGAGTCCTCGACGGTGTTTTTGCGATCCGGGGCTGGTGGGCCACTTGCGTTGGCCGTTGAAGGCCGCCTGCCAGAGGCCCGGTGGCTGGAACGGGTACACGCTGGCTCCGCCCATCCGGCGATCGAGCAGGCCGGCGATCGAAAGTGCCTGGTCGCGGATCGTCTCGGCCTCGAGCCGGAACCTCGCGCCTCGCCCGAGCCAGAGGTTGGTGGGATCAGCCGCCAGCATCCGGGGCGTCACCCGGGCCGATTGCCGGTAGGTGTGGGAGCTGACAATGGTCCGCAGCAGGGACTTGACGTTCCAGTCGGAAGCCAGGAACTCGGTGGCGAGCCAATCGAGCAGCAGCGGGTGGGTGGGCGGGTTGCCCTGTGTCCCGAAGTCCTCCTCGGTCGCCACCAGCCCTCGCCCAAACAGCTGGCTCCAGAACCGGTTGACCGCCACGCGTGCCGTCAGAGGGTTCTGGTCGCTGGTGATCCAGTTGGCGACTCCCAGTCGGGTCCTGGGCACGTCGTTACCGGCGGGGTGGAATCCGGAGGGGAATTCGGGCGTGACCTTTTTTCCCTTTTGCAGGAAGCTGCCGCGGATCATCACGAACGTGTCGCGGCGTTTTTCGGCGGGCAGGTCCTGCATCACGGGCAGAGTGGGGAACTTGGGCCGGTTCTTTTTGAGCACTGCGATCGAGTCGGCCAGGCGAGCCGCCTGCCGGGCCAGGGGGCCGGGGAGGCTTGTGTTGTGCTGGTGGTTGGCGGTCGGCTTGGCCTTGAGCGTGGTTTCCCAGACAGTTTTTCTCTGGGCATCGAGTAGCCGGATGACCAGGCCTGCCTGACGCGAGAACAAGCCGCCGTCGGTGCGGTTGTGGATGTGGATGCGGGAGACCGGCAGCTGGGAACCCAGGTCGACTTCCCACCAGGGGCTGGCTTCCCCGTCGGTATGCGTGGTCGACTTGGCCTTGAAGTAGTCGCCATCGGTGTTGCCATCGACTGCCAGGCCGGCCGGTCCGTCGAAGGCGGTACTCGACTGTTTGGCCGGCTTCTTCAACGCGAGATTGACCGGCTTCTCGGGCTTCTCGGGATTATTGCTGTCGGCGGAAAAGACCTGCACCTCGGCCAACGACAGGTGTTTCTTGGTGCCTTTCTGCTTGGGCAGTTCAATGCGGACGAAGCGACCGATTACCGGCCGTGAGGCGGCGTCGTTGGTTTCGGCGACGATACCGGGTTCGAGTGCCTTGCGTTTTGCCTGGAGCGTGGCGATTTGGGCGTCGAGAGTTGCGACGTCGCGGACCATCTGCGGCGTGGGTGCTTCGATCACCGGGGCCTCGTCGCCACGGTCCGAGTCGGCCGACTGGTTGAACATGTCGTAGAGGCGGTAGTACTCGAGCTGGGTGATCGGGTCGTACTTGTGGTCGTGACACTTTGCGCACCCGAATGTGAGCCCCATCCAGACTTGCAGCGTGGTGTCGACCCGGTCCTTGACCGCAGCCACGCGGAACTCCTCGTCGTCGGTCCCCCCCTCGGTGTTGGTCATCGTGTTGCGGTGAAACGCGGTGGCGATTTTCTGTTCGAGTGTGGCGTCGGCCAGCAGGTCGCCGGCCAGTTGGTCGGTGGTGAACTGGTCGAAGGGCTGGTTGGTGTTGAAGGCGTCGATGACCCAGGTGCGGAACCGCCAGGCATTGGGCCTCAGTGGATCCGAGCCGTAGCCTCGCGAATCGGCATAGCGGGCCAGGTCGAGCCAGACTCGGGCCCAGCGTTCTCCGTAGGCCGGATCGGTCAGGAAGCGGTCGACGAGCCGGTCCCAGGCACCCGGAGCCCGGTCGGCCAGGAAGCGGGTGATCTGGGGACCAGTGGCCGGCAGTCCCCTGAGGTCCAGGCTCAGGCGGCGGATCAGCGTTTCGCGGTCGGCGGTGGGTGAAGGCTGCAGGCCCCGGGTCTTCAACGTGGCCTGGATGAACCGGTCGATTGAGTTGTTTGAGGTCCACTGGGCGTGTGCGTCGGGTACGCCGGGATGCTTCGGCGGGATGAAGGACCAGTGGCGTGAGTAGGGAGCTCCCTGGTTGATCCAGCGCGAGAGGGTGGCGATCTGCTCGGCCGAGAGTGCGGGCCCCTCGTCGGCGGGTGGCATCCTGAGATCGGGGTCGGCGCTGGTGATGCGGGCGATCAGCGAGCTGCTGACCGTCTTGCCCGGGACAATCGCCGTGCGGCCGCTCTCGAGTTTGCTGGTGCTGGAGGTGCGGAGATCGAGGCGGAGCCCGGCCTGGCGGTTTCCCGTGTCGCGGCCGTGGCACTTGAGGCAGTGGAGCGAGAGTACCGAGCGGATTTCGCGGTTGAAGTCGACCGGCGGGTCGGCTGCGGTCGCCGAGCCTGAGGTGGCGAGCAGAGCGACTGCCAGCAGGCTGGTGAGCTTCTGCATCGGCGGGGTGTGGCTGGAGAGCTGGGTCATATCGAATGGGCCGAAGGGGTCAGGCGATGATGTCGTGGATCACGTGTCCGTGGACGTCGGTCAGGCGGCGATCGATGCCGTTGTGGCGAACGGTAAGCAGTTCGTGGTCGATACCCAGCAGGTGCAGGATTGTGGCGTGGACATCGTAGACGTGAGTGGGCTTGTCTCGTTCGGCGGGCTTGTAGCCCCACTGGTCGCTGGGCCCGTAGCTGGTGCCGCCCTTGATGCCGCCTCCGGCCAACCAGTTGGTAAAGACATAGGGGTTGTGGTCACGACCTCGGGTGCCCTGTGTCGAGGGCATGCGTCCGAACTCGGTGGTCCAGAGGATGACGGTATCTTCGAGCAGTCCTCTTTGTTTCAAATCGGCAATCAGTCCAGCGGTCCCGACGGCCATCCCTTCGGCCAGCGGTCCGTGGTCTCGAGCGATGTCTTCGTGCGAGTCCCAGTTGCGTCGGGGGAACCCGTTGTCGCAGCCGGACCAGATCTGCACGAACCGGACACCTCGTTCCAGCAGCCTGCGGGCGACCAGGCACTTGCGGCCGAAGTAGGTGATTTCTTCGGGTACGTTGATCTGGGCCGGGAAGCCGGATCGTGGGGCATCGAGTCCGTAGAGCTTGAGCACATGTTTGGGTTCGCCGCTGATGTCGAGCGCTTCGGGTGCAGAGAGTTGGAGTTGTGCGGCGAGTTCGTAGCTGCGGATCCGCGCCTCGAGCCGCGAATCGCCGTCGCCGGGTTGCTGGTGTTTGCGGTTGAGGGTTTTGAGCAGTTCGAGCCCTTCGCGGTCTCCTTCGGGCGTGACGAAGCTGTCGGGGTCGGCCTTCAGGTCGGCGATCGGGTTGCGGAGTCCGGGGCGAATGATGGTGCCCTGGTAGCGAGCCGGCAGGAAGGCGGTGTCCCAGTTCTTGGGTCCATTGGAGGCGAAGCCGCGGTGATCGGGCAGCACGACGAAGCTGGGCAGGTTCTCGCTCTCGGCACCCAGTGCGTAACTGACCCAGGCCCCTGCCCCGGGGAACCCGGGTCGCTGGAAGCCGGTGGCCTGCAGCAGCGTGGCCTGGCTGTGGACTCCGGTCTTGCCCACCATCGAGTGGATGAAGGCGATGTCATCGGCGCAGCGGCCCAGTGCTCGGACCGGGTGGCTGAGCATCTTGCCGCATTCGCCGTAGGGTCGAAACGAGAACGGAGATCTCATCCAGGGCCCCAGCCCGTTCTGAAACGCCTCGACCGGCTCTCCGAAGTCCGACTTCTGCCCGTGGTGCTTTTCGAGAGCCGGCTTGTGGTCGAAGAGATCGATGTGGCTGGCCGCGCCGGCCATGAACAGCTGGATCACTCGCTTGGCACGCGGCCGGTGGTGCAGTGCTCCGGAGAGCACACCGCGTTGCGAGCCGCTGGCCGACGATTGGCTGTCGAGCAGGTGGGCCAGCGCGATGCCGCCCAGACCGCCTCCGGATCGCCAGAGAAACTCTCGGCGCGATGGGGCGTCGGGATGAGTGGCAGGGCTGGAGGTCGTGGCGGGGCTGGTCATTCGACGAAGACGAATTCGTTGAGGTTCAGGATGACCCGGCAGGTGTTGGGCAGGCCATGTCGGCGGGCGTAGGCACTCAGCAGTCGCACTTCCTGGTCATCGGCTTCGCGGGACAGCGCGAGCCGCACGGCCAGCCTGACCTGGTCAGAGAGGCGGGGATGCCGAGCCGAGATGCGTGTGGCGAAGTGGCTGGACATCGTGGTCATGAAGCGATTGTTGAGCATGGCCAGGGCCTGCAGAGGCGAAATGGTCTCGTCGCGTCGAGCCACCATTCTCGAGGGGTCGGCGCAGTCGAGCACGGTCATGAAGGGCTGCTGCTGGCTGCGGACCAGGAAGCGGTAGACGCTGCGGCGGTGTGTCCGCGGGTCGTTGTGGTCGTGCTTGTGGTACTGGTAGTGAGGCGAGTGCTGGGGTTTTTCGATGACGAAGTCCTGGAAGCCGGGTCCGTACATGCGGTTGTCGAGTCGTCCGGCGACGCAGAGCACCGAGTCGCGGATCACCTCCGCTTCGATCCTCCGCCGGTTCATCCGCCACAGGAACAGGTTGTCTCCATCCTTGAGTGCCGCGGCGGCACGGTGGGTCGATGCCTGGCGGTAGGTGGCACTGAGCAGGATCTGTCGGTGGAGGTCCTTGAGCGAGCCGTTGCCGTCGCGGAGTCGCGCGGCGAGCCAGTCGAGCAGTTCGGGGTGGCTGGGCTCTTCGCCCATGCGACCGAAATCGTTGGGGGTGGCAACCAGCGGTTGACCGAAATGGAATTGCCAGACCCGATTGGCGATCGATCGCCAGGTCAGCGGGTTGCGTCGATCGACCAGCCAGCGGGCCAGTGCAATCCGTCTATCCCCCTCGTGATGTGCCTCGGGCAATCGGAACCGCGTCGGCAGGTTGGCTCCGATATCGATCGTGCCGGGCCCCAGCAACTTGCCCTTCTGGCGGATGTCGCCGCGGGTCAACAGGTAAATCGGCCGGGGTCGTCCCTTGTCGTGGCCGGTGCCCCGAAAGCTGCCGCTGCCGGTGTGGACGGTGCCGGCGTAGACCATCGCCGGTTTGGGGATGGCGGCGGTGGCCTGGGCGATCGACTGCAGTCGTCCTGCGAGCTGCCGGCGACGCTCCAGCAAGGCGGGCGTCAGCAGCTGTGTTCGCAGCCGGGTCCAGGCGCGGTTGAGTTCCACGACGCGGGCCAGGAGCAGGGGTGTGAGTTGTGCTTTGTCGTAGTAGCCGTCGACGAGGTTGCGGCGGGTCCAGCGGATTGGAGCTTCGATGGAATCGAGCGAGCTGACCGGTCGCTGCAGCGCGAGGTTGTTGTTGTCGGCGTCCAGTGCGGCGAGTTCGGCCAGGGCGAAGATGAAATCGTTCTGCCGGGTGGCCAAGCGGGTGGCGGTGACGCGGATGTAGCGGGCCCGGCGGTCGCCGGCGGGGACCGACAGCGGGCGGGTGCCGGGGTTGGGGAAATCGGATCGCGTGTGATCGAGCAGGCAGGTGACTTTGGTGGCGAACGTCGCGTCGTCGGAGATGTCGATCCGGAATCGGGGCGGGAACCCGAATCCTGCTCCGATGCCGTTGAAATCGTCGTGGCAGCCGACGATCACCACATGAGCCAGTTGCCGGCTTGAGCCGAGATCGACCTGGACCCACTTGGCCTGGTCGGAACGTGTGACGATCGCGCTGTGGTATCCGAACTCGGCGCGTCGGGGAGTGGCACGGCCGAGTTGGGCCGGGTCGTTGAGTTGATCGCGGATCTGTTTGAGCCGGTCTCCGCCGCGTTGATCGAGTTCTTTTTGCAGCGTGGCCTGGAGTGTTTCGACCTGGAGCCGCCGGCGGGCCAGGTCGGCGCGGCGCGCGGCGGCGGTGGGGTCGGGGTCGAACGGCCGGTCGGCTCGATCGATGGCCGCGAAGACCGCCTGCAGGCTGTAGTAGTCCTCCATCGATACGTCGTCGAACTTGTGGTCGTGACAGCGAGCACACTGCACAGTGATGCTGATGAAGGAATTGATCACGGTGCGGACCATGTCGTCGCGGTCGAGGTTTCGGGCGACCTGGCCATCGAACTTGGTTTCGGGGACCTCGGCGTGGCCGATGAAGTCCCAGGGTCCTGCGGCGAGCAGTCCGGTGGCGACGATGCCGTCGACGGTGTCGGGAAACAGCACGTCGCCGGCGACCTGTTCGAGCACGAAGCGATCAAACGGCTTGTCGTCGTTGAGAGCCCGCACGACGTAGTCGCGGTAGGGCCACGCGTGGGGACGCGGCTTGTCCTTGTCGTAACCGTGCGTGTCGCCGTAGTGCACCACATCCAGCCAGTGCCTGGCCCAGCGTTCGCCGTAGCGGGGGCTCTGCAGCAGTCGTTCGACAAGTCTCGGGTAGGCGTCACAGGACCGGTCCCCCACAAAAGCGGCGACCTGCTCGGGGGTCGGTGGCAGGCCGGTGAGGTCGATAGTGACGCGGCGCACGAGCGTGCGATGATCGGCGGGAGCCGAAGGAGTCAATCGGAGTCGACGGTGCCGGCGGGCGATGAAGGCGTCGACGGGAGTCCGGGCCCAGTGGGAGGCCGAGGGGACCACGGGCGAGCTGAGAGGTCGCAGTGACCACCAGGTGTCTGCCTCGGCGGCCGGTTGCGGGTCGGCCGAGTGAGTCTCCGAGAACGACAGTCCCAGCCCCAGCACGAGTGCCATGGCACTCGATACCCGGTTGCCAGGCACACCGAAGCGAGGACGTGTCATGGAGCGATTCTATCAGCAGGGGGTGCGGTTGTCGGAATTCTCACCGATTCGGCTACCCGAGAAATGGTTGATTGAAGTGGGCGCGTGGTAATTGGAAGTAATCGGGTGACTGGGAGACTCCTCACGAATCCCGCTACTGCGATCTGCTGCTTGTACCGGTCGGTGTCGGCGTGGAAGATGGAGCAGTTCCTTTTTCCAACAGAGTCTCACGAAGACTCACAAAGTGACTCGCCGATGGCGAACGAAGAACTGGTCGAGGTTGTCCGGCGTGGCCGCAAGGCGGTGGCCGCGTGGCGTCGCAAGAATCCCGAGGTGGTGCTCGACCTCGTCGACGCCGATCTCGCGGAAGTCGACCTCGCTGGTGTGAATCTCAGGCGGAGCCAGATGGTGGGTGCGAAGCTGGGCCGCTCGAGACTGACCGGCGCCAATTTCTCGGGGGTGGATCTGACTCGAGCCGATCTCGCGGGGGCCGAAGTCAGCCGGGCGAATTTTTCCGGTGCACGGTTGTTCCGGGCGATGCTCAAGGGAATACGTGGTGAGAGCACGGATTTCTCCAGGGCGGTGCTCCAGGGCGGAGATCTCTCGGACGCGGTGCTCAGCGACGCCAGTTTTCTCGACGCCGACTTGCAGGAAACCGACCTGGCCGGTGCGGAATTGTTGGGGGTCAACTTTTCGCATGCCGATCTGGATCACGCCAATTTCGAGCGGGTTCGCTGCGGCTGGTTGACCTGGAACGACGTGGATCTCTCGCGGACCACCGGCTTGGACTCGATGACTCACCTGGGCCCCGGCTCGATCGGCCTGGACACTCTCGAGCGTTCCGGTCCGCGGATCCCCACGTCCTTCCTGCGTGGCAACGGCGTGGGCCAGGACTGGATTGCGACGTACGGCGGACTCGAGGAGCCCGCGGCCGCCTCGGACACATTCTTCATCGTCTATGGTGTCGAGGAGGAGTCGTTTGCCGGTCGATTGCACAACACGTTGCAGAAGCACGGTGTCCGCTGCTGGCTCGACCCGCGACGCTCTGCCGAAGACAACGGCCTGACCGGCCAGGTCGCCGCGCGGGGGTTCCGGGTCTGGGACCGCGTGCTGCTGTGTGCCACCCGGGCGACGCTGTCGGCCGACTGGATGGATCTCTTGATCGACTCGGTCAAGCGTCGCGAGGAGGCGATCAAGACGCACACCGGGCGAAAGGTGACGCTGATGTGGCCATTGAACCTCGACGGCTACCTCTTCAGCGGAAGCTGGAAGCACGCCGAGGCGACCGAGGTGGCCGGGCGTGTGCTGGCCGACTTCACTGGTTGGCGTCGCAACAAGACGAAGTTCCACAAGGAGCTGCAGGCCTTGATCGAGAAGTTGAAGGAGGAGCCCGGTGGCCGTGAGGCGAAGCGGTCCGGCGGTTCGAGTAAACCCGGAAAAACCGGAAAGACCGGCAAGGCGAAAAAAGAGAAATGAGCACATCAGAAGCTCTCGATACTCTCCGATCCCGCATTCTGTCGCGTTACACCATGCTGTTCCTCAAGACGTGGGAGGAGGAGCGATGGGAGAGCGAGTTGTCGGAACTGGCATTTGAGATCGAGCGGGGCCTGGTCAGCTGGTCGTCGACGACCGGCTGGCAGCCGGCGATTTCCAACGGCAGTCTGCTCGAGGACCCCGCCGCCTTTCTCGACGACATCGTCGCCTATCCCTCCGAGCACGTATTCCTGCTCAAGGACTTTCATCCGTTCCTGGGTGATCCGGCGGTGGTGCGTCGGCTGAGGGACCTGGTGCCGACGTTGACCGAGCATCGCAAGACGCTGTTGTTCCTGGGTCCGGTGTGCGAGATCCCGGTGGAGCTGCAGACCGAGGCGGTGGCGATGCAGCTGCCGTTGCCGGGCCTGGAGGAGATGCGTGAGCAGTTTGCGGAGGTGCAGGCGGATCGCCGGGTCATGGGTGAGCCGACGCTGGAGTTCGACTCGGCTTCCGAGGAGCGGTTGTTGAAGGCGGTGCTGGGTCTGACCTCACGCGAGGGTCGCAAGGCGCTGGCGCGGGCCATGCTGGGCCGGGACGAAGTCGACGACGACATGTTTCGGCAGCTGGTCTCGGAAAAGAAGCACCTGGTGCAGGGTTCGGACCTGCTCGAGTTCCATGACCTCGACGAGGGCCTGGTCGATGTCGGCGGCCTCGAGGGGCTCAAGGAATGGATCACTCAGCGGGCCAATGCCTTCAGCACGCGTGCCCAGGAGCAGGGCGTGCCGACTCCCAAGGGCGTGTTTCTGCTGGGCGTGCAGGGTTGCGGCAAGTCGTTGATTTCACGCGCCATCGCCGAATTGCTCAGTTTTCCGCTGGTCCGTCTCGACGTGTCGAACCTGCTGGCGGCCGACCAGGGCCAGTCGGAACAGAACATGCGGCACGTGCTGAACCTGGTCGAGACGATTGCTCCGGCGGTGTTGTGGATCGATGAGATCGACAAGGGCTTCGCGGGCAGCGGCGAGATGGCCCAGGAGACGACGATGACCCGGCTGCTGGGTCGGTTCCTGACCTGGATGCAGGAGCATCGCTCGCAGGTGTTCGTCGTCGCCACGGCCAACTCGATCCACCGCCTGCCTCCGGAAATGCTCCGCCGCGGCCGGTTCGACGAGCTGTTCTTCGTCAACCTGCCGAACTTCCACGAACGGAAGCCGATTTTTGACATCCACCTGACCAAGCGAGGCTGGAAACCCGACAAGTACGACGTCGATGAGCTGGCTCGGCAGACAGAGGGTTACAGTGGAGCCGAAATCGAGCAGATTGTCATAACGGCGATGGTCGAGTGCTACAATCAGGGCCGGGTATTGACTCAGAAGGACCTGGAGAACTCGCGTGAGGAGACGGTGCCGCTGTCGGTGACGATGGAGGAGCAGATCTTCGAGCTCCGCGAGTGGGCTCGAGACCGCTGCCGGCCGGCCACTCCCGACAGCCGCGTGGTGCAGATGCTCGAAGAGGAACACGGGCACGCCGAGGAAAAGACGTTCGAGTCGGTCAACGATACCGAGGACACCGAAGCGGAGTGGTTGGCCCTGGCCGAGCACGGCCAGGTTCCCGCGGCGCTGGTCGAGTACGTCCGGCGTCGCGACGAGGTGTCGTTTGCGGAATTGGTGAAGGACTTCGCACCGTTCATCGAGACGACCGGGGACCAGGGACTGGCGTTGCGGAGCGACCCCAACATCGTGCTGTGGTACGGAATTCCCCAGGAACTGGCTGCGACGCTGGCCAAGCTGGTCTCGGCCCGCAAGCTCTACCTCTACCCGGCCCCGGTCGAACAGCTGCGACCCGAGAACGCACCCGGTGACCTGCCGATGATCGACCGCTTGCCTGAGGAGCGAGTCGACCGGCCGATGTGGCTGCCGGTCCTGGTCGGTGACGTGGCTCCGGAGGGTGGAGCCGGGCGGTTCGGGCGGATCTCACGGATGGCTCTGAGCCGTTAGCGTCGCGACGCCTTGGCCTGTTGGACCTGTTGGCGGAGTGCCTGCAGTCGGCCCACATCGATGACATCGGTCTGGTGTTCGAGCAGCCAGTCGATGTCAGCCAGTGCCTGGTCGTACAGCCCGCTCCGCAGCGACAGCTGGATTCTCATGCCCCGCTGCGTCCAGTTGCTGGGGTCGATGGCGAGAATCACGTCGGCATAGCGACGGATAGCCGGTTCGTCGGATCGCTGGCGGGCGCTGCCGCTGAGGTTGGCGAGCATGCGGACCAGGATCGTCTTCCGCTTGGCCGCTTCGAGGAACTGGGCCACCACCTTCTTGGCCTCTTCGCCGGTGGGCGGGCTCTGGTACGACTCGAGGATCCTGCGTCGAGCCTCGTCGGCGGGCATCGTGCGGCCTCCGTCGAAGACATCGACCAGTTGGCCGGGACCCTTGTCGGCGGGGACCCGGGCGACGAAGTGGCCGGGCAGTCCGACACCTTCGACGGCCAGCCCGATGTGGCGTCCCAGTTCCATGAACACGACCGCCAGGGAGATCGGCAGCCCCTCGCGGTCGTCGATCACCTCGTTGAGATAGCTGTTTGAGCGGCTGTAGTAGTCGATGCGGCTGCCGTGGAAGCCCTGCTCGGTGAAGAAGAACTTGTGCAGCGCGGCGGCTTTCTGCTTGGTGCTGGCCTTTGCGGGCAGGCTGCTACGGAGCTTGGCTGCCATGCGGTCGAACTGTTTGCGGTAGGCGTCCACGTCGACCTCGTCGTTGTCGAGCCACGCGATCAGCATCGCGGCGTGCAGCAGGTCGATTTTGTCGTCGGGTTGTTTGAGAGCTGCCTCGAGCGCCCCGACCGCGCGTCGATGGTGCACTCGCTTGGCCAATTCTCTCAGCCGCGTGGCCTGCTGTTCGAGCAGCCGGGCGCGGTCACGCAGCACCTGTGGTCCCGCTTGGCCCTGCGGAGCCAGCTTGTCGATCAACTCGCCGGAAAAACTGCCCTCGCCGGGCAGATCCTTGACCAGCGCGGTGATCGTGTCGATCGCCTTCTGAGTCGGACCCGCCGGCGGTAGCTTTGTGGCGACCTGGAACGAGCGAAATTCGGCACGGGTGTGCCGGAACTTGGCCAATCCGACCATGCGAGTGCGGTAGCGGGTGTCGTTGGTCTCGATCACCAGCTTGTCGTTGAGGAAGCAGGAGATCTTTTTTGGGGTGACCTGCACCTTGAGCGTGTTCCAGTCACCGGGTCGGTAGTCGGGGATCGGCAGCGTCTTGAGGATGGCCCACGAGGTGACGGTGGGGCCATCGAAGCGGGTCAGTCGCATCTGTCCGCTGGTGGGGTAGAAGCCGTAGTGTCGGTCGCTGCCATCGGCACAGAAGATCAGCCCGGCGGCCCCGTCGTCGTCGTGCAGCTTGACCCGGGCCTGGACCTCGTAAGTCCCCTTGGGCGTCTGGAGCTTCGAAAAACACAGCGCGCGTCCGCCGAATCCGCTGCCGAGATCCTCGACATGAATCCGCCCGGCTCGTTGCCGCCAGCGTGCTCCGTGGTGGATCCGCCAGTCGGCCTCATCGAGGGCTCCGATGGTCAGCCAGCGGCTGATCGGGATCGGGTTGGGTTTCTCGAGCAGGGGTTTCAGGGCGTTGATGGCGACGGCGAAGCCAAGGTTTTCGGTGAGGCGGTGTTTGAGGGTCAGGATGCCGATCACGCGTCCCTGGCGGTCGAGGGCCGGTCCGCCGCTGTTGCCCTGCTCGATCGGTACGGCCAGCTGGATCATCGGCTTGCCGTCGATGTCTCGAGTGCCCGAAACGATGCCGCGGACGACGCTCAGCTTCAGGCCCAGCGGGTGGCCCAGAGCGACGATCGGCTGGCCCTGCCGGATCTTGTCCGAATCGCCCAGCGGCAGCGGGGTCAGGCCCTGGGCTGCTATCTTCAGAATCGCCAGGTCCATGGCACGCTCGGTTGCGTGGATCGCGGTGACCTTGTGTTTTTTTCCGTCTGAGGTGGTGACGGTGATCGGTCGCGCCTCGCCGATGACGTGCAGGTTGGTGGCGATCAGCCCGCTGGCATCGACGACAAACCCGGTTCCCAGCCCCTTGTCACGTCCGTCTCGGCCGGCGAACTGGACGACGACGATCGACTTCATCGCCTTGCTGGCGATGGCTTCGGCCGAGATCGGCTTGTCGTCAGTCGAGGGCGACGCCTTCTTGGAGGCGTCCGTGGAGTCCGGCTGCTTGGCTTTCTTCTTGGCTGCGTCGGCGTCCTGGGCTGATGCGGGCCCCTGGAGGCAGAGCAGGCAGGCCCATGTCAGCAGCAGCGGCAACCGGCAGGCGATCCGCATGAGTGGGCTCCGGGAGGAAACGAGGCTTGATGGCGGGCCATCGTATCGCAATGCCGCCGGGCTGTCATCGGGCTCTCAGCGGGGACGTTCCACCAGCGTCATCCCCTGCCCTCGCCACAGGACCTCCAGGTCTCGACGATGCCAGGTCTCAAAGATGATCCGGTTATCGGGATCGATGATTTGCAGCAGACCGTCCTTGCTGAATCCGAGCAGGATCACCGAGTGCTCCTCGCCTGGGTTCCAGACCCACTTGGTTCGGTAGTAGGAGTCGGGCCGGGTGTCCATCGGGAGCCCGACCGAGAGGATGGCGGGGGTGCGGAGCGTGGCGAGCAGGTCCCGGGCCGAACCCGAAAGCACTCGCACGTCGTAGCGGCTGCCGTGGGTCTTGAGCTTCAGGGCCCGAAAGAGCCCGGTCCAGTTGGTTCCGCGGCTCGTGGTCAGGCACAGGCGGGCCATCTCGCCCTCGGTGACCTGGATCCCGTGCAATGACAGCAGCGTGGCCGCACAGGCGGGGGTGCAGGTGGCTGACGTGGTTTGCAGGCAGACCTCGCGCCGGGGTGTCCAGTTGTCTTCACACACCGGCGGCTTGGCCAACAACGGAGTCGCGGCGGCGTATCCCCCGGCGATCCACAGGGCCGCAACACCCACCACGCGACGCCAGTGCCGGATGCGACGCCAGACGACTCCGGCCAGGAACGTCGATGCCAGTGGTAGCCAGTTGCCGACGATGACCAGGTTGGAAAACGGCAGCAGCCGGGCCAGGCGAATGTCGTCCCAGGCGAAGCGGATGTAAAAGAGGGTCAGCAGCACCGTGGCAATCGCCAGGCCGTTGCCGACCCACCTGTGACCGCCGGCCAGGCGGTTGCCCAACACGAAGGCACAGCCCGACAGCACCGCCATCACGGCCAAACCCAGGTACAGATCCTGCACGAACACGCCTCGATCACGAACAGCTCGTCCATCTTGGCAGTTCCGTGACCCGATTGCAGCAGAGGATTCTCGCGGCAGAATTCGCGTGCATTCCCAGAACCGACCCGAGGCCCTGAATTCGCTCGAATCCCCCGACGCGGGGTGTGTGGCCAGATCTGCCTGCCGACCATGGAATCACAGCCGTTGTGAACACATTTCCGGTTCGAATTCCGCATAATCGGCGCTCGCCGTGTTGTCGAAGTTTCCAGGAACGACCCTCCGATGCTCGAGACGCTCAACGAAGAGATCATTCAGCAGGTCCGTGATTCGGTCGACGAGGAGCGGCTGCTCGAGACGGCCACGGTGCTGGTCGGCATACCCAGCCCGACGCGGTCGGCCGCCGACGTCGCCGATCGGCTGGCGGAATTGCTCTCGGACGAGGGTTTTGAGGTCGAGCGACCGGTGGCCGGGTACGAGGCGTCTCCGGCGGTCGTCGCACGTTTCCACTCGGGCCAGCCGGGCCGCGTGCTGCAGTTCAACGGACACCTCGACACCGTCCACCTGCCGTTTGTCCCGCCTCGAATCGAAGCGGGCGTGATGTACGGCAGCGGCGTGTCGGACATGAAGGGCGGCATCTCCGCCGCGGTCGAGGCGATGCGGGTATTGCGAGACGGCGGGATGCTGAGTGCGGGAGGCGTGATGCTGACGGCTCATGACCTGCACGAGGTACCCTGGGGCGACGGGACCCAGGTCAACGCCCTGATTGCCGAGGGCTTCATCGGCGACGGAGTGTTGTTACCCGAATACCACTGCCACAACTGCCCGGTTGTCGGGCGGGGCCAGGCGATGTTCCAGGTGCGTGTCTCGAGACAGGGTGAAGCGTGTCACGAGGTGCTGGGGGGGATCGAGCAGCCGAGCGTGATTGCTGCAGGGGCTCGGTTGATCGAGCGATTTGCGGCGATCGATCGCGAGTTGGAACAGGTGACTCATCCGCTGGCCGGACGCGCGAGCCTGTTTGTCGGGCAGGTGCATTCCGGTGAGATGTTCAACCAGTCACCGGTGCAGCTGATGCTCGAGGGGACCCGGCGGTGGCTGCCGGGGACCCTGGTCGAGTCGGTCCAGAAGCAGTTCGAAGCGACGCTGGCCGAAGTGGCGTCCGCGACCGGGACGATGATCGAGGCCGACTTCCGCGTGTCGCGAGATTCCTACGAGATCGACCAGGCGGATCCCCTCTACGAATCGTTCCAGGCGGCGGTGAGTGGGGTGTCCGGAGCCGAGTTGCCGGTGGGCTCCAAGCCGTTTGTCGACGACGGCAATGCGTTTGTGTCATTGGGCGGCGTGCCGGCAATCACGCACGGGCCGGCCGCACTGGGGGCTCATACGGTCAACGAAGAGTGCCTCGTGTCGGAACTGGTCCGCGTGGCCGCCGTGTACGCCCTGACCGCCATCGCCTTCTGTTCGCCCTCAACGCTTGGGGTCAGAGCTTGAATAGTGAATAGTAGGCCACCCAGTCTCCGCGTCTTTCCCAATCGCCAGCCACTATTCACTATTCAAGCTCTGACCCCAATTGCTGGAGGGTGAGAAATGATGAAGAACGAGGGGCGTATGAGTCGTCGTGACGCGTTGGCGGTGGCCGGAGTCGGATGGGGCGCGGCAGGGGCGTCATGTGTGTCTGAGGCCGAGGCGGGTTTGAAGCTCAAGGGCCGTATCCGGCAGTCGATCGTGCACTGGTGCTTCAAGTCGGCGTGGTCGACCGAAGCGATGTGCGGGGTTGCCAGGCGGCTGGGGTGTCCGAGTATCGAGTTGTGCCCGCCGTCTGATTGGCCGACCTTGAAGAAGCACGGCCTCACGTGTGCGATCGCGGGGATCGACATCGGACCCGGTCCGCCGTTTGTCCGCGGGTTCAACAACCCGAAGTTTCACGAGCTGGTGATCGAGGCGACTCGAAAGTCGATCGACGCCTCTGCCGAGTTCGGCACGCCCTGCGTGATCAGCTTCACCGGTTACTCGGCCATCGACCCCGACGACAAGAAGAGCGATCACATTTCGCTCGAGGATGGGATTCGAAACTGCGTGGCCGGCTACAAGAAGATTGTCGGTTACGCGGAGAAGCGGAAGGTGACGCTGGCGCTGGAGATGCTCAACACGCGGGACGCCTCACATCCGATGAAGGGCCACCCCGGTTACCAGGGCGACCACACGGATTACGTGATGGAGATCATCAAGCGGGTCGGTTCACCGAGCCTGAAGTTGCTGTTTGACATCTACCACGTGCAGATCATGGATGGCGATGTGATCCGCAGGATCGCGGAGTTGGGGGACTCGATCGCTCATGTCCACACGGCGGGCAATCCGGGCCGCGGCGAATTGGACCATCGGCAGGAGATCAACTACCCGCCGATCATGCGGGCATTGCTCGCGGCCGGCTACACGGGTTATGTCGGCCAGGAATTCATCCCGACCGGTGATCCCATGAAGGGCCTGCAGCAGGCCGTGGCACTCTGCGACGTGTGAGGCCGGCTCCAACAGTCGTCGCTGAATTGGGGTCAGAGCTTGAATAGTGAATAGTGATCACCGACCGGGTAACGTACGCAGTCTGGGCAGTCCACTATTCACTATTCAAGCTCTGACCCCAACTGCTATCAGGCGATCAGTTGGTGGACGACGTTTCCGTGCACGTCGGTGAGCCGGAAGTCTCGTCCGGCGAACCGGTAGGTCAGTCGTTCGTGGTCGAAGCCCAAGAGGTGCAGCATCGTGGCGTGCAGGTCGTGGACGTGGACCGGGTTTTCGACGGCACGGAATCCGAATTCGTCGGTGGCTCCATAGGCCTGCCCGCCCCGCACGCCTCCTCCGGCCAGCCAGCAGGTGAAGCCGTAGTGGTTGTGGTCTCGTCCGTTGAGTGCGGGGAACTCGGCGACCGGAGTCCGCCCGAACTCGCCTCCCCACAGCACCAGCGTCGAATCGAACAGGCCGCGTTGCTTCAGGTCAGTCAGGAAGGCCGCGATCGGCTGGTCCCACGAGCGGGCCAGGTTGCGGTGGTTCTTCTTGAGACCGTTGTGGTTGTCCCACGGCTGGCCGGCTCCGGTCCAGACCTGCACGCAGCGGACTCCACGCTCGATCAGTCGCCGCGTGATGATCATCTGTCGGCCGTGCAGCGTGTCGCCGTAGAGTTGCTGGATGTGCTTGGGTTCTTGGGAGATGTCGAAGGCGTCGGTGGCGGCCGTCTGCATTCGGAACGCCAGCTCGAAACTCTGCAGCCTCGCGTCCAATCGCCCGTCACCGGGTCGTCGGTCACGGTGTCGGCGGTTGAGCTCTCCGAGCAGGTCGATCTGCTGCCGTTGACGAGTCGGCGAGAGGCGGCTGTTGGTGATGTTGGCGATCAGTTTCTTGACATCGGCTTGCTTGGTATCGATGTGAGTGCCCTGGTAGGCACCTGGCAGAAAGGCACTGCGCCAGTTGCGGGTTTCGAAGATCGGGTATCCGCCGGGGCAGAGCACCAGGAACCCGGGCAGGTTCTGGTTTTCGGAGCCGAGCCCGTAGGTCAGCCAGGATCCGAGGCTGGGCCGCGGCAATCGGGCGTCGCCGCAGTTCATCAGCATCAGTGACGGTTCGTGGTTGGGCACATCGGCCTGCATCGAGCGGATGATGCACATGTCGTCGATGTGCCCGGCGGTCTTTTCGAACAGCTCGCTGACGGGCAGCCCCGAGTCGCCGTGCGGCCGGAAGCGGAACGGCGAGCCCATCGCGGCGCCGGTCTTGCGTTCGGTGCGCAGGTTGCGGGTCGGCAGAGGTTGACCGTGCCGCTTGGTCAACTCGGGCTTGGGATCAAATGTGTCGACATGCGACGGCCCCCCGTTCATGAACAGGTGGACAACTCGAGTGGCCCTGGGCGTGAAGTGCGGTGATCGCGGTGCGAGCGGATGGGTCGAGCGATCTCGAGGCGAAGACGGGACGGCCCGCGGCGCCGCACCCAGTTCCCCGGCCTGGTCCAGTACCGCCGCCAGACCCAGCATGCCCAGGCCGGTGCCGGACCGCTCGAGCAGCTCGCGGCGTGAGAGCAGGCCTTGCGAGCCGGGCGTGACGGGGGTGATGGGCGTGATGGGAGGGATATGCATGGGTTTGCAGGCTGTTTCAATCGATGAACTGGGCTTCGTTGGACATCAACAGCGTGTGGGCCACGGCGGTCCACGATGCGGGCGTGTCGCCGCCGAACGTCTCGAGGAACGCCAATACGGCCGAGGCCTCTTCGGGAGACGGGTTCCTTGAGTAGACGATCTCAAAGAGCCGCCGAAGTCTGTGGGCTGGAGTTCCCAGGGTGCGGGCTGCCAGGCGGTTGGCCAACTCGTGGATCGTGCCGTGATTCATCATGTACAGGGCCTGCGGTGTCACGGTCGTCTCGTCACGACGACCGCAGCTGGCCTGGGGGCTGGGCACGTCGAAGGTTCGTAGCAACGCCGGCGGATTCATGCGGTCGATGTGACCGTAGATCGAGCGGCGAGTGGACAGCCCGCTGCCGGTGAACATGTCCGCAAGCGGAGTACCGCCGAGCCGGGCGTCGAGGCTGTCGGCGTAGACAAGCTGAGAGTCTCGCATCGCCTCGAAACTCAGTCGCCGCCGCGGCATTCTCCAAAGCAAACGGTTCAGCGGGTCGATGGCGAAGGCGTCCCGGCGATGGTCGCTTTGCTGGCAGTAGGTGGCCGAGGTCATGATCAGGCGGTGCAGGGCCTTGATCGACCAGCCGGCATCCCGGCAGAACCAGTCGGCGAGGTAGTCGAGCAGTTCGGGGTGAGTGGGTGGGTCGCCTCGGGTCCCGAAATCGCTGGGAGTGCGGACCAGTCCTTCACCGAAGTGGTGCAGCCAGACGCGGTTGACCATCACACGGGCGGTGAGCGGGTTGCTGGGTGAGGCGATGGCGCGGGCGAGTTCGAGGCGTCCGCTGCGGAGTTGAAATGAGTTCCGCCTGGCGGCTACCAACGCCACGGGCAGCCGTCGGGGTACTCTTTCGCCGAGCCGGTTCGGGTTGCCACGCTGGAAGATGCGCGGCTGGTACGGCGTATCGTTTTCGGCGAGTGTCATGGCTCGGGGCGGAGCATGCTTGCCGGTGATCAGCCACTGCTCGAGATTCTTGCGCAGCTTCTTGTAGACATCCTGTGCCGGCCGATCCGGCAGCAGCGACAACGCGCCCCAGCCGAAGAGTTTTGGCACGCGGGCCGGGGCGTCGGCAGCGTGAAAGACCAGGCGGAGTTGTTCACGGGGGGCGTCGTCAAAGCGTCGGGGCACGGGGGACTTGGCCTGGCGAGCCGCCTTGAGACTGGCCTGCCACTGGGTTTCGACCTCGCCGAGGAGTCGCCCGTAGATCGCGGCGGCCTCGCCGAGTGACCCCGGTGGCTTGGCCTTTAGCGCCGCCAGCACCAGGGGGTTGAGCCCAGGGGGCTTGTCGGCAGCTGCTGAAGCGGGGGCTGTGTTGGAGGCGAGACGCTTGAGGAGCCTGGGGATTGTGCGGGGGAAGGAATCGGGGTCCTGGGCGTCGAGCTCGGCCATCGCCTGCCAAGGCGCCCAGACCGGGTCGCGGGTGTTGTCGACGGCGGCGGCGGTTTCGAGTTTCTCGAGATAGACACGCCAGCGGAGCACGAGTGTGGGGTTGAGCCCGCCGGCTTCGACCAGCAGCATGAAGTCGTCGGTGGGCGGTTGTGCGAGGGTTCTCTGGGCCTGCAGCAGGTAGTCGGAGGCTCGTGTCCGGGCCGAGAGCTGCATGTCGGCGTGAGTCTTGATGATGAACTGGCGGATCGCTGTGGATCGCTTGTCGAGTTCGGCCTGGAACTTCCGGTGCTCGGCGGTGTCGGGGGGCGGAGCCAGTTCCGGCGGGACCATGGGTTCCGAGGAGCTGCGGAAGACTCCATAGAGCGAGTAGTAGTCGGCCTGGGGGATCGGGTCGTACTTGTGGTCGTGACACCGAGCACAGGTCACCGTCAGTCCCATCAGGCCCCGGGTCACGACGTCGATCTGGTCATCGAGCTGGTCGTGCAGGTTGTTCATGAACCGCGGGCTGAGCGTCAGGAAGCCCATCGCGGCCCGTGAGCCGGGCTGGCTGTCGAGGTCGAGTTGGTCGGCGGCGAGTTGTTCAAGGACGAAGCGGTCGTAGGGCAGGTCGTCGTTGAAGGACTCGACGACGTAGTCACGGTAGGTCCACGCCCAGGGGAAGCTGCGATCTTCGAAGAAGACGTAGCCCTTGGTGTCTGCGTAGCGGGCCACATCCAGCCAGTGCCGTCCCCAGCGTTCGCCGTAGTGCGGGTTGGCCAGCAGGCGGTCGATCACTCTCTGCCAGCGGTCCCGACGGGTCTCGATGCCCGCTACGGGCGGCAGCCCCAGCAGGTCGAAGTGTGCGCGGCGGAGCAGCGTCGCGTCGCTGGCTCGGGGTGAGGGTGCGAGGTTGGCCTGGGAGAGCCCCCGCCAGGTGAAGGCGTCGATCGGATTGCGTGCCCAGCCATGGGTGTCGACGTCGGGGACCGCCGGGCGGGAGACCGGTTTCAGCGCCCAGTGCGTCGAGGCGGGCTCATCGGCGGTCGCCGGCAAAGCCGCGAAGAGCAGCAGTGCGATTGCGTGGAGAATGGGCCTGGGCATGAACGATTCGAGTCGCCGTGAGCGCGGGTTGCCTGTACCACTCTTGTAGCCGAATTTCGGAGGAATTGGATCTGCGGAGTGAGTCGCCGTGAGTTCTGGCGGATTCGCCGGCGGGGTCTGTGTGGGGACCCTGCCACCGGGTACCGCGATCGAGTATTCTGCTGAGCGTCATTTTCGAAGGTGCAGTGGGACCGTGACGTGGTACAGAAACTCGCCCTGATCGGCCTGGGAACAGTCGGCCGCGGGCTGATCGAGATCCTCGACCAGAAGCGTGAGCTGCTGAGCAGCCAATTCGGCTATGAGCCACGTGTGGTGGCCGTGTCCGACATCTACCACGGCAGCTGCCAGGACCCCGACGGCCTGGACCTGGGTCGGTTGCTGGAGTTGGTGGCCCGTGGTGGAGCCGAACCGGGTTGCCTGTCGGGTTATGCGGACGCGGTTTGCGAGTGGGACAGCCTGGAGACGATTCGCCAGGGGGGTGCCGACGCGGTGGTCGAGGTGACGGTCACCAACATCGAGACGGGCGAGCCGGCGATGTCGCATTGCCGTGCGGCCTTCGAAGCGGGTGCTCACGTGGTGACGACCAACAAGGGCCCGGTGGCCTTGGCCTGGCGTGAGCTCTCGGAGCTGGCCTTGTCCCGCGGCGTACAGTTCCGGTTCGAGGGGACCGTGATGAGTGGCACTCCGGTGCTCTCGACGGCGACGGAGGCCCTGGCCGGCTGCGACTTTGCCCGTGTCCGCGGCATTCTCAACGGAACCACCAACTACATTCTCTCGGAAATGGAGCAGGGACGTCCCTACCAGCAGGCGTTGTCGGCGGCCCAGGAGCTGGGATATGCCGAGGCGGACCCGACGGCCGATGTCGAGGGGTACGACGTGATGGCCAAGGTGGTGATCCTGGCCAACGTGGTGATGGGGGCCGAGCTGGGTGTGGAGGCGGTGTCGTGTGAGGGCATCACCGGTCTGGACGCCGACGAGGTGGCCTCGGCCCCGGCCCAGGGCAAGCGATGGAAGCTGATCGGTCAGGTCGAGCGAATCGACGGGCGGGTGACCGCCTGGGTTGCTCCGGTGGCGTTGTCGCTGGACGACCCCCTGGCGTCGGTGAGCGGAGTGACCAACGCGGTGACCCTGGAAACCGACCTGGTGGGCCCTGTGACGATCGTGGGTGCGGGGGCCGGCAAGGAGGCGACCGGTTTGTCGCTGTTGAGCGACCTGATGGCGATCCACCGCAGTGGTAAGGCGAGTGCACCGGATCAGTCGCCGGTGTAGAGGCCGCCGTTGACTCCCAGGCTCTGCCCGGTCATGTATCCGGCACCCGGCGAGGCCAGGAACAGCACGGTGGCGGCGACGTCTTCGGCCGTACCGGCCCGCCCCAGCGGGATTCTCTCGAGATACTTCTCGAGCACCTCGCCGGGAATCCCTCGAGTCATCTCGGTGTCGATGAACCCCGGGCAGACGGCGTTGACGGTGATGTTTCGCGGAGCAAGTTCCAGCGCCAGGCTCTTGGTCAGCCCCAGGACTCCCGCCTTGCTGGCCGCATAGTTTGCGACTCCGAAGTTGCCCGTCTGTGCGACCATCGAGGAGATATTGATGATACGTCCGCCGTCGGTGATCAGTGGCAGTACGGCGCGGCAGTTGAAGAAGGTGCCATCGAGGTTGACGGCGAGCACGGCCCGCCATTCTTCGTCGGTCATCTTGGCCAGCGTGTGGTCTCGGTTGATGCCGGCGTTGTTGACCAGCACGTCGACACGTCCAAAGTGCTTTTGGACGGTGTCGTAGAATTCGGTGACCTCTTCGACCTGTGACACGTCCGCGGTGACCGGGGCGACTCGTTCGGCGGGCAGTCCGGCCGCTTCTCGCCAGTCGGCGATCGCCTGGCGGTGCTGTTCGGCTTCGAGTGCCGGGCAGCCGGCGACGACGGTGGCTCCGGCCTGTGCGAACGCCAGCGCGGTGGCCGCACCGATGCCCTGCGAGGCTCCGGTCACGACGACGATGCGGTCGGAGAAGTCGCCGGTTGGTTCGGACATGTCTAACGCTCCACGACCCAGATGTTGCGGTATCGGACCGGGTTGCCGTGCTGTTGCAGGAAGAGCCGTCCGGGGAGGTGATTTCGGTGAGGCAGCGGATTGGCCGAGGCGGGCGTGGGGGGCACGATGTAGTGGTCGTGGATCACCACGCCGTTGTGCAAAATGGTGAGCACCGCCGGGGTCTTCTGCCGTCCGTTGTCGTCGACGGTGGAGGCGGTGTGGTCGATGTCGAAGGTCTGCCACGATAGTGGAGGCAGACACATGTTCACATCGGGCATCACCAGTTCGTGGATCCCGCCGCAGCGGCCCACGTGTGAGAGCCGTTCGTACTTGCGGTTCTCGGTGGTCCAGCCAAACGAATCGATCACCTGGATCTCCCACAGTTCCTGCAGGTAGACACCACTGTTGCCTCTTTGCATTCCTCGTGCGGTCGGCATGAACGGGGTGCGGAACTCCAGGTGCATGTGGTAGTTGCGAAAGGTCCGCTTGCTGCGGGCCCCTTCGGCGAGCAGGTTCTCGTCGACGATGTTCCCGTCGATCCACTGATCGGTCGAGCTTCCGTCGAAGAGCACCACGGCGTCGGCGGGAGGCTTGGCTCCCAGCGTGGGTGCGGTACGCAGCACTCGTCGGCAGCGCAGGGCGGGGTTCCTGGCGTGGTTGAGAAACATCAGGGCGTTTCCGGTGAGTTGCCCGTCGCGGATCGTGGCCTGGAAGTTCTGGTTGGGGAACTTCAGCCGCTCGCCGTGGACGCCTTCGAGGCGTGTCGTTTTTCCGTCGCGTTGTCCCTTGAGATAGAAGCGTGAGCGGCCATCCCAGCCGGCCCCCGGCAGGCCTCCGCCATGCACGATCCCTTCGAACGCGCCGTTGCCCAGGGCCATCACCTGGATACCGACGGGGTAGGTGCCGCCGACGGTCCCGACGTACTCTCCTTGCACCGCGAAGTCGGGGCCGGCGGTATGGATGCTGTTGAAGGCCGGCAGTTTGTCGGCGGCCACGGCGTGGGGTGAGATCGGGATTGAGGCCAGGGCCAGCAGCACGATCGTCAGTGGAGGGTTCTTCATGGTGGGCCTGTTTTTGTCAGTCAGTCAGTCAGTCAGTCAGTCGGGCGGGTAGGGAAAGGTCTCATCGAGATCGGCATCGGCCAGTTCGACAAGGAATCCGGAGAGTCTTTCGACGAGTGTCTCCATCAGCTTACGACCGGCCTCGGCGGTCGCCGGGTGCGGGTTGCCGACTCCGGAGTTGGTTGTCAGCAGGTGCCAGGGGCGTGTCATCGAGATCCAGCCTCGGTTGAGTGCGTCGAATCGCGTCTCGCGGACGGCTCCCTGGTCGGCGACCAGTTCGCCGCTGTCGGGGTCGCGTGCGACCAGATCGGGAAAGTAGGCCAGTGCCAGCGCGGTTTCCATTTCACCGGCATGGTCACCGGGATCGTCGAACAGTTCGGCCTGGACATCGGCCGAGATGCTGCGGAACCAGTCGCAGAGGAACAGGTGCACCGGGCCGCCGACGAGTTCTCTGAGCACGCTCTTGAGTTCATTGCCGCCATGGCTGTTGAGGATCAGCAGCCTGGTGATTCCGGCCTTGTGCACCGATTCGACGAGGTCCGAGATGACTCGAGTGAGCGTGGAGGGGTAGAGGTTCATGGCCAGCGGGAAGGCGTGCTGGTTGGTTTGTGTGCCGTAGGGGATGGTCGGCAGCACGACCACACGTGCCCCGCGGTTCCAGGCTGCTTCGGCGGCATCCGCGGCGATCTGGTCGGCTTCGAAGATGTCGGTGCCGTAGGGCAGGTGCAGGTTGTGCGGCTCGGTGGCTCCCAGCGGCAGCACGGCCACGTCGTAGCCGTTGTCGCGGACGTGGCCGTAGTTGGTTTCAGCGAGGATCCAGTGTCGCATGCGGTGCTTCAGTCGGTGGGGATCGACTCGTAGAGTTGTTCGACGACGCCGTCGAGGAACTTGGCGAGTCGTTCCGCGGCGTAGCGGGCCTGTTCTCTCATCTGCCACAGTTCCTTGTAGCTGCCGGGCCGTTTCCACAGCGACCCGATCGCGGCACCGATTCGGCGGCCCGGTGTGGCGGCGAGCACCGAGTGGATTTCGGGGGGCAGTTCGGTATCCAGCTCGTCGCTGATGACCCGGACGGCCATGAACCCCACTCTCTGGTCTCGACAGACCTGCGCCACGGCGAGGCTTTCCATGTCGACAGCCAGCGCGTCGTGGGATTCTCCGAGGGCCTTCTTGTCCTGGGGCGCGCGGACCAGTTCGTCGACCACGACCAGTCGGCCGGAGTGGACTCCGGCGGGCAGTTGTCCTGGCATCGAGAGCGACAGGGGCATCTCGTGGCCGTGGGTGTCGGTGATCGCGTTGGCCATCACGATGTGGCCGATCTTGAGTTCCGGTTGCAGGGCACCTGAGAAGCCGCAGGAGACGACGTAGCGGGGCGTGTGGGCTTCGATCAGTGCCAGTGTGGCCCGCCGGGCCCGGGCGAAACCGGGTCCGCTTTCGACCAGGGCGACGCGGGCGTCGTCGTAGCGGCCGCCGCGGAAGGTGAATTCTCCGCCGGTGTACTTCTTGGTCGTCAGGCACCGTCTCAGAAACGGCGCCGTCTCGATCTTCAACGCCGCGACGAGCCCGATGTCGGCATGGGCCATGTCCTCGGCATCGGCCGCGGTCTTGCTGGTCGCTGTGCTGTCGTCGTTCACCCGCTCGTCTCCGCCTCGAAGGCGTCAATCACCTCCAGCAGCCGATCGACGGCCGCCTCTGGCTGGGCATTGTACAGGCTGGCCCTCAGGCCTCCCACGCTGCGGTGCCCTCTGAGTCCGACGACACCGGCCTGCTGGCACAGTGCCAGGAACCGCGTGTCGGCAGCGGGACTGCCGGCTGAGAAGACGACGTTCATCAGCGAACGGGCTTCTCGGTCGACCAGGCCTTCGAGCACCGTGCTGGCGTCGATGCGGTCATACAGCCGGTCGGCTTGGGCACGGTTTCGCTGGGCCATCACCTGCAGCCCCCCCTGCTCTTCCAGCCACCGCAGCACCAGTTCGGTGACAAAGATCGAGAAGACGGGGGGCGTGTGATAGAGAGACCCGGCGTCGGCGTGAGCCTGGTAGCGTAGGATCGCGGGCAGGGTCCGCCGGGCGCGGTCGAGCCGCTGGCGGCGGATGAGCACCACGGTCAGGCCGGCGGGGCCGAGGTTCTTTTGGACTCCCGCGTAGACCAGGTCGTGGAGGTTGAGGTCCAGGGGACGTGAGAACAGATCGCTGCTGGCGTCGCAGACCAGCGGAATGTTGTCGGGGGCCGGGGGTGGAGCCGAGAACTGGGTGCCGGCGATGGTGTTGTTTGAGGTGTAGTGGAGGTAGGCGGGTTGAGTGGAGCTGACCGGGTTGTCGGGAAGTCGTCGAAAGCCGGAGTCTTCGGATGAGGCGGCGACGTGGACGAGTCCGTTGGTCCGTGCGGCTTCGATCGCCTTTTGTGACCAGTGTCCGCTGATGATGTAGTCGGCGGTCTGGCCGTCGCCACGGAGGTTGGCCGGCAGCATGGCGAACTGCAGAGAAGCTCCTCCCTGCAGGAACAGCACGTCGATGTCGTCGGGCACGTCGGCCAGCCGCCTGATGCGTGCTTCAGCCGAAGCGAGGATTTCGGCGAAGGCGTCACCGCGGTGCGAGTGTTCCAGTGCTCCCACTCCGGTCTCGCCCAGACAGAGCAGGTGCTGTGAGGCGTGGGCCAGTACCGATTCGGGCAGCACGGCGGGTCCGGCCGAGAAGTTGAACAGTCGCGGCACGGGTGCGGGGTCCGGGGTAAGTTGGTAAAGCCGACGGGGCAGCAGGTGTGATAGGCCGCACGTGGCGGGCCGTCAATCCTCAATGTGCGTCGACTTTCGGGTTCCGATGGGCTTGTATATCATGCGCCCGATGAACGCCGCCGCCGACTCATCCTCAGCACGCTCGGGCCGCCGCGCCCAGTCGTTCCAGGCTCCCTATGGAGACCTCGCCGTGTTGCCTGGTTCGGGCAACCCGATACTGGCCCAGGCGATCGCGGACTGCCTGGATGTGTCGCTGGTGCCCTGTCAGGCTCACATCTTCAGCGAGGGCAATGTCTTTGTGCGGGTCAAGGAGAACGTCCGCGGACGCGACGTGTTCGTGATCCAGGGTGTGCACTACCCGGTCAACGACAACTTCATGGAGTTGCTGTTCTGGATCGACGCGTTGAAGCGGGCCAGTGCCCAGTCGGTCACCGCGGTGATCCCGTTCTTCAGTTATGCCAAGGGCGACAAGAAGGACGAGCCCCGTGTCTCGATCCGGGCCCGGGTCTGTGCCGACGCGATCGAGGCGGCCGGTGCGGACCGGGTGTTGACGATGGACCTGCACAGCCCGCAGATCCAGGGGTTCTTCTCGATTCCCGTCGATCACCTCTACGCCCGCCACACGATCTGCGACCGGGTCCGCGAGATGGAGATTCCCGACCTGGTCGTCTGCAGTCCCGACACCGGATTCGCCAAGGACGCGGTCGACTACGCGCAGGTGCTGGATGTGCCGGCCGTGTTCGGCTGCAAGCAGCGGACCGGCCACGACGAGCGGGCCGAAGTGCTCGAGGTGGTCGGCGATGTCGACGGAAAGAACGTACTGGTGGTGGATGACTTCACGATCACCGGCGGCTCGCTGATCAGTGTGGCCGAGTTGTTGAAAGAGCGTGGTGCCAGTGATATTTACGCCGCGGTCAGCCACGGCGTGTTTTCTCCGGGCACCGCCGAAAGAATCGGCAACAGCGTGATCAAGACGATGCTGGTCACCGATACGATTGAGACGGCGTTTGAACCGTTGCCTGGGAACGTCGAGGTGGTCAGTGTGGCCCCGCTGTTTGCCGCCGCGATCCTGTCGGTCCACGAACGGACCAGCGTCAGCCAGCTGTTCCCGGACCCACGCAGTTGATGCCCGTCGCTCCCAAGCACCCCTGACCTCCTTCCCTTCTCGACAAGACACCGGCGTCATGGCGGATCCCGGCAAGCTGACACCGATGATGCAGCGGTACACCGAGGTCAAGGGTCAGAACCCCGAGGCTCTGCTGCTGTTCCGGATGGGTGATTTCTACGAGCTGTTTTTCGAGGATGCCCAGGAGGCCTCCCCGGTGCTGGGGCTGACTCTGACCAGCCGCGACAAGAACTCGGACAACCCGGTTCCGATGGCCGGGTTCCCCTACCACGCCCTGGACGGCTACCTGCAGAAGCTGATCCGCGCCGGGTACCGCGTGGCGATCTGCGACCAGGTCGAGGACCCCAAGACGGCCAAGGGGATGGTCCGCCGCGAGGTGACTCAGACGATCACTCCCGGCACGTTGACCGACCCGGCGCTGCTGGATCCTCACAGCTACAACTACATCGCCGGCATCGCATCGACCAAAGACGGGATCGGCCTCGCGTGGCTCGAGCTTTCCACGGGGCTGTTCCAGGCCACCTCGGTCACGTTGACCGGTTTGGCCGACGAGTTGGCGAGGCTGTCGCCGGCCGAGTGCCTGGTGTCTGAGGACGTGGTGCAGGAGCTGGGAATCGACGGGCTGGCTCAGCAGCTGGGAATCAGCCTGGCGCGGCGGGCTGCCTGGCAGTTCGCGGCCGAGGCCTGTCGCAGGACGTTGCTTGAGCATTTCGGCACGCTGACCCTGGAGGGTTTTGGTTTCAGCGACGACGACACGGCTCCGGTCACCGCCGCCGGAGCGTTGTTGAGCTACGTCGCCGACAACCACCTCGCCGCCCTGCCCCACATCTCGAGGCTGGAAGCCCACTCCAGCAGCGGGTACCTGATGATCGACGAGGCGACCCGTCGGAGCCTGGAACTGACGCGGACGCTGATCGACGGCAAGCGAGAGGGCAGCCTGCTGGCGGTGATTGATGAGACCGTGACGTCGATGGGAGCGCGGTTGCTGGGCGAGTGGCTCTCGAACCCGCTCACGGACTCAGAGCGGATCGTTGCCAGGCTGGATGCGGTCGAGGAGTTCCAGGGCCTGCCGGCTGTCTGCCGCGACATCGGTGACGAGTTGCGTGAGATCTACGATCTCGAGCGGTTGACCTCACGCGTGGCCACCGGCCGGGCGTCGCCTCGAGACCTGGGCTGCCTGGCCGGGACGCTGCGGCAGCTGCCTCGACTCAGGCAATTGCTGAGCGATCGCCAGTCGGGGTTGTTGGGCGAATTGCACCAGCGGCTGGACCTGTGCGAGGACGTGTGCGAGAGCATCACCGGGACGCTGGTCGACGAGCCGCCGCTATTGGTCTCCGAGGGCGGCATGATCCGCGACGGTTTCGACGCCGAACTGGACCGGTTGCGGGACCTGGCTCGGGGTGGCAAGGAGTGGATCGCGGCCTACCAGGCCAGCGAGAGCGAGCGGACGGGGATCCCGAGCCTGAAGGTCGGGTTCAACAAGGTGTTCGGCTACTACCTGGAAGTGACCGCGGCTCAGCTGGGCAAAGTGCCCGAGGAGTACATCCGCAAGCAGACGCTGAAGAACCAGGAACGATATGTGACCCCGGAGTTGAAGGAACACGAGGAGAAGGTGCTGCGTGCCGAGGAGCAGGCGGTGGCATTGGAGCAGCGGTTCTTCGGGGCGTTGCGTGAGTCGGTGGCGGGCGAGTGCCTGCGGTTGCAGGCGAGTGCGGGAGTGTTGTCGCGGCTGGACGTGCTGAGGGGACTGGGTGTGCTGGCGGCGTCGCGGGGTTACTGCCGACCCGAGCTGACCGACGAGCCGATCCTGGATCTGCGAGAGAGTCGCCACCCGGTGCTCGACCGGCTCCAGCCCAGCGGAGAGTTCGTGCCCAACGACGTCCGGGTCGGCGGTGCGGCGGGCCACATTCAGATCATCACCGGCCCGAACATGGCGGGAAAGAGCACCTACATTCGCCAGGCGGCGCTGTTAACGATCCTGGCCCAGATGGGTTCGTTTGTCCCGGCCAGCGAGGCGCGGGTGGGTGTGGCGGACCGGGTATTTGCCCGCGTGGGTGCCAGCGACGAATTGAGCAAGGGGCAGAGTACGTTCATGGTCGAGATGACCGAGACGGCCAGGATTCTCAACGCCGCCACCCGTCACAGCCTGGTGGTACTCGATGAAATCGGCCGCGGCACCAGCACCTATGACGGGATCTCGCTGGCGTGGGCCATCACCGAGCACCTGCATGACCGGGTCGGCTGCCGGACCCTGTTTGCGACTCACTACCACGAACTGACCGAGTTGACCTCGACCCTGGGAGGTGCGGTCAACCTGAACGTGGCGGTACACGAGCAGGACGAGGATGTGGTCTTCCTGCACAAGATTGTCGAGGGTTCGGCGGACAAGAGTTACGGGATCCACGTGGCCCGGCTGGCCGGTGTGCCCGGCGACGTGATCGAGCGGGCCCGAGTCATCCTGGAGACCCTGGAGTCGGACCACCTGGACGAGGAGGGTCGTCGCCGGCTGCCGACTCGGCCGACCGATCCGACATCGCGTCGCCAGTTGTCGCTGTTCGAGACTCCGCCTCACCCGCTGCTGGAGGAGATTCGCGAGATGGACATCGAGGCGATGACCCCTCTGGCGGCGCTGGAGCAACTCGACCGCATCCGCAAGTCGCTGCTGGATGCTCAGTAGCGGCCTGTTGAATAACTCAGGCTGTTCCGGAAACCGCAACTCAAGTGTCATCCCGAGCGCAGCGAGGGATCTCGACGGTGGCATTTCGAGGCCGGTTGAGATCCGCCTGCGGCGGACCACGGGACGAACAGGCTGCACGGAGTTTCAACCCGCCGCAGGCGGGTTAGCCCCGCCGAAGGCGCGGGCGACATTTCCTAGCCCGGGGTGGTCCGCCGCAGGCGGATCGTACGTCGCACTCTTCATCACTCCACCAACAACCGAGCCCCCGCCCGTGGTGGGGGCGACATGTACGTGTTGAGAACACGTGATTGTTGAGATGAGCTTGGTCTCCGTCAAAGGTGCAATCAGATTCCGCCCCCACCACGGGCGGGGGCTCGGCTGGTGGAAAGCAAGAAGACTGAGGAGAGAGGCGTGCGTCCGGAAACCCGGGGTTTCCACCCCGGGCTAAGACATGCCGTCCGCCTCCGGCGGACTCGGCATAGGGTACGGCGATGGCACCGATCTCGAAATGACCACGAATTCAACGGGCTGTTAGGTCCCGCCTGGCGATCGCTTCTGGGTAGGCCGAGGGACTGGCTCCGCAGCCCCGCCAGAGGCGGGGCGCAGGTGCCTGTCCCGTGTCGCGCGAGAGGCTCATGAAAAGGGGTCAGGCCCCGCCTACGGCTCGCTTCAGGGGAAACAGACCGAACTGGGGGCGGCGTCTGACCCCGTGGTATCGCAGAGGGTTGAGGCTCCGTCACGGGCGGCGTCTGACCCCGTCCCCGAGCCTGCGTTCTTCAGCAGGCTGCTAGCGGAATCCCCTGGCGAACTCCGCTACGTGCCCCGGCTGGCCAGGAATCGCTGCTGCACGGGGAGCACGAGGTCGAGGACGCGTGCGAGCACTTCGCCGGGCAATCCGATGGGGTCGACGTCGCCGAGCAGTTCTGCCGGGTAGTAGTCGAGCACGGGTGCCGATTCGGACTGGTAGACATCGAAGCGGTGTCTGACGACCGATTCGTCGGCGTCGTCGGGCCGTCCCTGCTGGCGGGCTCGATCGAGGATTCTCTGCACCAGCGGCTCGTAGTCGGTCCCGGCGAGGTGCAGCACGAGTTTCACGTCGACGTCGCCGGCGATCATTTCGCACTGGGCGATATTTCGGGGGATTCCATCGAGCAGCAGGATCTGTCGATCGGGGTCGAAGGTGCCGTCTTGGATCCAGGCTGCGAGCTGGTTTCGCCACAGCGAGACGGTGAAGTCGTCGGGTACGAGGTTTCCCCCGGCGGTGAATTCGGCGACGGCCACTCCGTCGTCGGAGTTGGGATCGAGGCTGCGGAAGATCTCTCCGCTGGAGAGATGAAAGAAGCCGGGGAGTCCGCCGAGGACAACGCCCTGAGTGCCTTTTCCGCTTCCGGGTACACCGAAGAGCAGGATGGCGGTGGGTCGTGGCTGTGTCATCGTGTCGAGCCAATTCGGCCGGCCGCGTTGACGTATTGGGGTCGGCCTAGCGAGAGAGGAATACGACGACCTTACCGACGTCGACCGGCAGGCTGACGTCTTCGGAGGTCGGCAGCGCGGTGACGGTGACGGTCAGGTTGTCGACGTCAACTTCGATCCAGTCGGTGTCGTTGGTCGAGCTCGAGGCGACCTTGGCTGCGTAGAGTGACTTGAGGTTAGGTCGGTTGCGGACCGAGATCACGTCGCCGGCGTTGATGCGGATCGAGGGGACGGTGACGGTGCGGCCGTTGACCTGGAAGTGACCGTGCGAGGCTCCCTGACGGGCCTGGGGCCGTGTCTCGGCCAACCCGGCTCGCCGGATCACGTTGTCGAGCCGTCGTTCGCAGAGGATCAGCAGCTGCTCGCCGGTGTTGCCCTGCAGGCGCTTGGCGGCGTCGAAGTAGCGGCGGAGCTGACGTTCGCGGAGGCCGTAGTAGTACTTGATCTTCTGTTTTTCGATCAGGGCGAGTGCGTAGTTTGAGGGCTTGCGTCGGCGCTGCGACATACCGGGTGGGTAGTCGCGTCGTTCGGCCGAGCGGATCGCTCCGGAACTCTCGAAGACCATCGCTCCGAGGCGTCGATTGATACGTGCTTTTGGTCCGGTGTGCCGACCCATTCGCTCTGTCTCCGGAGAAGATCCGCAGGCGGCCCATTGCCTCTACGGGAATCCCTGAATTTAGGACGGCTGCGGGTCGATTTCAAGGCCTAGGGAGCCACCGGTGGTGGGGCAGCATCAGGGTCGGGGCTGGCTGTGGCCGCATGGGCGGCTGCAGCGGCGGCCGCAGCGGCCTCTGCTTCGGCTGCCGCGGCCTTGCCGTCGTCGTCGACCACGATCGAGTCGATGAACAGCTTGGCGTTGGGGACGTAGACGATGCGGTCGTTGTAGTCGAGCACGGTGTAGCGGAGGTCGATCGAGCGGACCCGGCCTTCGAATTTTCCGACGAGAATGATGTCGTCGAGGTCAAAGGGCTTGTAGATGATCACCATGATCCCGGCCAGCACGTTGGAGATGGTGTCCTTGAATGCGAACCCGAGCGCGAAGCCGGTCAGGCCCAGCCCGGCGATCAGGGCGCCGATATCGATGCCAAGCGTGCCCAGTGCCGAGACGGCTCCGAAGAGCAGCATGCCGACCTTGGCCGAGCGGCCCAGGAAATTGGACAGTTCGTCATCGATCCTGTTGCTGCGTCCCATGCGGTGGATGATCTTCATCAGGAGCTTGCCACCGATCAGGAACAGAATGAAGACTCCGATAGCCGCCCCCAGCCTGGGCGCGAACGCGACGGCCATCTCCTGCACCTGCGTGACCAGGTTGAAAGACACAGCCGCGGCGTCGCTGGTTATCTCGGTGGGGGATTCAACGATCGCTTCGGCGGCAGCCTGCAACATCGGTCGGTCTCCGGGTCGGGGACAAGCGAGCGGCGACTCATCGCGGCGCGGGGACTATAGTTCGGCCGTGCTGGGCCGAGAAGGCAGATATCTGCCGTTTTGTCCGCGAGTCCGGCTCAGCGGTAGCGGCGTCGCCTGAGCTCATCGAGCGGGTAGAACGTGTCTCGCCAGCGGACTCCACCCTGCCGCAGCGTGATCACCATCGAGCGGAGGAAGGCGAAGAAGATCCCCATCGAGGCGGGCAGCATCAGGGGCAGGACCCAGGGCCGACTTCCGAAGACCAGGGCTCCACCGGCGTAGGCCAGGTGCGACACGACCAGCGTTGCGGCGAAGCCCCAGGTCGGGGGGCCGCTGGCGAGGGCGAGTACGACGACGGGTGAGTAGAACAAGACACAGGCGGCCGCCAGGGCCCAGCAGGTACGGAAGATCGAGTAGTCCAGTCCGGCGAACCCGTTTTTTTCGAGCCCGGTGATCGTCGACCAGGCCGACTGCTGCCAGCGAATGTTCAGGTAGCGGCCGGCGATCAGCAGGTCGGCTCGGGCTCCATGCCGCTTGAGCAGTTGGGCGAGCTTCAGGTCGTCGGCGACGTCGTAGGCGATCGGCACGTGTCCGCCGGCCTGCTCGTAGAACTCGCGTCGCACCAGGTTGAAGGCGCCCACTCCGGCGTAGATGTGGCGGGTGCGAAGCCGGATCAGCCACGACTGGGTGGCTCCGGCAAAGATGAGTCCGAAGATCGAGATCAAGGCGGCCTCAAAGAGGCCTCCGCCGGTCATCGAAGGGACCAGGGCCAGGTGGTCGAGCCGATGCTTGAGTGACCAGGCCATTGCCAGCCGGATGGTCTCAGGCTGGTAGATCACGTCACCGTCGGTGAACAGGATCCAGTCGCCTTGTGCCGCCTGGGCTCCCTGCCACATCGCGTGGTTCTTGCCCAGCCACTCGGAGGGCAACTCGTTGATGTGCACGGCCTGGATGCGGGGATCGGTTGCCGCCAGTCGGTCGATGTCCTCACCGGTGCTGTCCTCGGAGCGGTCGTTGACGGCGATCAGCGTGAGGTCGGGGTAGTCGGATGCCAGCAGCGACGAGAGGCAGTCAGAGATCCGGTCCCCCTCGTCCTTGGCCGTGACGACGACGGTCAGCGCCGGCCAGGCATCGGGCAATTCGAGTCCCCTCACAAGCCGCGAGAACCGCCGGTACCACTGGGCGGCCAGCGGCAACGCCAGCCCGAAACTCCAGAAGGCGCACAGTGCCCAGCCAGCGGCGATCAGCGCTCGATCCATGGCCGGGCATTGTAGCGAAGGCCGCTGTATAGTGGCTCGAAGAGCGATCCGGTGCCGGTTCTGGCAGGGCTTGGGGATGTGATTCGAGGAGAACTCGGCATGCTGCGTGGTCCGTCCGCGGTGGTGATACTGCTGATCTCGTCGATCACGTCGATCACGTCGATCCTGGCGACAGCCACTCAACTGCCGGCTGCACGTCGGTTGAAGCTGGTGGTGGAGCTGCCCGAGGGACTACCAGCGGGCCTGCTGCTCCCGTTGCCGGCGCGGGTCAAGGGGCGGGCGGCTCCGGGGGCGGTGCTGCTGGCCCAGCACGATGCCTTCGGGCCGAAGCCGGTCCTCGTACAGTGCGAGGCGAGTGGTCGACGAGCGTGGCTGCTGGCGGCCGTGGTCGATGGCCGGTCAGGAGCTCGGCAGCTGAAGCTCAGCGGCGAGGTGATGGCTGTTGGCGCGGACAGCAAGTCGGTGCGATTCGTGCCTCGCACCGGCGGTCTCGAGTGCCTGGATGGAGACCAGAAGGTGATGTTCTACCAGCGTGAGGCTCACTCGCTGGATGACGGTGTGCACGTCACGGCCAACTACTTCCACCCGCTGTATGGTCTCGACGGCGAGATCCTGACTCAGGATTTTCCCAAGGATCACCCGCATCATCACGGCATCTTCTGGGCCTGGCACCAGCTGCTGGTGGGCAAGACCCGCGCCGGTGATCCGTGGATCAACAAGGACTTCCTGCCGGTGGTTCGCCGGGCGGAGGTGATTGAAGAGGGGCCGGTGTTTGCGACCCTGGCAACCCGGGTCGATTGGACCTCGAAACACGTCACCGATCCTGCAGGTCGGCCGCGGCCGATCGTGGCCGAGACGGGCCAGTTCCGCGTGTTCCACTCGGTCGGCGACGCCCGGCACATCGACTTTCGCATCACGCTGGTGGCTCAGCTCGACGAGGTCCGGATTGGTGGCTCGGAGAATGTGAAGGGCTATTCGGGGTTCACCGTGCGGATGAAGCCGCCGATGGAGATGGTGATCCACGACCGGCGTGGCCGCCTCGAGGGTGACACCGTCGGCACAGCCAGCGCGTGGGCGGATATCAGCGGTCGCTACTCGAAGGGGCCGCTTAGAAGCGGCCTGTCGATTCTCTGCGACAGCCGATTGCCCGAGTTTCCGCCCAAGTGGTTGCTGCGTCATTACGGCATGCAGAACGTGGCGTATCCCGGTCGCCAAGCGGTCGGGCTACCGCGGGGCAAGCCGTTGGTGCTGCGGCACCGCCTGGTCGTTCACCGGGGCGGGACCTCGCGAGCCGCTGATCAGCAGGCCGCCTACCAGGCACTGGCCATCGGTAGCCGCTAGCAGCCCGCTCATGAGAAAGAACTCGGACCCTGGGGT
>Ga0066376_10000451_pt1 | contig 38134 bp, 30 predicted proteins | sample Knorr_S15_td_Bot_FD_77009 | JGI IMG/M metagenome (GOLD analysis project Ga0066376, IMG submission 77009) | Marine microbial communities from Southern Atlantic Ocean transect - Knorr_S15_td_Bottom_ad_5009_LV_A | ecosystem: Environmental > Aquatic > Marine > Oceanic | place: Southern Atlantic... | reverse complement strand
CCGGATGGTTGAGACCGGGGAAGCCGTCGGTGTGGTTGCGGCGCAATCAATCGGTGAGCCGGGTACGCAGCTTACCCTTCGGACATTCCACATCGGTGGAACCGCGAGTCGTATTTCGGCTGACTCGACTGTTCAGACCAAGTTTGCTGGAAAAGTCGTCTTCGAAAATCTGCGAACAGTGGCCTTCGTAACCGATGAAGGATCGAAAAATGTCGTTCTCTCGCGCCAGGGAGAAATCAGGATTGTTGATCCTAAAGATGGGGATCGCCAATTGATTTCCTATCTGATTCCATACGGAGCCGAGGTGCTCGTTTCAAAAGGTAAAAAGGTAGATAAGGAAACTGTTCTGGCAGCGTGGGATCCGTACAACTCAGTCATTATGTCTGAGTTTTCCGGAGAAGTGGGCCACCAGGACATTATCGAAGGCGTGACTTATCGAGAGGAATCTGATGAACAGACTGGTTATAAAGAAAAGGTTGTCATCGATACCCGTGAGCGCACGTTGACACCAGCCATTCTTATTAAAGGAAAGGACGGTACGGAAAGGGAGTATCCACTGCCGGTCCGAGCTCGTATCCAGGTGGACGCGAAAGACACCGTACAGGCAGGTCGGATTCTGGTAAAGATTCCCCGTCAGTCTGCGAAAACCCGAGATATCACGGGTGGACTTCCGCGAGTTACGGAGTTGTTTGAAGCCCGTACTCCTAATGATCCGGCGAAAGTCAGCGAGATCGACGGTGTCGTCTCCTTTGGAGGCCGTAAGCGCGGTTCTCAAGAGGTAATCGTGACGAGTCGCGACGGTACCGAATCCAAGACGTACCTGGTTTCCATGACGAAGCACATGCTGGTCCATGAGAACGACTTTGTACGTGCTGGCGATCCGCTTTCGGACGGTCAGGTTGCCCCGCACAACATCCTGGCAATCCTGGGGCCCCGCGCCGTCCAGGTTTACCTGGTCAACGAGATTCAGGAAGTGTACCGCCTGCAGGGTGTGACGATCAACGATAAGCACATTGAGTGCATCGTGCGTCAGATGATGCAGAAAGTGCTGGTGAAGGATGCGGGGGACACGAACTTCCTCGAGGATAAAAACATCGATCGCTTCGCCCTGGAAGAAATGAATGACAATCTGTATGACAACTTCGTAGTCATCGACGGCGGTGATTCTGATTTGTCGATCAGTGAGATTGTGGATCGTCGCCGCCTTCGTGAAGTTAATTCATCCATGAAGCGGCTGGATAAAAAAGAGGTGGTCGTTCGGGATGCACAACCCGCAGTAGCAGAACCACTGCTCCTCGGTATTACCCAGGCTGCGCTCGCAACCGACTCGTTCATCTCCGCAGCTTCCTTCCAGGAAACGACGAAGGTGCTGACGGAAGCGGCAATTGCTGGGAAGTCAGATCCACTCTTCGGCCTGAAGGAAAATGTGATCGTTGGTCACCTGATTCCCGCCGGTACAGGACAACGGAAATACAAAGATCTGATCGTTGGATCGCAGACTGAGTATGAAGAAATTCAAGCTGCGATTGGAACGGATAGTTCAGGAGATGGCTCGGCAGAAACTGTTGAGGCTTCCTGATCGGCAGATTTCAGCCGCTGACCGCGCATTGCGCGTCAATGTGGTAACGAACAGGTCGTGAGATAGACTTAAAACCCCGGGCGCATTCGGCGCCCGGGGTTTTGTTTTGGCCGTTTACACCGATACAACAGAGTGATTGCTAGTTGGCAACGACAGCCAGCCGAGCGGACATGAATATGTGGTTGACCTGCATCTTCGCTCGGAGGGAATCGTAGCGTAGTCTTGTAGGCTTCACCACCATTACGCATCGCATGCTTCGAGAAATTTATACACTTCTAGGCGGCGTCGGCACCTTTTTCGCCGCGATCGGAATGTTTGTATCCGTTATCGCGTGGTGGATGGCTGTAACAGGAATTGTTGTCAGAGACATGCAAACAGTGACAAAGGGAGTCCTGTTGCTCGTGATATTTGTTTTACCCCCTCTCGCCGTGATTGTATTTGTATCGTTTCTGGTCCGAGACCAAAGCAGGGAGAAAGCATCCCAAATGATGCCTGTGCGTGTTCGATCGACTGATATCCGACCTGATCTGGTAAGAGTGCTCGCGAGAAAAGCAGAAACAGCGGCCTGACCGCACCTTTGAATGCGTTTGGTGGACGATGGCGCCCCCTGCAGCAAGACGACTATTATTCAGCGCAGTGTATCGCAATCGCGGATACGACTTCGCGCTGGAAGCGGCTTCCCTCAGGACTGTTAAGCAGCTCGTTTCGCACGACAAGCGTCGATGATCCTCCTCCGTCCAGATTCAACGCGTCTCTAACCCCGAAAGCTCTCATGATCGCGGCGAGCTCCGTCAAAGAAACACCTCGGCTGGCTCCCTGACGTCCGTCTACCACCAGAATAAACAATTCGCCATTTTCTCCGATCCCTGCGGCGGTCCGGGGATGAATATCCGGAATCGAACTACCGAAGAATACTTCCTCATTGACAGTGATTCGGTTGCTACCGTCTTTGAGTAATGCTGGCCCACCAGAAAGCGCATTGGTGACCTCCCAGACACTGCTTGAGTCGATTGACAGCATTAGCCCCGGAAGCTCGGGCATATTGTCGATCGGGTCTTGCCATAAGAACACGGAGTCTCCGCGAGAAGAGACCCATCCTATCTCCGCCCTGTTGGACTTGTCAAAACCAATGGCGGCCCGATGCACGTCGTATCGGATGTCGCCTCTGAAGATTCCGGGAGTTGCCGCATGAACGAGGTCACCCCCGGAAAGCAGCAGTCCGATCGGCCTGAAGGATTCGTCTACCTTCCTGAAGTAGCCGCCGTTCACGACCAGGCATGCACCGAATTCTTTTGCAAAATCGCTCGTGGATTGTTGTCCATCTTCATCATTCGAAGAGAGAACTTCGACACGAACATCGCTTGAACTCAGGTCAATTTTCGCCATCCACGCCTTCAGAGGGAGATTCTCATCTGTGCCTTCCCACACTTCTATCGCGTCGGGCAGGTCAAAGGACGAAGACACCAATTTCCACTTGATAGAGAGGACAGTGATCCTTGGAGCCGTTTCATCACTCCGGCAAGCAGGGAAAAGCAACATTAGGGCCAGGAGTACATTGAGTCTCGCATTCATGTTACTTTTCCCGTCCAGTTCTCTATCTAGGTTTGAATCACATTCATCACTGATTGGCAGGAAGGTACGGTCTTTTTATGTTCTCTGACATCCAGTATAATTGCAAACCTTTCTCCTTTAGTGCTGGTCCAATATGCGAGCCAGCTGAAGATGAATCACCGCGAACTGAAAGAGGTGCTGGCCCGACACGAGTACTTTTTTTGATCGTGAAGGAGATGATGTGACCATTGAGACTCGATTCGATAGAGATGACGAAAGCCAAGCCTGGCGTAGATGGAAGAAGAATCACAATCTTAGAGTCAGTTTCTTCATTCGGGTTCCAGAATCCTACAACGTGGAATTCCGGTCAGGCGCCGGAAATATCGAGATTGCAGACCTGAACGGATCCATTGAAGGCCGCACGGGTGCGGGAAATGTTACCCTGTATGTCGATGATTCCGTGGGTGCAGACGTAACTGCGCGCTCGAGCATGGGGAGTGCGCGAACCGACTACGACCTGCGAGTGAGAGGAAAATGGATGTCCAAGTCGTTCAGCGGTGAAATCAACGGGGGAGGACCTGAGATATCGATATCCTCTGGGGTTGGCAACGTGACACTGCGTCGTAACTGAGAAAACAGATCGGCTGAGTACTGAAATGAGGGCGCGACGAAGTCGCGCCCTCATTTTTTGTCTGTACTTTATTTTTTCTAACGCCGGCTATTCATCACAAATGCTGGCGAAATACCTAAAAGGCAAGTTAAATATCTATAAGACGGACTAAATATCTATAATGCAGGTTGAAACTTGTAACGACGAACAACTTAGAGTAACTTAACAGTGTTAACCTACCTGTAATATGCCTGAAACCGTAGAAAACGGACTGCAGCGCCTGATCCTAGATACGGCCCGCCAGCTTCTGACGACGACTGGATACGCACAGTTGTCGATGCGAAATATTGCCAAAACAATTGGATACAGCGCTACCAGTATCTACTTGTACTTTGAAAATAAGGACGAATTGGTGCATGCCCTAATAGATGAGGGCGTTGATCTGCTGTACGAGAGACTCGTGGAAGCAAACGATTCTTGTGCGGTTCCTCAGGATCGTCTTCTCGCGATGTGCAGGGCATACGTCTCGTTTGGCCTCGAGCGTCCTGAATATTACGAAATCATGTACGTACTGCATCCGGAGTACATCAAACGCTATCCAGCGGAAAAGTACAGGAAGGCCAGGAAAAACCTGGAACTGATCGGGGCTGCCATTGAAGGGGGACGGGTCCACGGACCATCTGCCGACATGGATTCCTTCTTGGCGGCAAATCTGGTTTGGACACAATTGCACGGCGTGGTAACCCTGCTCTCTTCAGAAAGAGTCGACAAGCGAATTGATCCAGATCAACTCATCGAGGGTGCGTACCAGCACATTCTTCGGAGTCTCGGAATAAGAGATCTCGGAATAAGTGATGAGGTGGTCGAAAAAAGGTCGTAAATGCATCAGGGGCTCAGTGCCCGCAAGATGTGCGACATCGAATACAATTTAGCACAGTCAGCGCGAGAACAGAACTATATTGGGATTTCGTGAGTGAACATTCGAACATAGCGAAGCATGTGGGCCGGCCTTCATTCCTGGGACGGACCTTACCGTCTCTGCTCTACCACGCAAATGCTTCCCATCCGAATTCGCGTGCTTTTGTGCAAAAGGAAAAAGGATCGTGGAAGGCCTACTCTACAAATGATTTCAAGGATGCCGCGGAAGAATTGGCGGTTGGACTTCTCGATCTCGGTCTCCGCCCCGGTGATCGTGTGGCGCTGTATCAGGAAAGCGACGTTTATTTCTGTCTGGCCGACATGGGATGCCTGATTGCTGGCCTCATTGACGTGCCGGTTTATCTCACACACACTCCGGAAACGATAAAATTTGTTCTCAATCACGCGGAAGTTCACGCGGTGATCGCGTCCGGAGGCGACCGGTTCGACGAACTTATCGAAGCGCTGGAGTTTCCAACTGACGTTGCCCATATCATTCTCACCGAACCGGCCCATGACATCAAAGCGCTCGGCGTGCCGGAGGGAATATCTCTCCTGACCCTGTCCGATGTGCGCTCCCGCGGGCGGAAACTCATCCAGGATGATGCTGAGCACGTGCGCGCCCTCTCCGACAGGCTCGACCCCAGCGATCTGGCAACAATAATATACACGAGTGGGACGACTGGACGACCCAAAGGCGTCATGTTAACGCATGAAAACATTAGCTCAAATGCTCTGATGGCATTTTCGGGTATCAAGTCCTATAAACCTGGAATGGGCGGAGAAGTCATGCTTTCGTTTCTGCCTTTGACGCATGTTTTCGCACGAACCCTGTACTACGGCGCGCTTGCCAGGGGAACGAGCCTGTATTTTTCTCATCCAGATCGGTTGGTGGAAGATCTCTCCACCGTTCGTCCCACCATCATTTCGACCGTACCTCGCGTTCTGGAAAAGGTCTATTCGAAGATCATTGCCCGAACACAAAGTGCAACGGGACTGACTGGAAAAATTGCAAGGTGGGGTTTGGATCGGGCTCGCAGGGAGTCCACTAGTTCCGGGCCTATGTTCGGCGCCGCGGACCGGCTGGTGTATAAAAAGTGGCGGGCAATTTTCGGCGGGAAGATCCGCTGGATCATCAGTGGCGGAGCAGCCCTGAATTCGGAGATAGCGGAGGTCTTCAACCGCGCGGGTCTAACCATTCTACAGGGGTATGGGCTGACCGAAACCAGTCCGGTTATCGCCTTCAACAGACCAGATTCGAATCGAGCTGGAACAGTGGGTACTGTCCTGGAAGGGCTGGAGCTCAAAATTGATGTGGACGGAGAGATCCTTACTCGAGGTCCTCATGTCATGGCGGGCTATTTCAGAGATGAGGACAGGACGGCGGCGATGATTGACGAAGAGGGCTGGCTTCACACGGGCGATATCGGTGAACTCAGCGAGGATGGGTTTCTTAGGATTACGGATCGCAAAAAAGACCTGTTCAAGTTGTCGACCGGCAAGTACGTGATGCCACAGCCTCTGGAGAATCGTCTTTCCGCCGAGTCATTGATCGATCAGAGCGTGGTCATCGGATCGGGTCACAAATTTGCCGCGGCTCTCATCTTCCCCAGCGAAGACAACATGCGATCGCTCGCACAGAGTCTGGGTATCTCGTCAGCCCTTGAATTGCCCGCCCTCTGCCAGAATGAGCGTATTCTGAGTGAAATCAGCCGAATCGTTGACAAGGCCAACGAGGGGATGTCACACTGGTCGACTATCAAACGATTTACGGTAGTACCTGCTGAACTTTCGGTTGAAAACGATCTGCTGACGCCTACTCTTAAGGTGAAGAGGGCGGAGGTGAGAAATACGTTCAGCGAAGCGATTGAGAAGCTTTACGCCGACGAACATCAATACACAGAAGATCAGCTTTGAGCAGCCGAGACCCCGGAATGAACGATTCTAGATCATCATATTCTGCACTTCCGTTTCGCAAAGTGGCAGTTGTTGGAGCCGGAACGATGGGTGCGCAGATCGCCGCGCATTTCGCCAACGCTGGCCTCGAAGTTGAGCTGTTGGATATCGCTGCCCCGGAAGGCCCAAAAAATGCGATTGTGGAGGGCGCGTTCAAGCGTGCCGGAAAGCTGCGCCCCGCGCCCCTGTTCACTGCTAAAACGGCCAAACGGATCCGATTGGGAAACTTGGACGAGCACATGGACCGCCTGGCCGACGCGGAGTGGATTGTTGAAGCGGTCGTCGAGCGACTGGATATCAAGCAGTCGTTGTTCGAAAAGATCGAAGCCGTGGCGAGCGATACAGCGATCATTTCGACCAACACCAGCGGTATTCCTATAGCCTCGATTACCAGCGATAAAAGTGCCTCGTTCCGAAGACGCTTTCTCGGCACACATTTTTTCAATCCTCCTAGATACCTCAAATTACTCGAGGTCATCCCGGGCGCCGACACCGACCCCGACATCGTAGCCAGAATATCTGAGTATGCGAGAGTTCATCTCGGAAAGGGGGTCGTGGTTGCAAAGGATTCGCCCTACTTCATCGGCAATCGAATTGGAATATTTGCCCTGCTGCTGGCGATGTCCGAACGAAGTGAGCATGGATTCTCGATGGAAGAGGTAGATACGCTCACCGGTGAGCTGGTCGGTCATCCCAGGTCTGCTACCTTCAGAACGGCCGACGTCGTAGGATTGGACGTGATGAAGGCAGTCATTGATAATTTGGGTGCTGCCATCGAGAACGACGAATCGAAGGCTTTATTCACCGTGCCAGCGGAGTTGGAGAAGCTCGTCGAGCAGGGCAGTCTGGGTGCCAAAACAAGAGCTGGATATTATCAAAAAGTAGACGGCGAGATCAGATCCTGGGATCCGAGCGACGAAGAGTATAAATCTGCGCCCGAATTGGACCTCCCGTCCCTTTCAGAGATCAAAGCATCTGGTGGACTGGTTTCAAGGCTCCGTGCCCTTTTTCATGATGAAACCAAGGTTGGTGATTCGTTTCGGAGGACGACACTCGGTCTTTTGGCCTACGCTGCTCGAAGAATACCAGAGATAACCGACAGCCCGGCATCGATCGACCAGGCAATCAAATGGGGCTTCGGATGGAAGATGGGCCCGTTTGAAATATGGGATGCGCTTGGAATCGACGAGGTGCGTGATCGCATGAAGGAACTGGACCTGAGCCTGCCGGATTGGGCAGCTGAGATGGATCCAGAGACCGGATTCTATCAGGTCGTCGGCGACGTTCCTTCTATTTATGATCCTGAAGACGCCTCATTCACCGCGCTGAGCCTCGCGCGAGACGAAGCATCCTACTTCGCCGCCACACGCGTCATCACAGAGACTGACAGCACCCTTTTGCGTCATTTTTCGGACGACGTTGCCATCCTCGAATTCAGGTCGAAAGCCAATACTCTGGGTGCCGGGGTGATTGGGGATATTCTCGAAGCACTTTCCACCGTTGAAGCCAATCCCGATCTCCGCGGGCTGGTGATCGCAAATTCGGGTTCGAATTTCTCAGTCGGAGCCAATCTGGGCGAGGTTGGGCAAGCGCTACTCGCCGGCGAGTTCGAAGAGATTGGCAGAGCTGTCCAAAATTTCCAGAAAGCGATGGAAGCGGTGCACAATAGTTTAAAACCTGTGGTAGTTGCCTGCCACTCTCGAGTGCTGGGAGGTGCTACGGAGTTGGTGATGTCATCTCGATCTCCGTTGGCCGCCGCCGAGAGCTATATGGGACTGGTTGAACTGGGCGTCGGGCTCATTCCCGCCGGCACGGGCTGCCTTCGTCTCATGGAAAATGCATCGCGCGCCGCGCCATCGGGTCATCCGAGTGAAATCCTTTCTCTTTTGCAAAAAAGATTCCAGCAGGTGGCGATGGCCAGAGTGTCGTCGAGTGCTCAGGACGCCAAGGACATGGGTTATCTCCGCGAATCGGCCCCCATCGTGATGAGAGAAGAACGCAGATTTTTTGCAGCGGCCGCGGAGGTCGTACGATTGTCTGATCAAGGATATGCGCCACCAGTAGATGATGGGCAGGTCCACGCCTTGGGCGCTCCCGGACGTGCTGCATTTGAATCCATGGCATATCAATTTCACCAGGGCCGCTTCATCTCCGACTACGATCTGCTCCTGGCTAAAAAACTCGCTTACGTGATGACCGGCGGAGACCTGCTCGGGGACGGGCTCATTTCCAGATCTCATGTTCTGGATCTGGAACGAGAGGCATTCATGAGTCTACTGGGAGAAAAAAACACACAGGCTCGGATTCGGAGTCTGCTTGAAACAGGAAAACCACTGAGAAACTGAACGTGAAGTCACCGGGCAATTTGAACGGGTAGAGAAACAGAATGGAAATTAAATCTTCGGCTTACATCGTATCGTCTGTGCGAACCGCAATCGGCCGAGCTCACAAGGGATCGCTGAGAACCGTCAGGCCAGAGGCTTTGGGCGGCACGGTCGTACGTGCAGCGCTTGAACGGGCAGGAGGCATCACTGCCGAACAGGTTGACGACGTGTTGATGGGCTGCGCCATGCCGGAAGGCGCTCAAGGGATGAATGTGGGGCGCCTCATCGTTCAGAAGGCAGGTTTTCCTGATTCCGTTCCGGGTGCGACCATCAATCGCTTTTGCTCCTCAGGTTTGCAGACCATTGCCATGGCTACCCAGGCGATCTCAACAGGCTTTGCGGACGTAGTAATTGCCGGAGGAGTAGAGTCGATGAGTCAGATACCAATGACAGGATTCTATTATCAGCCGGATCCCGATCTGATGACGGCCGATCCGGATGTGTACGTTTCCATGGGCAACACAGCCGAAAACGTGGCCGAGCAATACGATGTCTCTCGTGAGGATCAGGATCGATTTGCGCTCCAATCACATACTCGAGCGCTGGCGGCGATTGAGGCAGGAGTATTTAAGGACGAGATTGTGCCTCTGGACATCGTGTTGGACGCTCCAGGAGGCGTGCCGGGCGCACGTCTGGAAAAGGTGTTTGACACAGACGAAGGTCCTCGCGCCGACACCTCTCTCGAAGCACTTGCTCGACTTCGTCCCGTATTCAGAAAATCAGGTACCGTCACAGCCGGAAATTCTTCACAAATGTCTGATGGAGCGGCGGCCAATCTACTGGTCAATGAGGAGACGCTCGAGAAATATGGCCTGACGCCCATGGCGAAATTGATTGGCTTTGCGGTAGCAGGAGTCGCACCGGAAATCATGGGTATTGGGCCCAGTGCGGCCGTTCCTAAGGTTCTCGCGCAGGTTGGCCTCAAGATTGAGGACATAGGGCTCGTGGAGCTGAACGAAGCGTTTGCTTCTCAATCCCTCGCGGTGATCAGAGAACTGGGCCTGGATGAGTCGATCGTAAACGTGAATGGTGGCGCAATTGCGCTGGGGCACCCTCTTGGCTGCACGGGAGCTAAATTGACTGCCACGTTGATTCACGAAATGAAACGAAGGAATGTGCGTTTCGGACTCTGTACGATGTGTATTGGCGGAGGAATGGGCGCCGCTGGTATCTTTGAACTGTGTACCTAATCTGTGTAACCAAACTGTGTCGCTGAACGGGTTGTACCAATCAGCCTGTGGGCTGAAATTTTATTCAGCGTGATTTGTCGCTACAAATCGCAGGAGCAAAAATGACTATGGACCTGCCTTTCTATTCTTTTCTTAACACGTTTGCACCATCCTGGTTGCCTATTACGCTGTTTGTGCTGGTATTCCTGCATCTGGGATTTCACGGCTTCGGATTGAGGTGGTGGTTGGCCCTCCTTGCTGTCATTCTGTATGGATATGGAGCCGCGGCGGGGTTGTGGATCGGGTGGGGTGTTGTTCTCATCCTTTTCGGCCTCCCATTATTTCGTCGGTTCATCAGTTCGGCCGTCATGAAGCTGATTGAGGCGTTAGAATTTTTACCCACGATCTCCAAAACCGAGCAGGAAGCGATCGATGCCGGCACTACGTGGATCGAAGGAGAGCTCTTCTCTGGAAAGCCGGATTTCAAACGCATGTTGGCTGAAGACTATCCAGGTTTGACCGACGAGGAGCAGGCATTTATAGATGGCCCGGCCCAGGAAGTATGCGATGCCACCGATGATTGGGATGTCTTTCAGCGCAGAGATTTATCACCTGCAATATGGGAGTTACTGAAGAAACACCGCTTCTTCGGGATGATCATTCCAAAAGAATATGGTGGGCTCGGTTTTTCGGCATCTGCCAACAGCGCGGTCGTCGGGAAGATGAACTCTGCGAATGCAGTTCTCGGAATCACCGTCATGGTGCCCAACTCGCTCGGACCTGCCGAACTGCTCATTCATTATGGGACCGAAGATCAAAAAGATTACTATCTCCCGCGCCTGGCCTCGCATGAAGAAATCCCTGCGTTCGCGCTCACAGAGCCTGGTGCGGGCTCTGACGCCGGCGCAATGTCTGCGCGGGGAGACATCTTTCGGGGCGAAGATGGCCGCCTTATGATTCGCCTCAACTGGAACAAGAGATACATCACGCTGGCTCCCATCTCTACGATCCTGGGACTTGCCTTTAAGTTGTACGACCCCGAAGAACTGCTGGGGCGTGGCACCGAACTCGGTATCACTTGTGCTCTTATCTCCAGCGACGCTGAGGGAGTGAACAATGGTATGCGACACGATCCGATGGGTATACCATTCTTCAATGGGCCAACCTATGGGACGGACGTGATCGTTGATCTCGAGAAAGCAGTCATTGGCGGCGAAGCTGGCGTGGGCCTTGGGTGGCGCATGTTGATGGAATCTTTGGCGGCCGGTCGCGGCATTTCCCTTCCGGCCGTGGGTACGTACGGTACGAAGACTGTTGCTCGCGTGGCGGGAGCCCACGCGGTTGTTCGTAAACAATTTGGTCTCTCAATTGGGCGATTTGAGGGAATTGAAGAGCCTCTGGCCCGTATCGGCGGGTACATGTACCTGCTCGATGCCGCCCGGCGTTATACAAATGGTGCCCTTAACAAGGGCGCCAAGCCGGCTGTCGTGACCGCCATAATGAAGTACAACGCGACCGAGCTGTATCGCGAAGTGATCAATGACGGGATGGACATCCTTGGGGGCAATGCAATTTCCAGAGGGCCTCGAAACGCACTGGCTCACGCATATATCAACACTCCCATTGGAGTGACGGTTGAGGGCGCAAATATTCTGACACGAACACTGATAATATTCGGCCAGGGTGCAATCCGCTCCCATCCCTTCGTACTGCAGGAGGTGAGGGCTCTCGAGGCGGGGGACGTGGCAGCGTTCGATCGGGCATTCTGGGGCCACATTGGCATGGTTGTTCAAAACACGTTTCGGGCCATTCTTCTTTCGCTCACCAGGGGACGTCTCGCCGCCGTTCCGGTTGGAGGACCCGCTGCCCGCTACTTCAGAAAACTTGCGTGGGCTTCAGCGTCATTCAGCATTATGGCCGACCTCGCGCTCGGAATGATGGGTGGTACCCTGAAGAGGAAAGAGAAGATTACCGGGCGTTTTGCAGATATTTTTTCATGGATGTATTTGGCGTCTGCAACCCTCAAACGTTTTGAATCCGAAGGCCGTCGCAAGGAGGACGAACCCCTTCTACGGTGGGTGATGGATACCGCATTTTTCCGGATGCAGACGGCATTTGACGAACTGCTTAATAGCCTCCGACTTCCGGTCATCAGCTGGTTTTTTCGCGGCCCGATAGGGATATGGTCTCGCATTAATCGTCTCTCCTCCGGGCCTTCAGACTCAGATGGTCATCTGGTCGCATCGATTCTGCAACATCCTGGCGAACAGAGAGACCGCCTGACCGAGGGCATATACATTCCGTCTTCCCCAGATCGGCCCATTGGAAGGATGGATAGAGCGATGATTGCCAGTTTTGAAACCGAGGCTGTATCAGCCGTTCTGAAAAGGGCCAGCCGGTCGGGTGAGATTCCAAAGGGTCCTCTGGAGGCTCAGTTGGCTGCTGCGGTGGAGGGTAACGTGATAACCGTTGATGAGGCTGCAGCCGTCAAAAGGGCGGAATCGCTTCGTGACGACGCCATTCAGGTCGACGCTTTTTCGCTGATGGACTATCTGAAGACGTCAGACGTACCCGATTCACCAGACGAAGCGTGATGCAGCAACAGTCAAATAAAACGAAGGACTTAACAAGGTCTTTGAACCGCGTCTGGGCAGGAATGCCTGAAAATGCGTATATTGGGTGCTCCAAGCCATGACATAGACAACCCCCTTTTTTAATGGCAACCCAAAGCATGAACGACAGCTGGGCTCGCGTGGTCAACCAGATTGAAACGATTTGGAGCGACCAGGAATTCGGTGAAACCGAAATGAAAAAAGCGCGAGGCAAACTGTCGAAAATGGTCGATCTTATCCACGAGAAGACCGGTGAACCGAAAGCAGAAATAATCCAGAAAATATCTGCGTTTCTGTAATTCGGAGCTCCCATCGAAATCAGATGAGCCCGGCCTTTCAGGCCGGGCTTTTTTTGTTCACACCAAATCATCGTGGGTGACTCCACGGAACGTATGCCTGAATTTGAAGAGTCGAGAACTGTAGGCGAGTCCATCGATCCAAAGGACGATCGCTTCAAAAAAAGAAGCGATGCCTATGATCGTCTGCTGGTCACGTACGACGAGAAGCGAAAGCTGATATTCAAAGGAGGCGGTGAAAAGCGTCAAAAGCGTGAACACGAAAGGGGTAAGATGCTCCCACGTGAGCGGATCGCCGCGCTGCTCGACTCGGACTCAGAGTTTCAGGAGATCGGGACGTTCGTAGCGGAAGGAATGTATGAGGAAGAAGGGGGTTGCCCGGCTGCAGGAACAGTCATGGGAACGGGACACGTGAGTGGAAGACTTTGCATGATCGTGGCGAATGACGCGACGGTGAAGGCAGGCGCGTGGTTTCCCTTGACGGCCAAGAAAAACCTGCGGGCTCAGGAAATTGCGCTCGAGAATCGTCTTCCCATCATTTATCTGGTCGACTCTGCTGGCGTCTTTCTTCCCCGGCAGGATGAGATATTTCCTGACAGGGATCACTTTGGCAGGATATTTCGAAACAACGCCGTTCTTTCGGCACGCGGCATTCCCCAGATTGCCGCGATCATGGGCAGCTGCGTAGCGGGTGGCGCATACCTACCGATTATGAGCGACGAAGCTCTGATCGTGGATGGAACAGGCTCCGTGTTTCTCGCCGGTCCATTCCTGGTTAAGGCGGCCGTTGGGGAGGATGTAGACAAGGAAACACTGGGAGGCGCCTCGACTCATTCTGAAATTTCTGGTGTTACTGATTACAAGGTACCCGATGATGCTACCTGTCTTTCGACCATCCGAGATCTGGTCGCACGAATGGCGTCCGCAGATTCTGCTGGATTCAACCGTGTTGATTCAGTAAGTCCAGCGTTCGATTCAGGCGAAATCAGGGGGATAATGCCCGAATCGGGATCGGAGCCCTATGACATGTTCAATGTCCTCGGTCGCATCATTGATGAGGCAAGCTGGACAGAATACAAGGCGGGCTATGGACGCACCCTGCTAACAGGCTATGCCCGTATCGATGGATGGAGCGTGGGGATCGTGGCGAACCAGAGGGAAGTGGTTAAGGCGCGAGCCGGAGTCAAAGCCCGAACCGACGAACTACAAGCGGGAGGTGTAATCTATTCCGACTCTGCTAATAAAGCGGCCCGATTTATCATGAACTGCAATCAAAAGCGAATTCCGCTTGTATTTATTCAGGACGTATCCGGCTTCATGGTGGGGTCACGGGCAGAACACGGTGGAATAATAAAGGACGGAGCGAAACTGGTAAGCGCGGTCGCAAACTCCGTTGTCCCCAAATTTACGGTGATAGTCGGTAACTCCTACGGCGCGGGCAACTATGCCATGTGTGGCCGGGCGTACGACCCGCGGCTTATTTGTGCCTGGCCAACGGCTCGAATTGCCGTGATGGGAGGAGCTCAAGCGGCCAAAACACTTCTTCAAATAAAGAAGGCAACACTAGAGAGGAGCGGGGGGAAACTTACCGAGGCAGAAGAGGCCACGTTGCTCGAGAAGATTCAGGCCCGGTATGACAGACAATCCTCACCCTACTATGCTGCGGCCCGTATGTGGGTCGACGAAGTTATCGCACCCGACCACACTCGCTCCTGGATTAGCAGAGGTCTGGAGGTAGCAGACCTGAATCCCGAGATTGCTGTGTTTAATCCAGGGATCATTCAGACTTGAGGGGAGCACGTAGCATCATGATGATGCTCCCGGAGTAAAACAGGATATCTATGGCAGACACTATCTGGAAAAAGAGCGCTGATATCGACCTCATGAATTCGATTTCAGCAGACACCATGGTGAGTCAGATTGGTATCTCCTACACAGAAATAGGAGAAGACTTCATCGTCGCTACGATGCCCGTTGACTCCCGCACTCACCAGCCCTTCGGCCTGTTGCACGGTGGTGCCTCAGCGGCCCTCATCGAAACACTGGGAAGCGTGGCAGCAAACCTCGCGGTCGAGGAGGATGAATACTGTGTTGGAATAGAGATCAACGCAAATCATCTAAGTGCGAAGCGTGACGGAATTGTGACGGGCACCGCGCGTCCAGTCCACCTGGGTGGGACCATTCATGTGTGGTCGGTCGATATCGTGGACGATTCAGATAAGTTGATATCCACGGGGCGGATCACGCTGGCAGTCCGAAAGACGCGGTAATAACTGGACTCAGGGGGCCTAGATCGCCCGAAGATATTGTACGGCAAAGTGTTCGTTTTCGTCGAGCCACACTTTTTCCGTAACAAATCCGGCTTCTGTAGACATCCGTTCAAACTGATCAAGACAGTATTTGTGTGAGTACTCCGTACGCACCGCTTCCCCCTTGCAGAACTGAATCGAATTGCCGTTTACCCGAACACGTTGATCCACGCGGCTGACCAATTGCATCTCGATACGCTGCATCACTGGGTCGTAGAACGCGCGATGGTCAAACGCTGAGGGAAGGAAGGACGACCCTAGCCGATCGTTGATATGGCTTAGCATATTCTTGTTGAAGGCAGCGGTCACTCCCTTTGAGTCATTGTACGCAGCGTGCAGCAGTCGTTCATCTTTAACCAGATCCACGCCAATCAACATCCCTCCACCGACCCCTACCAGTTGGTGCACGCGACTCATGAACTGAACGGCATGCTCCCGCGAAAAATTACCAATGGTGGAACCTGGAAAAAATACACTTATCCGTCCGTCGGCGGCATCATCGAGATCGAGAGAGATCACTTGTGAGTAGTCTGCACAAACCGGGAGCACAGTTAGATCTGGGAACAAATTTTTAAGTTGGACAGAAGCGTCGATGAGGTGCTCCCGAGATATATCTATCGGGACGTAGGCAGCAGTCTCAGGAATAGCTTCCAAAAGCAAGCGTGTTTTAATGCTGCTTCCACTTCCATACTCGACCAGAATCACTGAATCTCCGAGTGAGGAGACGATGTCCTCAATGTGAGTCTCGAGAATCGAAAGCTCGGTCCGGGTTGGATAGTATTCATCCAGGGTGCAGATCTCGTCGAAGAGCTTAGAGCCTCGCGCATCGTAAAAATATTTAGAGGGCAATGACTTCGGGCATACCGAAAGTCCCGCGATAACATCCTCGAGGATGGCATCCGAGCGCGGCTCAAGATCCAGGAACAGTTTTATTTCAGATTCGGTGGTCAATTGTTTTTCAAGAAGGTTTTTTCGACAAGAGTTCAGCCGATCGACTGAGCCAGGCGAATCCCAGAAAACTGCCAACGCGCTCCGGCAGGGAAAAAATTCCTGTAGGAAAGACGGATGTGATCGGATGGGGTTGCACAGGAGCCACCTCTCAACACGAATTGGTTGGACATGAACTTACCATTGTACTCCCCCAGTGCGCCCGGCGGACGCCGGTAACCTGGATAGGGTGAGTAGTGGCTGCTGGTCCACTCCCACGAACTTCCGAACAGTCCGAGGAAATCGTCAGCACCTGCCACCTCCAATCGAGGGTGAAACAGCATGGCGTCTGAAAAATGGCCGCTCGTGTCAACTTGTCGAGCAGCGTTTTCCCACTCAAATTCTGTCGGGAGGCGAGCACCACTCCATCGAGCGTATGCATCGGCTTCGAAGTAAGAAACATGAGTGAGAGGAGCATCAGGAACGAGAGGAATCTTTCCATATAAGGAAAACTCCGACCAATCATCGTTTTCGTGTAGCCAGTACAGTGGGTGTTGCCAGCCCTGCTCCTGAACCATGTTCCAGCCCTCAGATAGCCAAAAAAGCGAATTCTGGTACCCCCCATCATTCACAAATCGAAGATACTCTCCGTTCGAAACGGGTCGTCGTGCCAGCCGGTAAGGTTCCAAAAACTGTCTGTGTCTCGGGCTTTCGTTGTCATACGCGAACCCATCTCCCGGGTGACCAATCTCACAAATACCTTCTTCCATATCCGTGAACGTCAAATCTTCCAGCGATTGATGTGACGGGATTTGCAGCTCGCGGTACGTTGGCAAGAGGGGATTTATAGACAGCACGTGTTTAATGTCGGTCACCATGAGCTCCTGGTGCTGCTGCTCATGGTTCAATCCAATCTCTACGACACCACGTATCTCCTCACGGTCACCGGCCTCGGACAGCAGCCTGATCATACTGTCGTCGACGTGCCTGCGGTACGCAAAGACCTCGTCGACGCGTGGCCGGGACAGCAGGCCCCGATGCGGACGACTGAAGCGTTGCCCAGCCTGTACGTAGTAGGAGTTGAACAGGAAAGCGTATTGCTCGTTGAGCGGGACATACGACGGGTCGAATTCTCTGAGCACGAACGTCTCGAAAAACCAGGTTGTATGTGCAAGATGCCACTTCGTGGGGCTGACGTCTTCCATCGACTGAATGACGTAGTCCTCCACAGACAGCGGTTTACAGATATCCTCTGTCCGACTTCTGATCGATCGATATCGATCTGCCAACGACAGCATTTGATCCGATGGTGAAATCAATGTTGAAAAGTCTTGAGCTTGCATCTACGAGCCATTCAGTATCAGTGTTTCGAGACGGTCAGTGTCGGCCAGGGGCACGTTTCGGTAGTTACAGCCGAAAAAGCAGAGAGGACTTCGATTATCATTCGAAAAGGAGTCTTCCAGAAAGCCTTATCTGCTATATTCGGATACCTTGCGACTCCCACTACAGCTAAAAGTTACGGCTGATCTTGAATAATTTTTCCACACATATGTCCGCTATCGTCACCGTATTGATGTTTTCGTCCAGTTGTAAGGGTCCTGAAACCGCCGCGAATTTGTCACCGATAACCGTAGATCGGAGTAATGAATTTCAGGTTGGTGACATTCGTGAAATCAATATTCCGGGGACGGAGATCTCTTTTCAGATGGTCTTTGTGCCGTCCGGATCCTACCCGATAGGAACGGTTGAATCGGAGCCAGGTAGAGATTCGGACGAGGGGCCAATGCTGGACGTGGACCTCGATGGATACTGGATCGGTCGTTTCGAGGTGACCGAAGATGAGTACTCTGTGTTTCGATTTCCAGATCGAGATGCGGACACCACCGCCGTCGCCGGTGCTGTCTACCGCGTCGATGCAGTGTCGCGGCCGAGCCCCCCATACGAAGATCCTGCATTCGGCCTGGGCGGATCGGGTAAACCAGCTGTCGGTATGACACAATGGGGCGCAATGCATTACGCAAAGTGGCTAAGTGAAAAAACCGGCATATTCTTTCGTTTACCCACGGAAGCCGAATGGGAAACGGCGTGCCGAGCAGGAACTCGGTCTGCTTATTCCTTCGGGGATACTCCGGACGCCATCGAGGAGTATGCCTGGATTGCGTCCAACAGTAATGAGGTGCTGCATGTTGTGGGTTCCAAAAGAGCTAACCAGTGGGACATCTACGACATGCACGGAAATGCGAGCGAGTGGATGCTGGACGAGTACCAGGAAGACTACCACACACTGATAGAAGAGGATGCTTCCGCTAATCCCTGGATACAGCCCACGCGCCTCCATCCACGAACGGTTCGGGGAGGTGCGTTCGACGATCCCACTGACGCGGCTCGGTGCGGCGCTCGCCAGGAATCAACACTCAACTGGAAGCGTCGCGACCCGCAGGTACCTAAAAGCTTCTGGTGGAATACGGATTCGCCTTTTCTGGGTTTTCGACTGGTAGCGCCCGTGAAGGCGCCGTCTCCCGCGGCGACGCAGGAGTTTTGGGTGCTGGTCCTCGGTGAATGAAAGTGCTGAATGAAAGTGATGATTGAACTGGCGGGTCAACCCTCGGTCCGTTAGATTCCTACAGAGCATCACGGTTGTCCATCACCCCAGCAAGACGCATGCTCTGAATCCATTGTCGCAATACAATCGCCCCACCAATGAAGACTTCGATCAAGGAAATATCGCGCCGTGACTTCATGATGACAGGAACGGCCGCCGTCGTCGGAACGGCTCTGGCCTCCCAGATGCCCCGCTCGGCCAACGCCTATTACACGTCAAAAGATGAGATCCGCATCGGATTGATAGGTTGCGGGGGAAGGGGAACGGGCGCTGCTTCACAGGCGCTCAGCACGAAGGAAAACCTCAAGCTCGTCGCTATGGCAGATGCCTTCGAGGACAGACTCGAAGACAGCCTGGGAGCGCTGACCAATCCTGACGCTGACTTTGCGGAGGCCGTGGCTGGTAAAATAGACGTGCCGAAGGAGAGGCGATTTGTCGGGTTCGACGCCTACAAGGAGGTCATCGCACTTGTCGATGTCGTCTTGATTACCACGCCTCCCGGCTTTCGCCCCATCCATTTTGAAGCGGCCGTAGCAGCCAATAAGCACATTTTTATGGAAAAACCGGTGGCCACAGACGCCACTGGCATCAGACGGGTTCTAGACGCTGCGGAATCAGCCAAGGCTAAAAACCTGAACGTGGTCGTTGGACTTCAGCGCCACTATCAGAGTCGCTATCTCGAATGGGTTGAGAGAATGCATCACGGCATGATCGGAGACATCACCACTGCACGTGTCTACTGGAACAGCGGGGGCGTCTGGGTGCGTGACCGTGCTGGCCTGGAAGAGAAGGCCGGTCGGAAACTGACAGAGATGGAGTATCAGATGAGAAACTGGTACTACTTCAACTGGCTCTGTGGCGATCACATTGTCGAACAACACATCCACAATCTGGATGTAGGCAACTGGGTCATGAATTCGGCACCCATCCGGGCTCAGGGCCAGGGTGGACGTCTTGTTCGCAAGGGAAAAGATCACGGAGAAATTTTCGATCATCATTATGTGGAGTATGAATACGAAAACGGTGCCCGCATGATCAGTCAGTGCCGGCACCAGCCAAATTGCCAGAATAAAGTGAGTGAAGCGTTTCACGGGACGAATGGCTCGGCGCCCTCTCCTGGAGTGCTGATTTCCTCCTCCGGCCATGATCTTTACCGTCACCAGGGAAAGGATGACGCGAATCCATACCAGGTGGAACACGACGAACTTTTTGCTGCGGTGGCTGCAGGCGAGTACAAGTATTCGGATGCGGAGAGGGGAGCACAGGCGACCATGACCGCGATCCTGGGACGAATGGCAACCTATTCGGGAAAAATGATCGAGTGGTCTGACGCGATCAATTCCGAAGTGGGCATCATGCCCGAGACGTTTGCCTGGGATGCCGATCCACCCGTCATGCCGAATGCAGAAGGCTACTATCCTATCCCGGTCCCCGGAGAAACAATCGTTCTTTAAGCCAGCGGAGTAACTAATGAAACGGCGCTCTTTTGTAAAATTATCGGCCGCTACGGCGGCCATGGCCGCCGTAGCGGCCCCCTCTTTGGCCAGTCCCTCCAGCACTACAAGGAAGGGTCAGCCTTTTCAAATGAAGTATGCGCCTCATCTGGGCATGTTCAAGAATCACGCTGGAGACGATCCGGTTGATCAGCTGAATTTCATGGCAGATGAGGGATTCACGGCATTTGAAGACAATAGCATGAAGTCCAGATCGATCGAAACCCAGGAGGCGATGGCGCGGACGATGGCGTCGCGGGGAATTGAGATGGGCGTCTTTGTGGCCGCCAAGATTTACTGGCAAGAGCCCAATCTGGCGTCGGCCAATAAAGAATTGCAGGACGAGTTCCTTCAAAACATTCGGGAATCGGTCGAAGTTGCCAAGCGAGTGAATGCAACCTGGATGACCGTCGTGCCAGGTCACCTGGACTTGCGCAGGGACATGGGATATCAGACGGTGAATGCCATCGACAATCTCAAGAGGGCTTGCGATATTCTCGAACCACATAACCTCGTGATGGTGCTCGAGCCGCTGAACCCAATGAATCATCCCGGTCTGTTTCTGACGAAAGTGTCTCAGGCGTTCGAGATATGCCGGGCAGTTGGCAGCCCAGCCTGCAAGATTCTTGATGACCTGTATCATCAGCAGATAACGGAAGGCAATCTGATTCCCAATATCGACGCAGCGTGGGACGAAATCGCCTACTTCCAGATTGGCGACAATCCTGGAAGAAATGAGCCTACAACGGGTGAGATCAACTACAAGAATGTGTTCAAGCACATCCAGTCGAAGGGATACGACGGCATCCTCGGCATGGAACATGGTAACGCGGCACCGGGAAAGGAAGGCGAGCGAGCCCTCATTGACGCCTACCGGTCGGTCGACTCCTTCTAAGTCCAGCCAGAAATCCTCGCATCAGGAATCCTTCTCGACCTCGAGATCCTGTCGAAGTGCGATTTCTGGAATGCGGTAGTTCACTCTCAGTGCCTGAAGGTGGGATAGATTGCCGAGGAGGCGCCGGTGAAAGCTGTCGATATTTCTGTTTTGCTTCTGTGACCACACAACCTCGGCCAGAGCGATGGCTCTTGGATAGGCCATGTACTCTGCATGTTCAGGAGTGCTGATGTACTCGGTCCAGACGTTACCCTGTGCTCCCAACACGTGCTCCGCTTCAGCCGGGCCGAGCTCCGTCGGCATCGGCTCGAATGCATATACCGAGTCGAGCGGTAACGTTCTACTCCTCGGACCTATAGCGAGTGGCTCGCTCTCGGAATCAGCCTGATAGTAATCGAAATAGGCGTGGCTGGTCGGTGTCATGATTACGTCGTGGCCCTGGCGTGCAGCTTCTATTCCACCGATCATTCCGCGCCATGACATGACGGTGGCATTTGGAGCGAGTCCTCCCTCGAGAATCTCATCCCAGCCAACCAGGCTTTTGCCATTGGCATTCAGGAACGATTCGATGCGCTTGACGAAGTAGCTTTGTAATTCATGCTCGTCCTTGAGCCCTTCGCGAGCGATGACCGCTTGAGCAAGGTCGCTCTCCTCCCACTGAATTTTACGGACTTCGTCGCCGCCAATGTGGACATACTCACTGGGGAAGAGGGCGATGACTTCGGCGAGCACATCGGTTAAAAAAGTGAATGTCGCTTCGGATGGACAATAGATATCGGTCTTGACTCCCCACGTTGTCGGCACCTCGAAGGGTTCACCGGTACAGCCCAACTCGGGATAGGTGGCTATGGCGGCCATCGAATGGCCGGGTAATTCTATTTCGGGGATAACAGTTACGAATCGCTCGGAAGCATAGACTACGATGTCCCTGACGTCATCTTGCGTATAAAATCCGCCGTGGGGGATACCATTGCCTATGTATGGGTCGAAATTTTTTTCCAGGATCGTTTCTGATCTCCAGGCTCCGACCGAGGTGAGCCTGGGATATTTCTTGATCTCGATTCGCCAGCCCTGATCCTGGGTCAGTCCCCAGTGAAAGTAGTTGAACTTGTATCTCGACATCGTATCGATGTAGCGCTTAATGAATGCCACATCGAAAAAATGACGGCCAACATCCAGGTGCATTCCTCTGTATGGAAATCGCGGGCTGTCGGAAATCAACACCGCTGGAACGCTCCACTCAATGTCATCAACCGGGAGGGAGTACTCTATCTGAGGGGGTAACATCTGTCTGAAAGATTGCATCGCGTAGAATGCACCCGCCGCATCACCTGCTCGAATGTTGACACCATTTTTATCAACCTCGAGCATGTACTCTTCGTGCGCCATGCCTGGTTCAATGCTCAGCCAAAGGTTTCCAGATCTATCAGAAACTGGAAGCTCGAAGCCTGTGGCCCCGCCGAGTTCAGCGGCAAAAAACTCGGCGACCGTATTCAGGGCCTCATCTTCAACTCGGAAGCCTGCCGAAGCCGTCAAGACAAAGTAATCGCCGGTTATCTCGATAGATGTTGGCATCGGAACGATGGGAATGTCCAATAATATTTCCGGAGCATCTTTGGGAGCACACCCCGTCAAAAAAGGGAGCACAATCAGAATGAGCACAGTAAAACGCATATCAGTGGTTCAGTTGATTAATCCAATCGTCAAGTTCATCAGGATGGACTCTTACAGAGACAATATACGGTTCCTCATTTTCCGCCCAGTGTCCGTAGGTGGTCGTTACGATGCTGCCATCTGGTAGAATCTCGACTCCGGGATAGGTCGAGTCCCACGCGTTTTTATTGTCCATGATCCGAATCCGGTATTGACCGGGCTCTGCTGCGCGAATGTTCTCATAGGTACCGATCCAGGCGACCCAGTCTCCAGAAGTTGGGCTTTCGGGAGCCATGTCCCGAAAAGCAATGAACAGTCTCCCATCCAAAAGGTAGCGAGCTGTGTGGCGATCTCCAGTGAGTTCCGGGGGTAAGATGGTCGGCGAAGACCATGTTTCGGATTCGTCACCCGAGTACACCACGTGTGACAGGCTCTCCCGGCTGTTCTCTCTAAGCAACAATGCGAGCTCTTGCCCATCGGGAGACCACACCGCGCCCGGTTCACAAAGATCCAATGACGCGCTGGTGACTACGAGTTCGGGTTCCCCCCAGGTCAGGCCGTCATCGTCGGAAACGGTTCGGTATACGGTGAACTGAGTTCTCTCGCCTTCATCGGCTATGAAGCGACCATCGTCGTGAAAAAACGCGACCAACGAACCATCGGATTGCTGGATGAGCGATGACATCGCCACGATTCCACCGAAGTCGCCAATGGGCTCAAGTTCTGTCCAGGAATCCCCATCATCATCAGACAAAGCCATTCTGATGGGGTACAGACCTGAAAAGAGGATTATACGCTTGCTGCCGTCTGCTTTCTGAAAACGAAACAGAGTGGGCACCTCGAGAGACGATTCCCACGACGTCGGCGTCGGCAAACGTTTGCTCCACGTGGCTCCGCCGTCATCACTTCGTTTGTACACTATTGGACCCCGACCGTGACCCTTCGGATATGTTGTCAGTAATGATCTACCATCATCAAGCAGTACCGTTGTCGGGTGACCCAGGTATTGACCGGATTCACGGTCCACGATGCGCTGCAGACGGGTGACGCGGGACAGGTCAAGGATCGGAATGGAAAAGTCGGATTCGATCAAAGAAACGGAATCTGATGGAGTGGATGAACAAGCGATCACACCGATTGAGAGCAGTATCAGGAGCAGTTTGCATCTAGAACTCTTCATCATCAGGAAGCGGTGTTGGTGAGACAATATCCTCGGGCAGAGGATACTGCTGATTTCGTATGGAAATATCAGCGGCGTCAAAACCAAACAGATCTTCTTGAGAGAAAATGGCCCGGTAATCGGGAGGTTTGAAGAAGGGTTCGAATTTGGACGACAGCTCATTCAGGCGCTGATGATAGTAGCTGACGTTTTCGTCGGGCATTTCCGGTCGCCAGGCCGACGCAAGCCTTGCGTTCTCGAATGCCGGCCCACTTTCACCAGTACCTGTGATGTAGAACGAGACTCGATCTCCCTTCCGGATGGGTTGTCGATTTGAAGACGCTTCTTCTAACGCCAGTTCGTAGGAAGCACTTCGTGATCGTTTTCCGGATTCAACATCTCTCTGATACTTGCCCAGGCTGTCCTTCAGGGTTTCTGAACGGGCAAACTCGTAGGCGTGCTCCCATCTATGCTCCGTAATCTTATCCCTGTACATCAAGTACAACTCATGCATCTCCTGAATGCTGGAATGGAGCAACAGGTGAATGGAGTCGCGCACGTATTTCCGTCCGAACGGCTCCGTGGCACGTGAGACGAGAGAGGAGCCCTTCAACTTGATCATCCCATCGTAGTCCATCAGCGCGTAGTTTTTCATCTTGTAGGACATCATGCGCCCATATCTGCCATCGAATCCTATTCGAATGCCTTCGGGCATTTCAGAATTGAGATCGCTCAGAAACTCTCGTTCCTTTTCTTCTGTTCGGACGTGGGCGGGAGGTACGAAAAATACCCCATCTGTATCGACCTCAATTATTTGTCCGCCCCTCTCCTGGACCAGCCTCATGATCGACAACAGGATATTCTGGCCCGTCAACGCCACGCGGTCGGCTTCGGAATAATCATTGAATAGCGCCGCTGAAAATCCAAGAAAGCCGTAAAAGCTGTTGATGATGATCTTGTAAGAGTTCTGACGAGCGTCAAGTGCACTCTTGAGTTCGTCAGAATCCGCATTCGACATGGCGCGCTTGGCATCGAGGCGCAATGCGGTCAGCCTTCCTAGCAGCTCGGGAAAGATCTTCAGTACATCTCTGTCGGGACAGATATCGTAGTTCAGCATGACAGAGGGATAGAGACTTTCCACATCGGCATAGACGATTGGACCGGTCACCCCAGTAAAAAAGATGTTGGTGTATCCGCCATGCGTCTGGGTGCCCCATTCAGATCGGGGCAAGGAATGCTTCTTCCTGAGATACTCCCGTACGAACAGAGATTCAATTTTGGAGGCCGGACCGACGCGCGCCACCTGCCCGTATTCCATCGGAAGCATCTGGGTCAGGTAAAAGTTCGACTCGGACAGGTGGCGCGCGATGCGTTCCGTCTCGATAACATCATCCCCGGCATATCTGATCAACGTCTCGGGATCATCCTCCCACATTTGGGTGATCTTATCTCCCTCGACATAGGTGCGGTCTGCAGGAGAAAAACCGAAATATCTGGCAACTTCCTTCAACCCGTAGCCGGGCAAATCCCGCTTGATGACGTCGTAAGCCATCGCAAGGAAAAACGTATCAACTACGTGTCTACCAACAATATCCAGAGCTGTAAAGTCCAGACTTCGCTCTACAAATCTTACGGAGGTAGAAAAAGTACGGGGCTCGGATCGATCCCTTCCGATCGCGAACGGCACACCGTGCATGGCACATCGGCGCATCAGGTAGGGAAAATCAAATCGAAAGATGTTGTGACCCTCAATGATATCCGGATCCTGCTCCTGGATAGTGCGAACTGTTTCATCGAGAAGTCGCTCCTCCGTCCATTCCGGAGTTCCGAGTACCTTTTTCCACCCTCGGTTGTCCGAGAGGGCAATCAGAATGATCCGGTCCGCTCGTCGATCTGCATTGGGGAACTCGCGCTCGGATATACACTCGATGTCGAGTTGTAGGCGATGCAGTTCGTCGAATCGCATCCCCTTGAAACAGGTCCGTCCGCTCTGCATCAAGTATTGTTGAGACGGCGAGGGCACGGTGTACGTTGGAGCGGTGTCCCCGGCTGCTTTTGCCAGTCGCTCTACGTGACGCAGCGCATCCCAGTACTCATTCCAGTTCGAGAGGACAACCAGGTTATTGAAGTGCAAACGGCCGCCGAGCTGCTGATAGCGAAATTTAGAACGATCGAGTCCTTTCAGCCATTTCACGTCCGAAAGGAAGAAAAACGGGTAGAAGGGTTCCTCTTTCAGCTTGACGCTCAGCCCATCTTCAGATCGTCGATAAATGTGGACGTGGCCTCGTCGGGAGGTTCGATCTGTGACCTGGTGGACGGCGACGATGCGTTCGGTTTCGTCGTGACCATGTAGAAGGCGATCGAGATCGTTCAAGGCAGGGCGGGGACAGCTGAGGGAGAAACTGAATACGCCTGAACGAACGGAATTATCCTAGTTCCGAACATGCAACACGCCAGGTGTCCACGCGAGCCCATCTTTAGCGCAAAAAGATTACCTGCATGGTCGTGCTCTCGGAGCCTGCGGTGATGTGCACGAGGTAATTACCTGCCGCCGTAGCGTCTGGAATCCAGGTCCATTCGTGTTCTCCGGGCGGTAAAACGCGCATCGAGCCACTCGATATCCGTCTACCCTGCATGTTCACCACTTCAATCGTGACCTCCGCGGTGCGTGAGAGGGAGAAAGGAATCGTCGTTTTAACGGTAAATGGGTTGGGATAGGAGGCACTCACGGCGAGTACGGCAGGAATTTCGATCGGTGCTTCATTCGCGGTCACCAGTGCGTCCAGTGGAAAGGTATACGCCCCCCTGCCGAACGTGCCCGCGATGAGCAGGCGGTCAATGTTGTTCACCTCCAGGTCGGTCACAGTGACCAGAGGCATGCCTTCTTGCAGCGGTGCCCAGCTACTGCCCTCGTCGAGGCTCACATAAGCACCGATATCGGTACCGACGAAGAGGTGGGTAGGATGGTCTGGATCGATCGCAAACGCATCGACCGGAATGTCGGGCAGCGCCCCCAAACCCGTTCCAGAGACGTCCTCCCAGGACACGCCCATATTTCGTGAGCGGTAGACGTGCGCTTCGGTATCACGCCAGAAAAGACCTGAGAATGTTACATAGACGGTGGAGGGGTCTGTCGGATGAACGGCAATTCGCGTGACAGCCCGGAAGGGAAGACTCCCGGTGATGTCATTCCAGGTTGTGCCGAAGTCGGGTGAAACCCACACGTTTCCGTCGTCCGTGCCCGCATAGATCACATCTGGATTTGATGGGGCCAGCGTAATCTTCGTGACAGTTCCAATCTTCTCGTAGCCCAAACCCTTCGTTAGGTCGGGTGAAATGGCCACCCATGGGGCGTTGAACTGGACTCGACTCAGCGTCCGATACACTTTGTTGGTGCCGTAGTAAAATACACCGTGATCCCAGGGATCGATGACGAATGGAGTGTTCCAGTTTTTTGGATCTTCATCCGGAATGCCCTGACCGGCAGTGGCGAAGGGCTGGGGAAAGCCCGGTGGAGCAAACAATCCATCTACGCGGAACAGTTTACCCAGTTGGAGCATGACCCACGCGGTATTCGGATCATCTCGATCCGCGACCACCTCAAATCCATCTCCACCATTCAAAACATCATGCCAGTCATTCGGAAAGCCCGACTTGGTCCGGATGGGATGATTGTCCTGAGTTCCTGCGTAGAGTCGTTCTGGATTGTTGGGATCAAATGAAATTTCGTAAATCTGCGTGATTGGAAGGGCGGCCAGCGGCTCCCAGGTTGCTCCTCCGTCTATCGATATGGCCACGCCACCGTCGTTTCCTTCGATGATGACATCTGAATTGAAGGGGTCATACGCCATGGCGTGGTGATCCACGTGGGTGCCGGTGGTGTGCACCCACAGATTTTCAGAGTCGTTGGTCTCAATCAACTGGACATCCAGCACGAATACATTCTCCGGATCCGTCGGGTGAATCCGGACCTGAGAGAAGAACCAGGAAAATTGGAAGAGAACCGGATGCGGGCTCTGGCCGATGTTCGCCTTCTGGGTCATTTCACGATTGGGATCTGCATCTCGCCAGGAGTCACCGCCATCGTCAGATCGATAAAATCCCAGATATCCAGATCCATCGGAATAGAATGCATACATCGTATTCGGTTTGGACTGGCTGATGTCGAGTCCGATCCGACCAATGGGCGCAGGTCTTCCGAATACGAGATGATCGTCAGGATCGGGAAGACCGCGCGTCTGGTCCAATAATTCCCAGTTTTCACCGCCGTCCGTGGATCTCCAGATGCCACTGCCTCTTCCGAAAAGTCTTGAACCCGTAGGGCGTCTTACCCGTTGCCAGGAAGCGGCAAAGAGAACGTCCGGATTGTCCGGCCGCATAACCAGATCGATTACACCCGTGGAATCGTTTATCGCAAGAACCTGGTCCCAGGTTACGCCGCCATTCGTTGATTTATACACTCCTCGATTTTCGCCCGGGAGGTAGTATGAACCAATAGCGCCCACCCAGACGATATCCGGATCGTCCGGATGAACAAGAATGCGGCCGATACTTGTGGTTGATTCCAGACCGACGGACTCCCAGGACGTCCCGGCATCGATACTTTTATAGACTCCCGCGCCGGCATAGTTGTTGACCGAACCGTTGGCTTCGCCCGTCCCCACGTAAATGATGTCCGGATTTGAGGGAGCCAGCGCCAGATCTCCAATGGTCAGAACGGGTTGATCATCAAAAATCGGAGTCCAGGAGCCGCCTTTATCCGTAGAACGAAAGACTCCACCCGTGGCCGCGGCCGCGTAGATGATATCGGAATTACGGGGGTCGAATGCTACATCAACGACGCGTCCACCAATATTTCCGGGCCCCGCAAATTCCCAGGCACCGGAAAGGCCACCTTTGGCGGCCGATTTCATGGCTTCCAGCTCCTTTAAAGCCCTGCTGTAGGCATCGGGAGAGGATTTGAAATGAGGAAAAGTTCGCTGCAGCCAGGCGTATTCGTTGGGACCTTCCTTTACCTCGCTCGTGATCTGAGTGCTGTGGGCGTCCTCAGGAGTGTGCTGTTTACACCCACCTGACATGAGTATCGCCAGAAAAACGACCGCAATCAGCGTAAAACGAGGAGACATGGGATGATTTTGGTACCGATTTGAGCTACAATAAACGAAGTTCGTGTGGTTTCGGCCTTCTTATTCAGCGTCAAAGGTTCAGATCGTAGTCTGAACAGCAGAATACACCTATTTTCAAGCATGCACATTCTTGCGACAGAGCGCGTCGGTCATCGTTTCGGACAACGGATTCTTTTCCGGCGCATGCACCTGGAATTCAGAGGGGGCCAGACTACTGCAATCACCGGTGCGAATGGATCTGGTAAATCAACACTCGTTCGGATACTGGCCGGCATACTTTGTCCCACGCGGGGCGATGTGAAGCTTCAGGTCAACGGTGGTTTGATAGAGGATCAATTGCGCCCGCTTTCGTGTGGCCTCGTTGCTCCCTATCTCAGTGTGTACGATGGATTCACACCCCGGGAGAACTTGAACTTTCTTGCAAGGGCAAGAAGGATGACCGACAGGGAAACAAGAATCGATAGCGTACTTAATCAGGTCCAGATTGTGTCGCGAGCAGATGACCCCGTTGATACTTTTTCCTCGGGTATGCTGCAGCGAGTCAGAATCGCATGTGCTCTGCTGTCCGATCCCCCGGTTCTACTCCTTGATGAGCCGACGGCAACTCTAGATGTGGACGGAATTGCAATGGTGAGGGAGGTCATTGATAGCGCCAGACGAGACGGAAAAATCGTGATTGTGGCTACGAACGAACAGGAAGAAGCAGATCAGTGCGAACACGAGATCAACGTCGAAGATTACCGCTAGCAGGCTGACCGCCCGGAGTTCGTCTGAACATTTCTCGTCGAAATGCCACGACTGCGAGGGACACGTCATAGCCTTTCTCTTCCAGAACCCGCGCGGCTTCGTCCAGTGTCGAGCCCGTTGTCAGCACATCATCGATCAACAGTACCCGTTTCATTTCCCCCGAATGCGCCTGAAAGACGCCGCGAATATTTTCGGCCCGCGCATCTCCCGATACGTCACTCTGCGACGCGGTGAGCCGAGGTCGGGAGAGCAGATGCGTCTCGCAAGGTATCCCGAGAACGCTGGCAACGTGGGTAGCGATCTCCTGGGTGGAATTGATGCCGCGAGCTCTGATCTTGGTGCGATGTGTCGGAACCGGTATGCAGATTTCAATGCCCTCGAAGCGGTCCCGATTCCTGAGCCTGATCCCGAGCTGCTCCCCCAACATTCTTGCAGCATCTGGATCAGCCTGAAATTTCGCTGCGCGGTGGATCGCTCTGATGGGAGATTCTGTGCGGTAATAAAATTGTCCCGAGACCATCCTGCCCAGCGGCGTTCTGCCGGGCCATTCGCATTCGGGAATGACGCATTCCATAAGCAGCTTGAAGCAGGGAGCACAAAGGAGCCTCCCGTCGGCAATTCGAACCAGGCACGCCCTGCAGGAAGTGGGGAAAAATACCTGTAGAATTGCACCTGGCCACTGAATCAGCGTGTTTGTTTTCATCTGAGGTCGATCTCTGAAATGATGTAAGATTCCTGTGAAATGAGAGTTGGTGGCTGGTTTCCGGAGGGTGATGTCGTCGGTTATGCAACCCGAAATTCGTATACTAAAATGATAGGACGGCACCACTTTCTTCGAAAAATCGGCTCTCGGACGGCACATTCATGACGACCAGAAAACGTAAAGGCATGTTGATCAAGAACACCAATCCTCATACGGTGACGATCAAAATGACTACGCGAACGATTACGCTAGAGCCGGGAGATGAAGAGCTTATCACTGCCGAAGAGGTTCTGGATGACACGCTTCGAACCAATCTTCAGGTGAGGGGAGTGTCGATAGTGCGTCCCGCCCTCGAAGAAGAAGAAGCAGAATTGCGCGAGCGACTTTCGTAGGAGATTCAGCAGCCAAGGCCGGTTATCTGGCCTAATAAATTATGCGGATTTTAGCGCTCGAACCCTGGTACGGTGGTTCCCACAAGACCTTTCTGGACGGCCTGATTGCCCACAGCAGCCATCAGATCGATACCGTCACCATGTCGGCTCGCTTCTGGAAATGGCGGATGCACGGGGGAGCGGTCACAATGGCCCGAAAAGCGGAGCGCATGTACTCAGACGGGGACAAGCCGGATCTGATCTTCGCTTCGAGCATGGTAAATCTGCCCGCATTTCTGGCGCTGACGAGATTCGAGCTGTCGGGTGTACCGGTTGTGATGTACATGCATGAGAATCAGCTCACGTATCCTCTGCCCGAAGGCAATGAGAGGGATCACACCTACGGCTATATCAACTATCTATCCTGTCTGGCCGCGGATCACGTTCTGTTCAATTCGCAGTTCCACTACGACCAGTTTGTAGAGGCCCTTCCAAGTCTTCTCCGCCTTTTCCCCGACTACACGCATCTGAAAACGGCGCAGGAAATTCGACTTAAAAGTTCAGTCTTGCACCTGGGCCTGGATCTCCGGGCGCACGACAAGTATGCCTCGGCGTATGAAGGACACGCCTGGGGACCTGGGATGAAGCTACCGATCGTCCTTTGGAATCAGCGCTGGGAATACGACAAGGACCCCGAAGCGTTTTTCCGATTGATGAATCGACTGGACGATTCAGGACACAAATTCAGATTGATTCTGGCGGGAGAACACTTTGAAGAGCAGCCCCGCGAATTCGAGAAGGCCTTCGAGCGATATGCAGAGCGCATTCTGCATTATGGATACGCCGAAGATTTTGCGGAATACAGCAAATTGCTCCATCGAGCCGACCTCGTTGTATCAACGTCCATCCACGAATTTTTCGGCATTTCAATGTTGGAAGCCATCTACTGCGGGTGTCATCCCATATTGCCGAATCGCCTCTCCTATCCCGAGCTGATCCCCAAATCTCTCCACAGTCCGCTCCTGCACGCTCCAATACTGTATGAGGATGAAGACGAACTCTTTACGGTAATGACCGGAATTCTGAAGGGAGAAGATCGCCCTCTTCCCGTCAAAACGTTGAAGGAGATATCTGCCCACCTCGAGTGGAGCGAGCACGTGAAGCACTTCGACGCTCTGTTCGAATCGGTCGCGGCGGATCGCTAGTTGAAGGAAATCTACGTCGCGGAAGCCACCGGCGAAATCCACATGGCGTGATTCGCCACGTGAGATTCGCCCGCTAGGTCGGCGTCAGTCCAACTACTGGGCCATGTTGTCTACCATCGCCTGGGCGAATTCGCTGCATTTCAAGAGCGTCGCATCGTCCATCAATCTTTCGAAATCGTAGGTGACTCGCTTCTGTCCGATCGTCTTCTCCAGGGAGGATATGATCAGATCTGCGGCCTCGTTCCAGCCCATATAACGGAACATCAGTTCGCCCGAAAGAATGACCGAGCCCGGATTAACCTTGTCCTGTCCGGCATATTTAGGCGCGGTGCCGTGGGTCGCTTCAAAGATCGATAACCCTGTGTCGTAGTTGATGTTGGCGCCCGGCGCAATGCCGATTCCACCTACCTGAGCAGCCAATGCATCCGAAATGTAGTCGCCATTCAGGTTCATGGTTGCGATCACTCCGTACTCTGCCGGGCGCGTCAGTATCTGCTGCAAGAAAGCGTCAGCAATCACGTCCTTCACCACAATTCCTCCCGGAAGTTTGCACCAGGGGCCGTCACCAATGACTTCAGCGCCAAATTCTTCTCTGGCAAGTTCATAGCCCCAGTCCCGGAACGCCCCTTCCGTGAACTTCATGATGTTGCCCTTGTGCACCAGCGTGACGCTGTCTTTTCCATGTTCGATGGCATGCTTGAGCGCAGCCCGTACTATCCGCTTGGTGCCTTCCGCCGAAATAGGTTTGATACCGAAGCCCGTGGTGTCAGGAAATCGGATTTTTGAGAAGTGATCCGGAAAGGAGGTCTTCAGAATGTCACTGAACCTGGCGGCTTCATCTGTTCCTTGCTCGAACTCGATTCCCGCGTATATGTCCTCCGCATTCTCCCTATAAATGATCATGTCGATCAAATCGGGGCGCTTGACAGGAGAAGGAACGCCATTGAAATAGCGCACGGGGCGAACACACGCATAGAGATCCAGTTTCTGACGGAGGGCCACGTTCAGTGAACGAAATCCGCCTCCAACCGGAGTCGTCAGAGGCCCCTTTATGGACACGAGGTGGTTTCGAATGGCATTGAGCGTGTCTTCGGGTAGCCATTCGCCGAAGTTCTTGAACGCTTTTTCGCCGGCGAAAATCTCAAACCATTCTATTCTGCGGGATCCGCCGTACGCCATCTCAGTGGCGCTGTCGAATACATTCTGTGCGGCTCTCCAGATATCCGGACCTATGCCATCTCCTTCGATGAACGGTATGATTGGAGCATCGGGTACGTTGAGGACACCGTCCGTGATAGTGATGCTTTCGCCATTGGAAGGGGTGGTCAGGTTTTTGTACATAGTTACGGGTGGGTGATGTTGAAAACTGGGAGAGCGGGACTCGAAGATCGCAATATTACAGGCGTCGAAAGATAGAACGAATTCTGAGATCCCAAACTTTCCAGGCGGCTTCGCGGACTATGGCCTTACTCATCTTGGAGCGACCTTCGGTCCGTTCAGTGAAGACGATCGGTATCTCAAGGATCTTGAAACCCTTTTTCCACGCGATGAAATTCATCTCGATCTGGAAGGAATATCCGTTGGATCGGACGCGATCCAGATCGATTGCTTCCAGAACTCGTCGGTGAAAGCATTTAAATCCGGCCGTTACATCCTGGATCTTGATACGGGTGATGGCACGGGTATAGATGCCCGCGCTGAAGGATAAAATCAATCTGGACAGCGGCCAGTTCATGATGCGGACGCCGCCGATGTACCTGGATCCAATCACAAGATCGGCTTCTCCAGCGCTGACGGGACCGGTTAATCGCTCCAGGTCGGCAGGATTGTGGGACAGATCGGCGTCCATCTCACAGATCAGCTCGTAGTTGTTCTGGAGCGCAAATTTGAATCCCGCGATATAGGCTGTGCCGAGGCCAAGTTTGCCCTCACGACGCAGGAGATGAATCCGAATCGGGTGTTCTCGTCCCTTCGCAGCTACCAGATCCCCTGTTCCGTCCGGACTTCCGTCATCAACAACGAGGAGGTGATACGAACTCGGAAGTCGCAGCACGAGATCGAGTACGGCGCTGATGTTCTCAGCTTCATTGTACGTTGGGATGACGACGAGCGTCAGCGCCGTTTGCATCCGGTGGTGCTGTTATTGTTAACGAGGAGGTCCCAGAAAAGAACTTACGACTGGGGATAGTCCGCGTTTTTACGCAGAAACGAGATCGTATGTTCGACCAGTTCCTCCGGGAGTTCATTGCAGCGACAATCGTGGGTCCATTCGATCGTCCTCTGGTACTGTTCCATGTACGGTTTACAGCACTTGCACATGGCAATATGCTCTTCGAACTGTGTGCGAAGGTTTTCTGGCAGCGACCCGTCCATATAGTCGCCAAGGAACTGGTTGACCTTCTCGCAATTCGGTGCTAGACCCAGCATTGTTTTTATGAGCGTGACGATCTTCATTTCAATGTTGAAAAATTCATTCTTCGGACTTGTAATGGGTGCTCATTGAGGCGTGTTGCGATGTCGGAATGAGAAATAATCATGTCCGTGCCGCCTCCTTTTTAAAGTGAGGATTCAACAACTCTCTCAATGCCTGTCTGGCCCGGTGCAACCGGACCCGCACAGCACCCGAGCTGATGCCGAGCATCTTCGCGACTTCCTCCGTGGAGTATTCTTCCATGTCTCTGAGAATGACTATCGCTTTGTAATCGGGAGCCAACTTTTCTATCGCTTTTCTCACAATACGTTTTCGGTCAGACAGGTCGGCCATCCGTCCTGGATCCCATTCCACCGGCGAGTCAACGAACATCCCTCGCGAGAAACTCGGTTGCAATCTCTCTACATCCTGATCTTCCAACGAGCTCAGGCGACGCGATTTCCTGAGAGTCGCGCGCGCCAGGTTAATGCCGATCGCGTACAACCAGGTTGTCAGTTTCGATTCGCGGCGAAACGTATGAATGCGCTGATATGCCTGAAGGAAAGTTTCTTGCAGAATACTCTGTGCCTCATCGTCATCATTGAGGATGCGGACAATCACCCTGAACAATCTGGGGGACTCCTGAATCACGAGTTGCTCAAACGCCGGTTTGTCTCCAGCGAGTATAGCATCGATATCCAATTCATCAGACGCTGTATTCGATTGCTCAATCGCGCCCACTGACTTGTCTCTCAGCTTGTCGTTGTTGGCTTCTTGTTGCGCCTTGGTTGGCTCCATCGAAGATGTGTTACAGAGCAAATGGTGGAATTCCGATCTGCGCTTAACGTGCCCAGTTGGAACGCGTTCCTCAAGCGGGGGAGTGCCCACTCAAAGCAGTGGAGGGAACTGAAGCAAGCAGCCATTCCTATTCCAGACCGACCTGGAAAACTCCGAAGCGATCCAATTCCTCAGAAAAGCGCTTCCGATGACAATGCTCGGCCTAACTTGTAATGACTTGTAATTATAACACAAGTAAAATTTGGGTTAACAACACCGCAAATGCGATGTGATTTTCGTATTATCGAGGGCTCTGCAAAAATTTAAGTCTTTCATTACGGCACAAATATGGCCAAACAGACGAGAAAAACGTCATCCAGGAAAACGCCGGCGAAAAAAACTACCAAGCGGCCGAACGGTAAAGCATCTAACAGCAATGCATCCAACGACGTGCATGAGGTTCCTTCCTCCCTTTCCGTTAGCGTCTCCTTCGATACCTATCCCTCGGGCGCCTATAGCCATACGGATCTGGGGCTTTCCGAGGATCAGGTGCTAGCGATGTACCGCAATATGCTTCTGCAGCGACGCTTCGAAGAGCGCGCAGCGCAGATGTACGGAAAACAGAAGATCGCCGGATTTTTACACCTCTACATCGGGCAGGAAGCGATATCGACCGGAACAGCTTCTGCACTTGAAATTGGCAAGGACTCTGTGATTACGGCTTACCGCGATCACGGTCACGGCCTCGCCCTGGGCATGACCGCTCGGGAGGGAATGGCTGAGATGTTTGGAAAAGTGGGCGGCTGCTCGCGCGGAAAGGGCGGCTCGATGCATTTTTTCTCGAAGGAAAAGGGATTGTTTGGGGGCCACGGAATTGTAGGTGCGCACGTGCCTGTGGGTGTTGGCATTGCGTTCGCCCACAAGTACAAGGAAAGCGGTGGAGTTGCGGTAGCGTTTTACGGGGACGGCGCGGTCGGTCAGGGCTCGATCCATGAAGCGCTGAATCTGGCTTCGCTCTATGAACTTCCGGTAATCATGGTCGTCGAGAACAATCAGTATGCGATGGGTACCCCCATTCATCGCGCGTTTGCAGAGACCGAGTTCGCCAGCCACTCAGTCGCTTACAACATGAAGGGCGCGGTGGTTGACGGGATGGATGTGTTCTCGGTGTACAAAGCGATGCAGGACCATGTAGCGCTGGCGCGCGAGAACAAGCCCTCCCTGCTCGAGATCAGGACCTATCGGTATCGTGGTCATTCCATGTCAGATCCGCAGAAGTACCGCACGAAGGAAGAACTGGAAGCCAAAAAGGATGAAGATCCGCTTGTTCGATTGAAGATCTACATACTGGATAATGATATCACTTCCGGCGAAGCGCTTGACGGCATCGATGATGACGTGAAACAGGAGGTTCTGGCGGCAGTCGAATTTGCAGAGAACAGCCCCGCCCCCGAGCTGAGCGAGATCTACGACAACGTCTACGAAGAAACAGACTACCCCTTTATTTCCTGACCCGGAATCAGTCGGTCAAACCAACTTTTAGCTTAGGATTTTCGATATGGCGATTTTACAGTACAGAGAGGCCCTTCGGCAGGCCATGACCGAGGAGATGGTACGCGATGACCGAGTATTCCTCATGGGCGAGGAGGTGGCTGAATACAATGGTGCCTACAAAGTCAGCGAAGGCATGCTCGAACAGTTTGGGTCGAAACGCGTGATTGACACACCCATTTCAGAGAGCGGCTTCTGTGGTCTGGGCGTAGGTGCAGCGATGAACGGACTCCGCCCGATTATTGAATTCATGACCTTCAATTTTTCGTTCGTAGCGTTCGATCAGCTTGTTAACAATGCGGCGAAGATTCGATACATGTCGGGCGGCCAGTTTACGATCCCGATTGTGTTTCGGGGTGCCAACGGTGCTGCTGGTCAACTCGGTGCGACTCACAACACGTCAACAGAATCACTGTATTCGACCTTTCCTGGCTTGAAAGTTATTTCCCCATCGAATCCTGATGATGCAAAAGGACTGCTGAAATCGGCGATTCGGGATGACAACCCGGTCATTTTCCTGGAAAGTGAGGTGATGTTCGGATTGAAAGGGGAGGTCTCTGATGAGGAGGACTACCTGATTCCAATCGGAAAGGCACGGATCGGCAGGAGCGGGACTGATGTGACGATCGTGGCTCATGGAAAGAGCTACTGGATAGCTCTTCGCGTCGCTGAGCGGCTTGAATCGGAAGGCTACAGTGCGGAAGTGATCGATCCTCGAACGATCCGTCCGCTGGACATGGACACGATCGTTGAGTCCATCAAGAAAACAAATCGGTGCGTAATCATAGACGAGAGCAATCCGTTCGCTAGCATCTCCTCCGAAATAACCTATCGGATACAGGAGCGCGCCTTTGATTATCTGGACGCGCCCATCGTGAGAATTACCTCGAAGGATGTCCCGGCACCGTATGCGAAGAATTTGATCGAGTATTACATGCCGCAGGAAGGAGAGGCATACGAGGCCTGCAAGCGAGTCATGTACGCCCAGTAGAATCAGTTAATTAACACTACATTCTGAAGTCCAGACAAAAGACGAAAGCACATGGCTATCCCAGTTGAAATGCCGAAGATGAGCGACACCATGGAAGAGGGTGTTCTCGCTGCCTGGCTCGTTGAAGAAGGTCAGAAGAT
>Ga0066376_10000450_pt1 | contig 38212 bp, 26 predicted proteins | sample Knorr_S15_td_Bot_FD_77009 | JGI IMG/M metagenome (GOLD analysis project Ga0066376, IMG submission 77009) | Marine microbial communities from Southern Atlantic Ocean transect - Knorr_S15_td_Bottom_ad_5009_LV_A | ecosystem: Environmental > Aquatic > Marine > Oceanic | place: Southern Atlantic... | reverse complement strand
TGATTATTGATTTTTCACCCTTTGTCGACGGGCTTTTTCAGCCATATTATCATCAAATGCTAAGAAGGTTAGTCTATTCCATTTAGCATCATCATCTACTGCCATCAATGCCTCATTATTCGATAATAATTGTTCAACACTGAGAAAGGTAGGATTGCTACCATCTTGGAGTGGATATTGATGTCCGGGTAATACTAGCCAATCGGTTGGTATTTCCTGTAGTTTTTCTCTTAAATAAATCAACGATTTTCTCTGGGAGTCGATATCGCCCCCAAATAAATCAGTACGGCCACAACGGCCAAGAAATAGGCAATCGCCGGAATTGACAAATCCATGGCCAATAATGGTAGTATGACCCGGTGAGTGACCGGGTGTACAATGCATTTCAAACTTTAGATTACCCAATTTATGAGTAACTGAAGTATTTGGAGGATGTTGCCATATGTGACTGCGCGAGCCGTCCCAGCCGCGCTCGAATTCCAGTTCATGGGCCCAAATCTCACAATCCCCAAGTTCACCTACACCTTTGCAATGGTCCCAATGGGTATGGCTCAACCAAACTTGATTGAGTTGCCAATCATTTTTCTGACAAATATCAAGCCAATACTTGCCGGAAAAGGGATCTATTATCGCCGCCTCCCCAGTCATTTTGCAAATAATCAGGTGGTTCAGGTTATCCCATTCACCCAATTGCTCTTGTAATACCATGATTTCATCGTCTTCAATAATACATTCAACCATTGCGCTCACCAACTGTACATACCACATCCCTTCTAAGGGATGATGGTCCTTAAGGGCTCCATGGGAAGGGAGCGGAAGCTGTACTTCGTGGTTTTGGCGACGCTGATTATGGCACTGCCTGCCTCTGCGTCTAGCGTTTCGCAGCCTTCCCTTGAGATTACATTGGTAGATTCTCCAGTAAGAGGTTGGTTCATCACAGGAGAAACCGTAACACTCGATGCCGATATCATCAACCAAGGCGATGCAATCACCATTGATACCGACCCTTCTTGTGATGTCTACCTGGTCGTTCATAGTTCAACTGAGACTGTTCGTGATGGGTCGTCTGCTTGTATTGGCCAAAGTAGAGGTTTGGATTTGAGTGCCGATAGTGTCACTTCCCTCGATCGATTGACATGGGATTTAAAAGACGATAATGGCCAATTAGTAGAAAGTGGAACATATGTAATAGAGGTGATATTGGAAAGAAGTGGGTTGACTACTACTATTCCTGTAGATGTTCAATCAGCATTTACCGTTGATTCCGCCCTTGAACTAGTTCTTGAATTGGCGACAAGAGATGGAATAGTGCGTGCGGGAAGTGGTGCATTACTATCCTTAAGTCTCTACAATCCTACTGCTTCCAGTATCGAATTCAGTGAAGGGGGTTGTAAAATAACCTCGAATATCGATGGGGTTGAGGAAATGTGGGGCTCTTGCTTACCCGGCGAGCAGATGTTGCTTCCGTTTGAAGTCAGACCATTACTACAAACCGTGATGGATTTACCAGCAGGACAACATGATATTTCATTTGCCTTAGGAGATAATGTGGTGAGCAGTCAAATAAGTGTCGAATCAAATAATGCTGCTAACCCGACTGATAATTCCAGCCTTCAGATGACTATCATCTTAGGAGAATATGATTCAGAGACCCGCTCGTTACAGAATAGTGTGGAATTGACCAATCAAGACGACGAGGATATCACGCTGATCTTCACCGATACCTGCAGAGTGGAAACTTGGTTGATGAATCAAAACGGGGAGGTCATCCACGACTCCAGATCTTTAAAGACTTGTAATGATTTTGAAATTCACAATCTTATCGAAGCAGGTGGTGGAATTGAAACCTTCAACCAGCCTGAGATATTCATGTTTGATAATGACGGCTGCGGTCTCCCTCCTGGTGAATACACCCTCTTTGCCGAAGCGCCAGAATATAGTATCTGGACTTCAATGTCGGTTTCTTTTTCTGAAGAAACCGGAATCATATGTAATGATGCAAAACTTGAATTAACCCACGAAGTTACTCAAGAAGAGACATTACTCACCATCACCCCAATACTTTCAACCGATATGGCAACCGATCTCTTCTGGTCGGCTGGTTGTCAAATTTCAATGACTATCGCCATTTCAGCCGATGAGTTTACAGAATTATTTACCGATTGCACAGATCGCACATTGGTCCAAAGAATTGATGCTGGAACCGCTCTTTCACTCCCATCTCTTTCCACTAACCTTGACTCTGGTGAATATTCTATTGAATTAGCGATAGTCAATGCATTCAATGTTGAGCCTCTCCTATTGGATCTCCAATTACCTTTGCCTACAACAGAAACAGAAACGACTACGGAGCAAGACCAAAGCGAGGAGATTAATGTTCCCAATGAATCCCTAAGAAACGGTACTTGGTCGATGGTCCCGACTCAAAACGGTGAGTGCTGGTTGCTCGATGATGGCAATTCAATGTCGGCATTCAACGGAGCGACAACCAAAGTTGGTTGGAGCCCGGAAGTAGGTGTTATCGGCGAATATTCTACGCTTGATACAGCAATACCGCTTGCCTGCTCTGAATTCGACATTGATGGATTTACAATTACTCAGGTTATTTCTGAATCGATACCTGCGGCCCCCGAGGATTTCGTGCAAGAATCCGATTCGATTTCCACTGTGCAAATAGAGGATGAAGACATCAATCCCCTCGTGATTACCACAGTTGTTGTAATTACTTCAGCGGGTATTCTCGGGATTCTCTTTGCATCGATTGCAACCAATGAGAGTTGGAGAATCCCTGCCACCTCGGCTGGACTTTGGCTTCTTGGTTTGATTGGCCGTAGCAGTGAAACCAGTGATGGGAAATACCAGAGAGGGCGCCTGATGGGATATCTCACCGCTAACCCTGGCTGTCATTTCCGTGCCTTGATGCAAGAATTATGTATGTCAAATGGACAGATTACCCACCACCTGAAAATACTTGAGGACGAGGAGATGGTTTGGCGACTAAAAGATGGGCGTTTGGTCAGATATTACCCTTTTACCAGTGATCTTCACCCCGGTATTTCAGTCGAGCAATTACCACTACCCCCTCTCTCTCCAGATCCAAATAGCCTTCAAGGGAAGATATTACGCCTATTGGATGACGATGAGCAAATGGAAAAATACCCCACACAAGCAGAACTGGCGTTCAGGTTAGAAAAATCTCAGCAACTTATCAGTCATCACTTGCGGACCTTACACAAGTATGGATTAATTGAAAAGCGAAAATCAGGTCTAAAAAACCGTTATCATTTGACTAGAGAGGCTCTATTCCTGCTAGAGACAACAGAGTTCTGACCATATGGTTCAAATCGAGCCCTGAACTCCCCTCGACGTAGCCCTAGTGGAGTGTTTGTCGATGTCGGAGTCTTACCCCCCTCATTCAGAAACAGAATGGCAGAAGGCTTGGGCTGATTCGGGAACTTTTCAACAGGGAAAGGGTTCAGACCGTCCTGCCTTCTATTGTCTTGAAATGTATCCCTATCCGTCAGGAAAAATGCATATGGGACATGTTCGCAATTATACAATCGGCGATTCTGTTGCCCGTTATCGCCGATTAGCCGGATTTGATGTTCTTTACCCGATGGGATTCGATTCCTTCGGCATGCCTGCCGAAAACGCAGCCAAGGAAATCGGTGGCCATCCTCGGGAGATTACCGATGGCAATATTAAAACCATCACTACCCAATTGCAGAGAATGGGTTTCTCTTATGATTGGAGTCGCAGAATAATGAGTCATGACGACAGGTATTATCGTTGGAATCAATGGTTCTTCTTACGAATGTTGGAGCAGGGGCTGGTCTATCGCAAACATGCTGCGGTTAATTGGGACCCGGTTGAACAATCGGTTCTAGCAAACGAGCAAGTTATCGATGGAAGAGGTTGGAGATCTGGGGCGATAGTCGAGCAACGAGAGATTCCCCAATGGTTCATTCGCATTACCGATTATGCTCAGCAGCTCTGGGATGGTTTAGACGACATCGATTATCCAGAACATGTCAAATCATTACAAAAAGATTGGCTGGGGCGTTCTGAAGGAGCAACTATCAACTTTGCTATCGAGGATTTATCCGACTCGAATATCGAGGTATTCACCACTAGGCCTGATACGATTTTCGGGGTTACTTTCCTGACTTTAGCACCAGAACATCCTTTGGCTGAAAAATTGGTAATCGATACCGAATTTGAGGATGGCTGGTCGAATCTGCGAAATGAAGTCAGAGTGATGAGCGATTTCGATAGAGGAATGTTAAAGGAGAAAAAAGGGGTTGCGACCGGTAGATTTGCAATACATCCGTTAACCGGTGAAAAAATACCGATTTGGATTGGGAATTTTGTAATCGCCTCGTATGGCACTGGAGCGGTTATGGCAGTTCCAGCTCACGATCAACGTGATTTTGATTTTGCCAAGGAATTCGAAATCTCAATCCGTAATGTATTGGTGGAAAAACAAGATGCTGAAGTGAAGGATTTGCAAAAAGCATTCGAGGGATATGGATGGATGGTAAACTCTCCTCGCACTGGGTTTGACGGTTTATTCGGCGAAGATGCAAAGATAGCGGTTATCGATGCTCTTGAAAAAGAACATTGTGGCAAAGGCACTATTCAATGGAAAATACGTGATTGGTTGATTTCACGCCAACGATATTGGGGCACTCCGATTCCTATCATTCATTGTGAAAGTTGTGGGGCTGTACCGGTACCCGATGAACAATTGCCGGTAAAATTACCAGATGATGTGAGTTTTTCTGTTCAAGGTAATCCCCTAAAATCCTCACCGACTTTTCAAAAAGCAGATTGTCCATCCTGTGGGAAAATCGGTCAAAGAGAAACCGATACCATGGACACGTTCGTCGATTCATCGTGGTATTTCCTGCGATATACCGATGCCCTCAATGATGAAAAGTGCTTTGAGTCCGAAATAGCAAATCATTGGATGAATGTCGATTTCTATTGCGGGGGAATCGAACATGCACAAATGCACCTAATCTACTCAAGGTTTTGGACCAAAGCATTACGTGATCTCGGTTTGCACGATATCGACGAACCGTTCCAATCATTGCTTTGTCAAGGAATGGTAACACATGCTACCTTTGCCAAAGAAGATGGAACGTGGGTATTGCCTACCGATGTCAATATTGAAAATAGCGTTGCTACTTTGAAATCCACAGGAGAGCCGATAATTATCGGCAGGGTTGAAAAAATGAGCAAATCAAAAAAGAATGTCGTAGATCCAGCAAGCATTATTGAAAATTATGGTGCTGATACCCTCCGTCTCTTCATTCTATTCGCGGCCCAACCAGTGGCGGAAATGGAATGGTCTGACCAAGGAATATCCTCTGCATGGCGTCAGTTGAATTTATTGTACGGATTACCGAAAAGCATTGACTCTTGGGGAAAAGATACGTCTATTATCGACGCATGGCTTGACGCTCGTCTCTGTCAACGTGTCAATGAATGGCGTGAATTGATGGAATGTAATGACTTGAGGGGGGCGGTTGAAATCAGTCACTTTGAAATTCAAAAAGATTTGAATTGGTATCGAAGACGTGGCGGAAATAATCGAGAATTAGGGCATTCGATTTTCAAAACTTGGGCTCACCTCCTCTCTCCAGCGACTCCTCATCTTGCAGAGATGTGGTGGGCTGATTTAGGTAATGACGATCTTCTTGCTGCTAGAACATTACGCGGTGATAAGAAATTATCACTCGAACAATTCACCGTTTTGGATAGTGAAACCTGGATGAGGAATTTCCTTGAACATGCTCGGCGTGTTTCAAGAATCGCTGAAAAGCACATTGGCAATTCCCCTACCTCAGCCCGTATTATCATTTGCGAGCAATGGAAACGCGCGCTTGCTATCGCTGGTGTGAAATACATAATCAGTGGTGAAAATATCAAATCATTTGCTGGAAATATCTCAAGTCTTGAATTCGTTGAACCGCAAAACTTGAGTGAAGTAATGGCGCTATGGGCTAAGAGAATGTTGCCCCAAATTTTCAAATGGAGTGATGAGGACCGCAGAATTCTCCTCGGCTCATTGAACGAGGCAGAGGTTATCGATGTTGCAAAGGATTTCATCTGCTCTGAATTGGGTTTATCTTCATTAGAGGTTGAAATCGATGAGGAAAGCAACTCGGCAATGCCATTAGCACCTGCGATTATCTATTCTTGAGTTTCAGGTGTATTTTCTTGAGGTTCTGCAACTTCTTGCTCGACTACAATTTCGGGATTCGTTTCTGCATCACCCTCGTTTCGATGTTCAGATATCGGTTCTTCCGGCTGCTGTATATTCAGTGATACCGGCTCAAGAGTTGATTTTTCAACTTCGTCTTCGGTGGATTCTTCATCTTCCTTTCTCATTATAATTACCAATGCTACTATGAATATCAATCCCGCGATTATGAATAGAATCGTCGCGGTTGAAATACCATCATCAAATTCTTTTGCCTCGACATTATCTTGAATTATTTTTGTGATGCAACCATTAGCAGAAACAAGCGCACCCTCTTCGGAGTTTGGACAGAGATCGTCAACGTTTGTTACATTATCACCATCATCATCTAATTCTGAATTAGAGCACCCATTTGGGTTTACCGCTAATTGTGGAGCGGTGAATTTACATTCATCATTTGCATCGTTTATACCATCGCCATCATCATCGTCATCCTCAACTGAATCTAAACAGCCATCTTCATCATAATCTTGTAAATAACCAGCCGGCCCAATAACAATACTTTGTGGGCAACCATCGAATTCATCGAGAATCCCATCAGCATCATCATCCTCGTCTTCAGCATCGCTACAACCATCTTTATCACGGTCATCACTTGCATTCCAGCCCATTAATCCGCGTGGGCATGAATCACTATCATCGAGATATCCATCGTTATCATCATCGGTGTCCACTTCGTTCTTGCAGCCATCTGAATCATGATCCGTATCTTCATTCGATTGCCACAATGGTGTATCAGCTGGACATTTATCTACTGAATTACTAATACCATCGCCATCAAGATCATCGTCACATGCATCACCATTACCATCATTGTCTAAATCGTCCTGTGATGGATCTGCTACATATGGGCAAATATCCATCTGATCGACAATTCCGTCATCATCGCTATCTTGATCAGAACAGCCATCTTCATCTTGATCCTCTTCTATAGTCGAAACCCAGTCCACCGAACCTTCCGGGCAATTATCGTCAACGTCATCGATGCCATCATTATCATCATCGCTATCTTCCATTCCCGCATCGCGGCAACCATCCCCGTCATGATCGGTATTTTCATTTGAAATCCACCCAATGTCACTGTCAACACTTGAATCGGGGTCACAATCATCATCACCATCTAATACCCCATCATTATCATCATCGAGATCACAAAAATCACCCTCGCCATCCCCGTCGTAATCCTCCTGCTCTGGATTTACCTCTTTGTAACAATTATCTTCGCCATCGATAACTCCATCACCATCAAAATCACTACCGTATTGCCAGATGACAAAGTCGGTACCACCAACGCTTGAATTGAGATTGCCATTCATTTCTACAGTTCCCGTGAATACAAAACTTGCTACAGGTGATGAATCAATAGTGGAATCTATTCCGATTGGCAGGATGTTATTACTACTTGTTACCGCTATTGCCCAAAGCCATTCATCCTCAGCAGAAATTTGTGAAATAAAGCCATCCATCTGATATTTATTGTCATCGGTATTTTGTAATTCATCATTGCCGATGATGAAATTTAAGCCGTATCCTCCATTGATGAAGATACTACCTTGAGGGTTTATCTCGATATCTGCAACACTATCAGGGCCGTCTCCGCCAGCGGTTAGAAAGCCTTCTAGAATTCCATCCGCGGAAAATCTAAGAACGAATATATCGGCATAGCCGTTGGAATCAAGTGTCTTATTCTGAATTATCACCTGCTCTTCAAACTGACCAATCACGTATAATTGACCTGCGCTATCGACAGCACATGCACTTGGCCATTCATATCCGCTACCGCCAAAGGTATCAATCCAAAGTATTGCACCATCTGAATCAACCATCGCCAACATGATGTCCGAATTTCCATTCGACTCGATTACCTCATCATTTCCAGCGATAATTGAATCGATAAAAGAGGAAATAACGTATAGATTACCATTTGGTTCAAAACAATGGTAATTGAATTCCAATAATCCGCTACCTGAATCAAAATAGGTTAACGCAATAAAATCTCCATTCCCATCTACTTGCATTATCGATAACGCCCCTCCTGAAGGGTAATCCACGCCGTTGATTTCCATCACTCCGATATTTGCAAATGAAAACGCAATTGTACCATTGGTCGCTATCGAGAGGGTTTTTGGCTCGATTGCAACCGAATCGGTAGCCTGTATTGCCCAAAGCCATTGTAAACTATTTTCAGTGATAGCGGCACGGGCAACAAAAATTCCTCCACTATCATCTGAAGAACTAGGTTTTTCAAGAACAATATCATCAGTGAATGTCAAATTGCAAATACTACGAGCGCTTTCACGGCAATAATATCCCAGTACGATAATGTCACCAGATGAATGGAGTGCTAGATCTACCACTACATCATCACCGCCACTACCGATTCTAGTGGTATTTTTCCAAACCCCCGCCGATGATGCTTGAGCGATAAAAATATCCCTATTGCCATTATCATCAGCTGAAAGCCCCCCTATATCAAATTCAATAGCACCAGAAAAACTACCAGCAACCACCAACAATCCTGAATCGGTAATGACATGATTTGCTAGCATATCATTTAAAGGACCGCCAGCAGCAAGTGTCCAGCCAATGGTTTCTTCTTCAGCAGAAACGAGAGAAAAGGGCATTGACAAAAAAATAACCAGTAGCAGGGTTATACCTCTTCGCATGGCCTCGCTTCATACTTCTATCTATTCAAAGGATATCATCTGCTGTCCAAAAAACCATGTCGGAATCCATGATGGCCCAACATGGGTGGCCAAATGGTGCATTGTATTCGCGGTGAGCTTACTGCTGACTCTGCTGAAAAAGCAAGAGAATTGTTACTGAACATCGATACTTGGCCGGTGTGGAATAGTAATGCCATCAAGGTATTAACTTCTAATTCGGGAAAGATGGTTGTAGGCCAGAAACTCGCTTTTCATTCAATGAGCAAGGGTGCTCTGCTCGAAACTAGATGGAATGTTGAATCCATCCGCGAAGGGGAAGATTTTTCAGAGATCTGCCTCTCACACCAAGGACAATTGCGCATGGAGAAAGAAGTTGCTAAATCCATTGCAGAACTCAATCGCTGTATCACCGTACTTGCTCGTGAGGGGGGAGGGGTGGAAATATCAACCACCTGGCGAATCAAAGGGGTTGCGAGATTGTTTCAGCAAAGTTTTCGGCGTTTGATAATTTCTGATAGTCAAAGATTGTTAGACGATTTGGTAAACCACACGTCCTATTGAGAAGATGAGCCGGTTTATTCATGGAGTGTAATGAAGAGCCGTTTGCATGGCAGGCAATGAAAGGGGGGGTAAGCGCGATAAAAATCGCTCTAACTACAACCGCCCCCCTAAGCCATATGGTGGTACTAAGAGAAGCGATTTACTCGAAAGACACGCTGAATTTGATGAAAATGCTAGACAATTTGCGCAAAAGCGTTTCACTGCCAACCCATTGCCGATGGCGATTCCAAAAGATCTTGGAGGGATAAATGACTTTGAATTTACTTGGTCAAATTCACCTGTACCTTTGAAAACCGAGGGAAAAATTGCCAAGATGGTGGTCCGTAGGGGTGAATTTGGTTGGCTTTCAAATCAAAGGGTCGACGAGATTGCCAAAGAGGTTGAGCCGTTCAATATGACACTGGATCAGGCATTATCCCTTCGCAGTGCTCTATTACAACAAAAAACGGTCTACACCCATGGAAAGATGAAATCAAGATCGAAAGCCATGACCAAATTGTATAGAGAAGGGATGACGGTATTACAATTAACCAAAAAATTTGATTTTCCGCCAATGAATATTTTCCGAGAAATTCTAAAAGAGATGGGCTGGTCAAAAACAAGAATTAAGGAAACACTGCGCGAGCCATCTCGTTTTAAGCAAAGGGAAAAGCTGGAATTTGAAGCTGCCGAGGCAGCAGATCGCGTAAGCAATGTCGACCAATCCGAAACCCAAGAGAGGGCCGATGCCTTTGAAGACATTATCTCGGATTGGTTCGAAGAGAGGGGTGTTAAACTAAGACGGCAACCCGAGATGGTCAAAGAGCAAATGAGCGAACACGGCAGGCCAGTAAACACGCCCGATCTATTATTCCTCGATCACGTCGTCATCAATGGTGAGCCAATAGCATGGATTGACGCCAAGCATTTTTACGGGGCTGATGTTGGTTTTCAAAGGAAAAAAATGGTAAAACAGACCAATCGCTACGTTGAATCTTGGGGACAAGGTGCAATTATTTTCAGGCATGGGTTTAGTGATAATCTCCACGTTCCAGGTGTGGTATTGCTCGATAATGGGCCATTGGATATCTCGAAGATCATTCAATCTTAGTCAACAATGCATGATAACCAAGATCAGTGATTTTTTGTAATAAATCATCATCGAATTTCGGCTGGTTCGTTAGATTCTTTGGCAGTATTACCAAAGAAGATCCAAGCATACAAAGATGGCAACTAGCATCCTCCCTAAGTCCATTTTGCACTAATAATGCGTGTACATCGGCTAATAAATCACTACGATCTCTTTCGTTTAACATTCCAGATCCAATGGCAAATCTATCGGATTCCTTAAGTAATTCCGGCCATATTTCTGGCCCCCAATTCCTTTCTGATAATCGCTTTACTGAAGAATTACCCGCTTTATTTATCGCGCGTTTCCATTCAGCATTATCGATATATTCTGAAGTATGACGGCTAGCATCGCCCACCCATACCAATATCGCTTCAGCATCGATACTGAATCCTATCGCCTTACCTGGATAGGGTGGCGCGCCGGGGTTGGTTCTCAATTCAACCCCTCCTGCCCATAGCCCAAGCACATCACCCAATCCAGCAGAATGTTGTCTCTCTATTCGATGAGCCAATCTGACTAAAGGTCCAATGTCCTCAACCCCATGAATCTCACCCAATGCTAATGCACATGCTAACAACCCTGCTGCTGACATGCCAAAACCCTGAGATAATGGCAATTCACAGGTCATTAATACCCGATGGGACACGTTTTTAGAAAGCCGGTAAGTCGAATGGAATGCTTCAAGTAAATCAGATATTAACTCATGTTCTCCGATAAGTAATTCATCATTATAATCTCTAACGATAATCTCAGATAAGGGATTTTCATCACTATTATCAAGTCTCTCAACAATGACATTTACCCCATCTTTCAAACAGAGACCAGCTCCTCTTGAGCCTTGTCTTCTAGGAAGTAAGGCATCATCGCTAATCGAGAATAGCAAGGTGATGTGACCGCCAACGTGAGTGGTTGACTCTGCCATGCATCACGCAGTTGCTGACCGCACATCAGCATTGGCACGTTGAGTAATCAAGCCAATGCTAAATCTACTTCTTGCTGAATCTTATCGAAACGGCTAGCTAATTCCTTGATTGCACAATTAAATATCGTTATTGGGTCCAACGCACCATCGCTTTCGAAGGTTAAAATGAATTCTCCGGGAACGTCCTCAAAGGTAATTGCATTATCAAAATCGTCTTCACGACCGGTGCCATATCCTACTTGATGCATTGCACGCTGAAGATTAATGACATCATCGATATCATCACAAACACCTTTGGTGAATAATTTTGCATCGACACTTTTGCCGGTTGCCAATGTTAAATCAAGATCGTATAGCACCTTTGCCTTACGAGGTTTATCGAGATTTGCAAGTTTACGAGGTTCAAATCCAACCGCTGCAGCAGGTGCCCACTTTGCATGGTCTCTACCGCGGCCCAAGGATGCATAGGCGTAAAACTCTAGATATTGTCCTGATGAAAGCAGGGTTAATGGGATTCTTGCATGCTCATCAGAAATCTGCAACTTGGTTTCGCCCAATACATTGAGATCACTTGCATGAACGACTTTGAACTCATCCTCACTATCTGCCTCTGGCCCTTTTACCGAGCAATGATAAATAATCTGTGATTGTGGACTGCCCCATTGGTCTTCGGAAAGATTCTCATTATTTGGATCGTCTTCGGGGAAGAGAAATTCGTCGAGAAAGGTAGGGATTGGAATCATTGCTAAACGATGTGCTAATTGTTCATCAGGCAATACGTTAACGGATTCCATGATGGTTCCATCATCCTCGATATTGGTGCCTTGTTCTATCCTAACTTTGGTAATAGCCATCTTTGGAACATCGGAAAGAATGGTTCTTCTCAAGGAATTGACCTGAGATGCATCACTTTCCGAAATCAAGATTCGGATTTGGTTTTTCTTAGGCCAGCCATCAACTATCTGTGCTTTCATTGAAATCACCTCAAACCCTACGGCCGCGACGGCCGCCCTTGCTCTTGGTTCCATCGTGAGCGATTGGAGTAACATCCTCAATCCTAGTAATCACAACACCGGCACGGGTAAGTGCACGGATTGCTGCTTGAGCACCAGGTCCTGTAGTGTTCGCCTTATTGCCGCCAGGCGCTCGGTATTTGACGATAACTTGTGTGAACTCCTTCTCCTTTAAATGGTCAGCCATCTTTTCTGCGGCACGTGTTGCTGCGAATTGACCGCCACTATCCTTACTCGACTTGACAACTTGCCCACCAGAGCAAGTTGCAATCGTCTCAGCACCGGTAAGATCGGTTGCAGTGAGAAGGATATTGTTGTATGATGAGAAAATATTCACTATCGCTTTTCGAGACATTATTGGTCACCGCCCTTTGCTGGAATTGTGTCTTCTGCTGTGGGTGAATCGCTCGCTGCTTGGTTCACTTTAGAAGCCTCTTTACCATCGAATTCAGGATCTACCTCTTCCTCAGCATATTCTGCATTTTCACGCATTCCCATGATGGTTTGGCGGATCTCGTGATTCTCATCATTGAGCATACTGCTTGGATGATAGCGGATTATTTCCTCCTCATCTCGGCTTACTGCGTAAGAAGGAATCGTAACCCTTTGATCGCCTAGGCAAATATGTCCGTGAATAACCAATTGTCGTGCTTGCTTCATGGAGCATGCTAATCCTTTGTAGTAGACTTGGGCTTGAAGCCTGCGATTGAGTATTTCCTCAGTCGACAATGTAAGAATGTCATCGATAATTGCATCCGAAGAAATCAGACCTTTGCGGTGCATAGATTGTAGTAATGCCTCTTTTTCACGTGACCAGTGCCCTTCGGCTGTATCTACCCTACCGATTAACTTCATGGCTTGACGACGATGGCGGCGGAGTTGGGATTTCGCCTTCCAAATCTCTCTCATGTTCTTCAGGCCATGGTTGGCACCGATTGCATGCTCCTCCTCAATCCTCTGGGCTTTCCAAGGATGAGATGGTGTGTCGAACTTAGGGCGTGAAAACTTTGGATGTCCCATTCTAATAACCTCCTATCACTTCTTCCTCTGGACTCCAAGAGTGAGTCCAAACCGGCCGTTGGAACGGCCTCTCTGTCCACGAACCTTGTGACCGCCAGCGTGACGAATTCCGCGGTATGCCTTGATTGCACGGAGGCGAGATATATCATCGTCATTTATCAGCATTAAATCTTGGCCGATTAGATGTAGCTCATCACCGGATTCTAAATCGCGTTGGCGATTCAACATCCAAAGTGGAACATTTTGATTGTAATTATCCAGCGCCTCTCTTAGGACATCTTGCTGTTCCTTGGAAAGGGTGCCGGCAAGAGTAGCTGGATCTACGTCGACATGTTCACAGATTTGTGCCGCAGTTCGGTCACCTACGCCACGAATTGAGGTCAATGCTGTCTTCAATGGCTTGAGACCATCCATGTCGGTATTGGCGATTCGTATCAGATAGGAGAAATCGTCGCCTAGGTCTTGTTCTTTTGCCATGTAATCACCTTCAAGTGGGTACCAACACAATGTCGAACGCCAATCCGACAGACCCCCCATATATCAAGACCGCGATTGAGTATAGGTTTCCCTTGCTACTGAGGTGAGACGCAGCGTCCTTGTTAGCATTGCTAATAGTTCATTTCATCAAGCACAAAAGTAATGCTCCGTCAACCAAATCCTGACAGATGAATGCCATGCCTTTTGCCCGCTCATCTAGGCACCTGTCAAGCATTGATTGCAAGCCTGGCTGTTCTCTTGGATCAACTCTTACCCGGATGCGAATATCACCGATTGCCTTTGCCTGTGCTTTATCGATAATCAGATTAAGAATCTCTTCATTTAATGGGGGTTTGAAAGTAGCGATTACTCGCCCTTTGGCCTGAATCAATAACCCATGTTCAGATGCTGGTAATTCAAATTGACCATGATGGCGTATAGTCGGGCGTCTACCTTTGATATCCAACCATTCGATCGATTGCTTGGAAAGGACCTGTTCAAACCATGGATGTACCAATCCGGATTCGACCAATGCTGAATCGATAATAGCTATCATGTCACCCGGATTGGAATGTCTGGTCGAAAGTTGAATCTCACTCTTTCTGCTCACTCCTTCAATCATCAAAGAAGGTTCTGAATCTGGAGGAATTCTAACAAATCTACGCTCGATTCCGATTGAAGAAGCAGAACCCAACCACAATGAAAGCCGGTCGATTCTACCCCGACCTCTACTCGTCCATTCCCAGGTTCGCTCAAGATTTGGCCATAATGAATCAACTATTTTCTCGACTTCTGCTCGCAATTCATCGGTCAATCGTGGTGAAAGATCAAGCATTATCGCTGGACCACGCTCACCGATTGCCAAATATGGTTTCCATGCCGACAGTATTTCGTCAACCCTTGGTGCCATCTCGTCAAGATCATGGGTACGTGAATTTTTTGGCCGTGCAGGATCGAGGTGAAGAAAACCAACCGCTTCGCTAATACCTGCAGCCTCAAGCACCGACTTTGCTTCTCTGCCGTCGCCGATGACAACCCCGCTATTTGCTCTTATTGTTGGGGATGACTTTAATGCAAAACCGATGTTTTGTGCGGCGAATTCGCCTGTATCTTCGTCTAATTCAATCCCACACGCTGGGCGTGAAAGCACATTGGCAAATGCGACCATTTGTATTCCGCTACCACAGGCTGGATCTACAATCAACCCTTCAGGAATAGGAAGGGTTGCCAGAAATTCCGCCCTGCTCGTTGCCACTTGCCACGGTGTTGCAAGTCTATCTGCACCTTTAGCATATTGAAAATCGAGATTATCATTGGCAAAAGTTGAGATTTCAATATGTCGCAAATAGACACCTAGCCTGAAATGTCGGTGCGAATAAGGAGGCTTTCAAAATAGATTCCTGCATCACTGAACGCCTTTGCACCACCTTCTTCACGATCGAGGATACTAATTACGGCGATCACCTGACAAGAGGTATCTCTCTCGATTCTTTGAACGGCCTTAATCGCTGAACCTCCGGTCGTGGTTACATCCTCGAGAATAACCACCTTGCCGCCATCAACGATGGATGAGCCCTCTACCCCTGGCGGATTGTTGGTCTTACGCCCCCCTCTGCCCTTAGCCTCTTTACGAACCATAAAACCAAGACGATTTGAAGACATATCGGTTGCTATAACCAATGCGGTCAATGGCACTGCTCCCAATTCCAATCCCCCAACAAAATCACAACCCAAAGAGTCTAGCCGAGAATTTATCAATTCCCCGAGCAATCGTCCAGCATGTGGCTGCATCATTACCGGTTTCATGTCGAAGAACCATCTGCTGGTTCTGCCACTGGCTAAAGTAAATGCATCATCGGTCCCGCCATCGAGAAATGCGAGTTCCTTTACCAACTCCACCAACTCCGATCTGCGAGGATCTGCGCGCATACCCTCGGGAACCGTCATGGTGCAATGCTCCACAGGACTGTCGATAGACCTTACGAACGAAATTTCCTCTTTGAGAGATTCCTCATAAGGTATCGCCAATAGGCACATCAGGTCGTCATGGTGGTTTCTGCGCCAGCTACAGGTTATAATCCGATTATCGGACTTGATCTCAATATGCTACAGCAAGAGATCGACGACTATCATTTATGGATGGATGAAAGAGCAGATGAGGCCTATGCAATCGCTGAAAAAGCGCGTTCGAAAGGGTTGGATCACCAAACATTTGTTGAAATTCCTCGTGCTTCCGATTTGGCTGGAAGAACTGAAAAACTACTGATCAACCACCTCGATGGTTTAGAGATCGCCGATGATATTCGAATAATGCTTGCCAACGAGGACCGTGAAACAACCGCCATTAGAATGGCTGAACAGGTTGCGATTCGTTGTAGAGATGAAGGGAGGGGGACTCAAATGAGTATAGACGTCGGCTTACGCGTAGGTCTCGCTATTCTAACCGAAGCGGTACTGGTTGCACCACTTGAAGGGATTAGCGAGGTTCGACTACTTTCAAATCTCGATGGGTCTCAATTCGTTTCGATTCATTTTGCCGGTCCTATCAGAGCCGCCGGGGGAACCGCACAAGCATTGGCGGTTCTAATCGCAGATATGATTCGTCGAAAATTAGGCATTGACTCCTATAAACCAAGCCAACCCGAAATAGAACGGGTCAAAGAGGAGTTTGCACTTTATCGAGGAAATTTACAATATCGTCCTTCGCCAGAAGAAATTCAAGAAATCGTCAAAGCATGCCCAGTGATGATCAACGGTGAATCTACTGAAAGCATTGTATGTGCTGGATATGGTCGGGTCAGAAATATCGACGAACCGCGTATTCGAGGTGGAGTCCTCTTGGTAATTGGCGAAGGGATGTGTCTAAAGGCACCAAAAATACAACGCCACACCGAAAGAATGAATGTTCCGGGATGGGACTTCATCAGCAAATTCGCTGATCGCAACAAAGAAGAAGAAAGTGGTGATAAACATGGTTTTAAATCACGTCAAGTTCCAAAAATCAAAAAGTTCATGGAAGATATTATCGCTGGAAGACCGGTATTTGGTAGCCCTAGCCGTGCCGGTGGATTTCGCTTACGCTACGGCAGAGCCAGACCATCGGGGTTAGCTGCTGCTTCGTGCAATGCCGCTAGTATGGTGGTGATGGACGATTTTCTTGCCGTTGGCACTCAGATGAAAATCGAAAGGCCAGGTAAGGCTTGCGCGGTAACTCCGTGTGATGTTGCCGATGGGCCGTGGGTGATATTGGATGACGGTAGGTTTTTGCGATTTGACGATGCGGATTCCCTAGGTCTTATGCGCCATAAAATTTCATCGATTTGGGATAATGGCGAGATTATTATCGGCTACGGTGAGTTCCTTGAAAACAACAAAAAATTGGTTCCTTCGGGCTACAATATAGATTGGTGGGCAGCAGATCTGCTCGAAGAATTGTCAAGTGAGAAGGATGTAGGCGATTTCTGTGATATTATCGGGATGAAGCGCGGGACTTTGCCGGCGGGTTTTCCCGGTGGTATGATTACTGCGGCCAGTGGCTGGCATGCAAAGCGCAAGTGGTTTGATGCATTGCGATTATGTCTTCCTGATTGGGCTTCTAGTAAGGCGATTTCCCTGCGTTTTAAAACCTCCCTACCCCCACCAAATAATCCTTGGTGGAAGGATTTACCCCTTGAATGGATATCAGCAATATCAACCATGATTACCTCTGCAACGATAGAAAATACCCCTAAAATCACCTTGGAAGATGGAGTGAAGGTTTACCCAGCACCTGAAGTGAAATGCCTCCGTATCAAAGGGGGGGTTGCCAGGTGGAATTCACAACTAATGGCTGCTCTTCTACCCGAGAGAGAAGATGAATACCTGTGGCGGGAAATCCCAGGGGAAAAATATGCTATCGCTGATGACATTTTTCCTGAATCGATGAATAGCCATTGGGTATTGAGGTTACATGGTTTAGCAAAGGCTACAGCGTTGATATTGGGGCTTAGACATCATCACGAGGGTGATGATTTAGTCATCACTTCCGGTTGGCAGGCAATGCTTGATGGCTTAGGATTTGGTGTAGATGGTGATTTGCCGCGACAGATTGCTGAGGTAATTCCTTTGGCCGAGGAAAGAATATCCTCACTGCGAAATGCATTCGTTATTATCGGTGAAGAGAAAGAACGCTTGGAAATACTCAACCGAGAAAAATCATCTGCGAGAATCGCTGCTGAAACCAATGCTCGACAAAAAGGACTCAACATCGCTGAAACCGACGCTATTGGTAGAAGGGCTGCAGATGAAGTAGTTGACGACGGCTGTAAAAATGCAAAGGCTCTACTCAAATCTCAAATCCTATATGATGACCATCTAATCGATGGTTCATTGTGGATCGCTCGAAAAATCAGCGACCTAAGGCTAGAGCATGCCGCACCAGTGCGTATCGGCACACGTATGGGGAGGCCAGAAAAGGCTGCACCTCGTGAAAAACCGGTTGTTCATTCACTCTTTCCCCTCGACATCAATGGTGGAAATCAAAGATTGATGAAAAATGCATTGTTGAAAAAGGAAATCAGGGTCCAATTAGGATTGCGTAAGTGCAGCAAATGCGGCCGCAGATCACCGATGTTGAGGTGCCATCATCGCCGCCGTGACAATATCGGTGAGAAAATAATCGGGGAAACGTGTGGTGGCCGGACCGAAAGCGATGTTTCCTCACAACGAAAAGGCTCTAGGCGTAGAGGGGAATTGCAAACCGTACCCATCGAGGATATCGCTGAAGATGCTCGAATAAACCTCGGGCTTGACCGTATCCCTGAGCAGATGAAATGTCTTAAGAAATTGATAAGCCGTGATCAGACCCCTGAAGCCATGGAAAAGGGTTTTCTTAGAGCTAAATTCAAACTGCCGGTATTTAGAGATGGTACGGTCAGATACGATATGAGTGACGTACCACTATCGCACTTCACCCCTCATGAAATCGGTGTACCATGGAAAATCATCAAAGATCTTGGATATCTGCGTGATATCGAAGGTGAGGAATTACTCGATGACCAGCAAATGCTTGAAATTCTCCCTCAGGACTTTGTCGTAGCAAAAGGCGCAACTGATCACTTGGTAAGGACCGCCTGTTTTATCGATGAATTACTCAAACGCTTTTATGGCATGGATGCATTCTACCATGTTTCAGAACCATTGGACCTCGTCGGGCACCAAATTATCGCCCTTGCCCCTCACACATCAGGTGGTGTCCTTGGTCGAATAATAGGTTGGTCGAATACCTCAGGTGGATATGCCCATCCGATGTTTCACGCAGCAAAAAGACGTAATTGTGATGGTGATGAAGATGCGATTTTATTGCTGATGGATGGGTTGTTAAACTTCAGTCGGGACATTCTACCAGCAAATAGAGGAGGGCAAATGGACGCCCCCCTTGTCCTTACAACCAGATTGAATCCAACGGAGGTCGATAAAGAGGCTTTGAATGTCGATTCGGCTTGGTTCTATGAACGTGGGTTTTATGAATCTACATTGAATCAACCTCACCCAAAAGAGATTCAGGGTATGATGGATTTTGTCGAAAGACGCCTAGGTACAGTAGCCGCGGTCAGAGGATATGGCTATACTCACAGTTGCTCAAATATTTCCCAAGGCCCTCCACTTTCAGCATACAAAACCCTTGAAACTATGATCGATAAGATGAATGGCCAATTACGCCTTGGCCAAAAATTACGTGGGGTTGATGTCAGAGTTGTTGCTAGCAGTGTAATCAGATCACACTTCCTTCCTGATTTACGTGGAAATCTAGTAGCCTTTACCAAACAAAAAGTCAGATGTTTATCCTGTGGACATTCCTATCGGCGTATGCCTTTGGCAAGTAAATGCATCCAACCGGCACGACTAAATTCTGGTTCGCAAAGGTTTGGTAGTGTAGAGGAGAAAATGTGCCATGGTAATCTTGCTCTTACCGTAACCGAAGGAGCGGTGAGAAAATACATCCAGGTGACGCGTCACGTCATGGATACTTATGGTGTTGACAACTATACCAGACAAAATGTCGAGTGGTTAGCCGGTAGTGTCGAGAGCTTATTCAATAACGATAAGGTTAAGCAAATGTCTTTGTCGGACTTCCTCTGATTAGGTTGGTTTTATTGGGTCTTGCCATATCCTTTCCTCGTCGAATTCTGGTACTTGTTCAAACATGAGTTTATTATCGACATCCGGTTTGGGTTTCTTTTTCTCGGGCCAATATTTTTTACCGATAATCTCGATGCCAACAATGGAGAAAAAGGTGATTGTAAATAGTAAATGCCCAGTGAATTGTATCGCTTTAAACGGTGCGAGGTATAGAATAATAGTAGCCTCAATACTGCTATTTGAAATGGTGTTTACGACATAATTACCAGGGCTTAACTCCCCCTGCCAACCAGCGCAGGATTCACCTATATTCCCCCGCCACGATGCTACTATTACTCCGTCTTTTGACAATTCCCAGCCTATTTCAGATATGACCTCCTCCATTGGAATAAAATCGCATTCCAATCTCACTGGAATACTTGAATCTCCTAAAATCCCCTCTATTACGACGTCTCGTTGCTCAGAAAAATCAGCCCCTGGGCGGTTGATGGACTGAGGAACTTCATTATCGGAGATAATCGCCCAAAGCCCATTGATAAAAACAATAGCGACCAGCCAGATGATTTTATTTTTATCCAATTTGCTCACCATACCCTAAGTCTTGGATTATCTGTTCCATCCATTGCAATTTCTCCAGTTTTCTCGCTTTATCGGTCACTCCACTCCACTTACCGACTTCATCGGTTTTGAAGCCGATCAACTCGATAGAAGCAGGTGGCGCTCCAAATGCCAATGCAAGACATATCGCTCTATCGCCATCGGTAAATCCACCCACATTAATCATTCCTTCAATCAGCCCAGGGGTTTGGTGAGTTAGAATCAGTGGATAATTATTGGAAAAGGTTGCAGAAAAGTCCTGCCATTCCTCTACATTATCTCCATGAGCATGAAGTGCAATCGGTATTCTGTGTTCGACCGCTCGCTGTATATGAGGCACTCCATCAGCATCGCTTACCAATAAACCCACCCGCGAGAGTTCTTTTACCGCACCCAAACTCCCATCGGCAACTATCAATATTTCAGCAGTTGAATTTTCAACCGCAATCATCTCGGCTGCCGCGCCAACTATTCCAATACGGATATTTTTTCTTAAATCCAATTTATAACCCCCCACTAAACTTTGGCTCATTTGCTGTGCGCTGCTTAAATCATCGGCAATATCCCACGAAAAATAATCTCTAATCGCATTCTGTAATGCGATTTGGTTAGCGATACGTTCGCCGGGCATGACCCTTGCAGTCGGTATTATCTCAATAGTAATGATGACAGCATTGATGGTGCTCATGCTTACTTCACCGTTTGTGCCGATGCCGATGCAGACACCAATTCTCGAAGATGCGGTGAGTCTTGCACGTTATCCATTTCTACCTCAAGCAGGCCCATGGATTGCACAACTGGCATCGGAGCACGGGATTGATCTCGACGAATTATTGGATGGGGGTGCATTGGAATTATCTCGGCGCCGTGGACGGATGCGTCTGATAGATACCGTCGATAGTGATGAAGGGGTTGAAGCTGCAGCTATGGGCGATATTCATACAGAAAACGGTAGATTACTCGAAGCTTTTTCCTTTTATTATGCTCGATTGGTAATCTGTGCCAGTGAAAATGAACGCTTAATCTCACGCTGGGCTCAGGCAGAAGCTACCCGTGCAGAGAGATTATTGGCGGTTGATTTGGATAATTTACCAATTATAGCTCAAACCTACCTCTCTCTGGTTCGCTTGAAAGAAAATGGCCTATGGCAGATCGGCCTTATGGATTTTATTGAAATCTGCCCTTCTATCAGCGGGGCTCGCTGGCGCTTACCGAATTGTGATGTGAAAGATGGGTGGGTTACTTTGCACGAGGAGAGAACATATTCTTCATCAGGAAAATTAGCCCGACTCTTGCGTGAAAGAATCAAGAGAGCAATCGAATCGGATGCATTGGTGAAAATGGCTGATGTAAATGCCGATTTGGCCATGAGATTAGCCGAACCAGTAGGCATGGTGGTTGGTTTGGTGGCTGCAAGACAAAGTGAGGCTATCGAAATATCCGGTGCTGGAGAAGAGGATTGGCCCCCTTGTATGAGAAATGCCATCGGCCAATTAGCAGATGCGGTGAATGTCAATCATTTTGGCCGGGTGTTTTTAGCAGCAATGTCGAGAACCGTCGGCTTACCACGAGAAAACTGTATTGGTTTTTTCCGTGCCGCCCCCGACTTTTCAGAGTCGGTAACCATGTACCAAGTCGGCCATGTGTACGATCATGAATACACCCCCTCGGGTTGTAGTAAATTAAAACTAAATCACAATTGTCCAGTTTCAAAAGGTGATAATTCACTTTGTGATCAAATTTGGATGGATCATCCACTTAAATATGTTAGAGCAAAACAACGCCGGCGAAAACAACAAACATTGACTGAAGAGGGCACCCAATCAAACAGCGCGCCCGATGCTTGATGAAGTCGAATCATCTCAGGTTCATCATATCCGGGGTGAAATAGGATGGTTCGAACACTTGTACTTACTGTAGATCGTGATAATGATCTCGGCATCAAGACCGCCATCCGCGGGCCGGTGATTGGCCGTAGAAAGGTTCTAACAGCAGCCTTACGTCTTGGCATTGCCGACCCAGAGGAAAGCGATACTAATGCGATACTTGGTGCTCTTCACCAGCACGATGCTTTGGTCGAAAGCAATGCTGATGGTGATGAGGTTGAAATTGCAATTCTTACCGGTGATGAAAAGGTAGGCTTGAGATCTGACCGTGCTATCGCGGCCCAATTGGAAGAGGTTGTAACCGAGTTTCAACCAGATATAGCTATTCTCGTCACCGATGGTGCAGAAGATGAAGCTGTATTACCGATTATCACCAGTCAGGTGAGAATCGATCACGTTGAGAAAATCATCGTCAAGCAATCCAAAGGAATCGAGGGTACTTATTATTACATCGTAAAAGCGCTTGAAGACCCCAAATGGCGAGCTAAAATGCTAGTCCCCCTTGGAACTGTAATGGCTATTCTGGGGCTAGGTGTAATGCTACCAAATGAAATCGGCGGCATTGTCATCGGCGCATTGCCCCTGATTCTTGGCTTGTTTATTCTCTCTAAAGGATTAGGGCTTGAAACCACTGTCGGCAGAGTTGTTCAGGAGATGAGGGAAAATGCCGATGCGGCGATGTTTTCCTCATTGTTATGGGCTTCAACGGTTTTCAGTGCTATTTTTGCAGTGGCTGAGGGTTTTTCCAAATATAGCGAATTGGTCGGAACTACCTCATTCAGTTTATTGTGGATGTCGGTATTCCACTCTTCATTGGCGTGGTTAGTAATCGCCTTCTTGACCTCAACGGCTGGATTTTTAATTCTACGCCTTAAACGCGGTTCATTCTCTGGCCGTCTGATAATGCTTGGTGTATTTGCGATGGTTGTTTATTCTGTACTCAACAAAGGACTTGAAATCGCTACAAATGTTCTCTCTGGACAATCATATGAATTCAGTGTCAAAGGCATCTTTGATGATCTTCTAGAGCCAATGATGTGGATTGCACTATTATGGATTACTACGACCATCTTGCGTGGATTGAAGGCAAGACAAGCTCAGGGCGAAAAATATTGGGGAATTTGAATCTCAAACCGAGTATAATGCTTGGGCTCCGCAATGGGGACAGGTCACTTCAATCGGCCGAATATCTGGTATCCCCAGTGGTGAGCCGCATGATTCACACATTATCGCTTGCCTAACTTGTGATTGCTTCTCGATTCCTTGGGATGAAGGATTATATTTCATTCGATAACGATCTGGTTGATCGATGTACTTCGGAGCTCTTGCCATACTCTGAGCACCGGATAAATCCACCATTTCTTTTACAGAGGTTGGTTCGAAATCTAGAATGGTTTGTTGTTGTTGTACTGCCCCGTGTGCCTTATAGAATGCGATTTGTGATTCTATTTCGGTAGTAGTGATTCCCAATTCTCTTGAAATACCATCCATTTCGAGAATCAGCTCGTAGCCAGACATCGTACTTAATCGTGCCAAAATATTCGTTTGAATCGCTGTCATCGAACATACTGCCGGGGACTCACCACCATTGAATGTTCGTTTTTGTGTTTTGTGCTCGGTTGAATAATCGAATTGTGGGGCCCCGACTCCACTGGGTTCAAGTGATTGAAATGTTCATATAGACAGTGGTCAGGCCACCAGCCGCGGAGGAGGGATGATGTCAGTCACTAAGCCTAGAAGAAAAGCAGCCGATGTGGTTTCGCGCAAAGATGCAGCGAGAGCCGTTAAATGTAGAAACGTCATGGAACAACCACACGTTTTATCCAACCAAGCATCATTAGCAGCGATATTGGATAAGATTACCATCAATAACTGGGATCATATCTACATCGTCGACGAATATCGTATTCCGATGGGTAGGATTCACGCCGTCGATATTCTCAAGATGATCGCCAAAAAAACCGTCGACAGAAATGTTGCTTGGATGCACGCTATTCCCGCACAGCAATTAGTCAACCTCCCGCCGATGAAGGTTGGATTGGATACACCATTGTTGAAGGCTGCTGCATTATTACTCACCCATGACCTCAATCAAATAGCGGTAGTAAATAGGGAGGGTTGTTTGGTCGGAGTGGTTTCACATGCGACCATTTCTCGCCATATTCCGAAATTCATTTTTTGAGTAAAGGTCTTCATATCGACTCTAGTGGGCAGGATATGGGTTCACTCTCACCTCGGCTTTGGCAGTATTCTCAAGCTAACTCACCCTTGCCTTTACCCGCGGGGCCTATGTTGTTCAATAGTAAAGAACTTCTACCTTTAATCGCACCTGAGATGCCTGAATCAGAGGCCCTTGATCTCGATGGATTGAGAGAGTGGATTGGAAGTCACAAAACCGAAAATGGCGAGTCCCTTAACGAAATACTAAACCTATCTAATAAACGCCCTCTACTTCTCGCCGGAGAGTTGGCTAATCCATACCGTCTTGCTGATATCATGGCTCCAGAAATGCCTCTAATTCCTATTCGTCTAGAGGGGCTTTGTCGAACTTGGTCGGATGGTCTCGATTCTAGAGAGGTTCAGCCTGGCATTCACCACGTAACCATCGCCAGCAGTCCTGGGTGGTGGGAAATCTCATATCTGACCTTAATCGATATCCCTGATATGAAAAATCTTGTCAAATGGCTAGACGGTTCAATCCCTGGCGCTTGGCGACCGATTCGCTCCGCAGAGGGGGTGATTCGTCTAGAAAACGATACCAAGATCGGTTACCCTAGTGTTGAACAAATGTCTTGGGACGGTATGGAGGAAAGAGTTGAGGTCGAAACACCACCAGCAAATGGACCTACACTTGATCTCTCTACTATCATCATCCCAATTCATACAAAAAACGGTTGTTATGATAGTCGGGGGAAAATCATCCGTTGCGCCCATATGGCACAGCGCGCTTTTCATGAAGATATGTTCCGAAGAGGGTCATCTAAGAAATGGAATGTACTGATAGAAACTCTCTAATCAGCCTGAAAGTGCACAAATACTCGTAGTGAAAGGGGGCCCGGGGGCCTCCCATGAACCACGGATATATACCTACCCGCATGGTTATTCATGCGAGGAAGAGGCTCCCAAAGGAGCGCCCGTTTAGAGAGATTAAAGCTGGAGATTGTTGAATACGTCAGGAAACATCCTGCCTGCTTAGCCGCAGATATTGTTCACTATCTCTCAAATGAAAGAAGGATGAGAAACCACGGATTGACCACAAGAAAAATCGGTTTCTTTATCCCCAGATACATGAAGAATAGTATCTCATTCACGCTCGATAACTCGACAGGTAAGAGATTGTATTCACCAATTTGATTGCAGAATGGTGAAAAGTCATTACGGATTAACTCCTCGCCCGGTGCATGGAGATTCCCAGTGAATGCTCAAATGATGGACTTTGGCCAAATCGCCACTCTGGCGAGGGTCATCTCCCACTATTGACACATTCACAACCGTGGATGGCTTTACAACCCAACTGTGAAAATGGATTGAGGGCCCAATTGGATGAATTATTGCAAAAAATTGGCTCGAATTTACGACCGGGAGTCGATTCAGACGAAACAAATGGTCCAATTCATATCGATGCAACCGCTAATATTGAGCCTGGGGTTTACATTATTGGCCCTGCATATATCGGTCCGAATGCCTCAATTCGGCAAGGCGCATATATTCGACAATATTCTTGGATTTGTTCTGATGCCGTAGTCGGTCATTGTTCTGAAATCAAACACAGCCTTCTTCTTTCAGGGGCAAAGGCACCCCACTTCAACTATGTTGGAGATTCAATTTTAGGCGGTGGTGTAAATCTTGGTGCTGGGGTAAAATTATCCAATTTGCGAAATGATGGGAAAAATGTTAACCTGCGTATCGGTAAAGAGAGAGAGGATTCTGGTTTACGAAAATTTGGAGCGTTGCTCGGTGAAGGTTGTCAACTGGGATGTAACGCAGTTACAAATCCTGGTGTAATTCTAGGCGTTGATTCCTTTGTTCATCCAAATACTACCGTGACTGGTATTCATGATGCTGGCTCAATCCATAGGTGATTTGATGCTTTTCGGCACCGATGGTATTCGCGGAAGGGTCAGCCTTGATGCGGTTTCCGAATTCGATGCTATCGAATTGATCAACGATGATAGAATTCTAACCCCTACACTGATGCGAATCCTTGGCCAAGCCTTAGCTACATGGCAAGGAAGAAGTGGGCGAGTAGTCATTGGTTGGGATCGTCGACCAAGTAATGAAGCGTTGGTCGAATCTCTTACCCAAGGCCTATCGATGGCGGGAATGACAGCGATTCATGGCGGGATCTGTGCCACCCCTGCTCTACATCACTCATTGCTTTTCCACAACGGAGACATCGGTTGTATGATCACAGCCAGTCATAATCCGATTTGTGATTCTGGCATCAAAGTCTTTGATAATGAGGGTTACAAAACGACTCCGGAAATCGAAGCGATGTTATCGGATCTTGTCGAGCAAATCGCCGCGGAAGATCAAGATGTTGACGATGATGATTTGCAAAAATATTCTCTCCCTGCTTCGACGTTTTGCGCTGATTCACTGCACAAGGAAAATCTTCGCCATAGAGCTGCGTCTTACGCTCCGATGGCCGGAAACCATCTGAGTAAAACCCTATTGCTTGATTGTTCAAAGGGTGCACCACACATCTGGTTAGCTGACTTACTCAAAGAATACGGCATCGGTTGTCAAGAGGTTTCGAATAGAGCCGAAAATATGAATCAAAATTGTGGTGCGGGTGAATTGTCACCAACCGATAAATGGACTTTTGAGGAAGCGTCTCTTTCTTCCCATCTATTGATCCAGTCGCTAAAGAAACAACCGGCTGGTCTAGTGGTTGGTGCGGCATTGGATGGCGATGGTGACCGTTGTCTGATGATTCGCTCGACCGATGTCGGATTTGAAGTGATAGATGGCGATGAAATGGCTGATATTATCTTGCGTACAGTTGACGGAACATTTCAATTGGCTGCATCGATCGAATCCGATCTCGCGTTGCTTACTTCTCTAACGAGACTCGATGCAGAGGTTCTTGCAATACAAACCGCGGTCGGTGACCGCTGGCTCTCAGATGCACTACGCTCGATTCTCATTCAAGGCAAGGGAATCCTAGAGTCTGAAAGAACTCCAAATTGTCTAGGTGTGGAAGATTCAGGACACATTGTTCTGCTAAAGAAACACCCACTAGATGAAAGGAAATGGGTTTTGGTTGGCGATGGTGCTGCTACTTTGATGGCGGTTCTCTCTGCGATGGCCAAACAATCTTCAACGACCGCGATGCAACGCGGATTCAAACAACGTATTTCGATCAAAGGCAGTGATAGAAGCCGTTGGGATGGTAATAATGAGCTTGCAAAAAAAGTTATCTCGCTTATCGCTGAAAGTCTGGAGAATCCAAGAATTGAAAATATTGTCGGAGAAAAGAATCTACTTTTAGTCCTTGGTGATAATTATTCGATTGGGGTACGAAATTCTGGCACGGAAGCAAAGACCAATATCAGTCTGCGACTTGCAGCGGGTATCGATGAAAAGCCATACCTTTTGGTGGTTGAAAAAATAAAAAAATTCCTGAAAAATGCGCTGATTCCTTGATTAGGTAATCGCTAACTCCTCTTCTCTTGCTTGGCTTAGCCAAGTCACCACGCCTAAGAGCACGGCCGTAGCTATCAGCATCGTCAAAGCCATCAACATACTCGCTCCTCCTATCAATAATTTTCCCGCGACCAGCCATGCTAATAGTAAATCAATCGCGCCAAGCGTTCTGAAACCACGCCTCAAGGTAAGCACTCCCGATATCCATGAAACCGTTGAAACGATGAGGATTGCAACCACTAACCATTGGTCTGCTCCCTCCCTGAAAGCAAATATCGCCGCGGGAAGTAAAAGATGCGAGATCCATATTCCAGATGCGGTCCATAATCCATTATTGGATTGAATGCTCCATGCTACCAATATCATCGCCATTCCACCAATCGCGATTGAAACCAGTGCGGTCGTATCCTTGAGAGGCTCTATCCAGAAGGAAAGCTCGCTCCAGGACCAAGTCAACACGAGTGCTGCGCCAACTACTACCCCTGGCTGTAGCCAATTCCATCCCCGGTGGGCACCAAAACAAGCAACCAATAATGCTGCAGGGCCGACCGAAACCATTGCGATTATCACCATCCATGCCAATCTCCCAGCAGCCCCTCTATGGTCCGGCATTTCTCTTCGTCGACGTTCTTTTTCGACCCAAGCATCCAAAACTACAATCGACAAAAGAGATACTTCGATTACTGTGAATGGCAAACGCCAAGAGGTTTGAGAAAAGTAAGTGGGATCTATTCTAATCGAATCTACCCCCATCAATGCAGTGATTACCTTTGCGATTACCAACAATAAAATAACACCCTCAAGTGCTGATGGTATTCGCAATCCTAGATCATCACGCCCCAATAATCCAATTCCTGCCAATGACATCAAGGCGATGAAGAGGGTTAGTTGGCTCCATTGGTCTGCTTGTTCGACAACTCCTGAACTAAGTCTGCCCGTTATATGAATCAGTGCAAGACCAGCCATAGCAATTGCAATTGGCATTTCTATTCCAGCAAAATCCGGCAGTTGCAAACCTATTTGGTTTGAACGCCATCTGGCTACTGCGATGAATAAAATGCTGAGAACACTAGCGAATAATATCAATAACAAACCATAGTCAGTTCCGTATGCTAGCCAAGCACTGGCAAAAATAGTAACGAGGATGAAGGTTATCACTATCGTCGGTTGGTGATGGATATCACCGGCCTCTAAATCATATTTATCGCTAATCGAGCGTCGTACGGCGCGTTGTTTTTGTTTGCTTTCCAACTCTAATAACTCTGGATCTATCATCTTCATTCCGCTGTTTAATGTTTCCACGTTTTCCGCTAATTCTCTCTTGGTTTCCAATCGTTCTATTCGGTCCTTTTTCTCGGCAACCGCAGCAAGCCCGGAACGAATCTCGCCCTGTGCTGCTAACCATGCGCCAGTGATTACAAAACCAACTACTGTCATTGAAATACTGATGGTATCTTCATTTACCGATGCTGCGATCAACATGGCTACGAGTGCTGCAGTCGATGCTAGAGCAGGAGGGAGGAGTTTTTCCAATCGTGGAGCGCGTGGGAGATAAATGACTGCAATAGCAATAAGAAGAGTGATTGTAAATATTCTGAGTTCAATTATCGGGGTGAAAATATCCTCGCTGCCCAATAACGGATTAATGATTGTCTTATCCAAAGAAATAATCAACGCCATCAAGGCCATGAGACCGATGACGAGGGTTATCAATCGTCCTGGGAGAAGAGGATTAGTTCCTACCTCTTTGCCTTGTTGCTGATCATGTGCTAGCCTATCACTCCAACTCAATATTAACCAAGAACCGATTGTCAATTGTAATATCCATGCCGAAGAAAAACCAAACCTCCATTGAAGAATTATTGCCGTCAGTGCCCAAGCACTCAATATGATGCGCGGGGTTCCCTGATGTCTATCCATTCTGATTACCGCAGCATGAGTGAATAGCAATGTTCCCATCAGCCCAATCAGCCCAAATGCGGGTAGTCCTTCTGGCCGGGCGATCATCAATATCGCCAATAATGCAAAGATAAACCCTAGATTCCATAATCTAAGCAAGCCACTATCTCGCAAGCGAGCACCTATTTCGGATAGACCCACCAAACCTGCGGCAAGGTTTACTCCGGTTTTTCCTAGGCTGAGATTTATCGGTATCTGCATCACTATCAGCAATAACATGTAATATGAAAGGTCCCAAATATCGATTGCCATCAATATCAGATCATCACTGATGATTCGGGAGTCCAAATCTGTAGCGAAAATCATTAGCCAAAGCCACGGTGCAAGCACGGCGGTTCCGGCAAGAGATGGTGCTTGGCGTTTGATTGCAAGACCGGCTAATCCACACCAAAGCAAGGCCTGTGAAATAAGTAGGATGCGCGCTCCTCCCGCTGCATTGCCAGCCGGGATTAACAGAGTGAGTAAGATGACGATGACGATTGAACCGGTCCAAAGAACATGATCTGATACCGAGGATTGGTCGCGAATAAATGCTGCTGCGGTGAGTAATGCAGCAATCGCAGCGAAAACCGCATAGGGGCCAATAAATGTAGGTGCTGTGATTTGACCATTGACCAACAATATCAACAAGGTAATCAACAATGGAGATGGCCATAAAATAAAGGGAGCTAATCTCGTCCACGATACCCCTCTAACCACTAAATATGATGCACCAAATGCTGAAAGCAACATGATTAGTTGGGCAAGAGCATAACCTGTTTCTGAGCGATGGGCGGCGATAGCCATCAAGGCTCCTATCATCCCCAAGCCAACCGAAACCGACCATAGTCCAGGATTTCCTATGCCCGCTCCACTCAAGGCCTTACTGAACCAATTGCTCTCACGAGCAAAACGCGTTGCCATTACCGCGTTTAATGAAGTGACGAAACACATGAGTAAGAAGAGATGTAAGGGGTTTTCAAAGGGAAGGATTTGTAGGTCAAAGATGAACCAATTATCGCTTAGAGCATGTAAGCCAACCCAAATATTAGAACTGGCAATTCCTAGGGATGCGAGGTTTCCACTATTACGTAATAGAGCCATTCCATGGAGTGCAACCGTACCGATAGCGATCATTATGGCAACGCCGAACTCACCATACAGAGCGCCGGCTGCACTACCGACTACTAACAATACCAAAGTTGCCTGTGCTGCAATCGCATCCTCGTCATGCCGTTGTGCGACGTAGATATTGAGAGCGACCATCAATAGTAAAGCAATTCCTAATTGATTAGCGTCGATCCAATCCCAATGATAAGCATCAATCACCAAACCATAGAGTAATTTCATCGAGATAATTATCCAAGTGACTCCGAGAAGATGCATCTCAGAACGTGGAATCCACCTCTCCCCAAGATAGAATCCAAATACCGCCATTGACAGTAGACCTATCGCTCCTAATGTCGGATTCAATACTGTTCCGACAATTGCACCAATGGCTGACCAAGTGATGACCATGGCTATCATTAGGCCAAAATGTAGCCGCTTCTCTCCCTTGACTGCAATACTTGTAACTGAATCCATTTCCGGTTTTTTGTCTACGGTTCCATCGCGGTTTATCGATGAAATTGAATCATCTGCGGTGAATAATTCAGAAATCTCTCCCATCGCCTCATCGATTTCAATGTGCTTGGTTTCCTCGCTCTCCGATTTGAATTGGTTATCAACATCATCGGATTCTGCGGTTGAATCCCGAGTGATCATAAAACTGCCAAGGTCGATGCCGTCGCCTCTTTCGAACGCTCGTTTCGAGAGTAAATCATCGACCTTCTTCTCATCGGCCACGCTTCGCACTTTCATCGGCATGATTTGAACATCACCCGGCACCGCTAGCAATATCAAGCCGTTGACTAGCAACGGTGATTATCTATCTCCTGTTGGCTACTGAAATAGAAGGGATTACAGCCGTAATGGATTAAGAGTGGTTCTGAGTCGCGGCTACATGGCGAAGGTGTATGGAACCCCCTCTGGGGACCTTACCGATTCGGGACTCAATCCCTCGGGCGATGTGCATTGGAATCTACCGGCAATATCGTTGATCGATCTTGCAGTAAATCGAGGGGAGGGGGTGCTTAGCGCCCATGAAGCATTGGTTACTGAAACTGGCGAAAGAACAGGGCGTTCCCCAAATGATAAGTTCATCGTCAACGAGCCAAGTACATCTTCTGATGTCAATTGGGGCAAAGTGAATATCTCAACCGATGTCGATACTTTCAGCCGGTTAAAAACCAAGGTAATCTCCTATCTAGATTCGTGTAATGCACTCTTCGTCCAAGATTTATTTTGTGGCGCTGAACCCAGTGAGGCACTTCCGATTCGGATCATCAATCAAACCGCGTGGCACAATGCTTTCGCCCGCAATATGTTCATTCGACCTTCGGCTGAAGAGTTATCGACACACCAACCGGAGTTCACCGTTTACCACGCCCCGCACCTTGAGGTTGAGGATGAAAACCTGAACTCGCAATGTTTCGTAATCGTCAACTATGCTGCCGGAGAGGTTATCATCGGAGGCACCCGCTATGCAGGGGAAGTGAAAAAGTCGATTTTTAGTGTGATGAATCTTATTCTACCTAAAAAGGGAATCTTACCAATGCATTGTAGTGCCAATACCACCGGCGAAAATACCGCCATTTTCTTCGGCCTTTCGGGGACAGGAAAAACCACTCTTTCCGCTGATCCAAAGCGTGCACTTATCGGCGATGATGAACATGGATGGGGTGCAACAGGGGTATTCAATTTCGAAGGGGGCTGTTATGCAAAACTCATCGATCTATCCGAGGAAGACGAACCAGAGATTTTCTCAACAACCCGACGAAAGGGCACTGTTCTTGAGAACGTCATTCTCGACGATGCGGGGGTTCCTGACTTTACCAATACCTCAAAAACGCAAAACACCAGGGGTTCTTATCCAATTGAATTTATCGATAATCGCACTGAGGATTCAAAGGGCGGCCATCCACAAAACGTTATTTTCCTTACCTGTGATGCCTTTGGAGTATTACCTCCAATCAGTAGATTGACCCCCAGTCAAGCAGCATACCACTTTATCTCCGGCTATACGGCAAAAGTTGCTGGAACCGAGATTGGTATCACCGAACCCGTAGCTACCTTTTCCGCTTGCTTTGGTGAACCTTTCATGCCAATGCACCCGGGGGTTTATGCCGATTTGCTCAGTGATAAAATGGCAGAACATGGTGCAACTGCATGGCTGATCAACACCGGTTGGTCGGGTGGAAGTTATGGTGTTGGCAGTCGAATAAAAATCAAGCATACCCGGGCAATGCTCAACGCTGCTCTCGATGGAGATCTCGACGATGTTTCATACATCACGGATGCTCGCTTTGGTTTTGAAGTGCCAACCTCTTGCCCACATGTTCCTGCAGAAATACTTCAACCACGAGGCACATGGGATGACTCTGCTGCATTCGATTCAACAGCAGATAAACTCGCCTCGATGTTCTCGGAAAATTTCTACCGTTATGCGAATGGCGTTAGTGACGATGTCAATGCGGCAGCTCCTCAGCCTGTGGCATGAGATATTCGCTTTAATTGAACTCACTTGATATCTCTCAAGCCACGGATTATTCAAATAGCATCGGTGTAAAAAATACACCTATGGGGTATTGCAAATGCGGGCCTTAATCGTCGAGGGCGGGGGGATGCGTACCTTGTATTCAGCTGGGGTTTTAGATGCGTTTCTCGAAGACGGTTACGACGATTTTGATTTATACATAGGGGTTTCTGCAGGTTCAATAGTTCTATCAAGTCACCTCGCCGGCCAACTCGGCCGTTATTTGCGCTTGATGGCGGAACCAGATATGTTATCTGGGTTCAAGGGTTTGATTCACTATTTTTCAGGGGGAGATTTGATAGACCTTGAAATGCTTTGGCAGTCCTCTCAATTGATTGAAGCACTTGATCTCGAGGCGATTGAAAAACACCTTTCAGGGAAAAAGCGATTTTTAGTGATGGCTTTCGATGTTGATAATGGATCTTCAGTAGCTTTGGAACCCAGCATAGAATCCATGGCTTCAATATTGAAATGCAGTTGTGCTATTCCTTTACTAGTGAGGCAACCAATATGTTATAATGACAGAAGGTACCTTGATGGCGGAATAAAATCCAGTATCCCAATAAAAGAAGCTGTCGAAAATGGGGCTACTGAAATCGTTGTCATTAGAACTCAGGACGCTGGGTATCGAAAAAGTGGTGCACTTGAAAAATGGCTTGCCTCGTGGATATATCGTAGTTTGCCTGAAGTAAAACAAGCTTTGATCTATCGAGGGCCATCATATAACAACCAAGTCGAACTCTGTCTAAATCCGCCACGCGGGGTATCTATCGAACAAATTCAGCCACAACATCCCACCCTGTGTGGGCGGGCGACTACCGACCAAAAATCAATTCTCGCCGACTATGCGCGTGGCCTTATCGATGGTCGTAAATGGCTGCATAACCTGAAGAAAGGGAGTAAATCCTCTACAGGTTTTTCATTCGATAAAGAAGACCAAAACATTTGTACTTGAAGATGGTGATGCTCACTAATTTATCCCATTTTATCAAAACCGTTACCCCACTAGATTCATAACTCACCCATGTTGAGGTTAAATCGTTGAGAACTATGCGTCAAGTAAGGCTATTTATCGGGCTCATGCTATTAATCACCGTAATGTCACCCATGGTCGACAATGGAACAGAACCATTTGCCGATTTAGTGGCCCAGGATGATTATGCGCCTGCTGAAAGAACTCTGGAATTAGCATTACAAGAAAGAGGCGCTGCTCGTGCTGGTGGAAGAGCAAACTGTCCTCCTCTTCAAAACGATGGTGGTAGTGCTGGAGATTCTGGTAATGCTTCAAGTGGTCAAGCAAAAAGTATTGGCACTGATCCTACAACTCAATTCACCGGTTGTATCGATGCGGTAGATAACGAAGATTGGTATGAATTCTCTATGTCCACTAGTTATGATATCGATGTCGAATTAAGTGGCATGGGGGTTAATGATTTCGACTTGATGTTGATATTAGAGGATAATGGTACATACTATTATGCAGACTGGTCTGCAAGTACGGACCCAGTCGAAAAGGTTTCTACCCGAGGCACCACTATTGAATCAACGGCTGGTACATATTGGATCCGGGTATATGTCTTTAGTGGTGAAGGCGATTATACAGTCAACACCTGGACCAATGCAACTGAAATGTGTAATGATTGGTTCACCCCACAGGATGACGGTGGAACCGGTCAGGATGCCCCGGCAAATTGGACTGATTCGCCTACCAATATGGGAACAAATGTCACCGACACCTATACTGGATGTTTAGACAGTGGCGACAGTAATGATGTTTTTGCCTTTGATGTTCCTGCTAACCACACCATCGAAGCTAAACTAGTGATGGATGCGGGAATGGATTTCGATCTTTTTCTACATCAACCAAATGGTTCGGTGATTTCTATTTCTGGTGCTTGGGGAGATGTCAATGAAACCGTCTCCTCTGAGAATACACCTGAGGAGGGAATGCAAGGTGACTATTTTGTAAATTCATCACGATGGAGTGGAAATGGTAACTATACTCTCTATATCTGGACCAATTGGTCCGTGCCTACTCCTAACCTAGATATTATCGAAATTACAGCGCCATTACAAGTAAATCAAGGAGATTCAACCTATGTCGATGTCATAGTGGAAAACGATGGTACAATGGACCTCAACGATTCTTTTGTCGTCGATTTATTCCTCAGTGTAGATACCGCTGAATCATGGGTCGATCACCACCTAGGAAATACTACAACTACGGGTTTAATGATGAATTCAAGCACGACCGTAAGTATCAATGCCATTATTCCGACCGGTATGGTTGAGGGTGAATATAGAGTTATTGCGATTGTGGATATGGCCGATGATATCTTTGAGAAGATAGAATTTGACAATGAGCACATTCATGATGAAAGAATGAAAGTAGGTGGTCTAACCGATGTCTGCAATAATAATCAAAACGATGGCTCATCAGGTATAGATGCACCAGATGATCACGCTCTTGGCTCGGTTGATCTCGGCTTAGATGTTGAACAGGAATTCCGTGGTTGCCTCGATTCGAATGATGAAAATGATGTCTACAAGATTTCAATTAGCAGCGGCATGAATCTCAACGTTACTTTGGTATCGCCACCGGTTGAAAGTGCTGATTTTGATATGAAAATCACTTGGACTAACGGCACAACAATTGATTCTAGTCTATCCACTGGTGATGATTTCGTCAATCTCGAGGATAGTATTGCAGAAGGCGTCGCTGGTGATTATTACATCAACATCTCGTATTACGAAGGATTTGGCAACCCTGGCGGAGTTTATCGCTTGATTATCGGTGAGCCGGACGATGGTAGTTATGTCGCTCCGTTCAATTGTGACGAGAGCGATGATATGATGCTTGGCGGTGATGCTAGTGAGGAGACGAATAGTCCTTCGCCTCTGGGTACCAATCCAAACATAGACGATACAGGCTGCTTGGATACCGATGATACTGTTGATGTCTATGGTTTCGCCTTCTCAGATTCAAACAACTTTGAAATAAGTTTGATTCAGAATGAGGGTACGGCCTTTACCGCCACGCTCAGAAATGAAAGTGGAGCTGTTGTTGACGGTTGGGAAACACTTGAAACCATGCCAGAGACTTTGTTCTGGGGCTCATTGGGTAAAGAGGCTCATGAAGGTGCTAATGGAATGTACACATTGATGATTTCTTCTGGAACTGAAGTGGGTAATTACAGCCTTTCGGTTACAACCACAGCCCCGATATTACCTGATCTTGAAGCGACAGAGGTTAGTTGCGGTGACCCTTCTATCACTGAAACCCTAACCGGTGATTTCATAGATTATTCTTATACGGTTTCCAATCTTGGTGGACCTGGAAGTGGAGATTGGACTTGGCAATTGAATCTTGTTCATGCCGAAAATATGTCTCTCGCAACTACATTGTTGAGTGATAGCCCGGTTTTCACAACTGATGAAGGAGTGATATTAACCGACTCTTGGCAATTGAACATTCCTGACGATACCCCCACTGGCACCTACCTTTGCCAATTAGTCATCGATGATGTCGACTTGGTAGATGAGCAAAATGACGATAATAACATCGCAAGCAGTGAGCAATTCTTTATTCAAAACTATCAGGAAAAATGGGCAAATGATGTCGATCAAGATGGAATTAATACCACCGATATGGGTGATGGCAATGGCCCTGATGACTGCCCTACCGCTAGCGGCAACTCGACTGAAGATCTAGTCGGTTGTGCTGATGCAGATGGTGATGGCTGGTCCAACTCCCATGAGATGCAAGTCAACGATGAATTCTGGCTAGACCCAACTCAATGGAACGATATGGACGGCGATGGAATGGGTGATAATCCCAATGGCACCAATGGTGACCAGTGTCCAACACAAGCTGGACCTGAATCCAATCTTGGCTGTCCACTCGATTCCGATTCCGATGGTATTTTCGACGATGATGATGAATGTCCTGATACCCTTGCTGGAGCAACCGTCGATAGCGAGGGTTGCTCTGATGCGCAACTCGCTGTTGATGATGGAATCGACAACGGAACTACTGATGACACCACTGGAGGCACTGATAATGGAAACGACGGCGGAAACGACGACGGAAACGACGATGGAAACGACGATGGAAACGACGATGGAACCGATGGTGGAACCGACGGTGGAACCGACGGTGGAGATAATGGAAATGCTGCTAATAATGGCCCAAACGACACGGTACAATCCGGTGGTGAAGAAGGCTTACTAGGTATGTCGTGGGTAATGGTTGGTGTTATCGCCGCAGTAATCGTGGTATTGATTCTCACTTTGCTAATTCTTGGCAGATCTGGTGGTGAAGATAAAGATGTGATGATGGATAGTGCATTT
>Ga0066376_10000449_pt1 | contig 38276 bp, 37 predicted proteins | sample Knorr_S15_td_Bot_FD_77009 | JGI IMG/M metagenome (GOLD analysis project Ga0066376, IMG submission 77009) | Marine microbial communities from Southern Atlantic Ocean transect - Knorr_S15_td_Bottom_ad_5009_LV_A | ecosystem: Environmental > Aquatic > Marine > Oceanic | place: Southern Atlantic... | reverse complement strand
TGGGACACTTTCGGCTCCTTTCTAGGCGCGGTAAATCTATACCCCGCACCGGGAGTCCAAACACACCACCACCCTCATGTTTCTCTCCCTTTAAAAGTGTCCCATTATCGCTGAACGCCTACACCCAACTGACAGATAACAGATTCAACAACTACCTATGGCTGCTAAAGAAAACCACCGCAGCTGGCGGAAGCTCCGCAGGAGCCGCCCGTCAGATAGCGGTGTTTAAACTATTGTCCGTTACAAAGAACGAGTTTGATAATCTGGTTGTATTGACCTATGTGCAGATAGTCGGCGAGTTCACCGCCGCAAGCGACCTCATCGAAGACATTCTGGTGGCCGAAGGCGCACCTGATAGGGACATTTCTCTTGGCGCCTTCTTCACTTCGGCAGTCGTATCCGGGAACACCAATCCCGCCCTGGTAACTGAGACTTTGATCGGTCTCGAATTGAACTTGAGCTTCGCACTCGATCAGAACGGTACTTCCACCATTACTTTACTTGGAACCCTTACCAACGGGGAAGCTGTTGAGATTAGTTTCCTAGTCACGGTCGATTCCATTAACGACGCTCCGTTCTTCAGCATAATCAATGACCCGGCGCTCGTGCTCGACACTGCCGGCGAGCAGACTGTATCCGTCTTAGGTCTGGTACCTGGACCAGGCACTGCCGGTGATGAGACTGGACAGACAGTGACCCTTTCGGCCATCGTGTTCTCTGAAACGGCGGCGGGAGTGATAACCGGTCTCAATGTCAACAATACAAATAAGACCATTAGCTACACTCCGGCCAGCGCGGGTGAGGCCGTCATCGCGGTTGTGGCCGATGATGGGCAGAACCTCAACGCAACCTTCACACGGTTATTCACGGTCACGGTAGGACCCGAAACCGTGGTTGTACCTAACAATGCTAAATTAGTGGAGGGCGATAAATTCGCTGGCACTCCTTTCGTCAACCTCGGTGATACCACCGCTGTCAGATGGCAGCAGCGCTACCCAGCCTCCGAGTTTACCGAACTCGGTGGGTTGACCACTAAAATAACGCAGATAGCGTTCCGTCCCGAAGGGCCAGGCGGTGGTATATTTAGTGGAGCAACGTTTACTGGCATCGAGATTGACCTTGCGACCATCTCTTCGCAGATCGCTTTGGTCTCGGCCTTCGACTCCAATCTCCCCAGCGGCACGGTTCAACGGGTTTATGACGGAACCCTGGTACTGTCGACATTAAATACGGTTGTAGATACGCCACGAAAGGCGTTCGATATTGTGATTGTTTTGCAAGCTCCGTTCGTGTACGACCCGGCTGCCGGCGACTTGGTGATGGAAATACGGATCCCGACCGGTGGCGGCTCTAGTACAGTCGTATCCCCAATCGATGCGGTGAGCGCTGGCCCAGCAGGTTTTGGCGGACTTGAGCAAACCATAAATATAGGTTCCCTGACAATTCCGCAGCTGATAAGCACCGCGACGGCATCAACTCCTAGACTTGGCGGTCCTGTCACCCAGTTCACTTCCGAACCGGTACCATAGCAAGAGAAGATCCGATGCATAAAGAGGCGGGGCCATCTGGCCCCGCCTCTTTATTTCTGCAAAGCGTAGCGCCGGTTAGGTCAAGCCATATACGCTAGCTCACGGTCTCTTTGACCCTGGCGAAGGCGTCTATGTGCTGGTCCAACGACTTCAATCCGCCCCGTCGGGTTTCGACGCAAACGAAACCGGCATCCAACTCCTCCCATCCTTTCATCTCTGCCAGCCAGTCCTCGGGCTGTTTGCCTGCAATCACCAGCCTCCCTTCCAGACCGACGGTTGATGGGTCCCGGCCTGCCTCTTTCGCGTAATCTTGAACCTGAGCGACCAGTTGTCGACCTTCTTCGAAAGGCAGAAAATTGGGACACCACCCGTCGGCTATCCGAGCGATTCGCCGCAGCACCGCTTCAGGCAGCGTGGGGAAGAAGGGGCTGCCCGCTCCCAGCCACACGGGTATGGGACGCTGCACCGGCAACGGGTTGATCCCGGCGTGGGTTATGCGGTGCCAGCGGCCATCAAAGTCAACAACTTCCTGGCTCCACAATGCTCTCATTACTTCGATTTGTTCCTCACTACGTCGGCCCCGGTTGTGAAAATTCTGATTCAAGGCTTGGTACTCCACTTCGTTCCAGCCCACGCCAATGCCCATCCGCAAACGGCCACCGCTGAGCAGGTCAACCTCTGCGGCCTGTTTGGCAACCAACACCGTCTGCCTCTGGGGCAAAATCAAGATTCCCGTGGTTAGTCCCACGGTCTTGGTTATCCCCGCCAAAAACCCCAAGGTGGTCATGGACTCGTGGACCACTTTTTCATGGTTGTACATCGCGTAGGCCGGGTGGCTGTGGTGCGAGGCGTCCGCTCCCAGCACATGGTCAGCTATGAAGATATAGTCGTAACCCATGCCTTCCACGGCCTGAGCGAATTCCCGAATCTCACCGGGGTCTCGGCCTATCTCCGTCTGAGGGAAAATTGCGCCCAGCTTCATAAAGATACTCCTATAAATACTCCTGGCAGCGACTCTAAGTTTTTAATCGCCGCAAAGGAAATGACCCCGCATGCCTAGAGGCGAAACTAGTCGGCCCAGGGGGTGTCAAAACACCGGCACTTTATGCCAAGCAGATATCTTGGAAACCAAGCGATGGTACCGGCTGGATTGGGCCTACAGCAAAAGCAGCAACACGACAGCAATCGTGGCAAAAGCCGAAGCGTAGAACATCGACCTGTGCTTGGCGAAAGTGAGAACCATTGCTCCCATGCCGGTCATCATACCCACGACAATCAAGAAGGGTTGCCAAATCTCGACCAGTAGAACCACGACAACCCATAGAACCACCAGTACGCTCGACACGATGGTTATCAGTAAGACGCCAGCGCCGATGGCGAAGGTCTTGACCGAGTCCCAAGGGACCTTAGCAAGCCTTCCCGAGCGCACGGATTCGGCCACGCCCAAGGCTATTATGCCAATCACAATTACAACTATCCAGACTACTGTTGCGGTCATCGGCGGGCTGACCTAACCTCTAGCTCGTGTTCAGTCAAATAAAATTTCAGTTGTAAACCGGCTTCGGTCGGCAGAAACTGGGTTCTACTCGCTCCGAAGATTCTTCAAATCCGTGATGGTCCCGTGATGGTTTTGTTTTGATCGGCGGCAAATGTCCCACACCTAGAGTAGGCGTAACACCGGCAGCACCTCTTTGCCAACCAGATCAATATGCTCCAAGACGTCTTTTTGCGGTGTTTCCGGGTAGAACAAACGGATGCAGACCTCCGTGAAACCCATGTCGCGGTACTGGGCAACCTGCTCTATGCATTCCTGGGGACTGCCAACGATAAAGGTCTCGTCCATCAAGGTCTCAAGGTCGCCGGTAATCTTCCTAATCAATTCCGGGTCCTCTCCCTGAAACCCGTGGTCCTCGTACTCCTTGTATTTACGCTCAAAACCGCGCCGTGCCTTCTCCATGGCTTCATCCCGGCTGCCAGCGCAGAAGAATTCACGCACAATCACCATATCTTCGGGAATAGGATGACCGTTTTCTTCCAGCGTTGCATGGTGAAGTTCAATCTGATGCCTAATCATGTCTTTGGGTTGAACCGGGCCGATGAACAGGGTGTCGCCGTCCCTGCCAATCCTTTTGATAGCCGGGTCGCTCATGCCCGCAAGCCAAATCTTGGGGTAGGGCTTTTGGTAGGGTTTGGCCGTGGGACGGGCATTGGTCACGTGAAAATAATTGCCGTGATGAGTGACTTCATCTTCGGTCCACAACCGCTTCATGAGGGCCAGCGCTTCGGTATGGCGGGCACCCCTTTGGGACATCTTGGTACCGAATGCCTCGCACTCCTCCGGTCTGTAACCCAAGCCTAGGCCCAGAATCAAACGTCCTTCGCTGATGTGGTCCAATGTGGCCACTTGCTCGGCCACATCCACAGGGTTGAGCAAGGGAAGCAATAAAACCGATGTTGCGAGCTTCATGTTTCCGGGTTCGGCGGCGAGCCGGGCCAGCACGGGCAGTGGTTGAAAGTGCTGGTAGGGATGAATCAGGTAATGATGAGCCCAGCAGTAGGTGTCAAAACCCACGTCCCGGGCGGCGCGAAACTAGGGCAGTTGGTCCTGCCACTGTTGTTGCAGATCCAAGTCGCCATTTATGACCACCTGGCCAACCTGATAGCCTACTCGCATGACTGCCTCGTTTTCTCGGCGCTTAAGACCCAAACCGCCGACCTAAGGGTATCTCAAGCCGATTTGAGGTACTTGATGAGCCGGTGGCCTTCCAGGTTCTGGTTGACGTAGATGTCCCCGTGGGAGTCCACCCACAATGCGTGGGCACCCTGACCTTCGCCAGCGTCATTGGGCATGTCCCATCTGGCCAGCAGTTTACCATCGATGGTCACGATGCTCATGAACGCGCCCAACTCGGCCACGTACATCACTTGGTCGGCGTCCACGTATATGTCGCAAGGCCGGGAGAAGTCCGTCCACTGATCCAAGAAATCACCATCGGCGGAGAAAATCTGAATGCGGTTGTTCTCGCGGTCAGCCACGAATACCCGACGGTCGGTATGCACCCACACGCCGTGGGGCACATGGAACTCGCCGGGTGCCGTCTTGCCGGGTTTGCCCCAGGAAAATACAAAATCCCCGGCGGCGGTAAACTTGTGCACCCTGGCATTTCCATAGCCATCAGAGATGTACAGGTCGCCATTGGGGTCGAGAGCTACGTCGCTGGGGCGGTTGAAGGGCCCAGCGGCGCGCACCGCCGGGTCGGCGTAGTTTCCCGACCAACCGGTATCCGATGGCTGGTCCCAAGCTCCCAAGGTCATGAGCAGTTTGCCTTGGGGATCGTATTTCAGCACCACATGGCTGTTCTTCACTGGCATGTAAAGGTTGTCGTCACCGTCGATGAACATGCCGTGGGCATCGGGCAGCGATCCCTCGCCCCACGAGGACAGGTAATTGCCGTCCCGGTCGAGGACGATTAACGGGTGATCACCCCGGTTAAACAGGTAAACCCGGTCCTGAGAGTCGGTGACTATGGCGGTTTGCCCCAAGACCCAACCGGCAGGCAGTTTGGCCCAGTCTTCAACTGCTTCATAAATGTATTTCCCTGTTCCTACTGCAACCATGCTGGGTTATCCTCCTCGTGCTTCTAGTCGTTACGATTCTAAATCCCCCTGTATCCCCCTTTTCGAAAGGGGGAGAGGCCACTGCACATAGATACCTAGGCGAATTTGGCAGTACCTCCCCCTTTGTATAGGGGGACTGAAGGGGTTTCGTCAATCGCCAATGCCCTGAATCAGCCTACTCCCCGCTGGTTAGGGCTACGATTATCTGTTCCGTCACGGATGTGGCCCGGTCAATCACTCCGGAAGCGTCCAATCCGCCCAAAGGGTGAGCAATACTGACCGGCTGGAATCCAGGCCGACCAAAGGTGCGCGCTTGGAGATGGGCCGAATTCATAAATGGACCGGTGCAAATCACCACCGTGGGAATGCCCCGGTTTTCCAAGCTCATTGAGTCGTGCACACTGCACGCGGTGCAGGAGCCTCAATCCGCGATGGCGGTCACCACGAAGTCGCAGCGGTCAGCCAGTGAATCAATTATGTCCCCTGCGGCTGGACGGGAGTAAACGAACTTGTCCACCGTTATCGTATCCGCCAGTTCGTAGCGCTTTTCCAGCATCTCCCGAATCTCTCGCAACAACTCGTCGGCATTGTGCTTGCGGTTCCCAAGAAAACCGCCCACTTTGCTGTTCAGATCCAAAAGACGGGGTGCAGCACGCCACCGATTGTTGGATTCCGGGTCCACCGCCGTAAGTAGGTCCAAATGGCTCAGACGGCCCTGCAGTTCTGGCGATATTTGCCTTGTCATGATTGCCTCCTCTGGAAATCTTAGCCTGGAGACTGTTACTCACTGCGGAGTGCACCTAGATTGGACCGATATTCACTTGGTTTCTCTGTGAACTCTGCGTCTCTGCGGTGATTTTTTAGATATCGATACGTTTGGTTATTCGGGCAGACCCCCAACCGGGCAGGTAGGCCGAATGAGGACCGCCTGCGCCACCGGCGACGATTATGTTAATCCGGTCAGGCGAACGCACCACCGGCACCATCTGATTGTCATCATTAGGGTCCACGAAGCGCGGCCAAAACAGGTCCCGCCTCACATCGCCTTGGGGAGGCCCTCCGCGGCGGAGCATCCGCACTGGTTTCCTGGCATGCTCGAAAAGGAACTGCCTGACGTCCCGTTTTTTCCAGCCGGCTTCATTCAGCATCCGTGCGTGCTCGGGCCCCAGCACAACAAAGGTATCGCCCATAACGTACATTTGCACGTTGCCCAAGGTGGACATCGTATCGGCCAGGACGGTCAGGAAATCCCTGGCGTTGGCGGCATGGTACATGACATTGTGTGGAGCCTCGGCGGGGTACACGGTCACGGTACTATCGCTCTTGGCGAAACCCGCTTCCACATGGAAAGGTTCCCAGGGGTTGGCGTCTTCATCTTCCGCCATGCAGTAAGTGTATGCGCCAGGATGCCCGAAGGTGGATTTATTGGTCTCGCCAGGATACGCGCCTCCCAAGTTTACCAAAACCAATTTCACCGCCCGTCCAATGGTTGCGTTGGCCCTCCAGCCCTGACCGAAGCAATTGTAGCCGCCATTTATATTAAGTTCTTTGGCGATTGGTCCGTTGACCATAACCAAGGGACAATGGATGCCGGTGGAACACTGAACGCCTCTCAGGTTGAACCTTTCTTCCAGCATGGCCTGAATCGCAGTAATCACCACCGGCATGTATTCAGGTAGACAACCGGCCATCACGGCATTCACTGCGATTCTTTCCACCGTTGCTTTGCCGCCCAAGGGTGGAATCTCCCCAATCAGTTCTTCGGGCGAGCGCTTCAGGTAGTTAACAAACTCCATAACCCGCGTTTTGGTGGGGGGAATCACAGGGAGTCCGTCGGTCCATCCCGTCTCGTACATCAGTTCCGCAGCGTTCACCGCCTGCCAGGCTGAGTCACTGGTAGGGTCACTGGAAACAGAAGTCATAATTACCTTTGCGGCAACAGTGTGGAATCCCCGGCGTTTACAGCCGGAAGCGGGCTCCTGTGATGGCTTCCGCCCGTGCAATACATAGTATGGCTATGGTTGGGAGTGTAAACGGGGTACCAGTAGCTGTCAAACAAGGTTGGCACTCCCGATTGACAAGACGCCAGCGCTATGGCTATATGGCCCTGATTGGCTCACCTTGAATTGGCGACAGAGACTAGTTTTCCGAAATAAATTGATTGTTTAGGTGGGGATATGACCGACAAAAAGGTAGGAATGGTGATTTACATCGCTGGCGCGGTACCGGAGTTGGACAGTAACGCCGCTTTGGAGCTGATTCAGCGGGCCGAGGATTTGGGGATTGACGCAATCTGGAGCACCAGCGGTCGCAGACAGGACGCCATAACCCTCTTCGCTAGTGCGGCAGTGGGAACTAAGAAAATACTACTTGGCACGGCGGTGCTACAAACTTTCTCCCGGCATCCTGTGGTCGTGGCCCAGCAAGTTCAGGTGTTGGGTCAATTAGCGCCGGGGCGGTTCAGATTGGGGGTGGGTTCCGGGGGAAAGGAAGGGATGGAACATGCCTTTGGAGTCGATTTCAGAGCGCCTTTGGGGCATCTGAGGGAGTATTTAACCATCCTGAAAAGCGCCGTACAGGGCGGTTCCGTGGAATTCCAAGGGAAATACTACCATGCGAACGCCAACTTTGCCGGACCATTGGACATGCCGATAATGGGATCGGCATTGGGTGTGAAAGCATTTCAGATTTGCGGCGCCGAATCTGACGGCGCAATCAGCTGGGTGTGCCCCAGGAATTACTTGAAAGATGTTGCTCTCCCGGCGATGCAAGATGGGGCAAACAAAGTCGGAAAGCCAACGCCGCCATTGATTGCCCACACATTTGTGGCGGTTCACGATGATGTGGAAATGGTCCGCTCGGCAGTCCGGGAACAGTTTGGCCACTTTCCCAAGTCAGATTTCTACCAAAAGATGTTCATAGCGGCAGGTTTCCCCGACGCCGGCCAGGGTATCTGGTCCGATGACATGATTGAGTCGGTAACGCTGTGGGGCTCTCAAACGGAGGTAGTGGAAAAGATACATGGTCTCTTGTCTCAGGGAGCTGCGGAGGTCATGGCCTCTCCTCTACCAATAGGGCCGGACATAGGTGGTTCATTGGACTCGATCATGCGGGCCTTGGGCCAGGCTTCCCAAGAACTGAGGGCTTGAACTGAGGACTTAAACCCAAAAGAGCGCCCTTCCCAATTGAGAAGAGCGCTCTCTTTTAGACCGTGATTGGGCAAACGCGTACTAATTAAGAGGAGGTTAATCCGCTGGCACGGCCGCTTCCGCCTTCGATTTGAACGCTGGCATCACTTCTTCTGCGAACCACTGGAGTTGCTCCAAGATGACGCTCTGAGGCGTTCCCACGGGCTGGCTGACGTTTAGCCGAGACAGCCCCGGATAACGCTCTTCCAATGCCTTTAGCTGTTCGATTACTTGGTCGGGAGGTCCGCAAAGGAAAGCTCCACCGTTGACCGCGCCTTCAATGTCCGGCAGGTCTGCCGTGGGCGCCACGTTCCGGTCGCTGACATCTATTATTTGCTGTTCAGTCATCCGCCGCGACAAGCGCAAGGGGCCGAACATTTTCAGGTTTTCCTCGAAATAGCCGGCCGCTTCCTTGATGCCCTTTTCTTTGGACGTCGCCAGGTGGACATGGAAGCCGATGGCTAGGTCTTCGCCCAACTCAGTTTCCCGGCCAGCCCGGGCCAGCGCTGCCTGGTAGTCTGCTATCACGCCGTCCATGGCACCGCCTTCGGCCACTCCGCCGCCGATTTGTCCTTTGATGCCATATTTGGCCATGAAGTCCAAAGCCCTGGTGGTGCCGCCTTGAATCGGTTGCCAAACTTCCACCGGCAAATTTCGCGGCCGCGGAACCAGTGTGATTTCCTTCAGTTCGTAGCCTCGATAAGGAACTCCCCTAGGTGGTATGTCATAGTTCTTACCGTGATGGGAGAAAGAACGTTGGTTGAAAGCCTTGAATATGATTTCCACTTGCTCTTCAAACAGGTCCCTGGCGGCTACTTGGTCAATCAGCGGAGAGCCGAAGGTTTCAACCTCCCTGGTGTGGTAGCCGCGGCCAACGCCGAATATCACTCGGCCGCCGGTCAAGATATCCGCCTGGGCGTAGTCCTCAGCCAACCTTAGAGGGTGCCACATGGGAGCTATGTTGAACCCACAGCCGAACTTGATGTTCTTGGTCAGGTGGGCCAAGTGGACTTGGAACAACAGCAGATTGGGGATGCACTCGTAACCCTCAGGCTGGAAATGATGTTCTGCCATCCAGAATGAGTCATAACCCATGCGGTCCAATAGCACAACGATGGCCTCGGCTTTGTCGAAACCGGTGGCCAAATGGTCGTCAGAAAATGACCGGTCATTGACAGGTACACCGCCGTAGCCGATGTCATCCATGTCTACATGGCCGGCATACAGGCTGCTAAAATCCGAAATCATCGGTCGCCTCCAGCGCTGTGAGTAAGGCTCCAAACCTTCTCTCCGTGCGCTGACTCCATTCTAGACCCGCATCAAATGGTGTCAAGTAAAGTCGCAAGTAATGTCCAATCAGAGCGGTCAGCTAATATCTAAAGGGACGCGACGAGTGAATATCGGGTTTTGTCAGTCGGGTCGGTGGCCCTCGTTGACCGTCAGACGGTCCAAGTCTCGCACTGTCGCCAAAGGCACGTAGCCTTTAGCCCATGCCCGGCTGTAAGCCAGGTCCACGTTTTCAACGTCGGAGGTGTAATCCACGGTCAGCACAAATTTACCCGCGTCTGTAAACAGGTCAAGATATCGCTCCATCTCAGCCGTAACATCGGCCGGAGTGGCATCACCATCAGCCTGATAACCGAAGTAAATTTCTTCTTGGCCGATGCCGTTGACGATATCCAGATATTCGGGCGCTAACGCAGCCAGTTGGGGTGCGTTTTGCGGGAAAATCAAAATCCAGGGTCGCTGGCTCGAGCGTGGTCAGCAATGGCGGCCACGAAGTCTGCCATGTCTTGCGCCGCCGTATCTCTTCCTTGGTCGTCAAAGAACTCATAAGCGTCGATGATGTCCAAATAGGCGCCATCGAACCCAGCTTCCAGCAAGCTGTCGACATACCGGAATATTATGGACCGCCACTCCGGAACCCAGTATCGGACTTTATAGTTGCCAGCCCAGTTAAGATTTTCCTCCGAAAGCCAAGACGGGCTTGAGTCGTCCCAATCAGCCCGCCAATAGAAGCGGTAATCTTCAGCTTCGCCGATACTCATATAGGCCAGCACGATCTTGGAGCCGCCTACGCTGTTCTTAAGACCGCTAATCTCCCGACGGCTGAACGCGCCGCTCTCCGAACCGTCTGCCGAATAGTCGATTATCACCAGGTCATAAGCCGTCGGTCCAATAGCCGTCAAATCGATACCTTGTAGCTGGTAGAGAAAATCATCGACTCGTGCGGGCCGACTGGCGGGGTAATTCCGAGAATCAGCAGTAGTGGTAGAGTCTCTAGTCACTGGCAATGTCGTTGGTTCCGGCCCGTATGCCGTGGCAGAAATCATGATTGGGGTAGCGCTAGACGATGTGACCGTGACAGGTACAACGGTACCGCGTGCGGTGGACGACCCACATGCAACCAATACCAGAATGAATACAGCCGCAAAAACCAGTGCGCGTGAGTTCAGCATCCTGCAACCCGGCCCATTACCGCTCCAGAGGCTCGTTTTCTAAAATTATTTTTTCTAATCCTACTCGACCGTGACAATGCCACTGATTGGAGTGACGCCAGCGGTGCCGGTAATCGAGTATTCCAGAAACTGATCGATGGTTCAAGTCGACTGCACTTCCACGCTAGAGCCCGCAACTGCCGTCTGTACGGTTAAGCTGCTGATTGCTTTCCCCGATGCCGCAGCGGACGAGGTCGTTACCGACGATGACAGCAGTGGAGGTATCTTCGGCCTGAACTCACAGATAATCTACCAGGCGCCCAAAGACGGAGAATATTTTATTTCCGTCAGCGACTCCGCCGGGTTCGATGTGGGGGGCTACGCTCTCACAGTGTCAGTAGCGCCACCGGGGCTGTCGCCGCTTTTATACCTGACGCACCAACCCCATCGAAAGCGATTTCGGCCCGATGGAACTCTACGAGAGCGATCGGTATTCGTTCTCTATACAGCACCCAATGGGGTGGGAATCACTAAATGTGGACCCCCAGGACCTCACTGCAGGGTGGGCAACCCAAGAAGGTTCGGCATTTACCATAAGCGAAGAGGACTTGGTGGCGCAGACATCAGAAAGCTTCAGCGTGGCTGAATACACAGACCTGGTTATTGCTGTCTTGTCTGCGAATCTGACAGAATTTGAGTTGCTGTCCTCGGAGCCTCTATTGACTAGCGAGGGATTTGCGGCTCAAGTGCTGGAGTTGACTGCCCTTGGCGGGTTCCTAAAGGGGCAGCGTCTGATATACCTGGATGACAGCAACGTGGGATTCAACGCAGCTTACGCTTTCCCCGCAAACATGTATGAGGAACAAAAGCCTTTGATCAAATACTCGTTCGGGACATTTGAGACTCAGATCGAGGCTATAACTGAGCGGGGGGTCCAAATGACGGATGGACCGTAGAGGCTCTTAATCCCTCATCCGCAGGTCCCGCAAATCGTCGGAAACTATCAGTTTGGAGCCGGTCTGAGCTTGTATCTCTTCCGGACTCCAACCGGGTGCGTTCTCCCGCAGCTTGAACCCTTGAGGTGTCACCTCAAAGAGGCCCAAGTCGGTGGCCACCAACGTTACCACGCCGGGGGCGGTGATGGGCAACTTGCAGCGCTCCAGCAGCCGCGGTTCACCCTCCCTGGTTATGTGCTCCATGGCGATGAACACCCTCTTGGCGCAAGCAGCCAAGTCCATGGCCCCACCGATTCCGCCGCCTTTGCGGTTTGGAATGCGCCAGTTGGCGAAGTCCCCGTTCTCCGCAACCTCATAAGCTCCCATCACTGTCACGTCCACCATGCCGCTGCGAATCAGTCCAAAGGAATCGGCGTGATGCACGATGGCCATGCCGGGACGGACCGTAACGTGCTGGGAACTGGCATTAACCAAGTGCCGGTCTTCCTGCCCTTCCGGGGCCAAGGGACCGAAGCCGATGACGCCGTTCTCCGAGTGGAAGATGATGTCCTTCGCAGGATCCACGTAGTTGGAGCATAAAGTCGGCATACCCACACCCAAGTTGACGATCCACTCGTCTTGGAATTCCATGGCGAGCCGGTCACACATTTGTTGTCGGCTCAGCTTGGGTTTTTCGGCCATCGGGAACCTCCGTTCCTCATAATTACAGGATAAATACGGGCTTCTAATCCGCGGCATAGGCGGACTGGAACATGTTAGCACAGGGCTCAATATAATTGTACGGGAGCTTTGCGCTATGGGTAGTTTAGATTCCTGCGAAGGCCGGAATGACGATAACCGGCGCAAGAATAAGACTCCGCTTCCATAATTTCCCGAATGGTATATTGAGCTAGATTCTTGACCCATATAGGGGCATTTGGTATGGTCAGAAACGCAGGCCGTATGCCTGGGAGCCTTTCCCAACACCTTGAGAGGAAATCGATGCGACTGACCCTAGCCGAGCATACGATTGACGAGCTTACAATCGGGACAACTACGGAACTGGACGGCTCGCGTTTGCGGGTTGACTTGGAGGAACTGCACTCCTACTTGTTGGAAGACCGCAGGCTGGAATCGGTCGACATGGACCTGGTTAACCCCGGGGACAAGTGCCGGGCTGGCTACGTTTTCGACATCGTGGAGCCAAGGGCGAAAGAGCCTGGATCCGGAGCGGATTTCCCCGGCATCCTGGGTCCTTTCATCCCGGCTGGCCGGGGCACCACCCACGTGCTAAAGGGTGCCGCAGTCACCGTGGTGGACGGTGGACAGCCGGGGGGCGAGCATGGTTTCGTCACTCGCCGGGGAGGGATGTGCAAAATTCTGGAAATGAGCGGACCCGCTTCCGATGCGACTCCCTACGGAAAGCTACGCCACTTGGTGCTGGTCCCACACCCATTCGCCAACGTGGAGCGTCACGCAGTGCTGAACGCCCTGCGCTTGGCATCAGTCAAGGCTAGCGTTTACCTTGCCAAGGTTGCTGTGGGAAAGAAACCACCCGCAACCCAGGTCTTTGACCTTTCCGACGCGCCACAGAGACGGAGTGGAACCCCGCCTCGAGTGGTGTACATCGGCCAAGTCCACGGTCACCAGCACGGCACCGAAGTGGATGAAGCCATCCTCTACGGCGGCAACACCCAAGGGATGATGGCTGCGCCTTTGCATCCCAATGAGTGGCTAGATGGGGCGGTGGTGGTGTCTTATTCTTGGGGGATGAGAGGACTGGAAACCTATTTCCATCAGAACCATCCCATCATCAACGAACTCTTCCGGCTTCATCAAGCCGGCGAAATAATCTTTGCGGGCACCATTGCCACCTCTTCCGCGATTCTGGAAGAGGAACTGGCCCGCAACTCCATGATGGCAGCCCACCTTGCCAAATGGTCGATGGGCGCGGACGGGGCGATACTGACCAAATACGTTGGCGGCGCGCCCCATGCCGATATGTTTGAGACAGCCCGACGGTGCGAGGAGTTGGGCATCAAAACCGTGATTCAAGCCAGCAGCACCGCCCCCGATGGACGAGCCGAGTCGGCATTGCTTATGACGGCTCCCGGCGTGGACGCGGTGGTCACTCTCAGCGAGGGCGAAGACATGGAGTGGCATGTCCCACTGCTAGACCAAGTGATAGCGGGCAACCTGGAGGTAGAGGCCGAACTGGCCGGGCCCATGACCCTCACTGCGGCCGCCCTTTGCGGCGCTTGCAACAACCAGGGCGCATCCCGGTTGCAACCGATATTGTATTAGTGGCAGACGCGTTGAAGAGGGAAGAACGAGCAAATCCCCCTGTACGCCCCTCTTTAAAAGGGGGAGAGGCTTACCGCCCATGGAGGTCTTGGCGAAATTGGCAGTACCTCCCCCTTTGCAAAGGGGGACCGAGGGGGATTTCGTCCTGGTCAAGAACACAATCTATTATTCTTCAACCAGGACATCAGGTAAGCTAATCTCTCCTAAGTCACTTTGAAGTCACTTTAGAAAAGGATCGAAAAATGCGAGTAGTCTACTATCTGAACCAGTTCTTCGGCGGCATCGGCGGCGAAGAACTGGCCGACACTCCTCCCCAGGTGCAACAAAGCGTTGTTGGGCCCGGTCGGCTGCTGGAATCGGTACTGCCCGCTGGCTCTAAAGTCGTCGCAACCGTTATCTGCGGGGACAACTACGCAGCCGAAAACATGGAAGAAGTTCAAAGTTTTGTGGTTGGTGTGGTCGAAGAAGCCGAGGCTGACTTGTTGGTCGCCGGTCCCTGCTTCTTGGCTGGCCGCTATGGAATTGCCGCTGGTGGTGTGTGTTCCGCAGTCTTGAATAGGCTGGGTGTCCCGGCAATCTCAGCGATGGCCCAAGAAAATCCGGGGGCGGACCTACACCGCAGCCAGATACTAATCGTGGATTCCGGGACCGACCCATCGGGAATGAGAGACGTCATGGCATCCCTGGCCTCTTTGGGAAACAAGTTGGTCAATAAAGAACCCATTGGCCGTCCCGAAGAAGAAGGGTACTTGCCCCAGGGCATCCTAAAATCCGAGTTCGTCGACAAGACGGCGGCCCAGCGCTTGGCTGGCATGCTGTTGGCAAAGATGAACGGCCTCCCATTCCAATCGGAAGCTCCCGACAGTGTGTTCGAGGACGTAACAGCGCCAGCGCCAGTGCCGGACCTTTCCCAAGCGTCCATCGCCTTGGTTACCGACGGAGGCTTGGTGCCCAAGGGCAACCCGGACAAGATAACCAGAGCCTTCGCCAAAGTCTGGGGAGCTTATCCGATAGAGGGAAAATCCGGCTTATCGGGGGAAGATTACGAGGTGGCCCACGGCGGCTACGACAACAACTACGTTCAAGCTGACCCCCATAGGCTGGTCCCCGTGGACGTTCTGCGGGAGATGGAGAGCAGTGGAGTAATAGCCAAACTCAACGGCGAGTTCTACTCCACAACCGGAAACGCCAACCCACTGGAGAATAGCCGGCGTATGGGCCGTGAGATGGCCCAGCGCCTATTAGACGCAGAAGTGGATGCGGTCATATTGACTTCCACTTGAGGAACCAGCACTCGCAGCGGCGCTGCGATAACCCTGGAGATAGAAAAAGCGGGTATTCCGGTTGCCCAAATTACAGCCATGCCCACAGTGGCCCAAGCGCTGGGCCCCAACCGCATCATCAAGGGTCAGGGAATAGTGTTCCCGGTGGGCGACTCCTCATTGCCTGCGGAAGAGGAACTGGACTTGCGGCGCAGGTTAGTCCGAGAGGCTTTGGAAGCGTTATCAACGGATGTAAGTTAGAGAGGCGGGGCTGCGGTGTTTCCTAGTCTATGGTGCCTTTCCCCTTACCCACCAAGGCACCTTCCTGCCGGGTCATGTCTACGCGCATCGAGAAGAAATGACCTAGATGCTGTCCTTCTCCGAAGCAAGATTGCCAGTGTTCAAGCTGTGAGCCCGTTGCCGTCAGTTCTTCATCGCCTGCCAGAGGATGAACCACATTCACGTCGCTGTAGGTTCCCCGGAAAATCGTTTGTTCCTGCTCATTCAGAATTTGGACCGAGCCTCTAACCCATCCTCTCGTCTGCGCCGGTTCTCCTGAGGCATTACGCAACACCATCATATTGGCGCCGTGACCCAACACTTTCGCCCTGATTTTCAGGAGCCCGCCATCATCGAACTCCAGGGTTGTTTCGTAGGCAAGCTCATAGTCCTTGGCGCTTACATAGGTAACGCCATCCTTTTCTTCCCGGACAAAGTCGATGGGGCCAACTCGCTGTAGTTTGACCTCACAAGTGAAATTACCCATCGGGTTGTTGTCAGCCATGATTCCAATCCTCCTTGCGGCGGCTTGAATCAAAATATCGACAAAGGCCGTCAGGATTCAACTTTCGGCCAACGGTACGCATCCTACTCGCTGCTCTGCCTGACTTTTCGCAATGCGCTAAAAATCTCCTCGGTTTCCAGGACCAATTCAGCTAGGCCGACTTGTTCCTGATACAGTCCCGGTTCCACTTGGGCTTTTATCTCCGGCTCGGCTATGTGGTACACCGGTAAGTCCAAGCGCACACCGGACAAGACTCCGGCCCAAGCTGGGTCGCCCTCGGTAACAGTCAATCCATAAAGGCGGCTACTTTCGGCGTTGGGCGTGCCCAAGAGCACCACCATGTTTTCGGTGCCTAGCCTGTCGGCTACCTGCTTGATTTCTTCTTGACCGTCCAGGTCAAGGGCGCCTGCGGAGGTTCAAACGAAACAGTGGGTTACTTCCAGCACCACTTCCGCGCCCGCGCTCTCGGCGCACCGGGCTATGGCGCTGCCTTGAACCCCGTCTCGCTCTCCCAAGGCGATTATCCTTTTGTTTTTCAGGTCCATGTCAATGCGCTCCGCAACCTAGATAAAAACGTAAAATCACCCGGAATACTCTCACCCTTGGTTCCGTTCCAGTATAAACGAAAGGCCGTCGGAGAGTTGGGTCATGCGGCCTAGGAACAAGCTCCCCTTGGCTAGGAACATGGCCCGCTCCATCTCCCCCGCCGCTATCTTGTCCCAAGCGTGGCCCAGAAAAGACACTGCCGAGGCGATGTGGCCCTGAGTTGGTGAGAAGCCGGGCATCCCGTGACGCTCCACGAACTTGGATATGTCCTCCTTGTCCAATTGATCTTCCAGGGTCGCCATGCCTGCGATGAGCCGGTAATTCAGGAGGGGCACATTACCGCTGCCGGAGGGTTCGGTCAATTCAGGGTTGTGCAGTTCCGTGGCGTATTTGTCTATGTCTTGGTACCGCAGTCCCAAACGTTCCAAGGGTTCGGACACCAGGCACTTGAATATGGCCTGTTGGGATGCCCCGGCGCCGACACTATGACGGCCCACGGAGTCCAGCCTGAGTCGGGGAGAGACCCCATCGTCTGCGCTCACCAAGACGGCCATGCCCGCCAAGACGTCTTCCAGCACGGGCTGGTCGAGGCTCAGATGACCCTCGTATTTCATGCCCAACTTGGCCAACGAGCACCCGGCCACCACTGCGACATTCTTAAAAACACCAGCGTTCACCAAAGCTCCGGCCATAATCAAGGCATGAACCGGCCCGCTGCAAAAGGCTTTGACATCCGCTCCAGTGGCGTTTACGCAGCCGCACATCTCGGCCACAGCCTTTCCCAGATTGCCTCCGCCCCGCTGATACCGCTCACCCACAGCTTCCTCACCGCTGTTGATCACGTAGTCAATGTTGGCAGCGTCCGGCCCATAGGAGGAAAGCAGGGTACGGAAAGCCATGGCTGCGCTGGATTTGCAGGCCAGGTTCTCCAGCAGAACGTCGGGTGTGAGAGTGGCATCTTGTTGATGGGCCCGGCTTACGCAACCAATCAAGCGCCCGTTTCGCAATTGCAGGGGCAATGCCACCGCCGGGTCATTGGTCTGGGCTTCTATGGCCGATATAGGAACGCCAGCGCCCAGCTTCTTGATGTCCGAATCGTCAATCAGAGGGTGGTCCGCCCAGGCCAAGGCGGCCTCTTTGGAGAAATCTTCCTCCAGCCACACCAGGTCGAAATCGTCGGCCAACTTAAGGAGAGCGTAGAACTCTTCCTCGGGCATTATCTCGCCGTGGGGATTCCACCGTGAGTCCAGCCCGTAATCCGGTCCGGCATTTTTGTACCAGGGCTTTGGCAGGTTTTCCAATTCGTCGGGGTAGATTGCGCCCAAGAATGCCTGGTGTGGCGGATACGCCACGGCATCCTGGTAGCTGCGCAGATGAGAACTCAGCGATGGCCACAGCGCAGGGTTCGCCAGTAAATCCCTGGAGGGTTTCGAGCCGTGGCGCACTAATCCAGGGGTATGGGCCAGAAAGTATCGGACACCGAGAATCACGGGGTGTTTATTGTCATTCATACAGGTGTTTTGTCGGCTTTAACGTCAGAGCGAATTTGCCAGTAATCTTCGCCAATAATCAATAGTGACTGGTCATGGGCAAAATCGCTTTTGGATACGGTTGCACGAGTATAGCAGCGGGTTTCACGTTGTTCAAACCAGCCTTAGAAGGCCGCAGGCCTGGTATCATTTGGACGTGACACTAGCATCCGTAATGGCAGGATGGTAATGGCTGATTGGCCCTTCTTGTAATGGGTTGAAAATTCCGTAGTGGGGCCGCAAAATGTACTCGATTGACGAAATGAACTGGCAGCATATCAATTAGCCTGCAAGGAGGAATCATGGCAAAAATAGTTTTGGGCCTAGCTTCGGCCCACAGCCCGATGCTGAGCCTGCAACCCGACATGTGGCCCCTATTCGCCGAGCGGGACAAGGGGAATAAGATGCTCACCGCAGTCCCCAGCGGAGAGGTGGTGAGTTACGAAACGCTGCTGGAACAGACCAGCCCTTCCGTGGTTACCAAGGCCAACCAAGAGAACTTCGATGCTCAGCATGCCGCCTGCCAGAAGGCCATCACCACTCTGGAAGAAACCCTGGCTGAGGCCAACCCGGACGTGGTGGTCATAATTGGCGACGACCAAGAAGAGCTATTCTTCGACGACAACATGCCCCTCTTCGCCATCTATTGGGGCGACAAGATGCGGCTAATCCCCAGAGGACAGGACGCCCCTGCCAACTCCATCTTGGGCGCTTCCGGATGGGGTTACGGAGACGTGGAGATGGACGTGCCGGTGAATTCCCAGTTGGCCCTGTATCTAATCGAGAAACTCCTTGAGGCCGACTTCGATATGGCCCAATGCCGCTACCTGAAGGATGAATACAGCGGCTCCGTAGGCCCCAGCGGATACATCGGCTCCAGCATCGTCACCGAAAAACACCGCCAAGGTATGCCCCACGCCTATGCCTATGTGGTCAAACGAATCATGAACGGCAAGGTTATCCCCATAGTGCCGGTGATACAAAACACCTTCTACCCACCCAACCAACCCACACCGAAGCGTTGCTACGATTTAGGCCGCGCTATCGCCAAAGCAATCGAGTCTTGGGACTCGGACAAACGGGTGGCAATAGTTGCCTCGGGCGGCCTGAGCCACTTCACCGTTGATGAGGAAATCGACTGGATGGCTCTAAATGGCATGAAGAACAAGGACGCCGAAGCATTGTCGTCCCTGCCCCGCAACCGTTTGAACTCGGGGCATTCGGAAATTCTGAATTGGGTCACCGCAGCCGGAGCCTTGGAGCATCTGGATTTTGAAGTCGTCGACTATGTCCCGGTGTACCGTTCTCCCGCTGGTACCGGCGGAGGTTGGGGCTTTGGCCGTTGGCAGTAGAGGACTGGGATTTGGACCACCACTGTTACTCTCCATTTGCTCCTCGAAGGGGCCTTGCCTAAAAACTGTCACTCTGAGGAGGGCTGAGACTAAGAATCTCTTGGTTCAAGCATAAAGATTCTTCGCTTCACTCAGAATGACAGTATTACGGAGTTTTTTGCGGCATCGTTGTTATCCTATGCCTCGTTCGTTCAGCCAAAGGCGCAATTCGCCGCTAACTCTTCTTCAGGCTGATGACTAAATACGCTTCATTTACCTCCATGCCCTGCCAGAGGTTTTTCCCTTTATGTATAATACTGTGGCCTTAATTAAACACGTCACATAAGATTTGTGCCGCCCTTGAGGTGGTCCGACTAATTATCATCAATACCCGTCTTCGGGAGCCTGAATTTGCCCGGGAGTCTGAAGTTGCAATCTAACGGTCACCCTGTCTCCTTAGAATCAAACTTAGAAGCCATCTTGGGCGTAGATTCACCCACGCCTTATCTATACATAGACGCCCAGCAAATTAACGCTGCGGTAGAGGATTTCGCCCACGTATTCTCCAGAGAGAATGTGTTCTATGCGGTGAAAGCCAATTCGGACCCCGCAGTTGTGTCTTTGCTGGCAAAACTGGGCGTGGGGTTCGAGGTGTCCTCCTTGGGAGAGTTGGACATTCTCTTTGGCATGGGCGTGGAGCCGGGGAGGATAATCTCGGGCAATCCGATCAAGAGCCCGGAATTTATCGAAGCGGCCGCAACGAAAAAGATTGGCTACATGGCCATCGACTCCCAAGTTGAGGTCGAAAAACTGAGCGAGATTGCCACCGGCACGAAGGTCATCGCCAGGCTGGTTGTTTCCAACGAGGGAAGCGACTGGCCGCTCACCCTAAAATATGGGGTGGAACCCGATGAAGCCGTTCAACTACTGCTCTATGCCAGCGACCGGGGGTTGATTCCTCATGGCCTGTCCTTCCATGTCGGCTCGCAATGCCGCCGGGAAGCTACCTGGCGAGACGCAATCGATGCGGCTTCTCAGGTCTGGGAAGAGGCGGAGCGAAAGGGGTTGAACCTGGCAATCATGAACCTGGGCGGCGGATTCCCAATCCCCTACGAAAAACCCGTGCCGGACCGTCCGGCGATGTTGGAATCTATCTTGCGTTACGCCCAAGGGCGATTCCCATCACACGCGCAATTTCACGTCGAGCCCGGTAGGGCGATAATTGGCGAGGCCGGTGCGCTGGTTGGCTCGGTGCTAGGGCAAGCCCAACGGGACGGCAAGCAATGGCTATACTTGGATGTGGGAGTGTTTAACGGCCTGATGGAAACGGTGGGGGGAATACGCTACCCCATGGTAGCCGAAAGAGACGGTGCGCCCACCACCTTTACCTTGGCGGGACCATCATGCGACAGCTTCGATGTGATTGCCAACGATGTTGTGCTTCCCTCCCCCAAGGTCGGTGACAAAGTGGTCATCTTCTCGGCGGGCGCCTACACCACGGTCTATGCCTCTCGTTTCAACGGTTACCAAATCCCTCCGGTTATCATCCACTAGAGGAACGGGGAATGCTTGTTGAGCGGGACCGATTCTCCCCCATCACTTACACATACCAAGCCGAGCTTCTAACCAGCGTTCAGAGCGATTATCAATTGATCGAGGTCTACCAGTCGGCGGACTTTGGGCGCATCCTGGTCATCGACGGGGTCGTCCAACTGACCGAGCGGGACGAGTATATCTACCACGAGATGCTGGCCCACGTTCCCTTGCATATTCATCCAGATCCTCAGCGGGTGTTAATCATCGGCGGCGGAGACGGGGGACTGCTGAGGGAGGTCGCCAATCATCCCGGTGTTCAAACCGTGACACTGGTGGAGATAGACCCAGAAGTGGTGAGGACATCCAAGGAATGGTTTCCCACTGTTTCAACCGGCTTCGACCATCCGAAAGCGAACGTGTTGTTCCGTGACGGCAAAGAATATCTGGAGGCGGCATCCGAGCAATACGACGTTATCCTGGTGGACTCGACCGACCCCATCGGCTCAGCCGTGAAACTTTTTGAGCCCGGATTCTACCAACTGGCGGCAAGCCGACTTTCTCAGCCCGGCGTATTTGCTTGCCAGAGCGAGTCTATCCACTTCCACCTGGATACGGTGCGAGAAGTGCAAAAAGGCCTCCGCACCGCCTTCAGACAGGTTGACCTCATCACCGCGTGCATTCCCACCTATCCGGGCAACCTATGGAGCTTCAGCATTGCGTCCGACCAACTGGAGCTTCGTGGCGACCCCATATCGGCAAAGGTTACCGGTAGATATTATGCTGAGGACGTGCACCGCGCGGCATTCTTGCCTCCGAGTCTTGTGGAGAAACTGGGCCTGAGAGACTAAGACATCGAAAATTGGGGCAAATCCCGGTTTCTACTACAGGATTGGTTTGAGTGGCGGGGTTGGGTTTGGGCGGAGGAAATCCCCCTAAATCCCCCTTTACGAAAGGGGGACTTTTCTGGTGGCTGGCTTTTCCCACGAGCTACCGGAGCCGGTCATCGTTTGCTGTTGGCTCCTACTTCAGCCAATCGGCGGCGCGCTCACCAATCATGATGGTGGTGGCGTTTGTGTTGGCCCGAATCACGTTGGGCATTATCGAGGCATCGGCCACTCGGATTCCTTCAAGTCCGTGTACATTTAGGCGCTGGTCCACCACCGCCATAGGATCTGACGCCGGACCCATCTTGCAGGTGCCCGACGCATGTGTGGTGTTGACCACTGTCTTCATCAGCCAAGCATCCAAGGCCTCGTCGGAAGCCAAATCCGCGTCAGTGGGCTCCAACCGCGTCTCCACGATGTCGCTGAAATCACCGTGCTCCAGCAACCTGACGCAAATCCTCACCGCTTCCCGCAGTCTCTCCCGGTCTCTTGGCAACTCCAAATACCGGTAGTTCAGGTCGGGTTGGACGTTGGGATCGTTGGCCGATAGCCTAACCTCCCCCGCGCCGTCAGCAAATTCCAGTATGCAGGTGAACCGCACGCCTTCTTGGGCGAAAGGGTCCGCAGCCCCAATGGGCGATGAGAAGTTGGAAGCCATGATTTGCATGTCGTTGCGGTCAGGGGAGCCAGTGGCCGTGTAACGAATCCCGGTCTGAGTTCTAGGGGCGTTGGGGTCTTGGGGGAAGCCGTCCTTCACGCTCATCACCACCGCCACCAAGGGATGGTCACGCAGGTTTTGGCCCACGCCGGGAAGTTCGTGGACGACGGGGATTCCCATCTCTCGCAGGTGGTCAGCAGGGCCAACACCGGAAAGCATTAGGATTTGGGGCGAGGCCATGGCACCGGCGCTCAAGACGATTTGCTCGGCCTCGATGTCAAAAACCTCCCCTCCGCTTTCCACGCGGACGCCGGTGGCCCTATTGCCCTCGAATAGAATGCGGTGAACCATCACCCCCGCTCTGATGGTCAGATTGAGCCGGTGCCTCTGGGGGTTCAAGTAGGTCAGAGCCGTGCTCATGCGCACGCCTTCGGGGTTGTTCATGGGAATCGGCCCCACTCCCGTGGAGTCCGGGTTATTCATGTCCTCGTCGGCGGGGTAACCAGCATCCAAAGATGCGCGGTAGAAGGCATTTTGAAATGGCAGCCACTCGTTTCGTGGGAAACGGCGGACGGGAATTGGCCCGTTTGTGCCGTGGAAGTCGTCCCGGATATCCATGTCTGTTTCCATGTTCCTGAAATGGGGCAAAACGTTGATGTAGGACCACTCGTCGTTGCCCTCGGCCGCCCAGCCGTCGTAGTCTTCCGGGACTCCCCGAAGCAGGACCTGTCCGTTGATGGCGCTGGTGCCGCCAACCACCTTTCCTCTGGGGGCGGGAATCGTCTCGGTCTGGGTCGCCGACCCTTTGGCGACCCAAGACCAGTTGTGGGGGGCGCCCATGGCTGAAGCGTCGGGCTTGTAACCATATTTAAGGTCGTCGGGGTAATGCTGAAATTCGGGGTAATCGGGGCCTGCCTCCAATAGCAGCACCGATTTGTTGGGGTCCTCGGCCAGCCTGGACGCAACCACGCAACCAGCGGAACCGGCGCCTATGACAACAACATCGTATTTCATTTCGCTCCTCGTTAATGGACGAATCAGAGTTTCGAACTTTAGTCCGTGAGCTAGTTAGTCAATCGAAAGAATAATCTTGCCGAAGTTGGCGTTGCTCTCCATGTACTCGTGAGCCTGGGTTACCTGCTCCAGTGGGAAGTCGCGGTCCACCACTGGGACTATTCGGCCATCGGCAATCATCGGGAGAACGTTCTTCGTGATTTGTTGGGTAATAGCGATTTTCTCTTCCAGGGGTCTGGCTCGCAGGGTGGTGCCGTGAATCCTCAGCCGTTTGGGCATGAGCGCACCCAGGCTTGTTTGCACCTTGTCGCCGCCCATCAAGCCCACCAAAACCAATCTTCCCTTTAGGGACATGGAGGCCAGGTTGCGTTCCCAATAGGGTTCGCCAATCATGTCCAGAACGACGTTGACCCCGGTGCGGTTGGTCTTTTCCCTGATGATTTCGGCAAAGTCCTGGTCTTTGTAGTTGATACCCACGTCCAAGCCCAATTCCGCCGCCTTGGCCAGCTTGTCCGCCGAGCCCGCCGTCCCGTAGACGTAGGCTCCGGCATGATGGGCCAGTTGCAATGCTGCGGTACCCACGCCGCTCCCTATGGCATGAATCAAAACCGATTCTCCCATTATCAACTCGCAGTGATTGAAAAGGGCATCATAGGCGGTGAAGAACACTTCCGGAATTGCTGCGGCTTGCACAAAGTCCATGTTGGCGGGCATGGGCATGACCATACGGTGATGGGTGACCACCCGGCTGGCGTAGCCGCCACCCGGCAGCAGACCGAAGACCTTATCTCCCTTGGCGACGCCTAGAACTCTTTCGCCGGCCTCAATCACAACGCCGGAAAATTCCAGGCCTGGTATTTCAGTCTGCACACCAGGGGGCGCAGGATACTTGCCCTCCCTCTGGAGCAGGTCGGCCCGGTTCAAGGCGGAGGCTTTCACATCCACCAGAACATCCTCAGGTCCTGCTTTGGGGTCATCCACTTCCTGCACTCGAAAAACTCCGGGGCCTCCCGGCTCGGTTATTACAGCCGCTCGCATATCGGGTCTCCTTAAGCTATCGGTCTTCTTTAATCAAAAGAATTCAACAGATTTTCAGCTCAGATTCGTTATTTCTGCAATTGTTCATCGCTTGTATCAATCCGCCGCCACCGGTTCGGTCACTGCTAGCCTTCTATCTTTGATGGACAAGACCGACAAGGTGGCCAGGGTCAATAGGACTATGTTGCTCCAGATTGCAATGTCATAGGTTCCTCGAACATCGTACAGGTACCCGCCCAAAAACGCGCCCAAGCCCGAGCCTATGGGCATCACCGCGAACATCATCCCGTAGATTGAGCCAAGATTGGTGATTCCAAACCGGTCCGAAGCGTAAGCGGCGGTAATCGTCACAGTGGCGTTCCAGGAGAAGCCGACCAAGATTACTCCAATCAACAACGGTCCAATGCCCAAAGCCGGAATTCCCAGGAAGGATACCCCCATAGAAAGCAGCACAACTATGAAGCCCAGTGCCCGTAGCTGGTAGGCAAAGGTCAGAACCGGGCGGCGGCCCATTTTGTCCGACAGGTTGCCAAAATACAGGGCACCGACGATTGCGCATGCCCCAATGACGCTAAAAATCCCCGCGGCAACCATGGGGTGGTATCCCAAGTCCCGGGCGTAGGTGACAAAGTGAGCGTTCACGAAGCTCATGGAGTAGCCTCAAACGAAGTACCCCAGGGTTAGCTTGGCAAATAATGGAGAGGTGACAGCTTCCCTAAACCCGGCATCTCTTCCAAACAGTGTCTGGCGCTGAACGGCGGACTCCCGATCTGAGCCCGGCCCTTCGCTTGAACCGCCGTATGGCTCCATGCCCACTTCGCCGGGCCTGTTTCTAATCAGCATGTAGCCGACGGGCAGCACCAAGGCCAGCAGCAACACTCCCAAGAACCAGTAGCCTTGCTTCCAGTCTCCCAGCACTAAAAATGCCGATGTACTCGGCACCAAGACCATCGCCCCAAAGGAACTGGCCCCGCTGACCAGCCCCATAGTCAATCCCCGCCTCGTGTAGAACCAGGCGCTGATGACCTTAGTCATGATAGGCCCGGTGCCCAGGGTTATTCCAATGCTCATGATGGCGAAAATCACGAAAAGTTGGGCCAGGTTTTGAATAAAGGGGGTAAAGAGGAGCATGGTCCCCATCACGGCCACCCCAGACAGCACAGCAATCTTGGGGCTGTACCGGTCGGCCAGATAGCCTGCAAGGGGGCGCAGCAAGCCGGAAATCATGAACGTTGTGCCAAAAGCCAAGGACAGTGTTCCCCGGCTCCAACCGAATTCTGCGGTCATGGGCTTCAGGAAGACACCAAAAGAGAACTGGCCGCCAGCCACGCCAAAGGAGACCAGCACTGCGCCAATCACCACGAACCAACCGTAGAAGATCTTATTTTGTCTTAAAAGCATTTTTTCCGTGTGTGTCCGTTGTCTGTGAACCAAGCCGGGGCTAACTTTATCTTAATGGTCTGCGCCGTCCGGCCCTAGATTCCAAGAAGATTTTCCAAATTTCTATAAAGAATCGCCTCTTTTTCATCCTGAGTCAGGCTCTCCAAGCCCAAGACCCAGGAAACCGGCCAATCTTGGGCCATATCGAAGGGCCAATCGGTGCCGAACACCACTCGGTCGATGCCCACGCTGTCAATCAACATCCGCAGAGCTTCTTCACTATGGGTTAAGCAATCGTAGTAAAAGCGGTTCAGGTAAGCGCTGGGCGGATGCTGAATGTTGACCCGTGCCTCTTGGCGCACCTGCCAGCCCCGGTCCATGCGTCCGATACCGTAGCAGGTGTAGCCTCCCCCGTGGCAAAGGCAAACACGCAGGTCGGGACAAGCATCCATGACCCCGCCGAAGACCAGAGAGGCGAAGGTCAATGCCCGTTCGGCCAGGTTACCGATGGTATTGGGCAGATGGTATTTGCTGGTACGGGCGTTAACGACCGTGTCCCCTCCCTGATGCACCAGAATCACCGCCCCCAGTTGCTCAGCCGCCTTCCAGAATGGCAGAAATTCTTTTTCGTCAAAATTCTTGCCGTTAACGTGGTCGCCAATCATTGCGCCCTTCAGTCCCAGCTTGGTCATCCCCCGTTCCAACTCGGCTATGGCGGCCTTTATGTCTTGCATCGGCAGGTTGCAGAACCCGGAGAACCGGCTGGGGTGGTCCTTGGTCAACTGTGCCACGTGGTCGTTGGCCTCCGCATCCATGACGGTCACCATTGCCGGGTCTTTGTCGTAGTTGTAAAAATAGGCGTTCGTAGATAGCACCTGCACGTCCACGCCCAAGGAGTCCATGTCGGCCAAGCGTTCGTCAGGTGTCCACGCTGTCTTGGGATTGTTCCGGTGAATCGAAAGAGGATCGGCGGTCATGCCGTGCCAACTTTCCCCTTTAGCTATGGCATTGACGTAGCCCTCGGGGGAAATGTGGGCGTGGATGTCTATTGTCCGCATCAATAGCTCCTAGGATTGTTGTCCGGGAGGGCGAATCAGAGGCCAGGCTGATTGTATCCCCGCCAATCTAGCTGTCAAGTCTGGATGGTTCCGTGACTCGAAGATAATCAAAATCACCACCGACCAAAAATCGAACTGAGCGCGAGCCGAGCGCGAGCCGACTTAGTCACCTGCCGCAAACACCCGCCGGCCGCCCACTATGGTGCTTCTCACCACCATAGCCCGGACCTCTTCCGGGCTAGCGGATAGAGGGTCCCTGTCTAGGCAGATAAAGTCGGCGGCTTTACCGACCTCCAAAGAGCCCAGAAACTTGTCTTGACCCAATATCGCCGCCGAGCCAACCGTGTAGCAGCGCAAAGCCTCGGCAATGGAAATCCGGTGCTGAGGTCCTTGGATTCCGGCGCTCTTGGTGTCCCTGGTGGCGAAGCCGTAGACGTTCAGCCAGGGGTCATGGCTGGCGACCGGAGAATCTGTCCCCGCTCCGATGACCGCTCCCGAATCCAACCAGGCTCTCGAGGGTGTGCAATCAGACGTTCGACGTTCGACCTTCGCCCCAGTAGGTTCGCATGTTGCCCGCCATACTGTAGACCAAGGCGTGTTGCAGGGTAATTCCAATCCCGGCGTCCCTGGCCCGCTCCATGGCACCAGGCACTGGCGAAAAGGCGTGTTCCAAGGCCGTGACCCCGAACACCGTTAGATAGCCTGGCATCCGTTGCCTCAAAGGCATCCAAGGCCATAACCATGGCGGCATCGCCTACCACGTGTATACCCACTCGCCAGGCCAGACCGGATGCTTGCTCCAATATTGCTTCCAGATTCTCTTGACTGGTCAGAGGGAAACCCCGGAAGTTGGAGTCGTTACAGTATGGGTCGTGAAAGTATCCTCCCTCAACGCCACCGTCAAGCACGACCTTCAAGCCCCAGATGTCCAGCCACTGATCACCGAAGCCGCTGACCGGCGCCAGACCGTCAATCCAGGCTTTTCGTCATCCGGTGTAGCACCCAAGTCTAACCGCCACATCAGGCTGGCCCTCAGGGACCGTTCCTGGGGCAATACAGCCTGGTAGGAACGAGATTCCGCCGCCCACAGTCCTGGGTCTCTAACTGTGGTGATGCCCGCCTGATTGTAGGCCTTGATGCCAGCGCGCAGGGCACGACGACGGTCATCTTCAACGGTTTGGGGCAGCAATCGGGTGACCTTGGAGAACGCAGGCATCTCGACCATCATGCCGGTTAGCACTCCAGCGGCGTCCCGGACGAAGGAACCGCCTTCGGGATCTGCACTATCGTGGGAAATCCCGGCCCGTTCCAATCCCAAGCTATTGGTGACAACTACGTGACCGCCTCTGGGCTAGTAGACCGGATTATTCGGGGCAGCCCGGTCAAGCTGCTGTGCGGTGGGCATCCGTCCCTCAGCCAAGTTGGTTTCGTGCCACCGGCTGGAGCAAAGGAGCCACTGACCGGGGGAAATCTCCCTGGCCCTCTGGCCCACTGCGTCCAGCAATTCCTCGGTGGACCGCACGTCTCCCAACTGAAGGCGTTCCCAATCAAGAGCGGTCCGCAGAAAGTGATTGTGGGAATCTATCAATCCGGGCATGAGCACTGTGCCTTCCAAGTCCGTTACCAATGCGTCGGGCGAATTCCGGATTATCGCTTCATCGGAGCCCAAGCCAACAATCACCCCTTCCCGGACTGCGATGGCGGTCAGGTTGCGGTACAGCGCCGGAGTGGCATCTCCCGCCATGGTTATCATTCCTCCGGCGTTGAGGAAGATGGCATCGGGTTCCAGGGATTTAAAGCTTGCCATATTTAGACTCTTCTAGAAGAGAGACTAGGACTAAAAGGGACGGGATTGAACGAGGAAAGCCCCAAAGTCCCCCTTTTAGAAATGGGGGCTTTGAGAGATCAAAGTTAGTAAATAATATTAGTAAATTATGACAGTGTAAGCAGATACGAGGCGCTAAACCCAGATGCCGTCTTCAGGGATTAGCACCAAGCGGTGGACATAGACACCGGGGACGTGAATGTGGTCCGGGTCCAACTCGCCCGGCTCCAATATGTCGTTTTCTACCTCTACGATGGTGGTTTTGGCGGCCATGGCCATGATGGGATTGAAGCTGCGCCCCGCCATCCTGAACTGAAGATTACCCAGTTTGTCCGCTTTCCAGGCCCGCACGAAGGCGTAGTCGGCGTGCAACGCAAATTCCAGAACGTAGTTACGGCCGTTGATTTCCCGGTGCTCTTTGCCCTCGGCCAACTCGGTTCCCACGCTGGCGGGAGTGTAGAACCCACCGATGCCGGAGCCGGCGGCCCTTATGCGCTCGGCTAAGGTGCCTTGGGGCAGCAACTCGGCTTCCAATTCTCCGTCGTTGTATTTCTGAACGAAAGGCGTGATTACCGATGGATGAGTCGGCGCAGTAAACGCGCAGAACATCTTTTTAACCTGATTGTTTTCCACCAATGTCCCCACATCGACATTGTCATCAATCACGCCATGGCCGTTGGAGATTACCGTGAGTTTCTTGGCTCCTTGTCGGCTGAGCGCTGATACGAGGTTCCGGGGAATTCCTACGCCTCCGAACCCAGGAACCATGACTGTGACATCGTCGGGGATATCGGCCACTGCTTCATCGAAGGTGGCATATATCTTGTTTCTCATTCTTGGGTCACCTCTAAATATCCACGGGAAATTTTCTTGCTCAATACTAACCCACCTGTAGCCCCATCGCCAGAGTTCAACTTACCGCCAGCTGATTGCCATAGCTGATTGCCATAGCCTATTGCCATATAAGAAATGTAGCCGAAACCGGCGGGGTTTCCGAAGGCGATTAAATCAATGCGGTGGCTCTCCGACATCTCGACCAACTCCGGTTTATCAGAGCTGGCACTTGACAACAGCAGCAAATGGTCGAAGAATTCATCTGGTTGAAAATGTTCAAGTCCTGGTTCCATAACGATAGCCGAAAGATGGTTGATATTCTGGGTTTCGCTTGGTCATACGTTTCACTGCCAAAAGGTTAACGGAACCTGTGTCTGAACTGATGCAACTACAATCTAACTACCCTGCAACTACCAAGATGGAATCAATTGATTAATCAAGGAGGCAATCCATGACCTCACAGAACCATAAGACCTTTGTATACGTGGGAATCGGCGGAGAGCATCCCTTGGCCGCAGCGGCCGAGCCTAATTACTTGGGCGAAGGCGGACTCTTCCGTAGGGGCGATGACGAGGAAGCTTGGCAACCGCTAACCGACGGACTACCCGCCGACCCTCAGGTGAGGGCAATGGCCATCCACCCGGAGAATCCTCAGGTTCTTTTCGCAGGTACCCAAGACGGAGTCTACCGAACCAGCGACCGGGGTGAGCACTGGGAAGCGACGGACTCGCCGAAGGCCGAAGTGTGGTCCATCGTATTCCATCCAACCAAACCCGACATCATGCTGGCTGGCTTTGATAAAGGCATGATTTGCAAATCTGAAGACGGCGGCCTGACCTGGAAGAAAACCGATACCGGCAAGGTAGTTTTTCCACACATCACCATGGAGCCCACCGAGATTGTAAAGAGAATCATCGGGCTGTCATTTGACGCAGCAAGCCCGCTGGATGTTTACGGGGCTGTGGAAGTTGGCGGCCTCTTGGCCAGCCGAGACGGCGGAGATACTTGGGAGTCAATCACCGACGGCCACTACACACGCATGGGCCCGGTTGACCTGCACGGAGTTCAGGTAAATTCCAGCGCAGCCGGTCTGGTATACATCATCACTCAACTGGCTATGTTCCGAAGCCGGGACAGGGGCCAACGTTGGGAGTTCGTTCCCATTGACGAAATGTTCCCTGGAGGCAGCTACTGCCGTGGGTTAATCGTCGCCCCCAACGACCCCAATATCATGTACTTGGCCGCAGGAGCTGGCGGTGGCAGCGCCCCTCAGGGCACGGTTGAAGAGGGTGCTCTCATGCGGAGCAAGGACGCTGGCGAGACATGGGACCGGCTGGATTTGGGGGATGTTCCCGGCACTCGCATGTTCCAGATTGCCATAGATGCCGCCGCTCCGTCCCACGTCTACTGCACCGACTATAGCGGAGACGTGTACAGCAGCTACGACTCGGGTGAAACCTGGAGCAAGAGCCAGGTGCCCGTAGAAACCTCCAGGGCACGCCACGTCTATCCAATGGTCTGCGGATAAATCATCTGCTATCAGCTATCAGCTATCAGTGGTCAGCCAGCCGCCATTGTCGTTGGCCGCAGAATCTTTACGGCAGAGGCGCTCTGGTGTCTGACCGCTGATAGCTTTTATTCCAGCTTTTTTCCAACTATTTTTCCCAAGGAGATTTAACCACCATGTCATTGGATCGTGCCACGTTTGGCGTCAGTGACGCTGATTTGGGTCTTATGGTCCTAGAAAAAACCGAAATGCCCGAGGAGTTTCTTGGGCATCAGGTGGTGCGCGAAGGCCCGTTGAACAATGAAGCCATGGCTGAAAATGGATTCGCCAACAGCACAGCGGAACGGTTCAAGCAAGCTGGCCGGATCAACGGCTTCATGCGGGAATTCGGACCCACATCCAACATGTCGGCCCCCGATGGATTCAACTTCCTAGCAGCGTCTGTTGCCCACCTTTTCGCCACGCCCGACTCTGTGGTTGGCTGGATGCAAGATGTTTTCCTCAAGGACTTTGAAGAGAATATCGGCGAAGGAGTCGGTGAGGGCCATCAATTGGTATCGGCCCAGCGTTTGGAGCCCAAAAACTTCTTTAACGAGGCCGTCGCCCTGCGGATTCTCCAAGGTGGGCCAACGGGACTGATATCGTCAACCGTCATAGATTTCCGGGTGGGCCGGATTCTAGGCGTGGCTTTCGTTGGCACTGTGGGCGATCACGAGCGCATGGATTTAGCCACCGAGGTCGGACTGGCCTTGGAGAAACGCATCGTCAGGATTGCGTTGGGCGGTGGTTAGGCGGCTAGCCCTGGGTCTATAGGACACTTGAGAGAATCTCTTGTTCGGGCTTCCCGGTACCCAATCGGTCCTTCAAGAATTTCTTAACCACGTGGACCGGCACCGCCAATCCCACGTTGGGACCCACCATGATGGTGTTGATGCCCACCAGACGTCCTTGAGAGTCCAGCAACGGTCCGCCGGAGTGGCCTGGCCGCAAACTTAGGCTGGCCGCCACCCATTCTCTACCGCCTTGGGGTGCTTCTGGCAGGTCTGGCCCAACCTCGATGATTACCCCCATTGAGACTGCGCCATGGACGCCCAACGGATGGCCCAAGGCCATTACCCACTGCCCGGCCGCCAAGTCTTTGGAGTCGCCCAACTCGATTGTCGGCAGAGGTGGTGTTTCCAAATCTTGGAAGTCGATCTCCAACACCGCAATGTCTTTATCCGTATCGCTGGCTAGCACTTTGGCCGGATGAACATTTCCGCCGGGCAATGAAACTTCCAAGTTGCCCTGCGCAGTCACATGGGCATTGGTAACAATCAAGCCGTCGGAATGCCAGATGCTGCCTGCGCCTATCCCTCGTCCGCCGCTGCGGATTACAACCAGGCTGCGCTTGGCATTTTCAACCAATTCGCCCAGTTCCATGTTCAACGATTCAATCTGATCTAACATCGTATCTACCCCCAAGACCCGGCGTCTTTATGATCCGCTGGGAGGCCGACTGGCCAACGTGACTGAAACTTCTTGAAGCTGTCCACCGCGCACTACGCTAACGGAAATTGCCTGGTCAATCTTGTCCGCATCCAGACTCTCCAACAGGTCGTCAAGCTGTTTAAGCGGTCTGCCGTCTAGGGTTACCAAAGTGTCACCCAAGAACAGCCCACCTTTTGCGGCGGGTCCGTCAGGTTCCACCGAGACGACCAACAGCCCCGTTGATTGTCCCAGTTGGTCCGCAAGAGCTTCCGGCAGCCGGGCAGGCTGAGAGCCCACGCCGATGTATGCCCGCAGGATACGGCCATGGGCCAACAACGCTCCCACCACTCTTTTTACGGTATTCAACGGCAGGGCCAAAGAAGTTCCACTGAGCAAAGCAGAGGTTGTTAGCCCAACCACCTTGCCGTCAGCAGCTACTATCGGCCCCCCGGAGAAGCCCGGAGGCATCACCAAGTCGGCTTGGATGTATTGGTCCACAACGCCTCCGGCATGGGTGCGCCAGCTCTTGCCCAAGGCACCTATGATTCCCATGGTTGCTTGCACGTTATTGCCGGGGCGGGCCAAAGCCAAGGCCAGATGTCCGACCTGCAGGCTGTCCGGCTGGACCCACTGGAGGGTTGACAAGCTCGACGCATCGATTCGCAAGACCGCCAAGTCGGTGGTGGGGTCCCGGCCCACGAGAGTAGCCGGGAGTGATTCTCCTTGTGGCATCCCCACAGAGATATTTTCGTCACGCTCCAAAACGTGATGGGCGGTGACGACGAGGCCATCGGCGGACCAGATGATGCCGCTTGCGGGTACACGGTCCCTTCCTTCCACACGCAACACGCCCACACCCGATGAGGAAACTGCGTCGGCCAATGCGTCGGATAGTCCAGTAAGAGCGTTACTCATTGTAGTTCTCCTTATTCCCCGGTGATGACAATCCCAAGGGAGATCCGGTTGTTTAGGTTCCAGGTTAGCGGATACACAAGGCCAAGGCACGACCCTTACGGCTAGGGGATGGCCTGGAAGAAAGACTAGGTTCCGGTATTGGTCCAGAAGTTTTGGCCTAGAAGTCTTGGCCTAGCGGTATTGGTTTACAGCGGTTTTGGATCACAGTAGAATCAGGTCAAGGCGGGTGGCCTTAGTGACAGCTTCAGTGCGGCTTTGGGCGCCCAGCTTACCCATGAGGGAATTGACGTGGAATTTGACTGTATGCTCGCTTATCCCCAACCGGTCGGCGATGGCCTTGTTGGGCAACCCCTCGGCCAAGAGACCAAGGGCCTCGCTCTCTCTGGGAGTTAATTGTGGGAGTGGGCCTAATGGAGCAACCGGCATGGTTTTGGTGGGAAGGCCCAGGCTAGGGTCCGTCACGGATAGCCCTCGTGCCACGGCTGCCAAGGCAGCAACCAATTAATCAATATTCGTGTTTCTGAGGAGCAGACCACGAGCCCCTGCCGCATGGGCTTGGGCTGTCAAGGAATCATCGGCCAACAGGGCCAATACAGGCGGAGCAGCTTCGGTTAATTGGGAAAGACTCGCCAACGATCCAACCGGATTCCAGCCCAAGTCCCACACCAACACATGGGGGAGGTAGACTTCTAGGAGCGAATCGATATCGTCATCGCCGGTGGCCTGCCCAACCACCTCCACCTGGGATTGCTGGGCCAGCATCGCCGTCAAACCTGCTCTTGACAACTGGTCGTCAGCGACTATTAGCACCCGCAGTGGGTTAAATGGCAGCGCCATAGTTACCGGCCTGTTAGGTCTCTCTCAAAATCCGGACCACTTCATCACCCACCTGTCCTGTGGTGGCGGTTCCGCCTAGGTCGGGGGTCAAAACTCGACGCTCGTTCAGACAGCGGGCCACGGCTTCGTCTAGTTTTTGCGCCGAGGTTGACTCGCCCAAGTGGTCCAACATCATAGCCACGGCCGAGATGGTGGCCAAGGGATTGGCGATTCCCTTGCCGGTGATGTCGAAGGCCGCTCCATGTACCGGCTCAAACATGGAAGGGTGTTCCTTCTCCGGGTTGATGTTGGCGCTGGGCGCCAGGCCCATGCTGCCAGTCACCACGGCGGCGATGTCCGACAATATATCCGCGAACAGGTTGGAAGCCACCATCACGTCGAAGATCTCTGGCCAGCGCACCAAATCCATGCAGGCCCGGTCAACCAATAATGACTCGGTTTCCACCTGGGGGAACTCGGTAGCGACGTCTTGGAACACCTCGTCCCAGAACACCATGCCGAAAGACTGAGCATTTGATTTGGTCACAGAAGTGACCTTCATCATCTTGTTGCGGCGAACGCAGTACTCGAATGCGGCGCGAATGATTCGCTCTGTACCTCGTCTGGTAAACACGTTGGTCTGCATCACTGTTTCATAGGGCGTGCCGCCATACAATCTGCCGCCCACCGGAGCGTACTCTCCTTCAGTGTTCTCCCGGAATAGCACCAGGTCGATATCGCCAGCCTTTTTGCCTGCCAACGGAGAGGCCACGCCGGGATACAAGTAGGATGGCCGAATGCACACCCCTTGATCGAAACGCCGGCGCATGGGTAGCAGCAGACCATGCAGGGTTATGTGGTCTGGAATATTGGGGTCACCTACTGCGCCGAACAGGATTGCGTCGGAGGACTGAAGCTGCTCAATGCCGTCTTCAGGCATGAGCATTCCAGTTTCCCGGTAGTAGTCGGAACCCCAAGGATAATCCGCATAGTTAAAGCTAAGGCCGCTGGCCCCGCCGGCCATTGCTTCCAACACCTTCTTGCCCTCGGCAATCACCTCGGGTCCGACACCGTCTCCGGGTATTACGGCCAGGTTGTACTCTGCCATGTTTTTATTTCCCCTTGTTTTGAGTCGCTAATCAGAGTCGTCTAATAAGTAAATCTCATGCTAGCGGGCCAAATGAGGTGAATCGAACGCTTAACACAAGAGATTCTTCGTCGCTGCGCTCCTCAGAATGACAATTTCGTTTCCGCTTTCATGATGCAACCCGCCTGATTCCCCCGCTCAACAGCCGGAAGTGGTTAATGGCTTCAGCGTTGGGAAAGGCCTGATTAGCTTTGTGGTACACCGATTTGCCCGTTCGCTCCCTGGCATCCAGCAGGATGCCGATGATTGTGCCGCTATGGCCGATGTTAACGCCCACAGCTCCCACGTTCTCGGCAAATTCCATAACCTCGGGAAGTTGCGGCTTAAAAAGCACCGCCTGGCTGGCCCTCGAACTGATGCTTGCGCCCTGACCAATCAAGCTTGGGTCTTGCTCTCTGATGCCGGTCCTAACAAGTTTAAGAGCCTCGTCTACTTCATCCTGTATGGACTTCCACTGGAACCGGCGGTCAACTGTATTGAACTCCACCGTGTCCACCGTGCCGCCCCAGTCCAAGGCAACAATCTCCATGGGCGGCGGCGTGCCCAAGACCTGGATTATGCTGCCCTCCCGGTGGTCCAAGAGAGCTATGCCGGGGAACATCACGCCGTCGGATGGCTCCACCGACAATGCTATGGCTGCCATGGTTTCCGGCGTGAGTTCTGTGCCCAAGGCCAAGGCGGTGGCAGCTATGGTAGCTGTTACATCGGCGCTGCTGCTACCCATGCCTTTGCTTCTTGGTATCGGGCTGTTGATTGTCAACTTGCCGGTTAATTGACCATGGCCCAGGTGGTCCAGAGTCGCCCGCATAGCCGCCGCCGATTTTGGGCAATCGCCTGGCGTATCGAGACCGTCTCCGTTCTGGGACAGATTAACGCGAGCCCGAGCGAAATAGTCGATGGGGCAGGTAACCAAAAAGTGGCTCTCGCCCATCATCCCTTGGACCAATTCGCCGCAGACACCTGGCGCTCGCACGTCGCCGAAGCCGCGCCAACCATCTTGTGTCGTTGCCTCTTCGGACGTTTGTTTTGGGGATCGTTGCTTTGGCAATTTCTGGGTCAATGACGCCTCTAGGAAGACGATTGGGAGATAGCTGGTATGTATCCGGAAGTTGGCTTAATACTCGGACAGGGGTGATTCGTGATGTTCGGCGTTAATTTTCTATTGAACCTTGGCTTTGTGGACCTTTGATTTGGACGGGAATACCCGCCATCACCGTGTATACGCGGTCGGCTTTAGCCGCAACTCGTTGGTTGACCATACCCAAAAGGTCCTGGAATCGGCGGCCCATCAGTTCCATGGGAACCATACTGAGGCCTACCTCGCTGCTTACTAGGGTAAACTCCGCTGTTGCTTGGTCGATTGCCTTCAACATCCCGTTTATGTGCCAGAGAACCGAATTCTCCAGCTCCTCGGTATCCGAGTATTTTTGCTCGAACATCATGTTGGCCAGCCACACGTCCAGGCTATCTATCAACACAGGGCCTTCGACTCCCACTAGGGGGCCGGTGGTTAAAGAGCCAGCCAAGTCCAAAGGTTCTTCTATGGTGGTCCAATGGGCCGGTCGAGATTCTTGGTGGCGGCGAATCCGCTCTTCCATCTCTTCGTCAACTGCGAGCCCGGTGGCCAAGTATAGAACCGGTCGATTGTCTTTGCCCGCCAGTCCTTCGGCAAATGCGCTCTTGCCGGACCTGACGCCGCCAAGCACCAAGGTAAACAGAGACGCCATTAGGCTCGCGAGCCGGTGCGGTAGAATTCTCGTTCTAGGCCGGTCATGCCGTAGATGAGGTCCATCTTTAAACTCGAACGCACCCAATCAGCCAGCTTGTCGTACTCTTGGTCTATGGTCATATCTTTCGATTCTTGTGAGTGGTTGACGGGAAGGCTTGTGCCTTTGCGTTGGGCCAATGCCTGTAGCAGCGCTTGGCGAAGCCCGCCATTCTGGAAAAGACCATGGATGTAGGTGCCCAGCACCCAGCCGGTTGAGTCCAGAGCGCCGTCGCTATCCGTGCTGGAATCTACCCCAACATCCGAACGATCTTCAACGCTAAAGGCGGAACGAAAAGCAGGGCCGCCTCCATCGGCCAACGTGCGGCCCATGTGGATTTCATATCCTTGTAATGGCGCACCCTTGGCGCCGGACAGCAGGCCCGTGTTCTGGGTTATTGTGCCTCTAATGCGGTGGGTCTCCTTGTGGCCGCTGAAAACCGTGGACTGGGGCAAAAGACCCAAGCCTGCTATCTCGGTCCTGGAGGATTCCACGTGGTCCGGGTCTTCTATATTCGTCCCCAGCATCTGGTAGCCGCCGCAGATGCCAATCACCGCCGACCCGGCACGATGAGCGTCACTCACCGCCTTTGCCAGACCACGGTCTACCATCCAGGCCATATCCGGGATTGTAGTCTTGGTGCCCGGGAGGATGACTAGGTCAGGGGCTCCCAGTTGTTCTTTGGCGTTTACGTAGCGCAGGTTGACGCCGTTTTCCCTGGCCAGAGGGTCGAAATCGTCGAAGTTGGAGATGTGAGGCAACTGCACCACGGCAATATCCAATACCTTGCTGTCGTTGACTAGGCGGGGCGGCAGGTCCAAGGCCACCGAGTCCTCCTCTGGGATGTGGATGTCCCAGTAATGGTTCACCACTCCTACCACGGGAGTGCCGGTCCTTTCCTCAAGCCAGGTCAGGCCATCGGTCAGCAGGCTGACGTCGCCCCGGAACTTGTTGATTATGAATC